>Ga0247836_1000464_pt1 | contig 74753 bp, 69 predicted proteins | sample LaCruzMarch2015__4_FD_187116 | JGI IMG/M metagenome (GOLD analysis project Ga0247836, IMG submission 187116) | Freshwater microbial communities from meromictic Lake La Cruz, Castile-La Mancha, Spain - LaCruzMarch2015_14m | ecosystem: Environmental > Aquatic > Freshwater > Lake | place: Spain... | reverse complement strand
GGGGGGGGGGGGGGGGGGGGGGGGGGGGGGGGGGGGGGGGGGGGGGGGGGGGGGGGGGGGGGGGGGGGGGGGGGGGGGGGACGGGACGTTAACCCTCATTTCCTGCGCGTCCGGCGACGTTTGCGTCAGGTTCGGGCGGAGCCTGGTCCAGCAGGCTGCGCCTACAGCATCGCCGGGATGACCCGGTCTGGCGGTTTGTGTCCGTCGGCGAAGGTCTTGATGTTGATGATGACTTTCTCGCCCATGTCGATGCGGCCTTCGATCGTGGCGGAGGACATGTGCGGCAGGAGCACAACGTTGCGCAGCGCCATCAGGCGCGGGTTCACGCTGGGCTCGTTCTCGAACACGTCGAGCCCTGCCCCTGCAATATCGCCGGCTTCCAGCGCGCGGATCAGGGCGGCTTCGTCGATCACCTCGCCGCGGGCGGTGTTCACCAGATAGGCTTCGCGCTTCATCAGCTTGATGCGGCGGGCGCTGAGCAGGTGGAATGTCGCGGGCGTATGCGGGCAGTTGACCGAGACGATGTCCATGCGCGCCAGCATCTGGTCGAGGCTGTCCCAGTAGGTGGCTTCGAGTTCTTCTGCGATCTGCGGCCGGACCGGCTTGCGGTTGTGGTAGTGGATCTGGAGGCCGAATGCGCGGGCGCGGCGGGCGACGGCCGTGCCGATCCGGCCCATGCCGATGATGCCGAGGCGTTTGCCGTGGATTCGGCGGCCGAGCATCCAGGTGGGCGACCAGCCCGTGAACTGGCCCGACTGCATCGCAGCGACGCCATCAACGATGCGGCGCGGCACGGATAGGATCAGGCCCATCGTCATGTCGGCTGTGTCTTCGGTAAGGACGCCTGGCGTGTTGGTGACGGTGATGCCGCGCGAAATGCATGCCTGGACGTCGATATTGTTCACGCCGGCGCCGAACTGGGCGATGAGGCGGAGACGGTCGCTGGCGCGGGCAAGCATGCGGCCGTCGATACGGTCGGTGATGGTCGGAACGAGCACGTCGCAGTGAGCGGCGGCTTCGGCCAGCTGCGCGATCGTCATCGGCGTGTCGGTGGCGTTGAGTTCGACGTCGAAGAGTTCGCTCATCCGGGTCTCGACCGGTTCGGGCAACCGGCGGGTCACGATCACTTTCAGCTTGGGGCGTGACGTCGGCATGGGCGGGACCGTTTCCTCTGGTCGTCTGTGGTCTTCGGGACTTCCCGCTCTCTGGCCGTTCGATGTGGGAGCGAGTGGCGTCCGGTCTATCAAGCCGGGGGCTAAGGGCCAACTGCAGCCCACGCGTAAAGCCTAATACTTGATTCACCGCAAATTCGATTGTGTGGTTAAGCCGGTTTTCACGACCCCGTGCTTCTCATGAGCGTCTCGTTTCCCAGCATGAAGGCAGCCGCGCCGTGAGCAGAAACCGCCGCAGCCCCCTGCTTTTCCTGGCGCTTGCCCAAATCTTCGGCGCCGCATTTGCGTTCGGATCGCCTGCGCTGGCGCAGGAAACGCTGACGCCCGGCAGCTTCAAGGCGTTTGCCGCGGAGGGCATGGAAGCCCGGGTCAGCGACTTTTCCGGCCAGACCGTGCCGCGTTATGCAAGCTTGCGCTACGATGAGGTCAATGGCCGCGCAGGTCCCAGCCCCGATTACCCGGTGCGCTGGACCTATGAGCGGGCTGGCCTGCCGGTCGTTGTCATCCGCGAGAGCAAGGAGTGGCGGATGATCCGCGACCCGATGGGCGACGAGGTCTGGATCAACCAGAGCCAGCTGGCGCCAAGACGTACCGCGATCACGACCGAGGCCGGCGTGATCTATCGGGAGCCGCGCACAGACGCCGTGAAAATCGCGCGGTTTGGCGCCGGCGCCGTTGTTTCCCTGGGAGATTGCGGACAGGTCTGGTGCCGCGTCGAGGGCGACGGACACAAGGGGTGGGTCGGGAAGGCCGATCTCTGGGGCGCCGACACACTGCGGGCCGCACCCGGAAAACGCTAGGTTTTTCGAGTTCCGCAACGGCAGCTGGCGCCGCTTGGCCACATGCCCCCCGCGTGTTAACGGGCCTCTCTCCTGTCAGGCGAGACATGTGTCGAGCAAGACGGGGTGGAGCGGCCCATGACGCAAGACATCACGCCCCCCCACGCGCTGCACACGCCGCAGAGCGCATACAGTTACGACGAGCTGCTGAAGAGCAGCCAGGGCGAGCTGTTCGGGCCTGGCAATGCGCGTCTGCCGGCGCCGCCCATGCTGATGCTGGACCGTATAACCGAGATTACGCTCGATGGCGGCCCTCACAAACGCGGTCACATCATTGCCGAACTCGATATCAATCCCGATCTATGGTTCTTCAAATGCCATTTTCCGGGGGATCCCGTGATGCCGGGGTGCCTCGGACTGGATGCAATGTGGCAGCTGGTCGGCTTCTGGCTCGGCTGGTCCGGCTCACCCGGCAAGGGCCGGGCCCTTGGCGTTGGCGAGTGCAAGTTCACGGGACAGGTGACCCCGGAGAAGAAGCTGGTTCGCTACGAGATCGATATCCGGCGGGCGATCCGCGCTAACCTGACGATGGGTATTGCTGACGGAAGCGTGTTTCTTGACGGCGAAAAAATCTACGTCGCCAAGGACATGAAAGTTGGCTTGATGAAGATCGGCGGCTAGGGTCCAGCGTGGTCTTGCGGCGGGACATGCCGGGCCTGAGGTTCAAGGGAGAGACATCGCGATGGCGGCCAGCGGCCCCGATCTGCGCAGGGTGGTTATCACCGGCATGGGCATCGTCTCGTCCATCGGCGACACGATCAAGGAAGTTTCCGACAGCCTGAAGGCTGGCAAGTCAGGCATCGCGTTCATGCCGGAGTATGCCGAGAAGGGCTTCAAGTCGCAGGTGGCCGGCAAGCCGAACGCCATGCCGGAAGACCATGTCGACAAGCGGGCCATGCGCTTCATGGGCGATGGCGCCGGCTGGTGCCACATGTCGATGACCCAGGCGATCGCGGATGCCGGCCTCGAGGCGAGCATGATCTCCAACCCGCGCACGGGGCTGATCGTGGGCACCGGCGGGCCGTCGACGCGCGCCATCGTGGCGGCGGCCGATTCGACCCGCGAGAAGGGCTCGCCGCGGCGGATCGGGCCTTTCGCCGTGCCCAAGGCGATGTCCTCGACAGCATCGGCCACGCTGTCGACGCTGTTCAAGGTCCTGGGCGTGAACTACTCGATCTCCTCCGCATGCACGACGTCGCTGCATTGCGTGGGCGCTGCGACCGAGCAGATCCAGTGGGGCAAGCAGGACGTGATGTTCGCCGGCGGCGGCGAGGAGCTCGACTGGACGCTATCCTGCCTGTTCGACGGGCTTGGCGCGATGTCGTCGAAATACAATGCCGAACCGCAGCGCGCCTCGCGCGCCTATGACGCCGATCGCGATGGTTTCGTGATCGCCGGCGGCGCCGGCATGGTGGTGCTGGAAGAATACGAGCACGCCAGGCGCCGTGGGGCGACGATCTATGGCGAAGTGGTCGGCTATGGTGCGACGTCGGATGGCTACGACATGGTGGCGCCTTCGGGCGAAGGCGCCGCGCGGGCGATGCGGCTTGCCATGGCGCAGGCCGGACGCGCGCCGGACTATCTCAATCCGCACGCGACATCGACGCCGGTTGGCGACGTGAAGGAACTGGAGGCTGTGCGCGAAGTCTTCGGGCAAGAGGCAGCGGACCAGCCGATGATCTCGGCCACCAAGTCGATGACGGGCCACTGCCTCGGCGGGGCTGGCGTGCAGGAGCTGATCTACTCGCTGATCATGATGAAGGAGCGTTTCGTTGCGCCCTCCATCAACATCGACCGGCTCGACCCCCTCGCCTACGGCGTCAACATCATCCGCGAGGCGCGCGAGGCCGTCATCAAGATGGCGATGTCGAACTCGTTCGGGTTTGGCGGGACGAACGGCTCGATCGCGGTGGCGAAGGTCTGAGGTTCGGGAGAGCGTCGACGGGCGGCCGGACCGGATGCTGGTGCGGCCGTTGGCGCGACCCGCCAGGCCAGCGCTTGCTGGCCCGAAGCGACAGTTCGGCGACTGTGAGCAGCGTGTCGCCTCGAACGGAGATATGAGGCTGAGACGGGCCTCTGCTTGACGGCCATCCGTCAAGCAGCTTCCGCTCCAGGAAGCCTGAGGCAGGTCATCGGTCAATCATCATGCGCGCTGATGCGGGGGTTTTCATGAAGACGCTGGGTCTCTGGCTTGGTCTGGGGTTGGTGGCGCTGGCCCAGTCGGCCGGGGCGCAACCGAGGGTTACCGCGCAGATCAAGGCGCCCTACGCTCCGCCGGGCTATGTGATCGAACGGACCGAGGACTGTCGCATCGAATCCTCCGGCGGAGCGCCCGATGCCCGATTGCGGTGCGCGCCCGGACTAGGGTGGCGGCTCAGGGATGCGACCGGAGCAGTTGTCTATCCGAAAGCGGGATACCTGCGTGAGGATGCTGCCTGGGCGTTTGCCGGGTCGGGCGTGATTGTGTTCCGCAACATGGGAGAACTGACCCGGGTCGAGCTTCCGTCGGGGGCGAGCACCAGGCTTGGGCGTGGCAATCTGATGATGCTTGCGGGCGTGGAAGGGCTCGGCTTCGAGGCTCTGGTCTGGCGTGCGGATGAAATGGCGCGACCGCTGCGGGCGGATGGCGCGTTGGGCAGCGAGATCGCAGGCGCGCATATGCTTGAGGCGACGCCCTGGCTGAGAGACAGGTGCGCCAGCGCGGTGGCATTGCTGACGATCGGGGCAGAGCGGCTGCCAAATGCCGTCTGGACGGAGATCAGGCGCGCGGAAGTGGGCGCAGGTTCCGTCTGCGACAGGGCCATGAGCAGTCGCATGGCGGGACGCGGCCCAGACGGAAAATGGCGGGCGCTTGATCCCTCGACGCTCAAGGCAAAAGGGCGGAATGAATTTGCAACGGCCGAGGAGGCGCTTGCGTGGGAATGAGAACGGCCATGGTGGCGGCGCTGCTGCTTGGAGCCTGCGTTCCGATGATGGAGATGCGCGAGGGCGCGGCCGCCGAAGAGCTGCGCGGGCTCGTCCGGGGATTCTGCGTGGCGCAGGCGTCCGGCGATGTGACGCGGATTGCCGCGGTGTTTGAACCGAAGCTGGAGGCGGCAATCCTGCAGGCGGCGAAGGATGGGAAGGCCCCAGCCTTTGCATCCTTGCCCGGGGCGAAGGGATGCGAGGCTGGCCAGACCTGGTATCTTGGCGGTTCGCGGCGGGTGATGGAGGTCCGTTACGACGGCTTCTCCGACCGTGTGGATTTATGGCTGTCACGACCGGATCGGCTGTTCGATCTCAGCTACGGCAAGGGCGGCGGCAGTTTGCGAAAGCGGCTCGGCATGAAGCCTTAGTGCGTCGTGTTGGCCACCATCGATCCCCTGACCGCAAACAACTGATCACCTCGGGGTGCCTGCCTGCGCACGACGGACCTTGGGTAAGGGGGTTCGCGCCGCGCAATGCATCAGCGCTCATGAGAAGATCTGCGCGATATCCCACGACCTCTGCGTTGGCTTGACGCCCCAGCCCTGCTCCCCTACCCCGCGACCATCAGCGAACAGGAGCCCGCCCATGTCGAAATGGTCCTTTCCCACTGGCGACCTGATGAAGGGCAAGCGTGGGCTGGTGATGGGCGTGGCCAACGACAGCTCGATCGCCTGGGGCATCGCGCAGCAGCTGGCCGCGCAGGGGGCGGAGATCGCCTTCACCTATCAGGGCGAGAACCTGGAGCGCCGGGTGCGGCCGCTGGTGGAATCGATCGGCATGGACACGATGATTTCCGCCGACGTGACCGATGACGCCAGCATGGATGCGGCGTTTGCGGCGATCAAGGCGAAGTGGGGCAAGATCGATTTCCTCGTCCATTCGATCGCATTCGCGGGCAAGGAAGAACTGCAGGGATCGATGGTGGCCAACACGACGCGCGAGGGCTTCCGCCGCGCGATGGACATCTCGGTCTACTCGTTCATCGACTGCGCGCGCCGCGCCTCGGAGATCATGCCGTCAAAGGAAGACGGCGGCGGGTCGATCGTGTGCATGACCTATCTCGGGGCCGAGCGGACCGTGCCGTCGTACAATGTGATGGGCGTGGCGAAGGCGGCGCTTGAAGCCTCGACGCGGTATGCTGCGCGCGATCTTGGTGCGAAGGGCATTCGCGTGAATGCGATTTCGGCAGGCGCGATGCGGACGCTGTCGCTGGCGGGCATTCGCGGCGGCAAGAGCCTGATGGGCACGGGGCGCGACTGGTCGCTGCTGAAGGAAGACACCTCGATGGAGGGCGTGGCGGGGTGCGCGCTTTATCTTCTGTCACCGATCGGTCGGTCGATCACCGGCGAAGTCGTGCACGTTGATGCAGGCTTCCACGTCGTGGGCGTGCCGGACATTTCCGAAGGCGGCGGGGCTGCCTGAGCCGGGCTATTCGCCGAAATTGACGAGATAGCTGGTCGCGATGGCCTGCTGCTGATCCTGCAAGGCCTGATGTGTTGCCTTCATCACCCAGCCATCGGGCGCGGTCAGCATCGCCATGGCCGCAACGGCGAGACCCATCATCATCGCGGCGCCGCCCACAACAACAAGGGCATTGCGGACGCGATCACTCAACGCGGGCTGCGCTGCGCCTTCGTTGTGGTCACTGTCTGTTGCTGACGTCATTGCATCTCTCCCGATCTGCGCGCAGCACGCGCAACGCAATTGCGAGCAAGGCTCGCCTCCTGGGGAGGAGATGGTCCGGGGGAGGATCAGGGGCTTTTGGCGTTTACGCCTTCAGCCTCTCTATGAAGCAAAGGTAACAAGGAGTTATTCTGACTGCAACGGTCAGATTGCGGCTCAGTGTGGAGACTGTGCAGTTTCCTGCGCCGCCGCGCTCTGCGTTCCGATCGGGCGTTTGCTGAGCGCGAGCGGTTGAGCGCCTGGCGCGAGCATCAAGGGCCTGGCGGGCCTTTTCGGGGCCGGGCATCGCGGCTGCGGCGCCGGAACGGGTCGGGGCATGGCGAGGGGCGGCCATGAGGTGTCCTGCATTCCGACGGAGCGGCGTGGAAATGGAACACGTTGTTTCGGGTCAGCGTCCCCGCCCCTGACGTTCCGGTCAGCCGGCGACGCCGAGCTTCTGGAGCTGGACCCAGACTGGCGCGAGCAGACGATCGACAGAGTCGGCGTCGGGCAGAGCAAGCCGGTTGGGCGGGGCCGCTTCGCAGGCAATGACGATATCGCAATAGTGGCGCGCGGGGTCGATGAAGCGGGTCTGCGCGGGGCGCACGAAGCGGAGGTATTGCTGGATCACGCTTTCGGCGCTGCGGCCGCGCTCGGCTTCGTCGCGGCGGATACGGCGGATCAGGCGCAGGTCGGCCGGGGCGTCGACGAAGACGGTGAGATCAAAGAGTTCGATGAAGGTGAGATCCGAGAGGATGTGGATGCCCTCGACAATGACGACAGGGCGGGACTCGACCCGTTTCACCGCTCCGGCTTTGCGGTCATGCGTCGGGAAGTCGTAGACGGGCTGTTCCACCGCCTCGCCCCGCTTCAGCGCTTCGACGTCGCGACGGAGATGGGCCATGTCCTTGTTGGCGGGATCGTCGAAGTCGAAGGTGCGCTCAAGCTCCGGGTGGGACATGTGAAGCGCCGCCTCGCCATGGTGGGCGCGGCCGAAATAGTAGTTGTCCTCCGTCACCAGCTGGCACGTGTCCTCGCCGAGGCGGTCATGGAGCGCGCGCGCCAGCGTGGTCTTGCCTGAGCCGGAGCCGCCGGTCACGGCGATCATGAAGGCGGGCTTTGCGGCGGACATGGCGATCAGTCCTCGTCCCTGCGCTCGAGGTCGCGGCGAACCCGTTCGGAGGCGAGCAGCTGGTCGATGCGGCGCGCCTCGTCATAGCTGTCGTCGGAGATGAAGCGAAGCATCGGCGTGTAGCGCATGTCGATCTCGCGGCTGAGCCGGCCGCGGAGGAAGCCGGCGACACGGTTCAGCGCTTCTATGGTCTTGGTCATGTCCTCGCCGCCGAGCGGGGCGGAAAAGGCTGTGGCGTTCTTGAGATCGGGCGAGATGCGGACCTCGGTGATGGTGATCGACTTGCCGTGCAGGGCCGGGTCGTCGAACTCCTCGCGGGCGAGGATGTCGGTGAGCGCATGGCGGATAAGTTCGCCGGCGCGCAATTGTCTCTGGGTGGGCGGTTTCATCGATCTGTCAAAGGGCCCGGGGGGCGGTATGTCAAGCTGGTGTCTGCGCGCCGGGGGATCGATGGGAGATCGGGGCCGCGCGGTCTGAAATCCGGGCGACCTCGCCGGAGCGAAGAACGCGATGGGCCCGGCGTTCGCACCCCAGACCGGTCAGCTGGAACTCTGCCACGACTGACACTTGAACCCTTGAAGCGCCGGAGCGGGCGGACGCCGGGTGAAGCATCGATCGCGCCCTAGCGCGGCCGATCCGCCTCGAATATCGTCCACACGGGGGCTGCAGCGGGCGGATCAGCATCATGTCGGTCTTTGAATTCTACACCGTGCTGCTGTCATTCGTCGTGTCGCTGGGTTTGGCAAGCCTGCTGGGATCGATCGTCCGGCTCTTGCAGGAAGCAGATCGCGTCAGGTTTTCATGGCCTCATGCGCTGTGGACCGTCACGATCTTCAATCTCCAGATTGTCTTCTGGTTGAAGTCGTGGACCTATCGCGACTCATTTGACCTGAGCGTGTCGACTGCCCTTCCGCCGCTTGTGCTGGCAATCATCGCATTCTTTGCCTGTGGTCTCGTATCGCCGCACATTCCCGAAGACGGGACCGTGGACCTTGAGGAATTTCACGCGCGTCAGGGCCGGAAATACCAGACAGCTGCGGCGCTGTTCATGTTGGCGGCAATTATACAGGCAGCGCTCATGGACGGCTTTTTCACGACGGCTGCCATGGTGACTGACAGCGTGTTTCAGTTTGGCCTGGCAATGCTTGCCATAGCTGCTGCACTGACCCCCCGGAGCCGCTGGATGCAGGTCGCCGCGCCAGCAATATGGGTGCTTAGCGTATTGTTTTTTCTCCCGCGACTGCTGGCGGCCTGAGCGAGCAGGTAGCCTCCACTGAGGTACTGAGGTGGTGTGGTGTAAATTCACTGACGGAGCGCTTCGGGCGCGCGGACCGCAAGAGTCTGCGCGCGCCCGGGGCGCCGTCGGCGGGAGGGGTGGTCATCGGAGAGTCCCGGCAGGGTGGCGTTGCGACACGTAACCCCAACTGAGGATCGAATCCGATGATCGACGACACTGCCCCAACGCCTGTCCGCTATTCAGAAGAGCGATGATGGCGATTTCCTGCGCGTCCTGGCCGAGACCACGCTTAACCGGCTGATGGATTTCGACGCCGAGAAGGCCATTGGAGCCGTCCGCCATGAGCGCTCGGCTGACCCGATAACCTACCGCAACGGTTTCAGGGACCGCACGCTGGAGACCCGCGTGGGCTTACTGGATCTGAAGATTCCGAAGTTCCGCACCGGCCAGTCCTACTCTCCCGGCTTCGTCCTGGAGCCGCGTCGACTGATGGACTTCGTGCGATCAGAAATCGATCCGGGGGATCGATTTCCCGACGAACGACGAACAGGTGACATCGTTCCTTGAGCGGCCTCTGGAGGGCGAGTGGCCCTATCTCTGGCTTGGCGCCACCTGCCTCAAGGTACGCCAGGGCGAGCGAACAGTCAGCGTTGCGGCCACAATAGCAGTGGCCGCCAACACCGATGGCAGAAGGGAAATCATCGGCCTGTCGATCGGCGACAGCGAGGCGATGGTGTTCTGGATGGAGTTCCTGCGCAGCCTCATGAAGCGCGGCCTCAAGGGCGTGAAGCTGGTCGTCTCTGATGCGCATGAAGGCCTGAAGGCGGCCGCCACCAAGGTCCTGCAGGCAGGACATGGCAACGCTGCCGCGTTCACACGACAAGAAACCTGCTCGCGCGTGTCCCGAAGCCTCAGCAATCGCGCCTGGCCACGCTGCTGCGCGAGGCGTTCACCGCACCCACCGCCGATAAGGCTCACGCCACCTGGCGCGCCATCGCTGATCAAGCCCGCAGCGTCCACCCGAAACTGGCAGAAGCGATGGATGGTGAGGCGGACCGTGGCCGAGGGGCGCGTAAGCCGCCGAACGAGAACGATGTCCTCGCCCACATGGACGTCCCCGCTGCGCACCGCGTGAAACGACACGCCACCAATGGCCTCGAGCGTCTCAGCAAGGAGGTGAAGCGGCGCGCCGATGTCGTTGGCGTTCGGCGCTGCGCTCGGACCGATGGCGCTTGCGCCTCACGCCCCAACGAGGCCTCGATCATGCGGCTCGTCGGCGCCTGCGCCCAACCAACCAGGACGCCGTGAGCCGATGCTGACGCTAGGGACTCGCTTGCCCTGCACGTCAGTTGCCGTAGCGACGCATTTCGCAAGCGCCATTGAGTCCCGAAATCAATAGATGTTAATTCTGCAGGACCGTGGCGTGTGGAACCGCGGGCAACAAAAAGCCGCTCCGACAAAGAGAGCGGCGCAGGGGAGGAAAACCAATGACCGTAAGAACCCTTCGCGGGGTGTCCGCGCTCGCGCTTCTGGTTGGCGTGCCAGGTCTTCAGCTAGCGGAAGCTCAGGGAACGACAGCGCCGGCATCGCCACAGACAGTAACAACCACGTCGACAACGGCAGATCAGCCAGGAGCTGACACTTCAGACCGCGTGGTTGTCACAGGCTCGCTGATCGCGACCAAGCCTGAAGATGCTCCAAAACCTGTTGAAGTGTTCACGGCTGCGGAACTTGAACAGCAGGGCTCGCCAAATGTTACGGAGTTTATCAGGTCGTTGACGCTGTCGTACGGCGACGATCTCGGGTTCGGTCAGGCCTCGCCGGACGTCCCCCAAGGCACGGGCTTTGGTAACGCCAACCTCAGAGGGCTCGGCTCGAACGGAACGCTCGTTCTGATGAATGGCAAGAACCTCGCGCCCTGGAACGGCTCGTATGGCGCTGACGTCAACACGGTGCCGATGGAAGCGCTATCAGCGGTCGAGGTGCTCAAGGATGGCGCATCTGCAACCTACGGCGCCGGCGCCGTTGGTGGCGTCATCAACTTCACGACGCGGCGCGACATCGATGCACCGCAGATCACCATCCAGAAACAGTTCTATGATGGATCAGACGGCTACTACAAAATCGACTTCCTGACGGGCTGGGTCGGCGATTCATCGAACCTGCTCTTCTCCGCCTCGGTCAGCCACGAAGACGCGATGTTGCAGACAGCGCGCGACTTCTCGAACCAGCCATTTGCAATCAACCCGGCGCCGTACACGCTGACGGGCGCCAACCCGGGCACGTTCCAGCCCACAACATCGGACTTCTACACCGCGACGACGATCGCTAGCGCGTTGACCTCCTTCCCCGGCATCAACGATCTGCCCGGCAGCACGGGAGCAGCGGCGCGTACGGCGTGTGAGGCGGTCGGCGGGTCTATCGCCAACACGATCCAGGGCAACTCGGTTCAAGGCACCTCCGCCAACCAGGCTTGCGCCTTCCCGCAGGCGCCCTTCCAGAACCTGGTCAATGAGAACGATCAGGTCAGGGCATACCTCGAGTACAACGGCGACATCTCCGAATCGATGGAGTTCCACTTCGACGTCAACTACAGCAAATCGAAAACCCTGCAGCAGCAAGTCCCCATCGGCCCTGCGAGTGCGACTGCCATTGACCGTACCTTCAGCGCGCTGTGCTCCAGCAGCTGCAACTATGTCATTCCAACCCGCATCCAGACCTTCACACCCGCAGGCGTTGGCGCTGGCGTGTTCACCGAGAACCCGTTCCTCGCGGACTTCCGCGCGCGAACCGGCACGAGCCTCGCTGCTTTGCCTGCAAACTCTGCACTGTATGCGGGTCTCAACTGGCGGCCCTTCATGTTCGGCGGCTATCCGCTCGAGAGTGGCGGCTTAAAGGTCGACACCTTCGAGCGCGACAGCTTCATCGTGAACGCCGGCATCAAGGGCGAATTCACCGACGACAATCTGTTCGGCTCCTTCCTGAGCGGCATCAATTATGACCTCTCAGGCCAGTACAACCAGTACCTCAACACCTATCACCAGCCCGACGTTTTTGCTTCCCGCCTGCAGAACGGGCTGCTTGGGTATGGCGGACCGAACTGCAATGCAGTTGATCGGGTTCCGACCGACTACTCGTCTGCGGCCGCGTATAACAGAACCGTCGGCGTTCAGTCAGATGTCGCGCCCGGCACGGCCGGCTGTCAGTGGTTCAACCCTTTCGCCAGTGCTTTTGCAACGAGCATCGCCAACGGCGCCGCCAACCCACAATTCAATGCAGGAACGATCGCCGGTCGACCTTCTGGCTACGCCAACCCGTCCGATCTCATGGACTGGATGATCGGCGACCGCGTTGCCGAGTACAAGCTGGAGTCCGTTACGATCAACGGGCAGCTCAGTGGGCAAGTCCCATCGACCCTTTTCGAGCTACCGGGGGGGCCGATCGGTTGGGCGCTGGGCATGCAGTCTCGTCAGGTAGAAGGGCGTTCATCAACGCGCGACGAGAACGAAGCTGAAGAGAACATGGCCACGCAGCCATGCGTCTTTCCCGATCGTGCAGTCGTCAACAACCCGGCGCAGGTCGAGCCCGGCGTCGGCACGCGCGGTTGCCCCGCAATCCAGGGTGCGTTCTTCAGCAACGGCCGCGTCAACATCGTCAATACTATTCCACCATTCTATTATGACACCCAGGTCTGGGCGACTTTCGGGGAGGTGCAGCTGCCCGTTCTGGAAAACCTGAACTTCTCGGCATCCATCAGGCATGAGGAGTACAATGGCGGGGATCTGATCGGCGACATCTACTCGCTCGCCGGCAAGTGGGATGTGACAGACAACCTCTACGTCCGCTCGTCCTTTGGCACCAACTATCGCGCGGACGGCGCCCTCGAACTTGATCCAGGGTCACAGGACGTCGCCACCGCTGGCTACGGGCGATTCGGCACCGGCTTCCAGCGCCAGCGTATCACGTCGGTTGCCAACGGCATTGGGCCGGAAGACGACAAGACGTTCAATTTCGGCGTCGGCTGGCAATCGGATCTCGGCGAAGGTCGTATTCGGGCGAGCGTGGACTTCTTTGAAATCGTGATCGACGGACAGATCGCAACAACAAGCGATACGACAATCCTCAATGACGTCTTCGGCTTGAACACGGTCACTGGTTTGCCGGGTACGCAGAACAATCGCGGCGTCACGGGCATTCCCAATACAGCGACGAACAACTCGCCCGGTCAGTTCGCGAACTGCAATGCCAGCCTGATCAGCTTCGTGACATTCACGACACCTTGCCAGCAGGGTGTCACGACGGGAGCGAATCTGAACGAAGTGCTCCGCTACCAGGTAAACGGTCCGGGCTTCATCACGAACGGCATCGATTACTCGATCGACTTTGCCTATCCGATGTTCGACGGGACGTTCTCAGCGCAGGTCACGGCCACCAACAACCAAGTCTACAAGGCTCGCGGCTACTCGGTGAACAACATCCTGTTTGATGGCGGCGGCAACCGTCTTGGAACGGCCAACTACACGCGGACCGGGAATGAATCGCGGCGCTGGCGCGCCAACGCCGCCGTCCGTTGGGCGAACGATACGCATAATGTCAGCCTGCGCGCGAACTACTCCTCTGGCACCTACAACGAAGCCTTTGAAGTCGGCGGCCTCGTGCCCGTGATCTCCAACATCGCAGCGACAACAACGATCAACGAGACCGTAAACTCGACTTATGGAATCTATCCCAAGGAGTATCTCGATTTTGACCTGAACTACATCTACACGGCGCCGTTCATCGACGACCTCGAGTTGCGTGCGACGGTCCTCAATATCTTCGACAAGGAGCCGTCGGCCGCACAGGGCCGGTCAGGCTATTACACCGCTACGGGCAACCCGCGTGGCCGCATCTTCGAGGTTGGTCTCACCAAGAAGTTCTAACCCGCGCCTTCGTACCCTTCTTATGGAATGAAGACTTGAACCGTTGACCTGCCGTTACCTACCCCGGACCTTTTTGGTCCGGGGATTATTCTCAGCGCGTGAGCCTGCGGCGGCGGGCAGGCTGAGGCGCACAGTTCTCAACGGAACCGTCGGGCATCTGGATTGGTGAGGGCTATCTCCGGTATGGAGAACACCCGAACGCTGCCGGTGGGGCGGTTGATCGCGTAAATCGTGCGGACGGCGCTTTTGTCCCACGCGAAGGCCTGACCTGCGACATCGATCTCGATGGTCGCCAGGTGAAGCAGGACAGGTCCCATCGAGGGTTTTGCGAGTACATACATTTCGGGCCGGTCGTGCCCGAGCAGGTAGAGATAGCCATCGGGTCCGATACCTCCACCGGAAGCCGCGTGCGGTGCCATGCGCACACGGACGCTCTCAGGCAGCATCCAGCCGCCCGTGCGGCGCCAATCCGCGTCGAACGTGCTGATACCGGCGAAGGCTGAATTCTTGTAGGCCAGACCTCCCTCGCCATCGTAGTGGGCGAAGCCGGCGACCCACCCTGCCCCAAGGCGCTCGAAGAAGGTCAGCGAACCTTCCTCCATCAACCCCATGCTGTGAGATTCAATGTGCATCATGGTGGCGCTGTCGATGACTTCCACGGAGCTTGCCATCGGCGTCTCCGGAAAGTTCGAGTTGGCGCACCACAGCTTCGCCGCATCGGCGATGCAGGAGTTGATGTGGCGGATCAGGCCGCCGCGCGGGCTGGCCCAGTAGGCGACGCGGGCGCCGTTCCCCTTCTCGTACTTAGCGACCACATTGTTGACGACCGCATAGAAGTGCGAAGCATCGACGGCGACGCCCTGCCGGGCTTCCGGCGCGGAAAACTCCTTCACCAGCGTCGCGCTCAGGGCGACCGGTGCGATCGGCTGGTACTGTGGTATCTGCAGTCGCGCTGGCGGCTGCGCGCTTGCCGCGCCGGCTGTCACGGCAACAACGCTCAGCGCACGCAGAAGGTTCAGCATGTCTTTCTCCTCCACAAGCCGGTTTCCTCAGAACCCGAGCCGACCGGCCGCCGCAGCGCGGATGCCAAGATGAGTTGCAGATGGCCGCTCACGGCCTGGCGTCGCGGTGTGGATGGGCGAGTTGAGCACGTCGGGTCCCGACGGCGTCGACACCGCCATGGTTGTTGATCCGCCGCCGTCGAGATTGATGGCGTCGCTGGCGCCCAGCCGGGTGAAGAGAGCTGTAACTTCTGTCAGCGAGGCGCCTTCGCTGAAGCCAGCCTGACGCCCGTCGATCACCAGGATCCAGGCGCGCCGGCCATCTGCCGACAGCCCGACTGCCGTGCGCGGGTGCTTCGCGCTGGCATAGGCAGCGTCGTAGGGCGCAAGATCGCGCGCAACGCCGTTGGCGAGAAGCAACGGACCGGCTGCCATGGCATGATCGGTGCCTGGCGCGCATACTTGGCCGCCGAGAATCAAGACGTGACGTCCTTCGATGCACAGGATGGCGTTCACGCGCTTGTCTTCGTCGAGCTCGACAGGCGAGGCCTCCCGTTCACCGGAAATCGATGCGCCGGAGACGTCCACCGGATCGCCGGCATGAGGATAGAAATCGTCTCCCCCCGGCGATCCGCCCTTGAAGGGGGTGAAATAGCCGCCATTGACCGCCGCTTGCAGACGGAACTCGGCGAGATAGCCGCTGGTTGTGCGTGCGGTGAACTCGCGTCCCTTTGAGCGATCGCCCGGCGTTACCTCGAGCATGACCCGGCCGAGGTCGAGCTCGAGGAGGTGGATGCGCTTGGGGCCGCCCTCCCTGTCCTCGATCAGCCTGTAGGCGACGCCGTCGAACAGTGGTTCCCCGGCGAGGGCGATGCGCGGTTTTTCCGCCAGGGTGGTGCAGCCTGGCACGATCCCGGCAAGCAGGATGGCTGCCGACATGCACGAGAGCCCGGCGCGTTTCACCCGTGGCATGTCCGCCTGCCCCCCGGCATTCTAGTACTTCACGGCCGCGCCGACCCAGAACTGCCGGCCATAGAAGCTGAGGTCGCGTACGAAGCTGAAGTTCGGGCCAGAGTAGTTGTACTTGCCCTCGCTGGTCAGGTTGCGGACCTCGCCGATCAGCTCGACATTGTCCGACAACTGATAGCGCGCCTGCACATCGACGTTGTGCATTTCCTTGTCCATGCGGTCCACCGCCGTGCGGATCTCGCTCACATAAGCGTACGTCGCCCGGGCACGGAAGGGACCATCCTCATAGAAGATCGCAAGGTTGCCAAGGAAGTCGGCCTGGCCCTGCAGATAGTCGAGCTTGACACCGTTGTTGGTCGTCTCGCCCTCGAGGAAGGTAGCGTTGGCCGAGAAGCCGATGTTCGCGAGCGGGCCGGGAAGGAATTCCAGGCGGTTCTGCACTAGCGTAAGTTCAATGCCGGAGACCTCGGCCGAGTCGGCGTTGACCGGCTGGTTGACCTGCGTCTGGACGCCGTTGATGACCTCGGCTGTCGTGCGCGTGATGATCTCGTTGGCGATGGTCTTCTGGAACAGGCCAACCGCCAGGATGCCCTGGTCGCCCGGGAAATAGTATTCGAGCGAGCCTTCAAGGGTCTCGCCCTCGCGCGCTTTCAGATTGGCGTTGCCGCGGCTGATCGTACCGTCTGCGGCAACCGTTTCCGATCCGCCAAGGCTCGACAGGTTCGGACGGCCAACGGCGCTGGCGGCAGCGAGACGCAGTTTCCAGTCGTCCGTTATATCGTAGCTGAACGTGACCGACGGCAGGAAGTTCTCGTCCTGGCCCGATTGGGTCTGGCGCGTGAAGTCGGACACATTCGCCCCGCCTGTCGCGGTGCGACGCCAGCGCTGCACATCCGTTTCTGTCTGCTCCCAGCGGCCGCCGAAGATCAGGTTATGGCGTTCGCCCGCGTGACGCACCAGGCCGTAGACAGCGGCAACGCCCTCCTCCACCAGCCAATCCGAACCGATCGTCTGGCGGTTGGTGTTGAGCCGGTCGATCGTGAAACCTGCGCTGTTCTGGTCGAAGAAGGTCTTGAACGAAGCGAAATCCACGAACTGCTGCTTGAAGGTCGCATAGATCGGCGTGTAGTCGCGCGCGATATCGAACTGCGCCAGGGTCAGCGGTCCGCCGACCCCGGTATAACCGTTGTAGATGGTCTGAGTACGGTCATTGTCACGCGTGATGTCGCGCAGCTTAAGACCGGCGCCGAAACCCCAGCCCATGTCGCCTGGCTCAGTGTTGAAGCCATAGTCGATGCGGCTTTCGTAAACGTACTCGTCGCTGTCGTCCTGGTAGGGCTGGTAGGCCGTGAACCCGTAGAGCGCGGGGTTGTTGAAGCGGGGATCGATGTTGCTGGCGACTGTCACGCCATTGCCCATGATCTCGATATCGAATGCGGCCGCCGGTGCGCCCAGGGTGAAAAGGAGCTCATTCGAGGGCTCGAGGAACGTCGCCTCGGAATAGGCCGTCCGGGCCTTGAAGGTGTGGTCAGCGGTGGGCGTCCAAGTTGCCCAGGCTTGGGTGACGAGAAGCGGTTTCTCGATCGGGAAGTCGTTGAAGCGCACGAAGCTGCCATTGGAGCCGGTCTGGTTGCGCAGACGCTGGCTATGGCGCAGTTCGTTGTCGTCCTGCCTGAAATAGCTCAGCGTGCCGCCGGCCTGTAAGTCATCCGAGGGCCGGTATTCCAGCTTCAGCGTGGCGCCGTAGCGGTCTACCGAATTGGGGAAGGAGGACCACAGCAGGTCAGTCGGGATGAGTGCGTTCGTGCCCGTGACAAACGAGGATGCCGGCCGCGGATTCTCGGTGATCGCCGCAGGCACGGCCTGCGGGAGGATCCGCTCCTGGTCGCGGTGCTTCTGCGAGTAGTTGACGCTGAGCAGGACGCCGAACTCGTCCGCGGCTCCGAAAGTGGTGGAAACCGTGCCATCGAAACGGAAGTTCAGGGAATCGTCATTGCTGCGGTTGTAGCCCTCGCCGGGAATCTCCTGCGAATCCGATGTGCCAACGAAAAGGTTGCCCGCTGCATACAGACCGATGTGGTCGAAGGGCGAGCGGGTGACGAGATTGACCGTGCCGCCGATCGCGTTGCCGTCGCTATCGGGCGTGCGCGATTTGACGACTTCCAGCCGCTTCACTGCCGTCGAGGGGATCGATTCCATGTTGAGCTGCCGGCCGCCGCGCTCGGCTGTGGCCATCGTCGAGCCATCGAGGCTGCCGAGCGTGTAGCTCGGATTGAGGCCGCGGACCGAGACGTAGCGGCCTTCGTCTTCGTCGAACACCGTCTGGACGCCGGGCAGGCGGCGGAAGGAGTCGGCGATGTTGTAGTCCGGTTGCTGGCCGATATCGTCGCTTGAAAGGAATTCGCCCACGATCTCGGACTCGCGCTTGGCGCGGATGGCTTCCTCGTTCTGTGCGCGATAGCCGACGATGGTGATCGTATCGGTGTCTTCGGCCGACGGCCTCGTCTGCGGGGCTGGTTGCATGGCCTCCTGTGCCAGCGCAGGCAGTGGCGCGACTGACATCAGTATCGTCGTGACGCCCAGTTGCTTGATCCAGCCTGGTTTTGACTTCGTGGACATGGCCGTTCCTCGCCGCATGAGATGCCCGGCAGCTAGCCAGACCGGACGACGTTTTCTTGACAACGGCGCGAAGATCTCGCGACAAGGCGGCTGCGCGCACGCAACGATTGGCAGCAGGTTGACGCTGCAGAGCATCCGCCGGGCGCATCGCCGCGCATTCGGTTGTCATGTTTGAGTGCTGTGTCGACACAGGTACATTCAGGAGACCTGAGATGACAATCACCAGACGCCGAATCCTCGCCGCTGGCGCTGTCATGCCCTTGTTCGCCTGTACGACGCAGGTCTCGCCGGCGATCGCTGGCCAGAACCGGAAGCGCGGTCAGTTCACGCATTCCGTCGCCTCCGGCGATCCCTTCCCCGAGTCTGTGGTGCTGTGGACACGCTTTGTTGCGACTGATGGAGGCGCGGCCTCTGTCGGCTGGGAGATTGCGGAGGACGAGGGCTTTCAGCGCATCGCGGCGCGCGGCGAGGCTGTGGCGGGACCGGCGAGCGACTATTGCGCGAAACTGCTCGCTGGCGGGCTGCAGGCAGGGCGGCCCTACTGGTATCGCTTCGCCAGCGCCTCGGGCTATTCGCCGGTCGGCCGCACCCGCACGGCGCCGCGGCCAGGAGATGGTTCGCGCCAGCTCACACTGGCGCTGTTTGCGTGTTCCAACCTGCCCAGCGGGTGGTTCAACGCGTACGGCCATGCTGCGAGCGACGACAGCATAGATATCGCGGTGCATGTGGGCGACTATTTCTACGAATACGCCAGCAGCCGATATGGTGCGACCGCCCTGGCGGGGCGCGCGGTTGAGGACTTCGAGTGCGTAACACTGCCCCAGTACTATTCGCGGTACGCAACCTATCGGTCGGATCCAGACCTGCAGGAGCTGCATCGCCTCAAGCCGTGGGTGATGACATGGGACGATCACGACTTCAGCAATGACAGCTACATGGACGGCGCCGAGAACCACCAGCCCGAGACTGAGGGCGACTGGGCCTTGCGCCGCGCCGCCGCCATCAAGGCGCACAGCGACTGGACGCCGACGCGCGCCTCCGCGGTCAGCGGCGGCCTGATCCACCGCAGCCTGCCCTGGGGCAACCTTGCTGATCTCATCGTGCTGGACAGCCGCATGGTCGGCCGCACCAACCAGATGGACTGGCGCCCGCTGCTGCTGCCGGCGGTCGACAGGTCGCAGGCGGAGTTCACGCGGATCGCGCGGGATTTCTACACGGGCCCGATGTCCGATCCGAAGCGTAGCGTGCTTGGGGCCCCGCAGGAGGCATGGTTCGCCGACCAGCTGAAGTCGTCCGCCGGCCGCGGCGCACCGTGGCAGGTGGTGATTGAGGGCTCGGTGCTGGGCGCGGCGATCGCTCCGCCTGCGGGAGACGGGCTTGTGCCGGCCGGCGCATCGGACGGCCAGCGCAGGCAAGCCGCGATGCTGTCCATGCTGGGCGCTGCAGGCCTGCCCTACGACATTCCCCTCTGGTGCGGATTTCCCGAAGCGCGACGTCGGTTCCTCGCGACCTGCGCCGGATATGGGCGCAACGTGCTCGCGCTGGGCGGCGAGACGCATTCCGGCTGGGCCTTCAACCTTCCCGGCGGAAAGGATGGGCGCCCCGCCTGCGTCGAGGCGGCGGCCTTCGCGGTGGCGGCTGGCGGCAAGGCGCGCGGCGGCGTGCTCGACAAGGGTCCGCGCGAACAGCGCTACAGGGCGGCAAGCCCAGAGGTCGGCTGGTGTAATCTTGCCGAGTGCGGCTACACACGTATCGCGGTCACACGCCAGGCGGCGACAGCTGACTGGATCGGCTTCAACGACCTCACATCGCGCACTGCAGCTTCGACATCGACCGAGCGCACGATTTCCGAGGCCACCGAACGGCATGGCGCATCGCCATGGCTGAGTGTTGTGTGAACCAGCGGAAGGACCCGATCGCCGAGGTCAGGCGCGCCCCAGCGCGCCAGATTCTGCACACCCGGAGAGGCGCGATTATCGGATATCGGCTGATGACAGCGCTCTTGCGGGTCCCCAGTTAGCCGGTGTGCAGATTGAGGCCGTCGGGCCTGGGCGATCCAGATCTGTCAATCAGCGACGATGCTGCGCTGTGGCGGCTCATCGCCCGGGACCTTCCGTTCGAAATCCTGGGCGCCCCAGCATGAGCCCGGACCGGAATTGAAACCCGCACAGCAGTGTTCGTGGCGGGGTTGACGTGTTGCCTGATCGGGCTGTCCTATCCAGCTGTTGCATCTGGGAGGGAGAGCACCGCGATCATGACAGCCAGCCAGTCCCAGGGCCCTGACCGGCGTGTCTTCCTGTCGGGTGCAGCAAGCGCTGCAGGGCTTCTCCTCGGTGCTCCGCCGGCTCAAGCGGCGCCCGGCAAGGATTTTTCTGAGGTCGATGCCATTCTTGCGGCGGCGGTGAAAGCCGGCGACGTGCCCTGGGCTGCACTGCTCGTCACCAAAGGCGGCGCTGATCTCTACGCGGGCGCCTACGGCGTCCCGTTGGGTCATGTTGACGTGCTGCGTTCGGCGACCAAGGTCGCCACGGTCACGGCTGTTCTCACCCTCGTCGCGACAAGGCAGCTCGGACTGGACGATCCGGTGAGCCGCTACATCCCGGCGTTTGGCGGCGAGAAGGCGGCGATCACCGTTCGCCAGCTTCTGTCCATGAGTTCGGGCCTGCGTTCATCGCTCCAGGCGTTTTCGGACGCGGCGCCTCTGTCAGAGTCAGTCGCGGTCATCGCCGCCGCTCCGCTGGCTGCGCCGCCGGGAACGCGATTCATCTACGGAAATCTCGGGCTCACCGTTGCCGGGCGGGTCGCTGAAATCGTCTCGGGCAAGAGTTGGGATGCGTTCTTTCAGGACGCCCTGGCCGCGCCCCTCAAGCTCGACTTCAGTTATGTGCCGCTTGAGACCGGGCGTCTTGGCGGCGGCGGGCGGACCAGTCTTTCCAGTTATGGTCGCCTGTTGAAGCTCCACCTCGCGGGCGGCGCGCTCGATGGCGTGCGGATCATTTCACCTGAACTCGTTACCCAGATGCAGGTCTCGAACGGTGCAGCATTCAAGAACCCGATCCCCCAGACCGAGGCCTATGGCTATGGCATGGGCTGGTGGTTCGATCGGCTTCGCCCGGATGGGTCCGCCAGGGTCATGAGTGATCCGGGCGCCTGGGGCGCCTATCCATGGATCGACCGGGACCGCCAGTACGGGGCGTTTGTCTTCGTGCGCAGGGAGCTCGCCGACGGCGTTGCCCTCGTCAACAGGATACGCCCCCTGATCGATCGGGCGATTGACAGTTGATGAGCCGCTCGCGACCGGTCCGGTCTTGCGAAATCAGGGACTGACAAGGGGCCTGGTGCGGCACGAGCAGCGCCAGCCTGCGACCGGTGGGGTCGCGAGGTGCGTGCAACGGGGCCGACCAGGCCCGGTTTGCACAACCCGGCTTGCCGCGATCCCGGACCAGATTGCAGTCGGTCCGGACCTTCACGGCCACACAAGCTCAACGCTTTGCGCGTCCGGCAGCTTCCTGCAATGCCCCTCATCCCACGGCGCTAGGTCACGCGTCCGTCGAGCCAGGTTTCGATAGCAGCGGTCGCCGCGGGCAACAGGTCCGGGCGTTCAATGTAGTAGTGGTCGGCCCCGGTTATATCGACATAGGTCTTGTCGGTGCTTGCGACAGCGTCGAACAGGCGGCGGGCGTGGCTGGGCGTGCAGGCCAGATCGGCGGTGTTGTTGACCACCAGTACGGGCGCGCTGATGCGGGCTGCATTGAGAAGGCCGTTGGCGTTGCTGTCGTCATAGCTCCACTGTGAGAGCCAGGACCGCAGGGTTGTGAAGCGCGCAAGGCCAACCGGGCCGTCATTGGCGATGCGGGGCTCGCCCAGGTAGCAGGTGTGAGGACGGCGGTCGGAGGGATCCTGTGTGGGGTCAGTCCAGCGCACGTCGCACATGGTGCCGTTGACGATGAAGGGCCGTTCCGCGTCTGGTTCGCCGGCGGCCCGCAAGGCTGCAAGCGTCGATCTCACACGCGCCGTGATGCGCTGGTTGCGGGCGATCTGCGCGGAGCGGAAGCGCGCCACGAACGCGGCGGAATAGGGCGGCTGTTCGGGACAATCGGCGGCATAGATGTTAAGCGCGGGATCGCGATCAAAGGGGCGGTTTTCGTCGACGATCGAGGGGTCCATCCATTCTGTGAGGGTCACGGAGCGGCTGATGTGGGCGGCGAGCAGCATGACGCCGTCGGCGGGCTGCAGGCCGGCATTGACGAGATCGACGGGATCGCCCGCCGGCGTATGCGTGATCGTCGGGTGTTCGGCCTGATCCTGGTAGAAGAGCGATAGCGATCCACCGCCAGACCAGCCGGCAAGGATAACCTTCTCATAGCCGAAGCGTTTTTTGAGGTCAGCGACACAGGCGCCGAGGTCGAGCACGCATTTCTCGAGGATCAGTGCAGTATCGTTCCCGCGGTAGCGGGTATTGCAGTAGATGACGTGATGGCCGGCATGCGCCAGCGCGGTCACAAGCGGCAGGAAGGAGCCGCCGCCGATGGGATGGCTGAACAGGATGGCCGTGGAGGAGGCGACATCGTCCAGACGGATGCGCATGCATTCGACGAAAACCCGGCCTGCAGGCCCGCCATAGACCTCCTTGAGGAGGCTCTCGTCCTTGTAGAGATAGCCATAGGGTTCACGCACCAGGGGCATCGCATGTTTCCTGCGCAGCAGCGCCGCCCGGCGGCAGCGCGAGAAGGACGATCAGCGACAAGGTACGGCGCTGACAGGCCAAGTCCATGCGCGCTGCCGGCCTGCCCCAGCGGAAGAAACGCTGCTGCTGGACGGCGCCAGTCGAAATGAGTGAAGCTGGCTCCCATCCTCAAGTGATGATGGAGAACGTCATGTCGCAAGCGCCCAATGGCATTCATCACCTGGCCTTCATGGCTGGCGACATCAAGAAACACATCGCCTTTTTCGCGGATGTGGTTGGCTGCCCGCTGGTCGCGCTGTTCGACATGCATGGCGTTCCAGGGGGGCTGCATGCCTTCCTGAGGCTGAATGATCACAGCTATTTCTCGATCGTACAGTTGCCAAAGGTCGACGAGATTCCGATCGAGCTGGGAAAGACACACGCAGGGAACGGCGCCCTGCCGAGTTCTCCGGGCACGCTGCAGCACCTCGCATTCAGGGTTGCGACGGATGCCGACCTTATCGCGATGCGGGACCGCATTCGCAGTCATGGCGTCAACATCATCGGGCCGATCGATCATGGCATGTGCCGGTCGATCTACTTTGCGGGACCCGATCAGATGACGCTGGAAGTGGCGATATCGCACGAAGCCATCGATCCGAACCGGTGGATCGATCCGGCCGTGCTGAGCAAGGCAGGCATTTCGACGGAAGAGGCCGCACGGTTTCGTGCGCCCACGGCCTATGCCGGGCCAAGCCCGGTCAAGCAGCCGGGCTATGATCCGCACAAGCCGCACATGGCCTATCCGCAGGGCGTCTACGAGCAGATCCTTCAGACCCCGGACGAGACGATCTGGGCGCTCGCCTCACATGCAACGCCGCCTGTGCCCGGGCCCGCCTGAGCCGGCGGCCTTCGGCGGTACACACGGCCGTGTGCCGGGCTTCAGCTTCCGGCGAGATCCCGCAGGTCCGGCGCGGCGATTACGAGGGGAAGCTGTCGAGGCGCCCCGTCAATGCCGTCTTGATGGGCTCGTCTTGATGGGCTGATCGCGACGTGGGCAAGAGCGGCGACATCGCAGCATCATCCTCGCATTCAGGCTGGGTCGGGCATCAATTGCCGTCCGCTCCTGCCCTGCGAGGCAGGCGGTCTTGTCAGCTGGCGGCGTGCGCGCCCATGACGCGATCGCGCGTTGCGTTCGGGTGTTTGCGCCAGCGGCCCCGGCGCGCGAGGGCGACGCTTGACGATGTTCCCGGCACGGGCAAGGTAAAGCGGTCTTTTTACTTCCCACAGGACAGGCCTCATGACGCTGGCGGATCTGAAGGCCAGACGCGATGCGGCTCTGGGAGCCGGGACTGCGCTTTTCTACACCTCGCCCCTCCACATCGTGCGCGGCGAAGGCGTGATGCTCTACGACGCCGACGGTCGCGCCTATGTCGACATGTACAACAACGTTCCCTGCGTCGGCCATGCTCATCCGCGTGTCCGGGAGGCCGTCGCCCGACAGATGGGACGCCTCAACGTGCACTCCCGCTACCTCCATGAAGACATCGTGCATCTCGCTGAACGTCTGAGGGCTCTTCATCCTTCAGGCATGGAGGCGGTCATCTTCAGCTGCTCAGGAAGCGAGGCCAACGAGATCGCGCTACGCATGGCGCGCATGGCGACGGGCCGGAGCGGGATCGTGTGCGCTCATGGAACCTATCATGGCAACACCGAGCTTGTCGGATCGCTCACCGGACGTGCACCGCTCGAGGTCAGCAGGGAGGGGATCTGCGCCTTCGCCTGGCCCGATCCTTACGCAACCCCGTTTGCAGGTCTGAGCCTCGCGGAACAGGCGCAGGCCAGCCTGCTAAGCCTCGAGGCGAGCCTTGAGGCGCTCGACAGGTCCGGCCACGGTCTTGCCGCCCTCATCCTCTGTCCGATCTTCGCCAATGAAGGCCTGCCGCTTGTTGCCGAAGGGTATCTTGCCGATCTTGCGGGCCGGGTGCGCTCGCGCGGCGGACTGGTGATCGCCGACGAGGTGCAGTCGGGCTATGGCCGCACCGGACGCTGGTGGGGCTATGAGGGCGCAGGGTTCACCCCCGACATCGTCGTCACGGGCAAGCCGATGGGCGCCGGCATCCCTCTTGCCGCCACAGCCGCGAGCCGCCCCCTCATCGAGGGTTTTCGGGCGCGGACGCGGTATTTCAACACGTTCTCGGCAAGCCCGCTCCAGGCTGCGGCCGGCCTTGCCGTCCTCGACGTGATCGAGGAGGAGGGCCTCAAGGAGAACGCCGCTGACGTCGGCGCCTATCTCAGGGATCAGCTGTCTGGCCGTCTTGGCGGCCCGGTCGGCGCCGTTCTTGGCAGCGGGTTGTTCATCGGGGTCGAACTCCTGTCCTCCGAGGGGCGACCCGATCCGGCCTTCGCCTCACGCTTCGTCAACCGGCTGAAGGACCGGGGCTTCCTCGCCAACAATGCCGGATTTCGCGGCGCGACCCTCAAACTGCGGCCGCCGCTTCCCTTCTCGCGCGCTCATGCCGAGGCCTTCCTCGCAGCCTTTGACGATATCCTGGCGGAGAGCGATGGAGAGCGCTGAGGCGGCCGCGATGCTGACGCCTTACGCGCGGGAGGCGCTCGAAGCGTTTGGCGTGAGGCCGGCGCGCATCGCGCTCGTCTCATGCTCGGAGAATGTGACCTTCCGTGTCGAGACCGCCTCGCCGGAGGAGACCTTCGCGCTGCGGCTTCACAGATCCGGATACAACACACGCGGCGAGCTCCTGTCGGAGCGCATGTGGACACGGGCTCTTCGCGAGGCGGGTATCGGGACCCCGGAGGACATGACGGCTCCTGACGGGGCAAGCTTTGTTGCGGTCGGCTCCGGGGACGAGACCGCCCGCCTTGCCGGGCTTACCAGATGGATCCACGGGGATCTTCTTGCGAGCCGCATCGAACGCGCCACGGGACCGGGCGACACGCTGGAGGCGCTGCGCGGCCTTGGTGCGCTCACGGCCCGCCTTCACGACCAGACCCGGGCCTGGCGTCCGCCCGAGGGATTCTCAAGACGCTCACTTGAGGCCGAGACGCTTCTTGCGCCGACCTCGACCTGGGGCTGCTTCTGGCGTCACCCGCGTCTGTCGCGTGGCGAGCAGCGTCACCTTGCGGCCGCCGCCCGCACGCTCGTCAGACGCCTTTCCGTGTGCGAGCGGACGATCGACACGTTCGGGCTCATCCATGCCGACCTGCATCCGGGAAACGTCATTGTTCAGGACGAGGGTCCGGTGGTCATCGATTTTGACGACGCCGGTTTCGGGTGGCGGCTTTACGATATTGCTGCGGCCCTCTTCCATTCACATGCGCCGGAGGCTGAGGCTGCGTTCCTTGACGGCTATGGCAGCGCCGGCGCCATCCGGCTCGACACCGGTCTGCTGCCCCTGTTCCGGTTGATGCGCGCACTGGCCCTGATCGGATGGCTCGCCCACCGCCCCGAGCTCGACGCAGCCGAGCGCTTCAACGCCCTCCGGGTGCGCGCTCTCGGCCTCGCGGAGCTTTGCCTTTCGCGGTTCTGAGGGCGCCCGGCCCGGGTCAGGCAAGACGGGCCCGCGCCGCCCCGCGGACATCATCGGCGGACACATCCGGCAAACGGGCATCCAACGCTCGCCGACAGCGCCGCAACGGCTTCAGCAGACCCGACCCTGGTCCTGCCCTGCTCTCTGGTCCAGCTGCTGTGTGGCGTTTCGTGCTGATCTGAGTTGAGCACGTTTCCGTTCCGGGTAGCCTCGCCGCGCACGGTCGACTGAGCCGGATCGCCGGATTTGCATTCCGGCGGCTGGGGAGTCTGTTGCGGTCGTTCAACGGGTATCGCAGGCTGGCCGCGCATTGGTGCGAGCGGACGTAATGCCGTGAAGATGCGCGGCATCATCTGGAGTTGTGAAAATGCCGAACTTGCAGCCAACCCTGATCGGGCCCCGGATTACGATCCGCCCGGTCAGCGAAGCTGACTGGAGCCAGATGTTTGCGGCCGGGTCAGATCCTGAGGTGTGGGCGGTTCATCCGGCGAGCGACCGCTACAAGGAGGCTGAGTTCAGGCAGTTCTTTGACGGCGCCCTGGCAAGCGGTTCTGGTTTCTCATTCGTGGATCGCGCCACAGGGAAGGTGATTGGATCCAGCCGTTACCATGGCTACGACGCGGAAAAGCGGGAAATTGAGATTGGCTGGACGTTTCTGGCGAAGGCTTACTGGGGCGGCAGCTACAATGGCGAGATCAAGCGCCTTATGCTCGACCACGCCTTCACCTTCCTCGACACGGTCATCTTCTTTGTTGGCGAGGAGAACCGGATTTCACAGCGGGCCATGGAGAAGATCGGCGGCATCCGCCGCGCCGCGCTCGTCCCTCGTGAAATCGCCGGAAAAGCCCACGGACATGTGGTCTTTGAAATCCGCAAGTCGGACTGGCAGACAGCTACGCCTGGCTAGCACCAGGATATGGCGGCAGGATCTGGGGGCGGGATCGCCCGATCCCATCTCGCGATAATGTGCCACGCCGGGCGAGCCGAGGACGACCGCCCTTGGGGGAGGCTCCAGCCTTACTGACCCGGTCTTTGCGAATGGCAGCTGTTGAGCGGTGCTGTCGTCCGCGACAACATGAGCGCTCGGGCTGTCATGGCCCGTTGCGGCTATCGTGGTCGCCTGATGGCCTCGAGCATCCCTTGCCAGACAGCGCACTGTCATCTGCTCGTTTTGCAGACCCGTTTCCGATGCTTCGTACAATTCGGTACAACCGCTCGGGGTACTGAGACATTTGTGGCGCCGCGTCCGGCGATAGCTCTGCTAGACATGACGCTGTTGGTCATACCGGCCGGTTCAGGAGGGGAATCCCGTGAAGAATTGCGCGGCCCTGGCATTTGCAATTTGCACTGTGGTCTCCGCCTGCGGGGATGGCGCCGCGCAAGCGCCACAGCCAGCTTCTGCAAGCGAATTGGCAGCCGCCCGGCAAGCAATTGCCGCTGCCGGCGGTCATGTTTCCACTGGCGTCGCCGCCTCTGGCGTGAACGCTTCATCGCCAACGAAATGCAACGCTCCGGGAACCCAGTTTGTTGAAGCCCGTGTCGGCATGGTCGTCGATGACGAGGGCGGGAAGTGGGCGGCGCCTGCGGCAGTTAATCCCGGCGATACCGGGACCGACCTTTTCAACGACTGCACGGGCGGCGGCGTCAACGCCAGCTATGCCGCGCAACTTCAAACGGTTGTCATCGACCCTGATGGCGTGGAGATCACCGCGCTGATCCATGGGGACAATTACTTCGAGCTCTATGTGAATGGGACGTTCGTCTGCCGCGATCCGATCGCCTTCACCCCGTTCAATTCAACCGCCTGTCGGTTCAGGGCGAAGTATCCCATCACCTATGCGCTCCGCGCCGTCGACTGGGAGGAGCACCTTGGCATCGGCATGGAGTACGGGCGGTACAATGTCGGGGATGGCGGCATTGTTGCGCATTTCAGCGATGGGACCATGACCGACGAAAGCTGGAAGGCCGAGACATTCTATCTCGCCCCACTGGACAATCTGACATGCCTGAAAATCAGCCCGCTCGGGGCCCGCGACAGCAGCGCCTGTTCCATCAAGCCGGCATGCGCCACCCCTGCTCGCGCTGCGACGTGCCAGGCTGTGCACTTTGCCGAACCTGCAGACTGGGCGGCCCCTGAATTCAGCGACGCAGGCTGGCCGGCGGCAAAGGTCTATACGCGCGACCAGTTCGGACCGAAGGAGGCTTATACCAGGTTCGAGAGGGAGTTTGGCGACGGCAAGTTCGTCTGGTCAGGCAACATCAAGATCGACAACCTCGTTCTGCTTCGCAAGACCGTGGCGACCCCCTAGCGCTGGCCCCGGCTGACGCTGGATTGCGCTTCCAGTTTCGGTCTGGTCAGTTGCTGGTGTCTCTGCGAGCGATCGGATGAGCGGTTCTCGCCGGACGGCCTTGATCCGCGCCCGCGCCAGAAATGACCGCAATCACGCGTCATCAGGCCCATCGCATGTGCCTGCATCCGGCGGCGACTGCAGGAGAGGGTCGTGTTGTTTTTTCGGCTGCGCGCGAGGCCGGCGGGGCTATCGTGGGCCCACAACCAATGATCCTGGACTGGCCGCCATGCTGAAGCGCCTTCCCGACCACGCGACCTTGTACGCGCACATCCTTCGCCGCGATCCGGAGATGGATGGGGTGATCTATGTCGGGGTAAAGACGACGGGGATCTTCTGCCGGCCGGTCTGCCCTGCCCGTACGCCTTTGTCCCGGAACATCGCTTTCTATGGCTCGCCGGACGAGGCGCTGGCGGCAGGGTTCCGGCCTTGCAAGCGGTGCCGGCCGCTGGATGATCCCAGCGCGGCGGGCCTTCTGATCGACAGGCTGTTGCGGCTGGTGGAGGAGGATCCTTCACGCAAGTGGAGGGAGGAGGACCTGCGCGACATGGGCATTGCGCCGGCGATGGCGCGGCGGCATTTCCAGCGCCGGTTCGACATGAGTTTTTCGCAGTATGTTCGTGCGCGGCGGCTGGGGCGGGCGTTCAACACCATCCGCAAGGGCGAGGCCGTGATCGAAGCGCAGCTGGATGCGGGGTTTGAATCCGGCAGCGGATTTCGCGAGGCGTTCGCGAGGGCTTTTGGCGAGGCGCCCAACCGCGCGCGGGCAGCGAAGGCATTCGCGATGGACTGGATCGACACGCCGCTGGGACCGATGCTGGCGATTGCCGACGAGACGCATCTTCACATGCTGGAGTTCGGGGAGCGGAAGAAGTTACAGGAGCATGCCGAGCGGTATCGCCGGCAGTTCAACGCGACTGTCCTTCCCGGCGAGACCAGGGCGCTGAAGCTGATCCGAAAAGAGGTGGCGGACTATTTTGCCGGCAGGTCGCTCACATTCACATCGCGCATTGCGGCCGCGGGCACGGAATTCCAGAACCAGGTGTGGGATGAGTTGCGACGTGTGCCGCCGGGCCTGACGCGGTCCTATCAGGAGATGGCGCAGCGTATCGGGCGGCCGAGCGCTGTGCGTGCCGTGGCCAACGCAAACAGGCTGAACCGCTGTGCGATCATCCTGCCCTGCCATCGCGTGATCGGGGCCGACGGCCAGCTTACGGGCTATGCCGGCGGGCTATGGCGCAAGCAGTGGCTGCTGGATCATGAGCGGCGGCATGCGGCGCATCGGTGAGCCCCCGGAGGCCGCGCCGTGCGGCCTGGGGCTATTCGGCCCCGGGCGGTGAAGCCGGTGGCTTGGGAAGGTCTTCGGGCCTTACGCCCCTTCTCTTGAGCGCCTCACGCAGCAGAAATTCTATCTCCGCATTGACGGAGCGGAGCTCCTGCGCGGCAAGGTGCTCGATCGCGGCGTGGAGCGCCGGATCGAGCCGCAGTGGAAATGCTTTCTTGCCGGACGATGGCATGATCTCGCCTGTCTGGTGTGGGGTCTAGTAGAGAGAGCCCGCATTGACGATTGGCTGGGCCTCGCGGTCGGCGCAGAGCACGACCAGGAGGTTGGATACCATCGCCGCCTTGCGTTCGTCGTCGAGGACGACGATGTCGCGCTCCGAGAGCTGTTGCAGCGCGCTTTCCACCATCGAGACGGCGCCATGCACGATCTTGGCGCGGGCCTCGAGGACGGCTTCGGCCTGCTGGCGGCGCAGCATGGAAGAGGCGATCTCGGGTGCGTAGGCCAGGTGCGAGAGGCGGGCTTCGTCGACGGCAAGACCCGCGATGGAGACACGCTCCTGCAGGCGGGCCTGCAGCATTTCGCCGACCTTGACGCCATCGGCGCGAAGGGTGGGCTCGTCGCCCTCGCCATGGTCATAGGCAAAGTGCGAGGTGATCTCGCGCAGCGAGGTTTCGATCTGGATGTTGACGAAGGTCTCGTAGTTGTCGACGTCGAAGAATGCCTGGGCCGTGTCGACCACGCGCCAGACGATGACGGCGGCGATCTCGATCGGGTTGCCCTTCTTGTCGTTCACTTTCAGGGTCTGCGAGGTGACGTTGCGCACGCGCAGGGAGATTTTCTTGCGCGAGTACCAGGGGATGACCCAGCGCAGGCCGGGGCGCTTGTCGGTGCCCTTGTAGTTGCCGAAGAGGGTTATCGCTGCGCTTTCGTTCTGCTGCAGCGTGTAGAGGCCTGACACCAGCAGGATGGCCGCGAGCAGGACGACGATCGCGCCGATGATATAGGTCAGCACCATAAGGCCATCGCCGCCGCTTTCGCTGGTCATGATGCCCTGGAAGAAGAGCCAGGCGGAGGCGAGGAAGGCAGCGAGCCCGAGAATCAGCAGGAAGCCGCCGCTTCCCGTGTGGGCGATCTTCTCGACGGTTTTCTTGTGGCTTACGATCGTCATTACGTCCCTCCTGCAATATCGAAGTGATATCACTTTGATATTGACTGAGCACGATGTCAAGCACATTGTCGGTCTGCAGAGGGAGCCGATGTGATGGATATGATGCTGGTGTTGTGGGCCCTGAGCGCCGCCCTGCTTGCGGGCATCCTGATGCTGGTCGTGGTGATGATCGCGCGCGGCATGGACACCTCGCCCGCGAAGAAGGCCGCACAGCGTGCGGACATGACGAAGCTCATGGCGGCGCTTGGCGGCAAACCGGGCGCTGAAAGTGCAACACCCGACACAGGGAGCAGCGGCAAGTCCGGCAATCAGGTGCCGGGGATCGTGGCGATCGGTGCGGTCCTTACCCTGATTGGCGGGGGTGTGGCTTTCATCGAGAACGTCACCGGGGACGACATTGCCCCGGAGGTCTCCGAGATCAGCGCCGGCGACCTGCGCGGCACGATGATCAATGCGCGCAACAGCGATCCGGTGGTGCTGATCGTGCCGGGCTCAGGGCCGACGGACCGGGACGGCAACAGCCCGCTGGGCGTCAACACGGACGCCTACAGGCTGCTGGCTGAGGGCCTTGCGGAAGAGCGCATCGCAAGCGTGCGCATCGACAAGCGGGGGATGTTCGGGAGCGCTGGGGCGGGCGATCCGAACGCCGTGACGCCGGCGGACTATGTCGCCGACATTCATGCCTGGATCGATGCGATCAAGGAGGCGCGCGGATCGGACTGCGTCTTCCTGCTGGGGCATTCGGAAGGCGCGCTGATGGTGTCGATGGCGGCGCAGGGCCGGAAGGATGTGTGCGGGCTGATCCTTCTCGCCGGAACAGGGCGGAAGATGGGGGATGTGATCCGCCAGCAGCTGCGCGACAATCCCGCCAACGCGCCGCTGCTGGATCAGGCGATGGCGGCGCTTTCGGAGCTTGAGGCTGGGCGGCGCGTCGATGTCTCGACCATGCACCCTGCCCTTGCCTCCCTGTTTGCCCCTCAGGTGCAGGACTATCTGATCTCCGTGATCAATCTCGATCCGGTTGATGAATTGAGCCGCGCCAACAGGGACACGCTGATCCTGCAGGGCAAGACGGATCTGCAGGTGACGGTCGAGGATGCGAACCTCCTCAACAGGGCGCGCAAGACGAAGATGAGGCTCGTGGACGATATGAACCATGTGCTGAAGGAGGCGCCGGCCGATCGCGCGGCCAACCTCGCAACCTACGCCGACCCCTCGCTGCCGCTGGCGCCGCGGCTGGTGGGACGGATCGAGGATTTCGTGAAGGACAATGAGTGACATGTCGCGGCATCTGTCTGCACGCACCTACCCCTCGAAAGTCGATGCCTGGTTCGTCGTCCTGCTCTGTCTGTCGCTGGCGACGGCCGTGGCGGGCCTGATCATGACCGGCGTGCAGGAAGGCCTGCTGCGCGCAGCCCAGGGCGGGTTCATCCTGCTCGGCGTGGCTGGATTCCTGGTGTGGATCCTGCTTGGCACGACATACACGCTAGATGGCGACAGGCTGATCGTCCGGTCGGGACCGTTGCGCTGGACCATCGCGCTTGCCGACATCACGGGCGCCGGGAAACCGCACGGATTGTTCCGGCGCGGAGGCTCCAGCCCGGCCCTGTCATGGGACAGGCTGGTGATCAGCTATGGCGCCGGCAAGCGGCTGATGATCTCTCCGGAGAACCCGGCACACTTCCTGGCCGACCTGAAGGCGCGCCAGCAGGCCCTGCGCATCAGTAGCGCTGGTAGGTTGCCTTGATGGTCGAATAGCCGACGCCGGGCTTGCTCCAGTCGCAGACGCCGTCGGGGAAGATCTTCTTGAGGCGCGCCTGCTGGGACTTCGAGAAGTTCACGCTGTAGTCGGCGACGTTCACCGGCTTGAGCGCGCACTTCATGATGTCATTGGTGATGGGCGCGCCGGCGATGAGACGCGGCTCAAGGTGGATCGGATAGGTCTTGTTCCACGAGGTGTCGGGATCCCAGCTCGCGACTTCGTTGACGCGCTGGCCATCGGGCGTCCAGTAGGCGTCGACGGCGTCGGCAGGTTTGTGCTTCACGACTTTTGCGGGCGTGAGCGGGGCCGGATCGGCGGCCATGCTGTCGAGCCATTTGGTGATCACGTCGAGTGCGATCGGCGCGAGATTGACCTTGGGCGGCTGGCCCTGTGACGGGGCGCGGTCGGCGACCCAGATGACCTGGTTGGCGGAGGAGCCCGTCGCCTTCTCGAGACGGGCGCGGATGGTGAGATCACGGTGGCGGTCATGGATGTCGCCGGGCGTGGTTGTGTCGGTATAGCCGCGATAGTTGATGATCGGGACAGCATCCAGGTTTTTAAAGGTGTTGAACGTTCCCGAGGCGTAGATCGCCTTGATCGCGGTCTCGTCGCCGACGGTGCGCTTGGCGACGAAAGCGCCATCGATGTCGTTGCCGCCGATCTTCTCATTCAGCGTGAGAAACTCGTCGACCGAGATGTCCCTGTCGTTGAGCGCCTTCAGCCCGTACTGGATGCCGATATTGTCGATCGGGCGGCGGGCAAAGCCGGTCCCGGGGTCCTTGCCGTAGATGTTGACGCGCATTTCCTGCGTCGTGCAGCGGATGCCCTTGGGGTTCGTCTTCGGATCATAGACCAGCGACTTGTCCAGGACCGCGCAGCCTTCAGCAAAGCCTGCCTGGATGGTGCGCACGAAGGAGCGCTCCCATGAGCCGCATGTGCCATTGCTGTAGCCGGCGACGGCGTCCTTCTTCTGCTCGCTCCACGCCTTGCCGTCCCTGGTGCGCCAGAAGGTCTGCAGGAGGCCGCAGTCGGCAGTCTGCATCGAGCTATCCGGGAAGCTCAATGATGGCTGAAGCCCGTCGAGCAGGCCGGGATACATCTGCGTGATGACCATCTGCTGGATGGCGCCGCCGGAGCCGCCGGTCCCGACCGTCCATTTCGGCACGCCGTACTGTTCGACGAAGTGCTCCTTCAGCATCATCAGCGTCTCGCCCTGCAGCACCTGGTTGCAGTGCTGCTGGTTCACGAGCTCGGTGGAGTTGAGGTAGGCGAAGCCGCGCGCGAGGTAGAGATCCGAGAGGATCGACTGGACGCCGTTGGAGCCCTGATTGTACTGCGTGCCGCAGCCGCCGCCGAAGGTAACGGCGAGGCGATTGTTCCAGCCATCGGCTGCGACACCGGTCGTCGATGGATCGTCGAGCACGGCGAGGCGGTAGATTGAACGATTGATGACGCCGCTTTCGACCCGGACGATGTAGGGAACGGACCTGCCGTCGATCGTCGTCGTCGACACGGCATCAGGCGGCAGCGCCCCCTTCGGGTCCGGATGCGGCTTGAAGGTGTTTCCGCTGGCCGATTTGTAGAACCACTCATACTTCGTGGGCGCCGAGCAGTTGGCGTCAGTGGCGAGGCCGAGGCCGGACTGTTCGGTGCGGCACTCATAGGGCGTCATGTGCGGGCCGGAGAGGATCGGACCGGTGATGGGATGGTTCACCAGCGGCTGGCTGACCGAATAGCCCGAGGGTCCCCTCACCTGCAGCCAGTTGGCGCCGGTATCGAGGCCGTTGACGACGCCGCGCAGCGTGTTGGTTGCGGCGTCGAATTTCAGCGGCGTGAGAAGCTGGCGGCCGTTGAGCGAGAGTTTCAGCTCGCTTGCCTTGGCGCCTTCGCTCGCCCTGACCTCGACCAGCGCATCGCCGCCGGAGACGAGGTCGTAGCGCGAGGAGAGGATTTTCACCTCGACCTTGCCATGCGGACCGGCTCCGGCCGACTGCGACAGGGCTGGGGCGACAGCAAGCGAACCGATGGCAAGCGCAAGCGCGCCGCCGCCGGCAAGCATACGTATCCTGAGCTGTGACATCGATTTCTCTCCCGCCGTTTCAGCCGTTTCCCGGCTTTTTGTTGGGCAGGAGTTTAGCGCGGCCGTTGGCGTTGTCGCGCACAAATCAGTGAGGTGACGACAAGCCGTGCAGGCAGGATCAGGCCGTTCCGAGCATTCCTGCAACAAAGCGGGACAGGGCGGCCTTGCGCGCGGCGGGCTTGCGCGCGGCAAGCTGCGCACCAAAGCCGCTGGCCGCGCCCTGGATGAGCATCAGGATCATCGAGGCGCATGAAGAAGGCTCCACAGCAGGGGCGATCTGGCCCTCGCGCCTTGCCCGTTCGATGATGGCCTGCAGCCTTGTATGCGCCTCGTTCTCCGCCTCGAGGAGCAGCGCGCCGACGTCTTTGTCCCGCGCGCCCTCGGCGGCAATCTCGAGCGCGAGCCGTGCATAGTCCGTGTCGCTGACCTCCATGATCGCCTCGTCGAGAGCCGTCACGAGCCTGGCGGGGAAATCCTTCGCCTTCTCAAGCGCATCGAACAATGCAGCCGCCTCTGCGCGTTCTTCGGCGACAACAGCGTGGATAATGTCCGTCTTGGAGCCGAAATAGCGGTAGAGGGCGCCCGGGCTGATGCCGGCGGCTTCGCAGATTGCAGCCATGCCCGTCTGGTGGAAGCCTTGCTGCACGAACAACCGTTCCGCCACGCGCAGGATCTCGGCGCGCCTGGCTGTGAACGCTTCTTCGTTTCGCGTGCGGGCCATCGCCTGTCCTTTTCTTTACTGCCCGGATCGCCGCTCTTGACGGAGACGGACGCACCATCAATATAAAAGCGAACGATCGTTCTCGCAATGAGGATGCCCTGCATCATGCCGCCAGAAGACGCCAGCATCAGCCTTTTCGACGTCGGCGCTTCCCTCATCGAGGGCGCGCCCCCGGACCTGCTGCCGATCCTTGGAGGCCTTGCAGGCGTGCTCCTTCTGATCGGCGCGCCGGTCCTGATCCTTGAGGTCTGGCGGCTGCACCGGGCGGGCCGGCTTACGCGAACGCGGATCGCCGGCATGGTGACCAGCGCGTTCTGCCTGTTGCCGGCAGCGCTGGTCGAAATCGCGCTCGGCGCGTTGCTTGCCGCGCTGTTCTTCGCCGCGGCTGCGTTGGCGCCGTGGCCGATCGCCACGACGTGGGCGAGCGCATTGCTCTGCTTCCTGCTCGTGGATTTCTTCTACTACTGCGAGCACCGGCTGGCCCATGAGGTGAACGCCCTGTGGTCGCTTTACCATTCTGTGCATCATTCAGCCGACCACTACGACCAGACGATAGCCTTGCGCATAAGCTTCGTCGATTTCTTCTTCGCCCCGCTCGTCTATCTGCCGCTTGTTCTCGCAGGCTTTCATCCCGTCCTCGTGTTTGCCTGCCTCGGGCTGGTTCTGGCCTGGCAGCAGTGGATTCACACAGAGCTGGTCGGCAAGCTGCCCCTGCTCGATCCCTGGCTCAACACGCCGTCAAACCATCGCGTGCATCACGGGCGCAACCCGATCTACATCGACAAGAACTATGGCGGGTTCCTGATGGTTTGGGATCGCATGTTCGGCACCTACGCGGCAGAGACCGAAAAGGTCGAGTATGGTCTGGTCGAGCAACTCGACAGCCGCAACCCGATTGCGGTGCACTTCTCCTCGCTGGGAAAAATGCTCACGGCGTTGTGGCAAGCCAGGTCATTGCGGCGGGCGATGACGGTCCTGTTCGGCAAGCCGAGGGCGGGTTGAGCGCCCCCGCGCCCCCAAGCGCGTAACGGCCAGCGATCCGCTTACGCCAGCCGTCTCTCGATCAGTTCGACCTGGAAGCATTCGATCTGGTCGCCTTCGCGGATGTCCTGGTAGTTGGCGAAGGCCATGCCGCATTCCATGCCCTGCTTCACTTCGAGGACTTCGTCCTTGAAACGCTTCAGGGTGGACAGCGTGCCTTCGTGGATGACCACGTTGTCGCGCAGCAGGCGGACGCCCGAACCGCGACGCACGATGCCTTCCGAGACGCGGCACCCGGCGACCTTGCCCGCTTTCGAGATCGAGAAGACCTGCAGGATTTCGGCATAACCGAGGAAGGTCTCGCGACGTTCCGGCGCCAGCATGCCCGACAGCGTGTTCTTCACGTCGTCGATCAGGTTGTAGATGATCGAGTAGTAGCGGATCTCGACGCCTTCGCGTTCTGCCAGGTCGCGGGCCTGCTTGTTGGCGCGGACGTTGAACGCGATGATCGGCGAGTTGGCCGAGATGGCGAGCTGGACGTCGCTTTCCGAGATACCGCCGACGGCGCCGAGAACCACGCGGGCGCGGACCTCCTCGGTCGACAGTTTCTCGAGCGATTGCGTGATCGCCTCCACCGAGCCCTGGACGTCGCCCTTGACGAGGAAGGTTGCTTCCTTGAGGCCGCCGGTCGATGCCGAACCGCCTTCCTTGAGGCGCGCGAGCATCTGGTCGAGCGAGGTGCCTGTCCGTGTCGACGTGCCGGTCTTGTTGCGCTTGGTGCGCAGGCGATAATCCGTGATCTCGCGGGCGCGGGCTTCCGAATCGACCACGACCATCTGATCGCCCGGATCGGGGGCGCCATCGAGGCCGAGGACTTCGACCGGCGTTGCCGGCCGGGCGTCTTCGACCTGCTGGCCGCGCTCGTTCGAGAGGGCTTTGACCCGGCCCCACTGGCCGCCGGCAACAATGATGTCGCCGCGCCGAAGCGTGCCGCGCTTGACCAGAACCGTCGCCACCGGACCCCTGCCCTTGTCGAGCTTGGATTCGATGACCACGCCGTCGGCGTCGCGATCGGGGTTGGCCTTGAGTTCAAGGATCTCGGCGAGCGCCGAAATCGTCTGCGTGAGTTCGTCGAGGCCGGTCTTCTTGAGGGCCGAGACGAATACCGCCGGGGTCTGGCCGCCCATCGCTTCGACCTGCACGTCGTATTGCAGGAGCTGGGTGAGTACGTTGTCCGGCCTGGCGTCGTGCTTGTCGATCTTGTTGACTGCAACGATGATCGGCGCGTTGGCCGCTTTCGCGTGCTGGATCGCCTCGATCGTCTGCGGCATCACGCCGTCGTCCGCCGCCACCACGAGGACGACGATGTCGGTGGCGTTGGCGCCGCGGGCGCGCATGGACGAGAAGGCCGCGTGACCGGGCGTATCGAGGAAGGTGATCTTCTCGCCGGTCTTGAGCTGCACCTGATAGGCGCCGATGTGCTGGGTTATGCCGCCGGCCTCACCCGACACGACGTCGGTCTGGCGCAGGGCGTCGAGCAGCGATGTCTTGCCGTGGTCGACGTGGCCCATGACCGTGACGACAGGCGCGCGGCCCTCGAGGTGATCGTCGACGTCGTCATGGCCTTCGAGGCCGATCTCGACGTCGGATTCAGCCACCCGCTTCACGGTGTGGCCGAATTCCTCGACGATGAGCTGGGCGGTGTCGGCATCCAGCACGTCGGTCGAACGGACGAGTTCGCCCTGCTGCATCATGAACTTCACGACGTCGGCCTGACGCTCGCTCATGCGGTTGGCGAGATCTGCGACGGTGATCGATTCCGGCAGCACGACTTCGCGCGAGACTTTTTCACCGGCGCCGCCGGCCATTTTCATGCGGCGGTCGCGCTCGCGTTCGCGGGCGCGTTTGACGGCGGCGTAGGAGCGCTGTTTCTCATCATCGTCGCCAAGGGCGGCGGAGACTGTGAGCCTGCCCTGACGGCGCTTGGGTTCGTCCTTGCGGGCGGGGCGGACTTCGCTGCCGCCGGGGGCGTCGTCGCCACTGGGCTTGACGCGCTTGACGCGGCCGCCAAGTTCGCTCAGCGGCGTCAGATCATCCGTATCGAGCGGGGCAAGCGGACGCGGCCCGCCGCCGGGGCCGCGGGCGCCAGGGCCACCTGGACCGCGGGGACGATCGCCCGAAAATCCACCGGGCCGCGGAGCGCCGCCGGGTCCACCGGGACGGGCGCCGCCGGGACCGCCTGGACGCGGTCCACCCGGACCACGCGGACGATCTGCATCGGGACGCACGCGTACGACGCCGCCGGGGGCGCGAGGCGCGGCGCCACGGTCGCCTGAGAAACTGTTCGCGCCGGTGCGCGGCGGGGCGCTGCGCGCATCGCGGCGCGGGCCGTCGCGTTCGCCGCGCTCGGGACGATCGCCACGGGCGCCACGGAAGGCGGCAGCAGCGCCGCCGGCGTCTTCTTCATCGGTCGCGGCGGGCCGCTGCACCCCGGCTTCGGCGCGGCGCTTTTCTTCGTCGGCAAGGCGGCGCGCTTCTTCGGCGCGGCGGCGGTTGGCTTCCTCGATTGCTTCCTGCTCGAGACGGCGGCGATCCTGGTCGGCGCGGGCGGCGTCGATTGCGACCTTGCGGGCCTTGAGTTCGGCCTCGGAGAAGTTCGACTTCTTGACGGCCGCCTGTGCTGCCGTTGGCTGTGGCGCGGGCGCGGGCGCGGGCGCGGCGCCTGCAGCGGCAGCGGCGACTGGCTTCGTGTCGGACTCAGCGGCCGGAGCGGCGGCGGCGGGACGCGCGACCTTGGGCGCGGCGCCCGGGGCGACGACGACCTTCTTCTTCTTGACCTCGACGGAGACCTGCTTGGAGCGGCCGTGGCTGAAGCTCTGCTTCACGGTGCCTGTGTCGGCCCGCTTGAGGGTCAGCGGCCGGCGTCCAGTGTTGTCCGTGTCTTTTGTATCAGTCATTCACTCACTTCGTTTGCGATCGAGATGGTTCACGCCCGGGAGTCCGGAGGATCGCCCCCGGAGTTTTGGGCCTTCGAGTCTTCAATGTCCTGCCCGCTGGCGCCCGTGCCTGGAACGGACGCAGGCTGCCAGCCCGGCAGCCAGACACGCCGGAAGCCGGCAAGCCTTGCCAGCTCCCCCATCCATGCGTGCGCTATGCGGCCCTGTTTGAGGCAAGCGTGTACCACACGCTCACGCCCCAAGGCCATGCCCAATTCTTCGTCCGAGAAACAGTCAATCACGGGGGGAAGGCGCGCCTCTTTGGGGGGGTCACCGGGCTGGGGGCCATAGAGCCCGCGGACCAGGGCCAGCACCTTGTTCCGCTGGTCCTCGGATGCGTTCGCGGCAGCCATGAGACAAGCCGGGCGGGCGGAACGAACTGCCTCACGCACCTGTTCGAAGCCGAGCGTCAGGTCGCCGGCGCGCTTGGCCATTCCGATCATGCTGAGGATAGCCTTGACCAGAAGGTCCTCGGTCTGGCCGGCAAGGTCAGGCCCGGTTTTCGCCTGGGCCTTGAATGCGCGGGCAAAAGCGCCTCGTTTCACGGCCTGCTGCAGCGCATCGCGTGAGGCAGTCACCCATGCGCCGCGGCCCGGCAGCCGGGCGGCGATATCGGGGACGACCTGGTTGTCGGGTCCGAGGACGAACCTGATCATCTCGCCCTGCGGGCGCCGCTCCATCGTTGCAATGCAGCGGCGCTCGGGCTCGCCCAACGCCTTGCCAATACGGGGCGGTCCCCCATCCACTTCAGGAATGGGGGTTGCGGCATCCGGGGCGCCGTTCAGTTCGCCATCACTGGTCGTTTGAGGCATTCGCCCCCTTCAGGTTGAAGAGTTCATCGCCACGGCTGCGGGCCGTGCCGCTTGTGGTGTCGGAGGCCGCATCGAGTTCGGCTTCTTCGGCGTCAAGAGCGGCAGCGCGGGCGGCGAGCGCGTCTTCAAGCGCCTGCGGCTCGACCCAGCCAGCGACGACGCGGGCCTTGAGGATGAACAGTTCGGCATCCTCGCGGCTCATGTCGCTCTTCTCGAGCAGGCCGGCGACGAATTTCGGCTTGCCATCCGGACCGGGCTCCTTCCAGCCGACGAGATCGTCGGGCACGAGGCCGGCAAGATCGTCGATCGTCTTGACGTCGTTCTCGCCGAACTTCACCGCCATCTGCGGCGTCACGCCTTCCATCTCGGCGACTTCGTCGGTGACGCCGAGCTCCCTGCGCCTGGCGACGAGTTCCGCCGTCAGCTTCTCGAGATACTCGCGGGCGCGCTCCTGGAGTTCGCTGGCGACTTCCTCGTCGAAGCCTTCGATCGCGGCGAGTTGCTCGATCTCGACATAGGCGATCTCTTCGACCGTCTCGAAGCCTTCGGAGGCGAGCAGCTGGGCCAGGGTCTCGTCGGCGTCGAGGGCTTTCTGGAACAGGTCGGTGCGCTCCTTGAAGTCGCGCTGGCGGCGTTCCGAATCTGCGGTTTCCGTCATCAGGTCGATCTGCCAGCCGGTGAGCTGGGAGGCCAGGCGCACGTTCTGGCCGCGGCGGCCGATGGCGAGCGGGAACTGGCTCTCCTCGACGACGACTTCGACGCGGCCTTCTTCCTCGTCGATCACGACCTTGGAGACTTCGGCGGGCTGCAGTGCGTTGACGATGAAGGTGGCGTCATCGCCTGACCACGGAATGATGTCGATCTTTTCGCCGCCGAGTTCGGACACGACTGCCTGCACGCGCGCGCCGCGCATGCCGACGCAGGCGCCGACCGGATCGATCGAATTGTCGTGGCTGAACACGCCGATCTTGGCGCGCGATCCCGGATCGCGGGCGCAGGCCTTGATCTCGATCACGCCTTCATAGACCTCCGGCACTTCCTGCGCGAAGAGCGCGATCATGAAGGATGGGTGGGCGCGGCTGAGGAAGATCTGCGGGCCCTTGGCTTCGGCCGACACCTTGTAGAGGTAGGAGCGGACGCGGTCGCCGGTGTTGAAGTTCTCGCGCGGAATGCCGTCATTGCGGCGGATGACGCCTTCGGCCTTGCCGAGATCGACGATGACGTGGCCGTATTCGACGCGCTTCACCGTGCCGTTGATGATCTCGCCGACGCGGTCCTTGAAGTCGTTGTACTGGCGGTGACGTTCGGCTTCGCGGACCTTGCCGGTGATGACCTGTTTTGCCGTCTGAGCGGCGACGCGTCCGAATTCGAAGGGCGGCAGTTCTTCTCTGAACTCATTGCCGATTTCGGCGTCGGAATCCATTTTCTTGGCGTCTTCGAGGGTCAGCTGCGTAACCGGGTTCTCGACGGTCTCGACGATGGTCTGGACGCGCCAGAGACGGGTCTCGCCCGAGTCCGGATTTATCTCGGCACGGATGTCGTGCTCGAGGCCGTAGCGCGAGCGGGCGGCCTTCTGGATCGCCTCTTCCATCGCCTCAAGCACGATGCGCTTGTCGATGTTCTTCTCAGCCGCGACCGCGTTGGCGATCTGCAGGATTTCCAGCTTGTTCGCTGAAATTGCGCCGGTGGCCATTTTTCCTAGTTCCTCTTGCCGTCGTCTTGTCCGGTATCGTCGGCGTCGAGCTCATCCTCGTCGCCCTCAAGATCGTCTGCGTCGTCGACTTCGACATCGTCGAAGTCCTCTTCCAGCTCTTCGCCGAGGCCGACGATCGCGTCCTCGTCGTCTTCTTCCTCGGCTTCACCCGGCGGCGGCGCCTTGGCGCGCGCGGCCTGGATCAGCTTGTCGGTGAGCACCATTGTCGCCTTCGCCATGCTGGCGACCGGCAGGCTGGCGCTGCCGCCATCCTTGAGGTTCAGCTCGACGACGCCATCCGTCTCGTTGACGATCCAGCCGTGGAAGCGCTTGCGGCCATCGGGGCCGGGCATGCCGAGTTCGACCTTGATCTCGTGGCCGGGCCAGTTGGCGAACTCGCCGACGCGCGTCAGCGGGCGGTCAATGCCGGGGCTCGAGACTTCGAGATGGTATTCGGTGGGGATCGGGTCTTCGGTCTCGAGCACGGGCGAGATGGCGCGCGAGAGTTTCGCGCAGGCCGCCACCGACATGGTGCCATCGGGACGTTCCGCCATGATCTGCAGCGTCGGCGGCTGTCCGCCAAGCATGCGCACGCGGACGATATCGAGACCGAGGCCGGCGGCCACGGGCTCGATCATGTCGAGGATACGGATTTCAAGTTCACTCTGCGCCCGCATAAGGGGTGCGTTTCCTTCGGGTTTGGCCTGAAAACACGTCAGGAATTCGGGCCGTAAATGCGAAGCGGCGGCCCAGTTCCCGGGGCCGCCGCTTCGATATGAGAACTAGTTCGAGGGGCATATAGGCGCTGGGGTGCTTGCTGTCCAGCCGTCTTTCGCGCCCGGCTTCTCCCCATCCCGCAACGACAGTCTTTTTCCTGGAGTAACCATGCGCTAGGCCACCGTCACGGGGAAACAGCCGGGAGCACCATCGATGAAACGCCATCTCGTCACCGCGGCATCTGCCGCCATTCTGGCGCTGGCAGCCGCCTGCGCGCCCGCAGGGCCGACAGCCGAAGTGGCCGGGACACCGCCGCCGCCTGTTGTGGCTGATCCGGACGAGACGTCGCTGACGATGGCGGCCGAGCCTGCGACGCTTGGCTTCAATCCGGCCGCATTCGAGAAGGCCAGGGCTGATCTCGAGGCCGGCGTTGCGGCGGGCAAGATTCCTGGCGGGCTCTTCCTTGTCGCCAAGGGTGGGCAGGTCGTGAACATCACGACGGTCGGCACGGAAGGCCCCGGGGACGCAGACCCAGTGACGCCGGAGACCATCTTCCGCGTCTATTCGATGACCAAGCCGATCGTATCGGTTGCGACGATGCAGCTGGTCGAGGACGGCAGGATCGGACTGGATGATCCGATCTCGAAATACATTCCCGAGTTCGCCAATCCGAAAGTGCTGGTCGGCAAGGGCGAGACGCGGCCCGCCGCGCGCGAGATCACCGTGCGCGACCTGCTCTCGCACAAGTCGGGGCTCATCTATGGCGTGTTCGACCAGGAGAGTGAACTCGGCAAGATGTACATGGCGGCCGGCGATGTCCGTACCGACATTTCCGGGCTGGAGCTCGCCAAGGCGATCGCAGCGCTTCCCCTCGCCTTCGATCCGGGCACGGGCTGGCGCTATTCGCGCTCGTCCGACGTGCTGGGCGCGGTGATCGAAGTGGCAGCGGGCAAACCGCTCGATGCGCTGCTGGACGAGCAGATCTTTACCCCGCTCGGCATGAATGACACGAGCTTTTATCTTGAAGCCGACGAGGTGAACCGTCTCGCCGAACCGCCGACCACCATCCCGCCGCTCTCGACCGTGAAGGTGAAGGCGCCGATGATGTCGGGCGGCGGCGGCCTCAACGCGACGACGGAGGACTATTTCCGCTTTGTCGAGATGCTGCGCGGCAAGGGATCGTATCGCGGCGTCGAGATCATCAAGCCGGAAACGCTTGAGGCGATGCTGAAGGACGAGGTCGCGACGGGCGTCGATCGCACGACGTGGTTCTATGACGCCCTTCCCGGCTCTGGCTTCGGTCTCGGCTTCGGCCTGATCCCGATCGATCCGCGCGACCCGGCGAAGGGCAAGTACTTCACATGGTCGGGTTATGCCGGCACCAACATGTGGATCGATCCGGTGAATGACATCACCACGATCTTCATGATGCAGAACAACGAAGCTTCGGCGGATTTCCGTCCGCTGCACGCCCAGTGGGTGTATGGCGGTTACGCGCCTGCGACCATGTCCGGACCGGCCGCGCCGGCGGCGCCGGCGCAGTAGCCGTTCGACCGAGACGACATGCAGCAGGCCCGGCTCGCAAGGCCGGGCCTGTTTGCATCTGGCGCTTGCTCGCCCAGGCAATAAGGTGTGTGCAGGAGAACGAGGAGACACCGGGATGATGAACGAAGAACACATGAGCGAGCTCAACGACCTGCGCATGTCGGACAAGGGCCGTCCGCTCTATGAGAAGGTGAAAAAGCACATCGCCGAGAACGTTGCTCCGATCCTCGAGGAATTCGATGCGCTCGACCACGAGAAGACCGACCGCTGGTCCTGGCATCCGCGCCAGCTCGAACTGCTCGATGGCGCGAAGCGACAAGCCAAGGCTGCCGGGCTATGGAACTTCTTCCTGCCCAACGCCGAGACCGGCGAGGGCCTTTCCAATCTCGACTACGCCTATATCGCAGCCGAACTCGGCAAGTACCATCTCGCCTCCGAATCGCTGAACTGCTCCGCGCCGGACACCGGCAACATGGAAGTTCTGGAGCGCGTCGGCACGCCCGAGCAGAAGAAAAGATGGCTGGAGCCGCTGCTGAATGGCGAGATCCGCTCGGCCTATGCGATGACCGAGCCGAACGTCGCCTCGTCGGATGCGAAGAACATTTCCACGTCCGCCGTGCTCGAGGGCAATGAGTGGGTGATCAATGGCGAGAAATACTACATTTCGAACGCGGGCGATCCGCGCTGCAAGATCATGATCACCATGGTCAAGACGAGCCCGGATGCGCCAACGCATCTGCAGCAGTCGCAGATCCTTGTGCCTATGGACACGCCCGGCGTGAAGGTGATCGGGCCGATGCATGTCTTCGGCGCCGATCATGCGCCGCGCGGCCACATGCACATCAAGTTCACGAACGTCCGCGTGCCGAAGGAGAATATCCTGCTCGGCGAAGGCCGCGGCTTCGAGATTTCGCAGGTGCGCCTCGGGCCGGGCCGCATCCACCACTGCATGCGCACGATCGGCAAGGCGGAGGCGGCGCTGGAGATGATGATCAGGCGCGGCCTTTCGCGCGAAGCGTTCGGCCAGCCGCTGATCAAACTTGGCAAGAACCCGGAAGTCGTATCGCGCGCGCGCTACGACATCGAGCAGATGCGCCTGATGGTGCTGAAGGCGGCGAAGGCGATGGACGTGCTGGGCAACAAGGAAGCGCGCGTCTGGGTGTCGATGGTGAAGTCGATGATCCCGGAGATCACCTGCCGCATCATCGATGAAGCGATCCAGGTGCATGGCGCGACCGGAATCTCGCAATGGACGCCGCTTGCGGAACTCTATGCCGACGTCCGCCACCTGCGTTTTGCGGATGGTCCCGATGAGGTGCACCACATGGTGGTCAGCCGTGCGGAGATCAGGAAATACGAGCCGGGGCGGAATGCGCCGTAGGCGTCAGGGGTCCAGAGCCGCTCGTAACGCAACGGGATTGTAGAGGGATCGCTCTTCCTCCCGGACCAGCGCGACGCCGAGCTGCGCCAACTGGCCGGACAGGTCTGGCGCTGAGCGGCCGGCGCGGATCCTGTCGGCGGCTTGCGCTAAAAGGGCGCTGAGCTCTTCGAGCTGCGCCCTCGCCTCGCCTTTGCCGGTGAAGCGCTCATGCAGACGCTCGAGGCGTTCACGGGCGGCACGGATGTAGAAGAGCTTCACGTCGGCGGACGCTTCCTCGCGCCTCAGGATCGTGGAGGCAGAGATGACGGCAGCATAGTCGCCGGCATAGTCCGCCTGCACGGTCGCGGACGGATCGAGGCAATGGGCGACATCGAGGCTGTCGAGATAGGCGAGGACGGCCTCGAACACATAGGCCGGCGGCGGCTGTCCATCGAACTCCTCGACGATAAGGCCGCGCATCTTGTCTTCGAACTGTTTCGACTTTCGATCGCTGATCTGGCCGCCGCTGCGCGTGGCGAGGTCCGGGATTGGCACAGGATCGAATGCCGCGTTGCCGCGCACTTTCGAAAAGAGGCTGGAGGTGACGTCCGCTGTGCCGGGAGCGCCGGAGACGCCGGCGATGAAGAAGTCGGCATTGCCGCGACCATTGATGTGGCAGGACGCGCACGACAGCCCCGTCCGTGCGGCTGCCCCGCCGAGCAGGGCGGGCGATTCGAATGCGATGCGGCCGAGCGTGAGTTCAAGGGTCTGTGCAGTTGGCTGTTTCGGCGCCGCAGGCGCGCATGCGATCGGCGCAGCGGTTAGCGCCTTTACCGCGTCGGATTGGGGGGCGATCCAGCGCAGGGCGCGCAGGCTGTCGGACGTGACGGGCGCTTTTGCTTCAGGCGCGCTTGCGCATGCCGCCAGCGCGAAGGCCAGGCCGACGACGACAAATCTCAGGATCTCGCTCCGTCGATCCAGCGGCGGAGCTCCTCGGCTTCCTCGCAACCGAACTTGCAGATGCGATCGAGCTTGACCAGCTGGGCGTTTGCTTTTGCGAGCTGGCCGGTCTCGACATAGTATTCACCGAGATACTCGTTTGCACCCCTGTGTTCGGGATCGAGCTTCAGCGCTGCCGAATAGTAGCTGATCGCCACGTCGTAATTGCTGAGCTTGCGGTTGGCGAAGCCCTGATAGGTGAGCACGTCGGGGTGCGGACCGAGGGCGACGCCTGCGGCGCGCAGCGACCAGAGCGCGTCCTCATAGCGGCCCTCATTGATGAGCCCGGCGGCCTGAAGATAGGCGGCATCGCCATCGTTGGCGGAGGCCAAGTGCGTCATGGCGCCGGAGAGCTGCATCGGGGCGGACGGGTTGGCGATCGCTGCATCGACCTGTGCGATAGCAGCGTTGATGTTCGCGGCCTCGGCGCAGGCGCCGGCGCATTTCGCCTTGAGCGCTTCAAGCGCCGTCTTCTGTTCGGCCGCCTTGCCGGCGTCCCCCTGCCTTGCTTCGACCGCGCCGAGCCAGCCGCGCGCCATGGCGTGGTTGGCGTCGTACTTGACGGCATTGCGAAGATACTTGCGGGCGTTGCCGAAATCCTGCTGCCCGATCTGCGCCAGGCCCATCATGAAGTTGGCGTTCGCGTCCTTGCCTGCCACATCAAGCACATCGTCGAAGGCTTTCTCGGCCTGCTTGTAGTTCTGCGCCTTCAGGAATTCGAGGCCCTGCGAATAGCGCCTGGCAGGATCGGCCGGCGAGCCGGACGCGGAGGGGCCGCTACTTCCGCCTCCCCCGCCCGATCCCCCTCCGCCAGCGGCAAGCGCCGGCGTCTGGGCCAGGAGGGCGATCACGGCAGTGGCGATCACGAGAATGCGGCTGGATTTCATGGGGCGTCCTCCCATCTGGAGATGCGCAGCCTACACCTGTCGCGATCCCTGAGCACGCGGAAAAGCGCCGGCGGAGGTGACGTCAACGTAAACTAGTCCTCGCCCTGCAGCGCGAAGATGGTCGTAACGAGTTCGATGATGGTCATCGTCTGCATGCCATTGGCCTCGTGGTCAGGAGCGCCGGCGCGATCACGGATGGCGATGGTGAGTTCGTCGTCCTCCAGCTTTGCGTTGCGCAAGGCTTCTCTGGCTGAAGCCTTCAGGAACGCCCTGATCGACGCCGGGTCGCCGCCGGTGATGACCGGGTCCTTCTCGGGGACCTCGCGTAGCGTCACCCTCGTATGTTTCGCCGCCAGTGCTGCAAAGCTTTCGCGCTCAAGCGGCGGCAGCAGGAAAAAGGCGGCGCCTTTCCTCAGCGCCAGCATCACATGATAACGGCCGCGCTCACTGTCCTCGCCGTCATCGGCCTGCAGCAGAAACAGATCGTCGTCCATCGCGACCGGGGCGAACCGGGTTGGCTCCTCCGCTTCCTCATCGATCATGATGAGGTGGGTACGCGTCGCGCTGTCCCAGCCAATCCGCTGACACCCTTCGGCCGACCTGACCATGTAGGGCGGGCTGCTTGCGGTGGCCTCGCAATAATCGCCGGGTGCAATCACGGGGCGGGACGGACGATCGGCCATTGGGGCAAGATCGATGTCGGACCGGTAAGCACAGCCGCCGACGGCAAGCGCCGCCAGCCCCAGAGCCACCAGTCCCGCTGCGAGCCTGCCAATCATGTCACCCCTCCTCGGATGACTTACACTGGCCTCTCGCTTGGGCGGAAGGAAGGCGCGGCGTGTCGACGGGCCCACTTTGCCAGAACGTGACGGGCCAGAACGTGGCGGGCCAGAACGTGGCGGGCCAGAACGTGGCGGGCCAGAACGTGGCGAGAACGGCGCTGCGCCCGCCTGTCGGATGATTGCGTCGAGACGTTCAGGGCCGCCAGGATGGCTCGCAAACAGCGCTAACGACCCGGAACGGCGCCCAAAGCTTGCCGCGAGGCTGTGTGTTACGCGGAATATCGATGGGAACTGCTTGAACGCGGGCGGCATCCGACGGATGAAGGCGCCTGACGCATTCACGACGCATGGTCCGGGGGGCCTGCGTCATGGAAGCGTGACAGATATCTCTTGAGACTGAACTGCCAGTTCCCATATGAGCCCCAGCCCGCAGGGACTTCTGAGTGTCCTGCGCGTTATCAGATTGTAGACCTAGGGGTCGTCCAGGCCGGGTGCTGCTCGTCAGGCCCAGACCATGGATGGGGCGGCCGCCGCAGAAAGGACGTTTGTAGAATGGCTAAGATCATCGGCATCGATCTGGGGACGACCAACTCCTGCGTGGCCGTCATGGACGGCGGACAGGCAAGGGTCATCGAGAACACGGAAGGGGCGCGAACGACCCCCTCGGTCGTGGCGTTCCAGGATTCGGGCCAGCGCCTCGTCGGCGTCATCGCCAAGCGCCAGGCCACGGTAAACCCGCGCTTCACCTACTCGGCCATCAAGCGCCTGATCGGGCGTAATTTCGATGATCCGATGGTGAAGAAGGACAAGGACCTCGTCGCCTACGAGATCGTCAAAGGTCCCAACGCCGATGCCTATGTTAAGGGCCGCGACAAGGACTACTCCCCCCAGGAAATCTCCGCCTTCATCCTCGGCAAGATGAAGGAAACCGCCGAGGCCTATCTTGGCGAAAAGGTAACGCAGGCCGTCATCACGGTTCCCGCCTACTTCAACGACGCCCAGCGCCAGGCCACCAAGGATGCGGGCCGCATCGCGGGTCTTGAAGTTCTCCGCATCATCAACGAGCCGACTGCGGCTGCGCTGGCTTACGGGCTTGAGAAAAAGGACAGCGGCAAGGTCATCGCCGTGTACGACCTCGGCGGCGGCACGTTCGACGTCTCGATCCTCGAGATCGGCGATGGCGTGTTCGAAGTGCTCTCCACCAATGGCGACACCTTCCTTGGCGGCGAGGACTTCGACAACCGGCTGGTCGAACACATCTGCGACGAGTTCGAGAAACAGAATGGCGTCGACCTCCGCAAGGATCTGATGGCGCTGCAGCGCGTCCGCTCCAAGGCGGAAGAGGTGAAGAAGGAACTGTCCACCGTATCGCAGGTCGACATCACCGAGCCCTACATCACGGCGGGCCCGGGCGGCCCGGTCCACCTCAACATGAAGCTGACGCGCGCAAAGCTCGAGGCCCTCGTCGAGGACCTCGTCAAGCGCACGATCGACCCGTGCAAGAAGGCGTTGTCGGACGCTGGCAAGTCGGTCGCGCAGATCGATGAGGTCATCCTCGTCGGTGGCATGACGCGCATGCCGAAAGTTCAGGAAGCGGTGAAGGCCTTCTTCGGCAAGGAGCCGCACAAGGGCGTCAACCCGGATGAAGTCGTCGCCGTCGGCGCGGCGATCCAGGGCGGCGTTCTGCAGGGCGATGTGAAGGACGTCGTGCTGCTCGACGTGACCCCGCTGTCGCTTGGCATCGAGACGCTGGGCGGCGTGTTCACGCGCCTGATCGATCGGAACACGACCATCCCGACGAAGAAGTCGCAGGTCTTCTCGACCGCCGACGACAACCAGTCGGCGGTGACGATCCGCGTGCTGCAGGGCGAGCGCGAGATGGCGGCGGACAACAAGCTGCTTGGCAACTTCAACCTCGAGGGCATCCCCCCTGCTCCGCGTGGCGTGCCGCAGGTCGAGGTCACGTTCGACATCGACGCCAACGGTATCGTCAACGTGTCGGCGCGCGACAAGGCAACGGCGAAGGAACAGAAGATCACCATCCAGGCCTCCGGCGGTCTCACCGAAGCCGAAATCCAGCAGATGGTGAAAGACGCCGAAGCCAACGCCGCAAACGACAAGAAACGGCGCGAGGCTGTCGAGGCGCGCAACCAGGCCGAAGGTCTGGTGCACGCGACCGAGAAACAGCTCGCCGAGCATGGCGGGGCGATCAGCGCCCAGCTGAAAGGCGAAATCGAGGGTGGTCTCGCCGCCCTGAGGGCTTCGCTGGAGAAAGACGACGCCGCCGACATCAAGGCCAAGAGCCAGGCCCTGGCTGCTGCTGCGATGAAGATGGGCGAGGAGATCTACGCCAAGGGTCAGGAGCCTGATGGCGGCGGCCCCGATGCGGGTGGCTCTCCCAAGGGCGGCGGCGGCGGCGGCGGCGGCGGCGACGATGTCGTCGATGCCGACTTCGAGGAAGTCAAAGACGACAAGAAGAGCGCCTGATTCCGATCCACGGCAGCGAGTCAGACAGTGTCAGGTCAGCTGAACAAATGAATGGGCTGTGGCCGGGTGGGGACTTTAATCCACCCTGGCCATGGCCCATCTTGTTTCAGCGGTTGCTAAGGTTCGGCTGCAATACAGAGTTAATTGCATGTCCGCGGGGATGAGCGTCTTGGGCAAGGTCCGCCAGCTTCTGTTTTGGGCGTCACGATGAGCGAGCGCTCCTATTATGATGTTCTCGGCGTCGCGAAGGACGCTGACGAGAAGGTTCTCAAATCCGCCTTCCGCAAGAAGGCGATGGAGTACCATCCCGACCGCAACAAGGGTTGCGCGGACTCGGAAGCCAAGTTCAAGGAAATGTCCGAGGCCTATGAGGTCCTGAGCGATCCTCAGCGGCGCGCGGTCTATGACCGTTTCGGCAAGCAGGGCCTCAATGGCAATGGCGGCGGCGGTGGTGGTGGTGGTAACGCGCGGCCGGAAGACGTCTTCCGCGATGTGTTCGGCGACGTGTTCTCCGAGTTCTTCGGCGCCCAGCAGCGCAATGGCCGTGCGGAGCCCGCGCGCGGGGCCGACCTTCGCTATGATTACGAGGTTAGCCTGGAAGACGCCTACCACGGCAAGCAGGCCGAGATAACGGTGCCTGCGACCGAGGCGTGCGCACCGTGCAAGGCGACTGGCGCCGAGCCGGGCACGCAGCCCGAGACCTGCACCGCATGCCATGGCCATGGCCGCGTTCGCATGAGCCAGGGCTTCTTCACCATGGAGCGGACGTGCAGCCGCTGCCAGGGATCCGGCTCGGTCATCAAGACGCCTTGCCGCCAGTGCGGCGGGCGCGGCGCGATCCGCAAGGATCGCACGCTGTCGGTCAATATTCCGGCAGGGATCGAGGACGGCCAGCGCATCCGCCTGTCGGGCGAGGGCGAGCCGGGCATGAAGAGCGGCCCGAAGGGCGACCTCTACATTTTCGTCTCCGTGCGCGAGCACGAGCTGTTCGAGCGTGACGGCCAGACATTGTTCGCGCGCACGCCCGTGCCCATGGTCACTGCGGCGATAGGCGGGGAGATCGAGTTGCCGACGCTGGACGGCGCGCGCATGAAGGTGTCGATCCCCGAAGGCGCGCAGAGCGGCAAGCGCATGCGCCTCAAGGGCAAGGGCATGCCGAACCTGCGCGGCGGCGCCAACGGCGACATGGTCGTCGAGCTCTTCGTTGAGACGCCGACGCACCTGTCCGCCAAGCAGAAGGAACTGCTCAGGCAGTTCGCCGCGGAATGCTGCCCGAGCGGGAAATGTCATCCCGAGAGCCAGGGCTTCTTCAGGAAGGTGAAGAAGTTCTTTGATCAGGAAGACAGCCGGGCTTAGGAGCCTGCCGCCGTTTGCGCGAGAAGGCCGGTATTCCCGAAGGCTGGGTCACCCGCAAAACCGGACCGCGCGCATTCAGGCCGGCTGCGGCGGGGGCGGAAGCGGCTCTCCATTCTCGTCATAGATCAGGTCGCACTGGATATCGACAGCCTGCTTCTGCGCCATCGCGACCGGGCCTTCATAGATGCCGCAGGAGAGCAGGTTGTCCTCGTGCGTCTTGCGCGCCGAGTAGACGTTGACCAGCACCTGTGGCGCACCTTCCAACTTGGGCAATTGCGCGGGATCGAAACTTGCAGCGGGAACTGTGACGGTTGCGCTCCTGGGCGCGACCTCGAGGAAATCCTCGCCGAGCGGGATCTGGCCCATCTCGTCTGCCGCAGGCATCGCCGCAGCATTGGGGGCGCCCCAGAACATGCCGGCGACGATGACGCGCTCGCTGGTGGAGACCAGCTTATCGGCAGCGCGCGGCGTCAGCGTGAGCTGCACATCGAAGGCATAGGGGCCTCGCGCCGCCGCCGCTTCTGCGGCCGGGTCTGCGGCCGTGGGGGCGGGGCTGCAGGCGAGCAGGGGCAGGAAAACCCAGAGCGCTGCGATCTGTTTCATGCTGGATGACTTGAAGCGATTGGCCCGGCAGGTCAAACGCCCCGCCCTCGCCTGTTTGCGATTTCCGGCTATAAGGCGGCGCATGAGCATCAGGATCGCAATTGCAGGCGTTGCCGGCCGGATGGGCCAGGCGCTGGTCAGATCGGCCGGTGCGGATTTCACGATTGCGGGCGGCAGCGAGCGGGCCGGGTCGGATGCTCTGGGCATGGCGCAGGGCGGGTGGACGGTCAGCGACAGCGCCACGCGGGCGGCCGGATCTGCCGATGTATGGATCGATTTCACGACGCCTGCAGCATCGCTGGAGGCCCTGGATCAGCTCAAGCAGACTGGCGTGAAGGCCGCCATCATCGGCACGACGGGGCTGTCGCCCGAGCAGGAGCAGCTGGTGGCAGAGCATGCCAGGCGCATCGCCATCGTGCGCGACCGGAACTTCTCGCTGGGCGTCAATCTGATGATCGGGCTGGTCGAGCAGGCTGCGGCCAGGCTGAAGGCCGGCTGGGATATCGAGATCACCGAAGGCCATCACCGGCGCAAGGTGGACGCGCCTTCGGGAACAGCCCTGATGATCGGGGAAGCGGCGGCGCGCGGCCGCGGCGCAGCTCTTGGCGATATCCGCGTTCCGCCGCATGACGGCCAGAGCGGCCCGCGCAAGGACGGTTCGCTCGCTTTCTCCGTGATCCGTGGCGGCGGTATCATCGGCGACCATGAGGCGGCCTTCATCTCGGACGAGGAAGTGCTGTCGATCAGCCATCGCGCGCTCGACAGGGCGATCTTTGCCAGGGGCGCGCTGGCGGCTGCGAAATGGGCGGTTGCGCAGAAGCCGGGTCTCTATGCGATGCGCGATGTTCTGGCGCACTGATTTGCGCGTCTGTTTCAGATTCTTTCCGGTCTTTCACTTTGCGTGTGGCCGCCGGCCCGCTTAGATCGGACGACCGCAGCCGGGACGCGCTGTGGTGGTGATCGTGGTTGGGATGGGAGTGGGCGCGCGGCATGACGCAGGCGCCGAGCATTTTTCTGTCGGCACGGACGCAGCTTGACAGGCTGGCCCTTGGCCAGGTGAGCGCAGCTGACCTGCTCGAAGAACACGTCGCCCGCTATCTGGTGGCGAACCCGGCGGTCAACGCCGTGGTGCGCACCGATCTCGATGCGGCGCGGACGCGTGCACGCGAGCTTGACCAGCTGTTGAAGTCCGGCGCGCCGGCGGGGCCACTGCATGGCTTGCCGATGACGATCAAGGACACGTTCGATGTCGACGGCATGCCCGCGAGCTCCGGCGCGCCGGAGTACGCCAGGCGCCCTGCCCGTACGAATGACGCCGCCGCCGTTGCCCGCCTGCGCGCGGCAGGGGCTGTAATCTGGGGCAAGACCAACACGCCCTATCTTGCCGGCGACAGCCAGACATCAAACCCGCTGCACGGTCGGACGTCGAACCCCTGGGACCTGGCGCGCACGCCGGGCGGAAGTTCGGGCGGTGCGGCAGCGGCGCTGGCGACGGGGATGACACCGCTTGAACTTGGCTCGGACATAGGCGGCAGCCTGCGCTTTCCGGCGCACTTCTGCGGCGTCGCTGCGCTCAAGCCGACCTTCGGACGCGCGCCGATCATTGGCCATGTGCCGCCGGCGCCGGGATCGCTCGCCGTGCGTGATCTCAACGTGGCGGGGCCGATGGCGCGGGACGTCGCGGATCTGCGGCTGATGTTCAATGTGCTGACCGGCGGGGCCGATGCGGCCCAGCCGAGGCGCTCATCACTGCGGGCGTTGCGGATCGGCGTGTGGGCGGAGGACAAGGCGTTTCCGGTCTCCGCAGACTGCCGCTCGGCGGTCGAGACGACGGCGGAAGCTGCAAGCGAGATTGGAGCGCAAGTCCTTGTCGCCAAGCCGGACCTTAACGGAACAGCGCTGATCGACCTCTACCTGCAGCTTCTGTTGCCGCTGCTCGCGGCCGACATGCCGGGGCCATTGCTGAAGACGCTGGAGGCTGGCCGACCGATCGCAAAGATCATCGCGCGCGGCGAACCATTCGGACGCGGCAAGTGGGCGGCCTATTCTGCCGCGACACATCATGACTGGCTGAGGGCGGACGAGAATCGCCGCCGGCTGAAGCGAACGATGTCCGACTTCTTCTCGCGCTGTCATGTGCTGATCACGCCGGTCGCACCGACCGGCCCCTTCCCGCATGTCGAGACGGGCGATGCGGTGACGCGCGTGTTGAGCGTCGATGGCAGGGCGATCCCCTATCACATGCTGCACAGCTGGATTGCGCTGGCGACGGTGTGCCACCTGCCAGCCGTGGTGATCCCTGTGCCGCGCCGTCCGGGCCAGTTGCCGTGCGGCGTGCAGATCATCGGACCGGAGGGGCGCGACGAGGATGTGCTCGCAATCGCGGAGGCGATTGAGGCGCAGATGGGCGGCTTCCAGCGTCCGCCGGAAGATGCGTTGAAGGCGCTGCCGACCATGGTGAGGCCGAAGCCGGCGCGAAAGCCGGCGAAGCAGGTGAAGGCCAGGCCGGAGAAGCCCGCAAGACCTGTGAAGGCCGAGAGCCCCGGACCTGCGCGGAAGGCGAAGCCGGCCAAACCGGTCAAGCCTGCGAAGACGTAGCCGGCGTCGGTACGAACGCCCTCATCCGGAGGGCTGGTGAGCACGCCACGTCAACAGCGGGATTGTGTCAGTGCGATCGTCTCGAAGGACGGGGGCGGGCTCACCAGTTGCCGATATTCGGTGCACTGGCCCATGGCTCCGCAGGCGCAAGCGCCTCGCCCTTCTGCAAGAGCTCGATCGAAATGCCGTCGGGCGAGCGGACGAAGGCCATGCGGCCGTCGCGGGGTGGGCGGTTGATGGTGACGCCGAGTTGTCGGAAGCGCTCGCAGGCGGCGTAGATGTCGTCGACGCGGTAGGCCAGGTGGCCGAAATTGCGGCCGCCGGCGTAGTCGCGTTCGTCCCAGTTATGGGTGAGCTCGACCATGGGGACGCCGGGCGGCAGGCGTTCCTTCCCGTCATAGCCGGCGCGCCTGATGTCGTCCGGAGAGGCAAGAAAGACGAGTGTATACTTGCCCTGCGGATAGTCGTTACGCCGGACCTCTGTAAGGCCGAGGCCGTCGCAGAAGAACTTCACGGCGGCGTTGAGATCGCCGACGCGAACCATGGCGTGGAGGAATTCGATACTCATGCATTGTCCTGCGTATGGCGTTCGCGGCGGGCGTCGCTGATCGCCTGCATCAGGCGACGGGCGAAGCTCTCGCGCTCAGGAGGGGTCAGAAACTCGCCGAGCGTATAGGCGCTCCGCGATGTGGTGAGGCGAAGGGCATGGGGGCCGGTAACGGTCCGGTCGAACTCGACGCGGGCGAAGTGGGACGCCATGCTGGCCCGCCGCTCCCTGCCCCAGCCATCGACCTTGCGGACATCAACTTCTTCGGCCGTGACGCGGACATAGGTGCGCGCGGTCTGGGCCCGGAAGGACCACTGGAAGACCAGCCAGATGGCAAGGATTTCGACACCGAGAAATCCGACGACCGGCCAGGCGCCGACAAGCAGGAAGCCAAGGCTGAACAGGGCGCTGAACGCGCCGAGCATCATCATCACGCGGTTGAGGCCGCGGGTTGAAAGCGAGCGTGGGGGCTCCAGCACGGCGTCGAGATAGACGATGGCCATCGCGCAGAGATTAGGCGGCAACGCGCAGCGCGCAAGAGCCGGATGACAATGCCGCCGGTCTGGGCTTTAGAGAGGCATGGCGAAGGCGGCGGCGAAGAAAAGAACGAAGAAGCGCGGACGCAGCTTCACGCCGGAGATGGCGGGGGAGTTGTTCAGGCGGCTGGCCGAGCACCGGCCCGACCCGAAGACCGAGCTGGTCTACGCCGATCCCTATACGCTCGTGGTCGCCGTCGCCCTGTCGGCGCAGGCAACGGATGTGTCGGTGAACAAGGCCACGAACGAATTGTTCAAGGTGGCCGACACGCCGGCCAAGATGGTGGCGCTCGGCGAGGACGGCGTCGCCGGCTACATCAAGACGATCGGGCTGTGGCGGGGCAAGGCCAAGAATGTGGTGGCGCTGTCCAGGATCATCCTCGAACAGCATGGAGGCATGACGCCACGGACGCGCGAGGAGCTCGTGGCCCTGCCCGGGGTGGGCCACAAGACGGCGAGTGTCGTGCTGAATGAGGCGTATGGCGAGGCGACGATTGCGGTGGATACGCATGTCTTCCGCGTGTCGAACCGGACAGGGCTCGCGCCGGAGCCGACGCCGGAAAAGGTCGAGAAGACGCTGCTGCAGGTCACGCCCGACGAATACAAGCGGGGCGCGCACCACTGGCTGATCCTGCATGGGCGCTATACGTGCCTCGCGCGCAAGCCGGGGTGTCCCGCGTGCGTGATCCGCGATCTCTGCCAATATGAGGCGAAGACGGGGGAGTAGTTACCGCAGCGCGTACGGATAGCAGCGCAAGCGGGGCAGCGGCAGACCGACATGGCGGGCGAGCGCTTCGATGGCGTCGTTGTGATCCCCATAGGGGTCGGCGTTTTCGGGGCCGACGATGATGATGGTGAAATCGCTCGAAGGCTCTGGGCCGGGCGGCAGCATGGCGGTAGCCAGGCCCGACCCGTCGTCGGCGCGGAGCGTCATGAAGACGGGCATGGTGCGGGCGATGTGGCTTTTGAGGCCGATGTCGCGCTCGAGCCCCTGCCCCGGCACATAGGAGCGGCGCGCGCGCTGCTGTGCGGTGAGGAAGTGCTTCTCGACGGCGTGCCGCATGAGGCGCGACTCGGCGCCAGCCTCGGCCTCGGTTTCGATCCGGAACCAGGTGCGCCCTTTGGGGGCGTCGCAGACATGCTGCATGTGATGAGCTCTCCCGCAGCCAGGGTAGGCAGGCGCGATGCGTGGCGGAAGGGGTGAGGTGCACGGTGAGGTCGCGCTGCCTGCGATCGGGAGATCAGAGCCGCTTCTTGAGCGCTGCGCCGAGCATCTGGCCGATGTGGGGGCCGTCTTTTGGAAACAGGAAGGGTTCGATGACTTCGAGTTCCATCAGGAGGAGTTCGCCCCCCGGCCCGCGCACCATGTCGACGCGGGCATAGAGCGGGGGCGTGGCGAGGGCGGTGAGGACCGCTTGCGCGGACATGAGATCGGCCGGGGATGGGGCGATGGCTTGCGATGTGCCGCCATAGGCTTCCTGGATGCGGTAGTCGCCGGACCTGGGGCGCTTGACGAGGGCGTGGCTGAACGCGCCGTCGACGAAGAGGAAGGAGTATTCGCCCTCGGTCGCGATGGAGGCGATGAAGGGCTGGATCATGCCGGGGCGATCCATTACCGGCCCGGGCGCGGGGAGATTGCTGCGCGTGTAGCGGACCTGGGCGCGGGCGCCGCCGCCGACCTGACGCTTCAGCACGACGTCGTCGATACCGAATGTGGACATGGCATGCACGATGTCGTCGTGCGTTGGCGTCTCGGGCCAGAGCGTGGGGATGACGGGCACGCCGCGCGCATCGAACTCGCGAAGGTAGGTCTTGCGGATGTTCCAGCGGACGGTGGCGGGGTCGTTGAAGACGGGGACGCCGAGGGCGGATATGCGATCGAGCGTGGCGAGGAAATCCTCGTGGCGGTCCTGATAATCCCAGGCGCTGTTGACGAGCACGCCGGCAAAGCGCGTCCAGTCGAGGGGGTCGATCCAGCGGACGGGCGTCAGGGTCAGGCCGTGGGGGGAGAAGCCGCGGCGCAGGATATCGAGCTGGATATCGAAGAGATGTGCATCGGCGCGGCGGTCTGGCGCATCGGACACGAGGTTGGCGGCCGTCAGCAGGGCGATTTCAGTCATGCAGTCATGCTTCCCGTGGTCTCACTTGCATGAGGCTTCCGCACAGTCTTTAAGTCCGGCGGGCCGCGCTTTCCATCGTGGATTTTGCCGCGGCCTGGGGAAGAGCTCTCATGCCGGTGAAGTATGACGTCGTCGCCCTTGGCAACGCCATCATGGATGTGATTGCACAGGTAGATGATGACTTCCTGGTGAAGCACGACATCCCCAAGGCGCGGACGAACCTGATCACGACGGAGCGCTGTGACGATCTCTACAACGCCCTGCCCGCGACCCGCGTCGAGACGAGCGGCGGGTCGGCCGGGAACACGATTGCCGGCCTGCGCAGCCTTGGCGCCGAGGCGGCCTTCATGGGCAAGGTCGGCGATGACAGGGTCGGCCGGGACTATGTGGCCGACATGGGGAGGATCGGGGCGGACTTCTTCGGCAAGCCGCTGGTTGGCGGAGCGCCGACGGCGCGATCGATGATCGCGGTGACGCCGGACGGCGAGCGGTCGATGAACACCTACCTTGGCGCATCGACCGAGTTTGCAGCCGACGACGTGGACGCCGACGCCGTGAAGGCGGGGGCGTGGCTCTATCTCGAGGGCTATCTGTTCGACAAGCCGGCGGCGAAGACGGCGTTTGTGCACGCCTCCGAAGTCGCGAAGGCGGCGGGACGGAAGGTGGCGATCACCATGTCTGACGTATTCTGCGTCGACCGGCATCGCGACAGCTTTGTGCATCTGATCCGCTCGCATTGCGATCTGGTGTTTGCAAACGAGGCAGAGCTGCTGGCGATCTACGAGACCGACGATTTCGACGCGGCGGTGGCGCAGATCCGCAAGGACAGCCAGATTGCGGCAATCACGCGTTCATCGAAGGGGTCGGTGATCGTGTCGGGGGCGGAGACGTGGACAGCGCCGGTCGCAGCTGCGCATGTGGTTGATGCGACAGGCGCGGGCGACCAGTATGCGGCTGGCGTGCTGTATGGAATCACGCACGGACTATCGCTGCAGGAATCGGCGGTGCTCGGGAATCTGTGTGCGGGCGAAGTGATCTCGCATATCGGGCCGCGGCCGTCGGTGAATCTGCGCGAGCTCGCGGTGAAGGCAGGCCTGAAGGTTTAACCGAGCGCCTTTGGCATGATGACGTGCGCAGCGCCCTTGCGGGTGAGCTCTGTGATGCAGGCCCGCGCGAGGGCGGCCATCCACTTGCCTTTCTGCGGCAGCGTGCCGGGCGGGCGATTGCCTGTAGCCTGCATCACGCCTCCAAGGAACATCGGACGATAGCTCACCACAGCCCCGGTGCGCGCGAGAATATCCGGCAGGCGGCGCCAGGCGAGACAGGCTGTGGGGCTGGTGAAATCGTAGAAGAATTCGACTTGCCTGGGCATACCTGCATGGCTCCTTGTTTGGTTGTCGGGCTGCGCTAGGCCATCTTCTCCATCCACGGGCGAAGATCGAGCTCGTGCGTCCAGGCGTCACGCGGCTGCTGGTGGAGCATCCAGTAGGCGTCGGCGATGTGATCAGGATTGAGAATGCCGTCCTGGTCCTTCAGCGCATGGCGCTGGGGAAAATTCTTCGCGATCCATGCTGTGTCGATGGCGCCGTCGATAATGGTGTGGGCGACGTGGATGCCTTGCGGCCCGAGTTCGCGGGCCATCGACTGGGCGAGCGAGCGCAGCGCGAACTTGGCGCCGGAGAAGGCGGAGAAGCCGGATGCACCGCGTATGGAGGCGGTGGCGCCGGTGAAGATTATGGTGCCGCGTCCGCGCGGGACCATGGCTCTGGCGGCTTCGCGCCCGGCGAGGAAGCCGGCGAAGGCGGCCATCTCCCACACCTTGCGATAGACGCGGGACGTGGTCTCGCGGATCGGGAAGTTCACGTTTGCGCCGATGTTGAAGACGACGGCTTCGAGGGGCGCGATCCCGGTTTCGATCTTTTCGAACAGGGCGATGGTCTGATCCTCGTCGCGGGCGTCGGCGCCGAAGCCGTGCGCCTGGCCGCCCTCTGCGCGGATCTTTTCGAGCAAAGGGTCGAGGCTGGCCAGTTCGCGGCGGGTGACGACCGTGACGTAGCCTTCGCGTGCGAAGCGGCGGGCGATGGCGCCACCGGTGGCGTCGCCGGCCCCGACGATCAGAGCTGAGCGTTTTTCCATCGGCAAGACTCCGTTCACTAAAGGAACTTACGTTCTTTCCTTGTCAGTGCAATCGGTACAGAGTTCTTTGATGGAACGTAATTCGGGTCAGACGCGCCGCTGGGATGAGCTGGCGACGGACTGGTGTCCGGTAGCCCGCGCCTTGTCGGTGATTGGCGACCGCTGGACGCTGCTGATTGTGCGCGACTGTTTTCTCGGAAAATCAAGGTTCGAGGAGTTCCAGACAAGCCTCGGCGTGACGCGTCACGTGCTGTCAGCGCGCCTGAAGCGGCTGGTTGATCAGGGAGTTCTGGAAAGGAATGCATACTCGCTGCGCCCGCTGCGCCATGACTACAGGCTGTCGGACAAGGGCCGCGATTTCGCGCCGGCGCTGATCGGTCTGAAGGATTGGGGCAAGAAGCACATTCCGGTCAGGAAGCCGGCGGCAATGTAAGTTCCGGTTAGGAACGCGCTAGGCTGTGACGCCGCCGACGCCGCCATTGCGCATCATCAGGTAGCGCTCGGCGACGGTATTGGCATAGGCGCTGTCGGCCAGCTTGGCCGGGTTCATGCGCTGGTTGATGACTTTTTGCTGGGCGATGAGGGATTGCACGGCGATCTGCTTGGGAATGTTGAAGGCGACCGTGATGACCTCGCGCCCGAGCGGCGAGCCCAGAACGTCGGTGGCGTCCTTGAGTGTCTTTGCCAGCTGCTTGAACAGCACTGCAGACCCGAGGCCTGGCAGCTGCGCGTCCAGCATGTCGAGGCGCTTTTCGCCGATGTAGTTGTCGCTGACCTCTTTCAGCGCATTGGCGAAATAGGGTTTGGCCTTCCAGCCCGTGTCGACCTTGACGCCGTCGTCATACTGAACCCCTGACATGCCATCCTTGCCAAGCGTGCCGGTGAGCCGGGTTGTGCGGATTTCGTCCTTGGCGTCGCGCCATAGCAGGTCGAACGTCACTTTTGTTCCGTTGACCGTGATCGGAATGGGCACGCCATCGACCTGAGCCTGCAGCAGGCCGCCCCGTGTCTGCTTGATTTCCAGCATCGCCTCGAGGGGCTCGCCTTCGCGGTCAATATTGATGCTCCAGCGTCCCTTGACCCCGTCCATCTGCGGATACAGGCGGTCGAGCCCGTAATTGGCGAGGTCGTAGTCCCTGGCGAAGGCCAGCCATGCGTCGTTGATCGTCGACATGCGGACCGCCACGGATTTCTTGTCGTTCGGATCCGACAGCAGCGCTTTCTTCAGGAGACCTATATTGTCGACATCGCTCTTCAGGCCGGTGGCAGTCATGAGAACCTTGCGCGCCACAGGATCGTCGAGCACGTCATTGATGGAGCGCGCGTTCTTGAGGACCTTTTCGTAGCGGGCAAGGTCCTTGACGATCTGCGGGTCCTTCGCGAGGTCTGCGAGCTGCTTTGCCTCGTGTTTTGCGGCGTTGGCCAGGGCGAGTGTTGCCGAGCCGGCGCCAGCCATTGCGCTGGCACCAGACGCGCCCCGCGTGATGAACGAAAAGTCCATCCCGCCCGACGACCGTGCCGAGCCGAACAGCGAACTGACCGAGGATAGCGGCAGGACCATTCTCGCATCCTGCCATAGCAGCGTTAACTGGTGCTTAACCCGGCGAAGGGCGCGCAGCTGCAGGACCGGAGACGCAATGCGTCCGGCGCGGGAACAGGCCTCCAGCTTGTTCGTTGTTTGTGCGAGGCGGCGCTCAGCCGTCTTCGGGATTTGTTTCAGCAATCGGGGCTTGGCAGCATGTGGCCTTTCAGATCCCGGAAGAAGAAGGCGGTTGTGGTGTTTCACATCGACCATGACGGCCAGGCGCGTGGCGCGTACTTTCGCGGCGATGCGGATGTGCTGATCATCGACGAGCGCGACCCGCAGAACCGGGTCTATCGCATGCAAGCCGAAACTGCGGTGGACGAGTTGCGCCGCAAGATCGGCAGGCATCCGGCTGGCTGCACGCTGGACGACAAGCCGAACCCATCTCAGCTGCCGGTGCTCAACCTGCACTGGCGCATTGATGGTTCGCAGACGGCCTGAGCTCAGATCATTGCAGTTTCGCGTTTACGCGGCCGCACCATGCCATCATGGCGCGGTCACGCGCCTGAGGGTCAGGTTGATCCGCCCTCCTCCCGGCACGAGCGTGGACGTGTCGGGATAGATTCGATCGACGCCGTGATAGGCCTGCCGTGAGGTACCGCCGAGGACGACGACATCGCCTGAGGCAAGCCGCATGGAAGATGTGGGGCTTTTGCGCTCCAGGCCTCCGAGGCGGAACAGGGCGCGTGAGCCGAGCGACACTGACACGACCGGGGCAGCCTTCGCGCTTTCATCGGCATCGACATGCAGGCCGAGGCGAGAGCCTGCCTCATACCAGTTGACCAGACAGGCTTGCGGCGGCGCCGCGTCGTTCGCGACGTCGCTCCAGAGATCAAGCAACGCCTGCGGGATTGGCGGCCATGGCTTGCCGGTGACGGGATGGGTTGGCTGGTAACGATAGCCCTTGATGTCGCTTACCCACCCGAGCGGTCCAAGATTGGTGTTGCGGACGCAGAGTGGTTTGCCGCTGCGGGGCATTGATCCGCGATAGAGCGGATTGTCATCGAGCAGGCTGAGCACGTCTGCCAGCAGCGATGTCTGGGCGGGCCGGTCGAAGTATTCTGGCAGGAAGCGGAAGCCGTCGATCATGCAGGCAAGATAGGCGCACGCCGCCGCCACGTCGCCGGCAATGCGACAGGAATGGCAGCCATATCGTCGAAGTCCAAAACAGACCGGTTTCCTGCCCTCGGCGGATCGGACTGCAAGGGTGGTCGTTGCGGCCCATGATTGCCGTTGGTCATTCAAGCCTGGGAAGGCCCGGGGATACTGGGGCAGCTCAGCCTGTTGGACGGTCAGACTGGATTTCCAACGCCCGTGGCCGGCCTCGGTGTCGCGTCCTTGCGCACGCGGCTGAGGACCTGGCGCAGCCGACCGAAGCCTAGCAGCGGACGTCCACTTCCTCGGGTATGATCGAGCCGGACATATAGAAGAACGCGCTTGTTTCACCGGGGGCAAGCGACACTTCGACCGTATAGCCGGTGTTGTAGGTCAGCACATAGTCTGCCGTCGTATCTGCATTGTTGGTCACGCGCTGATAGGTCTGGTTGTTGATGCGTCCATACTCCCAGTTGCCAGGGCAGCTGCCGGTCAGGGGCTGGCTGCTGCTCTGATCATTGTAATACGAACCGTCGGCAAAGCTCATGTCGTCGGCAACCATGGCGAGCGATGTCGCCAGCTCGACGCACGAGGCGAGCGGCAATATGGCGGCAATAACGATGACAGGAAGAGGCTTCACGGCATTTCCCCGACACAAACTCCCACCCCAGGCCACGATGGAAAGTCCCTGTCGGAGCGTCAACCCGCCAGTCGCCAAAGCCGATCTATGATGCGTGGCGAACACACCTGGGCTCGTCGCCGTCCAGACTACTGAGCATCCCATGCGGCGACGCCGCCATCCAGGCTGCGCACGTCAAAACCCTGCTCGCTGAGATATGTTGCCGCTTTCTGGCTGACCCATTTGCCTTTGACGCAGTATACGACAACCGGCTTGTCCCTGGGCAGCGCGCTGACCCAGTCAGCTATCCCCTCGGGATCGCGGCGGATCGCGCCGGCTATCATTGTGGGGTTGGCGTCAAAATCTTCACGCAGCCGCACGTCCACAAGCGTAACCCCATCGGGCGCTTGCGCTTTCAGGTCCGCGACAGACGCTGTGCGTGTGTATGCCGGCCTGTCGGCATTCCGGAAGACATACGCGCCGGGCCCTGGCGAGCATGACGCTGCAAACAGGAGCGTGACGGCACAGAGTATCGTTCGCATATTGCCTCTCACGATGCGGTGGTGGCCCGCTCCCGGGTTTGAGGACCAGGGGCATAGCGCCAATGATGTGTTGTGGCGACGTCCCGCCGAACCTCCGGGCAGGTAACGAAAGGCAACTGACGCGCACTGCCGCCGCAGGCAAGAAAGCGGCGGGCCTGGCGTTGATGGCCCGAAACGGACATTGCATCCAGAGATGTCCGCGTTAGCGTTGGGGCGCGTCCACGTGACGGACAGCAGCCCGCTGCTCGCGATCGGCCGCGTCTTGCTGGGCGGCCTCGCTGTCGGTGGGCGCGGTTCATGACAGGGCCGCGGTGATTGGAGGAGGAAGGTTCATGAAGCGACAACGGACCCGTGGCGCCATGGTGTGTGCGCCCCAGCGAAATCTGGCTGGCCTGGCGATGAACGCTTTAATGTCCTTGCGGTGGATGTTTCTTGCCTGTGTGCTGGCGACGGGCGCCGCGCTGGCGCAGCCGGCCGCGTTTGCCCAGCGTTACACGCCAGCGCCAGCGAGCGCCGACGGCATCGGCAAGCGCTATATGGGGCGCGAGATCGCTGCGGTGATGGGATGGCAGGGCGCAGGATGGCTCGAGCGGGAGGAACGTGAGCGCGAAGAGCGCACCGACCTGTTGCTGGCCGCCCTGGCGCTGCGTCCCGGCATGGTGGTGGCCGACATCGGCGCCGGCACCGGTTACCTGTCGCGGCGCATGGCGCCGGCGGTGATGCCAGGCGGCAAGGTCTTTGCTGTCGATGTACAGCCGGAAATGATCAGCATGCTTCAGGCCAGCGCCAGGAGCAGCGGCCTGACGCAGATCGAGGCGCAGCTGAGCTCTGTCGATGACGTCAAGCTGCCTGCCGCTTCGGTGGACCTGGCAGTCATGGTCGACGTCTATCACGAGCTGGCTTACCCCTACGAGGTGATGGCCAGCCTGCTGAAGGCCCTCAAGCCCGGCGGCCGCGTCGTCTTCGTCGAGTACAAGGCCGAGGATCGCGGCGTGCCCATCAAGCAGCTGCACAAGATGAGCGAGGCGCAGATCAAGCGCGAGGCTGCGGTCTTCCCGCTGGAGTGGGAACGCACTGTGAGCACACTGCCCTGGCAGCATGTGGTCGTGTTCCGGAAAAGGGGCTGAAGGCGCGCTGCGATAGGGGCCGAGCCGTGCAGGCAGCGGCCTCAGGGCCCGTGCTGGCCAGCCGGCGCCAGACTGAGGACGGTTGGCGTACAATCGGGCGTGAGGCGATCGAGATTCGATTGCCGGACAGAACAATGCAGAGCGACGACTTCTGACGAAGTCCTGCCTGACCTCGAAGGAAAGGGCGAACCGCAGCTGACGAGCGACCTCGCCGTCGGCAAGATTGTGGCGTGCCGTGTATTGATGGCTGCCTCCTTCAAGAGCACCCTGCCTATGCCAAGGCTGCTCGTCGGGAGGTCTCGATGCCGGATAGCGAATCTGTTGGTGCATTCGCCATCGTTCCAAGCAACGATCTCACCTCTGCCATTCCATTCTGGGAACGACTGGGATTCTCGCGCACGGGCGGGGACGATCATTACGTCATCATGGAGGGCTGGGGGTGTGAGGTTCATCTGACACAGGCCGGCGGCGGTGCATGGCGCGTTCCGGCGGAGAACAACCCCTTCGGTGTTTTCATTCGCACCCCGCGGGTTGAGGATATCGCGGCGCGCGCGGACGACCTCGTTATCCGGCCGGGAGGCGTGCTTCGCCACCGCGAATGGGGCATGTACGAGGTCGGAATTGCCGGACCGGACAATCTCCTGGTCCGGATCGGATGGCCGTCCTCTCTGATCGGCGCCGGCTGAGTTGAACGACGCTTCCGAGCGTGTTGTCTGCTGGAAGCGGCCGCTCCCTCAGCCCATGTCCCTGAGCGAGGCGACGAGGTCCGCCTTCTCCCATGAGAAGCCGCCATCGGCGTCGGGCTCGCGGCCGAAATGGCCGTAGGCGGCGGTGCGGGCATAGATCGGCTTGTTGAGGCCGAGGTGCGTGCGGATGCCGCGCGGGCGCAGGTCCATCACTTCGCCGAGACGCTTTTCGAGCCTGGCGAGGTCGCATTTTTCCGTGCCGTCGCAGTTGGCATAGATCGAAAGCGGCTCGGGGACGCCGATGGCGTAGGAGAGCTGGATGACGCAGCGATCTGCGAGGCCCGCGGCGACAACGTTCTTCGCGAGATAGCGGGCGGCATAGGCGGCCGAGCGATCGACCTTGGTCGGGTCCTTCCCGGAGAAGGCGCCGCCGCCATGGGGCGCTGCGCCGCCATAGGTGTCGACAATGATCTTGCGGCCGGTGAGGCCGCAATCGCCGTCGGGACCGCCGATGACGAACTTGCCCGTCGGGTTGATGTGCCAGACGCAGTTCTTCGCGATCGGCAGCGTGTCGCCCAGCGCCTTGCGGATGTAGGGCTCGACGATCCTGCGGATGTCCTCGGAGGTCTGCTTCTCGTCGGTGTGCTGGGTCGACAGGACGATGGAGACGGCTTCCTTCGGCTTGCCGTTCTCGTAGCGGACCGTGACCTGGGATTTTGCGTCCGGCGCCAGCGTCGTTTCTTTTCCGCTGTGGCGCGCGTCAGCCAGGAGCTTCAGGATCTTGTGGCTGAACTGGATCGGCGCCGGCATGAGCTCGGGCGTCTCGTTCGTGGCATAGCCGAACATGATGCCCTGGTCGCCTGCGCCCTCTTCCTTGTTGCCCGAGCCGTCGACGCCCTGGGCGATGTGCTCTGACTGGCCGTGCAGCAGGACTTCGATGTCGGCGTCGCGCCAGCTGAAGCCGGCCTGGTCATAGCCGATGTCCTTGATCGCCATCCGGGCGTGGTGAGCGATCAGATCCTTTGTAACGGCGTCGGTGCCGCGGAATTCGCCGGCGATGACAACCTTGTTGGTGGTTGCGAGGGTTTCAGCGGCGCAACGGAGCGACCAGACGTCAAGCCCCTGCGCGATCGTGGTGCGGTAATAGAGGTCCACCACCTCGTCCGAAATCCGGTCACAGACCTTGTCCGGATGGCCTTCGGACACGGATTCGCTGGTAAACAGATATTCGGAACGCGCCACGCGAAACTCCTTCTCCGGAAACCCGCCCGCCATAGCCTGTGAAATCATATAAGGAAAGCTTTATATGATTTAGCCCTGTCCGGCCGAGATTTGAGCCAGGCGCCTGCGCCTGGCCGCCCGGGCGGCCGATCGTGGTGGCGGGAGAGCCTTTTGCAGGACCGATAACCGCCCTGCGGGCGCCGGGCTGCGGCGAAACGCCCTAAGCAATTCAAGCTCTTCACCCGTATCCGGACCGACAGATTCCGACGGCTGTTCGGCGAGGCTTCGCCACGACATCGCGAGGCGGGGCGCGCTGTCATGGAAATACGGGATGGTGAGGCGTTCAGCCGGCTCCGGCTGGGACATGTCGAGCGTGTTGCGGCGTGCGAGGACAGGCTCGCTGAGATTGCGATCGATATCGGATGGATCGCGCGTTTCCATGCCTGCCCGGCCCCGTAAGGTCATGGCGCGACCCGCCACAGCCAGACGTGGCGTTTCCTCCAGCCTAGCGGCGCGGCAGGACGAACAACCCCAGGTTGAGTCCCAGCAAAATGATCCAGAACAGGCCGTCGCGCCAGTTGCTGTAGGGCGTGGCGGGCAGCGCTTCGGGGATGCGGGTATCGACGACAGCGGAGCGCCAGCCTTCTGGGTCGGCGCCGTAAAGGGCGGGGTCGGCTATGCTCGCACGCGCGGTCCAGCGGCCATAGGCGTCGATCATGCCGGTCTCGCCGCGGCTGGCGACGCGGGCCATGGGCAGGCCTTCCTCGATGGCGCGATAGCGCGCCTGTGCTGCGTGCTGTCCGGGGCCGAACAATTCGCCGAACCAAGCATCGATCGAGATGTTGACCAGCCATTGCGGACGATCTTCGCCATTGGGCGAAAGGCCCGGGAAGATCGCCTCGTAACAGATCAGCGGACCGAAGGGCGGCACGCCTTCCGCGGTGAAGGTGGATGGCCTCGGGCCTGCCTCGAAACCACCAGGCGCGAGATCCTGCAAGGTCTGGAGGCCGATCGTCTTCAGCACCCAGGCGAATGGCACGAACTCGCCGAACGGGACCAGCATGTGCTTGTCGTACCAGCCCGGCATTCGCACGGCGCTGTCGCCGTCGAGCACGGTGAGCGAGTTGTACCACTTCTGGTCAGGCCCGCCGGCATTCTCGACGCGGGCCGACCCGATGATCAGCTTGCGTGTGCGCACCGCGTCTGTGACTGCGCGAAGCGCTGGGTCCCAGCGGAAGAGATCGTAGGGCAGCGCGCCCTCGGGCCAGATGAGGATGCGCGCGGCGCTCTGGGTGTCGGGCCCGGAAAGGTCAAGGAAGCGCTGGACGATGGTTTCGGCATTGTTGGGATCGTGCTTGGCGGCTTGCGGAATGCCGGCGTCGATGAGGCGCACCATGGCGCCGGTTGGTTCTGTCATCGGCGCTTCGCCAAGGCGCCGGGCGCCCCATCCCCAGATGGCGCCGAAGACAATGGCGGCGACAATCAGTGGCGCCGTGCGCGAGCCCGCCGATCCGCGCGGTCGCGAATCCGACAGCATGGCGGGCGAGGCCATTGCGATGACGGTAAGTGCCGAAAGTCCGTAGATGCCCCAGATGGACGCCGACTGGGATATTGCCTCACCGGGGGCCCAGACCATGCCCGGCATGTTCCACGGCAAGCCGCCAATACCGAACAGCGAGGCGCGCAACCACTCGGCGAACATGAAGGCGACGGAGAAAAGGATCAGCCGCGCAGGTCCCGCGCACCAGTAGGGATAGATCGCCCAGAGGCAGCCGGCGAGAATGGCGCAGAGAAGTCCCGGTAGCGCGACCAGCGGCATCCAGATCAGGACGAGGTGAGCGCCGGGGTTCACGAGGAAGGCCCAGGCAATCCAGTGCAGGCCGACAAGATAGTAGGCGAAGCCAAAGGCGGCGACACGCCAGAAGGCGGCGCGGCGCGGCCGTTCCATCAGGCGCGCCGCATCGAGCATCCAGATCAGGCCGGACAGGCCAAGCGCAAGAGCGGGCCAGATGTGGAAGGGCGGAAAGGCAAGGTTCGAGACGGCGCCCAGCGCAGCGCACAAGGCCAGCGCACGCCAGCCCTGCAGACCGGCCACCCAGAGATAGGCTGGTGCGAGGATGTGGCCACGGCCGTAAGGCTGCGGCGGTGCGCCTGTGCGTTGTTCCTTCATCGCCCCTCCCCGCCTTGCCTGGCGCTCGCGCGCAGACGGCGACTGATCAACGGTCTACCGCTGCGGTCTTGCCTTCGGCAAGCGCGGATGGCGCCGCACGGGGGCCGCGCAGTTTTGCGCGGATCACGCGGCGCGGATCCGCCTCGATGATCTCGATGGTCAGGCCGCGCGGGTGCTCGATCGTCTCGCCGGCGGCTGGGACACGCCCGGCAATCGCAGAAATCAGGCCGCCGAACGTATCGACCTCGGTTTCGAAATCCTCGACCAGAACCGGCAGTCCGGTCTGGCGCACCACCTCGTCGATCGTGGCGAGGCCGGCGACTTCCCAGCTCGACTTGCCGCGGCGCGCAATCAGCGGCGGCGCCTCGTCGTGCTCGTCATCGATATCGCCGACGATCTGTTCGACCAGATCCTCGAGGCACACCATGCCGCCCGTGCCGCCATACTCGTCGATCACCAGAGCGATGTGGATGCGGCTGGCCTGCATGCGGACCAGGAGGTCAGGCAGAGGCGTCGATTCGGGCACGAACATGATTTCGCGAACCAGCCGTTCGAGTGGCTTCGAGGCGAGGGTGTCTGCAGTCCAGCCGCGGCTCACCCCTTCGGCGACGACATCCTTGATGTGGACGAAGCCAAGCGGCTCATCCAGCGAGTCGCGATAGACCGGCATGCGGGAGTGAGCTTCTGTCGCGAACAGGTTCATCAGATCGCCGAGCGTCGCGTCGATCTCGACGGCGGCGATCTCGATGCGTGAGGTCATCACGTCGCGCACGGTTGCGGTCTCGAACTCCTTGAGTCGAAGGCGGATGGCGGTCGGCGCCGTCACGGCTGTGCTGCTCGCAAGCGCGGGCGTGACGCTCTCAGCCTGCCCTGCGATCAGGCGAGCGAGCCGCTGGCGAAAGGATCCGCGTTGAGGGTCTCCATCATTCGGCATGGTTCACTCGCCCGCCCTGTCATGGGCATCGGGCTCGCCGGCATAGGGGCCGGAGGCGTACGGATCGGGCCAGCCGAGGCTGGCCAGGATTTCGGTTTCGAGAGGTTCCATCACCTGCGCATCTTCCGTTTCGATGTGATCATAGCCGAGCAGATGCAGGAAGCCATGGATCAAAAGGTGGCTGACATGCCCCTCGAATGGCCTGTGCATCGTTTCAGCGTCACGAACAGCCGTTTCGTATCCCAGCGCGATATCGCCAAGGTATTGAGGTTGTCCGGGAATTTCGGGCTGGCCGGAAGGAAATGACAGGACGTCGGTCGGCTTGTCGTGTTGCCGCCACTGACTGTTGAGGGCGCGCATTTCGGCATTGTCGGTGAACAGGATAGCCAGCTCCCCGGCGCTTTTCACGTGACTGGCGGCGCGGCCCAGCACCCCTGCGGCCAGGGCGTCAAGATCGCCGAGCGCCTCCCAGCGCGCATCGGCAATCCTGAGATCAAGGGACAGGCGGTCGTTCTCGCGGGCGTCGCTCACTTGCGCGAGGCCCCTTTCGCGTCCTTGTCGTAGGCATCGATGATGCGGCCGACGAGTTCATGGCGCACGACGTCTGCGCGCGTCAGCTGTTCGATGGCGACGCCTTCGACGCCCTTCAGGATCGACATGGCGTGGCCAAGGCCCGACTTGGCGTTGGGCGGCAGGTCGGTCTGCGAGGGATCGCCGGTCACCACCATGCGTGAACCGCGGCCGAGGCGCGTCAGCACCATCTTCATCTGCGGCACGGTGGCGTTCTGCGCCTCGTCGATGATGACGAATGCATTCTTCAGCGTGCGGCCGCGCATGAAGGCGAGCGGAGCGACCTCGATCTCGCGGCGCTCCTTGCGGCGATCGACTTCCTGCGCACCGAGGCATTCGTTGAGTGCATCCCAGATCGGCAGCATGTAGGGATCGACTTTTTCCTCAAGGGCGCCGGGAAGGAAGCCGAGCTTTTCGCCGGCTTCCACTGCGGGACGCGCGACAATCAGGCGGTCGCGCTTGCCGGCCTTCAGTTCGGCGGCGCCGATGGCGACGGCCAGGTAGGTCTTGCCGGTGCCGGCGGGACCCACGCCGAAGACGAGGCCGAGGTCGTCCTGCCGCAGCTTGTCGAGATAGGCGCGCTGACCTGGCGTCTGAGCCATCACTGGCTTGCGAAGTCCGTGGATGACTTCGCCTGTTCCCGTCGTTGCGGCGGGGCTCACGGTGAGGCGGATCGCGGCTTCGAGTTCGGTGGGCGTCGGCTCTGCACCGTTGGCGATGCGGCGCGCGAAGGTCTGCAGCGAGTCGGCGGCGAGGCGCGCGCCATCGCCCTCGCCGGTGACGATGATCTCACCGCCCTGTGCCTGGCTGTCGACGCGAACGCCATCGTCGGCGAAGGCTTGTTCGAGCAATTGCAGGTTGGCATGTGCGGGACCGCAGATGTCGCGCAGCATTTTCTGGCTTGCGACAGGCACGGTGTAGCGCTGGCTGCGGGCCGGGGTTGGTTTCCGGCTCAAGCGGACGCCTCCTGGCTCACCATTGGTATTCTCTCCTGGCGACCGGTGAGGCTGGTCATGCTCGCGCCCACGATCTCCACTTCGGCGATGCTGCCGGACAGGTGCGCGCCATTCTCGACATGCACGGACTGCATATAGGGCGAATAGCCGAGGACCTGCCCTGCATGCTTGCCGGCGCGCGAGAACAGCACGGGAAGCGTGCGGCCGACAGTGGCGGTGTTGAACGTCTGCGCCTGCTCATTGATCAGCGCCTGAAGCCGGGCGAGGCGTTCGTCCTTCACGGCTTCTTCGACCTGCAGCTGCATGCCGGCGGCGGGCGTGCCGGGGCGCGGCGAATACTTGAACGAATAGGCCTGCGCGAAGCCGACGGCCCTGACCAGCGCGAGCGTGTCTTCGAAATCCCTGTCGCTCTCGCCCGGGAAGCCGACGATGAAATCGGAGGCGAAGGCGATGTCTGGACGCGCCTCGCGCACGCGCCCGACGATGCGGAGATAGTCGGCGGCCGTGTGCTGGCGGTTCATTGCTTTCAGGATGCGGTCTGACCCGGCTTGCACCGGCAGGTGCAGGAAGGGCGCCAGGGTTTCGACATCGCGGTGAGCCTCGATCAGATCATCGCTCATGTCACGCGGATGGGATGTCATGTAGCGGATGCGTTCGAACCCGATCCGCGCGAGGTGACGGATCAGATTGCCAAGGCGCCAGTCGCCGCCCTTGCCCTCAAGCGCAGGCGCTGCGCCGTGCCACGCATTCACATTCTGACCAACGAGGACAATCTCCCGGACGCTCCTGCTCGCCAGTTCGCGTGCTTCGGCCATGATCGCATCCGCGCTGCGCGAGAACTCTGCGCCGCGGGTGTAGGGCACCACGCAGAAGGTGCAGAACTTGTCGCAACCTTCCTGGACCGCAAGGAAGGCGGACGGGCCGCTGACCTGGCGCGACTTCGGCAGGGCGTCGAATTTCTCCTCGGCGGCGAAATCCACCTCGAGAATGTCGCCGGTCTGGCGCGACAGGCGCGCGATCATTTCCGGCAGGCGATGATATGACTGCGGACCCACCACCATGTCGACAGCGGGCTGGCGGCGCATGATCTCCGCGCCCTCGGCCTGCGCGACGCATCCGGCGACGGCAATGCGCATCGCGCCGCCGCTGAGCTGTTTCATGTCCTTCAGGCGGCCAAGCTCGGAGAAGACCTTCTCTGTCGCCTTCTCGCGGATGTGGCAGGTGTTGAGCACGACGAGGTCAGCCGCCTCCGCTGAATCCACCGGCGCATAGCCGAGCGGGGCCAGCACGTCGCGCATGCGTTCGCTGTCGTAGACGTTCGCCTGACAGCCATAGGTCTTGATGAAGAGGCCTTTGGGGGGCTTCGGTGCGGACACTTATTTCTTCTCGTCCTCGGTGAGCGGGACGCCATAGAGTTCGAGGCGATGGTCGATCAGGCGGTAGCCGAGCTTGCGCGCGATCTCGACCTGCAGCTTCTCGATCTCCTCCGACTTGAACTCGACCACGGCGCCGCTCTTGGCGTCGATCAGGTGATCGTGGTGTTCGTCCGGCGCCTCCTCATAGCGCGAGCGGCCATCGCGGAAATCGTGACGCTCGATGATTCCGGAATCTTCGAACAGTTTCACGGTACGATAGACGGTCGCGAGCGAGATGTTTGCATCCACCGCCGCCGCGCGGCGATGCAGCTCCTCGGCGTCTGGATGATCTTCGGCCTGGCTGAGCACGCGCGCGATCACGCGGCGCTGCTCCGTCATGCGCAGGCCTTTGTCGATGCACCTTTGCTCGATCACGCGAGACCTCCCCTCAGAACGCCCGACCCCAACGCCAGATTTTGACCGGACCGGGGGCACATATGCGTCTCAGGCGTCGTCCTGTCCACCTTGAGGGCCTACCCTTCCAGGGTGATCGCTTCGGGTTAATGGCGAGGCCGGTATTATGGCGGCGTGCGTTGGGGGCCGAACGCTGATTCATGGGAGGCTTCGTTCGAACGAGGCT
>Ga0247836_1000462_pt1 | contig 74813 bp, 62 predicted proteins | sample LaCruzMarch2015__4_FD_187116 | JGI IMG/M metagenome (GOLD analysis project Ga0247836, IMG submission 187116) | Freshwater microbial communities from meromictic Lake La Cruz, Castile-La Mancha, Spain - LaCruzMarch2015_14m | ecosystem: Environmental > Aquatic > Freshwater > Lake | place: Spain... | reverse complement strand
TTGATTGACGCGCCCCGTCAATCAAAACGCTTGCCACTTGCGTGGCCAGCGTCAATCATCATCCCGCTCGGCCGCCTCGTCTCATCTTGATTGACGCGCCGCCTCATCCAGATTGACGCGCTACACACGCGACGTCGGCGTGGGTGGCCGCGTTTGGCAGGGCACCGACCTTCGGGGACAATCTGGTCGATCAGGCCGAGCCAATGAAAAAGCCGCCCCGAAGGCTGCTGCTGGAGCAGTGCTTCGGGACGGCTGTATGATGGCGCTCGGCCCCAGCGTTGAGGGGACGGGGCTCGACGCCCGTTAGGCTGCTTTTGACGGCAGTGCTTTTGGCTGTGCCGCGACCTGGGGCTTGCGCAGGTCGAAGATGGCGAGCAGGTAGCCCATGCGATCTTCAACAGCTTCGGCGAAGATCGACATCGGGTTGGCGCCATCTGGACTGATTTCGCCGATCACTTCGCCTTGCTCGAAATGCAACGTCGCATCGTGGTGGCGGGCGACGGCCTGCATCTTCGCATTGTCGGCGAGGCAGCTCATGATGAGGTTTGAGACGCCGCGATTGCGGGCCGAGCGGATGACACGTCCGAGCAGTTCGGTTGCGATGCCCTTTTGGCGATATTCATCCTCGACCGAGAATGCTGCTTCGGCTTGATGGCCCCACGTGTCACCAATCTTGCGCAACTCGGCGACAGCACCGACGCGGTCGCCGTCCATGTAGGCATAGACGATCGAGCCGTTCTCAGACATGCGCTTTGCATAGTCCACGATAAAGCTATCAGACACGGCGTGGGCGAACCGCATGCGGCGGCTATTTGCATCAAGCCTTAACAGGTGGTCGCGGAACTTGTCAGCTTCCATCGGCCATAACTTGCGGATCGTACCTCCCCACATGTTGTCGTTGGTCATACGGAGACTTCCTTTCTGGATGCCGGGCTCGAAAGGTGAGCTGGCTTCGACTGTCATCGAATGTAACTCGATCTGGTGGAATTATTGCGACGCACAACAAGCAAAGACAGCAGTTCAGCATTGCACTATCTGCATGCCAAATCGTTAAGTTGCTGATTATAATTTGATAAATTTGCACCACCTCTTGGGGCTGACAATGCGTCGCTGTTGCATGGTGCAGTGCCTAAGGGATACCGTTGCGGATTGCAGAGGTGCTGGGCTCCGCGTTTCCTGATCTGGGTCAGGCTGGGTGGTTCGGATTGGCGACGCTTGTTTCGGGGGGGCGACTTTCGTTTGGGGCTCTTCGCAATCTGCGGCCGACGTGCGAGAGAGCGTTCGCGAAACATGGGGCGGGCTTTGGCATGGCGGGTGGCGTCCTCCAGCACTATCAGCAGCGGGTCGATAGCGGGATCATTGCGCCCGACGATGCGCAGCGCGCCTGCGCGGTCCGTTTGAGCCATCTGGCCGACACGCTTGAGCGGCGCGCCAACCATCGCGCGTCGCTGTTTGGGCGATTCACAAAAGCGAGCGAGTCCGCGCCGCACGGGCTTTACATTCACGGCGGCGTCGGGCGCGGCAAGTCGATGCTGATGGATTTGTTTTTCGAGGCCGTGGCCGAGCCGCTGAAGCGGCGCATCCATTTTCATGCGTTCATGGCGGAGGCCCACGATCGGATCGGGGACGCACGCAAATCCGTTGACGGGGACCCGATCCCGACCGTTGCAGCGGGGATCGCGGCCAAGGCACGTCTGTTGTGTTTTGATGAACTGTTCGTGACCGATATTGCGGATGCGATGGTGCTGGGCCGATTGTTTCGCGGGTTGTTCGGGCTTGGTGTGGTTGTGGTCGCAACGTCGAATGCGCTGCCGGGTGATCTCTATAAGAACGGGCTCAATCGTCAGCTGTTCTTGCCGTTCATCGACGAAATCGAAGACCGGATGGATGTGATCGAGCTGGCCTCGGCGCGTGATTTCCGGCTCGAAAAGCTGTCAGGTCACCGGCTCTATTTCAGTCCGAACGATGCTGAGGCGCGGGGTGCGCTCAATTTGCACTGGAAGCGGATTACGGGATTGCCGAAGGGGCGGCATTCAGAGGTCGACGTCAAGGGCCGGACGATCGATGTGCCAGAGGCGGGCATGGGCGCGGCGCGGTTCTCGTTCGGCGATCTTTGCGAGAAGCCGCTGGGCCCGCGCGATTACCTGGCGCTCGCGCGGGACTTCCACACGGTCTTCATTGATGACATCCCCGTGCTGGGTCCGGCGCGACGCGATGTGGCGCGGCGGTTCATTACGCTGATCGATACGCTCTACGACAATCACGTCTGTCTCATTGCGTCGGCTGAAGCGGAGCCCGATGCGCTTTATCCGACAGGAGCTGGGTCGGATCACTTCGTGCGGACGGCGTCGCGGCTGATGGAGATGCGGAGTGATGCGTTTCTGGCGGGACGAGCGCGCGCTGCGCGGGCTTAAGGTGTAAGGAGCCTGCGGCGCTCATGCGCTGGGTCCCGGATCTGGCGTTTGGCTGCGCCTCACTGGTCCGGGATGACACGTTGGCAGTGTGCGCGTCACAGGTCCGGGATGACAGGTTTGAGGGGGTGGTCTTGCCAACTTTGGTCGCGCAGTGCTTTGGTTGTGCTTGAGCGGCGCGCACTTTCGCGATACGCCGTGGCCGCGACATTTATGCTGCTGTGCACCACCCCCGGCAGGCAGCCAACCCAACGAGGAGAACCAAAAACATGGCGCGTACTAAAATCGCACTGATCGGCGCAGGCATGATCGGCGGCACGCTTGCCCACCTCGTGGCCCTCAAAGAACTCGGCGATGTCATTTTGTTCGACATCTCGGAAGGCACGCCGCAGGGCAAGTCGCTCGATCTCGCCCAGTCCGGTGCCGTCGAAGGCTTCAACTGCACGCTCAAGGGTACAAACTCGTACGCCGACATCGCTGGTGCTAGCGTCTGCATCGTGACGGCGGGCGTGCCGCGCAAGCCCGGCATGAGCCGCGATGACCTCATCGGCATCAACCTGAAAGTGATGGAGCAGGTCGGCGCGGGCATCAAGAAGTACGCCCCCGATGCATTCGTGATCGTCGTCACCAACCCGCTCGATGCGATGGTGTGGGCGCTGCAGAAGGCCTCCGGCCTGCCGCGCGAAAAAGTCGTCGGCATGGCTGGCGTGCTCGATACGGCACGTTTCCGCCACTTCCTGGCTGATGAAATGAATGTTTCGGTCAACGACGTTTCGGCGTTCGTGCTCGGTGGCCATGGCGACGACATGGTGCCGCTGATCCGGTACTCGTCGGTGGCTGGCGTGCCGCTGCCGGACCTCGTCAAGATGGGCTGGATCAAGCAGGAGAAGCTGGACCAGATCGTCGATCGCACGCGTAAGGGCGGCGGCGAGATCGTTGCTCTGCTGAAGACGGGTTCGGCGTTCTATGCGCCTGCTTCGTCGGCGATCCAGATGGCTGAGAGCTATCTCAAGGATCAGAAGCGCGTGCTGCCGTGCGCGGCTTATCTTGCCGGTGAATACGGCGTGAAGGGTCTTTATGTCGGCGTGCCGGTTGTGATCGGTTCGACGGGCGTCGAGCGCATCGTCGAAATCGACCTCAACAGCTCGGAACGGGCGATGTTCATGAAGTCGATCGAAAGCGTGCAGGGCCTCGTGGCTGCCTGCGAAGCGATCGCCCCCAACCTCGGCGCTTAATCCTTGCAGGCGGTGGGGCGCTGGTTATAACCCGGTGCCCTATTGCACAACGCTATCTGACGAACCGACGGCCTCTCAATTTTCGCCCGGTTGCGCGCGTGAACGACACGAGCATGACGGGTGGCGCTTTATGATCCTGCTGATCCTGCTCCCTCCTGAGGACTTCGACCCATGAACATCCACGAATACCAGGCCAAGGAATTGTACCGCCAGTACGGTGTACCGACCGGTATCGGCTATCCCGCATTCTCGGTTGATGAGGCGGTGGCAGCCGCAGCGAAGTTGCCTGGTCCGGTTTGGGTCGTGAAAGCGCAGATCCATGCGGGCGGGCGCGGGAAGGGGACGTTCAAGGAAGCCGCCGCTGGCGGTAAGGGCGGCGTGCGGATCGCCAAGTCCGTCGCGGAGGTTCAGGAATTTGCCCAGCAGATGCTTGGCAACACGCTGGTGACTATTCAGACGGGCGACGTCGGCCGCAAGGTCAACCGGCTCTACGTCGAAGACGGTTCGGCCATCGAGCGCGAACTGTACCTGTCGGCGCTGGTCGATCGCGCGACGTCGCGGGTGGCGTTCATCGTCAGCCAGGAAGGCGGCATGAACATCGAAGACGTGGCGCACAACACGCCCGAAAAGATCATGACGATGTCGATCGATCCGGCGACCGGCTTCATGCCGTTCCACGGTCGCAAGGTTGCGTTCGCGCTCGGACTGTCGGGCAAGCAGGTTGGCGAGTGCTCCAAGCTGGTCGAGAACCTTTATCGGATGGTTGTCGAGAAGGATATGAGCCTGCTGGAAATCAATCCGCTCGTCGTCACGAAGGACGGCAAGCTCATTTGCCTCGACGGCAAGATGGATTTTGACAGCAACGCGCTCTATCGCCACCCAGAAATCGTAGCCTATCGTGATCTCGACGAAGAAGATCCGATGGAGCTCGAAGCGTCCAAGGACGACCTCGCTTTCATCAAGCTCGATGGCACCATCGGCTGCCTCGTGAACGGCGCTGGCCTTGCCATGGCGACCATGGACATCATCAAGCTGTACGGCATGGAGCCGGCCAACTTCCTCGATGTCGGCGGCGGCGCGTCCAAGGAAAAGGTGCAGGCGGCGTTCAAGCTGATCCTGGCCGACAAGGCCGTGAAGGGCATTCTGGTCAACATCTTCGGCGGCATCATGCGGTGCGATATCATCGCTGACGGCGTGATGGCGGCGGCGCGCGAGATGGCGATCACCGTGCCGCTCGTGGTGCGTCTGGAAGGCACCAACGTCGAACTCGGCAAAAAGATGATGGCCGAGTCGGGTCTGGCCATCGTGCCCGCCGATAACTTGGCGGATGCGGCCAAGAAGATCACCGACGAAGTCCGGAAGGCCGAGGCCGGTGGCGTGAAGCTGTTTTGAGCTGAAGCTCACGAACCCAAACAATTCAGAGCAAGGGGCTCAACATGGCCGTTCTTATCGACAAGACGACGAAGGTAATCTGCCAGGGCATCACGGGTGCGCAGGGTACGTTTCACACCAAGGGCGCGAAAGCCTATGGCACGCAGTGCGTTGGTGGCGTGACGCCGGGCAAGGGTGGCGGGTTCCATCCCGATCCCGAACTCGCCGATCAGCCGCTGTTCAACACGGTCGAAGAGGCGAAAGCCAAGACCGGCGCGAACGCCAGCGCGATCTACGTGCCGCCTCCATTTGCAGCCGATGCAATCCTGGAAGCCATCGATGCGGAAATCCCACTGATCATCTGCATCACGGAAGGCATTCCGGTGATGGACATGATCCGCGTGAAGCGCGCATTGACGGGGTCGAAATCGCGCCTGATCGGGCCGAACTGCCCCGGCGTGCTGACGCCCAACCAGTGCAAGATCGGCATCATGCCAGGCAACATCTTCATGAAGGGCAGCGTCGGCGTCGTGTCTCGTTCGGGCACGCTGACGTATGAAGCCGTGAAGCAGACGACGGATGCGGGCCTTGGCCAGACCACGGCGGTCGGCATTGGCGGCGACCCGGTCAAGGGCACCGAGTTTATTGACGTGCTCGACTTGTTCCTCAACGATCCGGAAACGACGTCGATCATCATGATCGGCGAAATCGGCGGGTCAGCCGAAGAGGAAGCCTGCGAATACCTGATCCATCAGGCCAAGAAGGGCCGCTCCAAGCCGATGGCCGGGTTCATCGCCGGTTCCACGGCACCTCCAGGCCGCCGCATGGGTCATGCCGGTGCGATCATTTCGGGCGGTAAGGGTGCGGCGTCGGACAAGTTCGAAGCCATGCGCAAGGCCGGGATCGCGATTGCGGATTCGCCGGCGAGCTTGGGCACCACGCTGGCGGCAGCGTTGAAGAAGTAAGGTTGGGCGAGGGCGCTGCCCTCGCGCTCCCGCCTAAGGGCCTCGGCCCTTAGGGATCCCTGGTCTTTAGGCCGGTCCGGTGCGGGAAGCGTCGGTCCGGTTTTTTGTCGTCAACGGGGGGCGATGATAAGGCGGGCTAATTTCAGGAGACCGAACAGCCAGGGCGTGGCGTGCAGGGCGAGATCGAAGATGTCGATGGGTTTGGTCAGCGTGCCTTGCGAAAGCATCCTCAGCTTTTCCCAAATGTGGGGTTCGGGGTAAAAGGGGGCCAGCCCGAGAGTGAGGATCAGGCCAATCACTATGACCCAAGGCAGTCCGTCAATCCAAGCCATGCGGATAGATCTCCTCAAATCTGTCGGAGCAACATATCATGATGTGTGAAGAGTTTGGTGCTGGATTGTCACCCGCTTGCGTTAGGGACCCACCCCAACTTTTGGGGGTCTTAAACGTGTGGGAAAAGTGTACTAAGTGAGTGCGACTATTTGGATGCCCCGCTGTGCCGTCACAGTTTGATGACAGTCCGGGCGTCCCTCCCCGTCCCAGGGTGCCGTTCCCCCTCGTCCCTGGGCTTTCATGGAATGACCCATGTCTCGCGAAGCTGAAAATGCTCACTTTTTGCGTACCTCGTTCTTGTCTGGAACGAATGCGGCCTACATCGAAGAGATGCAGGCTCAATATGAAGCCAACCCCGGCTCTGTCGGCGACGAATGGCGGCACTTTTTCGAGAGCCTCAAGGAAGAGCGGGTCGGCGCTGCGGAGCCACTGAACCCGACGTGGGCAACGCCGCTCGATCAGCTTGCGAACAACGGCGATATGGTTTCTGCGCTGACGAGCGATTTTGGCGGCGTGGAGCGCCGGGTGCGCGAGGTTCTGTCAGAGCGGGCGCAGCAGGGCGGGTTTGATCTATCGCCAGCCGCATCAATGCGGGCCACGCAGGACAGCATCCGGGCGCTGATGCTGATCCGTGCCTATCGCGGGATGGGCCATCTGGCGGCCGATCTCGATCCGCTTGGGATCGCCGATCGCAAGGTTCACAAGGAGCTCAAGCCTGAGACGTACGGCTTTACCGATGCCGATCTCGACCGGCCGATCTTTCTGGATCGGGTGCTGGGGTTCGATACGGCGACGATGCGCCAGATCGTGACGCTGCTGCGCCGGACCTATTGCCAGCATATCGGCTATCAATACAGCCACATCACCAACCCGGCGCAGCGCGACTGGATTCAGCAGCGCATCGAGGGCGCGGAAAAGGATGTCAAGTTCACCGCCGAAGGCCGCAAGGCGATCCTCAACAAGCTCATCGAAGCGGAGATGTTTGAGAAGTTCTGCGAGGTAAAGTACACGGGCACGAAGCGCTTCGGCCTCGAAGGCGGCGAGTCCATGGTGCCGGCCCTTGAGCAGATCATCAAGCGCGGCGGGCAACTCGGCGTCAAAGAAATCATCCTGGGGATGGCGCATCGCGGGCGACTGAACGTGCTGGCGCAGGTGATGAGCAAGCAGCACCGCGCGATCTTCAAGGAGTTCAAGGGCGGTTCGTTCAAGCCCGACGACGTCGAGGGTTCGGGCGACGTGAAGTACCATCTCGGCGCGTCGTCTGACCGGTCGTTTGACGGCAACAACGTTCACCTGTCGCTGACGGCGAACCCGTCGCATCTGGAAATCGTCGATCCTGTCGTGCTCGGCAAGGTGCGGGCAAAGCAAGACCAGCATGGCTGCAAGCCGGGTGAGCGCACCCCCGTAATGCCGTTGCTGATCCATGGCGATGCGGCGTTTGCCGGTCAGGGCGTGGTTGCCGAGTGCTTCGGTTTGTCGGGGCTGCAGGGCCACCGCACGGGCGGGTCGATCCATTTCGTGATCAACAACCAGATCGGGTTTACGACGAACCCGCGCCTATCGCGGTCGTCGCCGTATTGCTCCGATGTCGCGTTGATGATCGAAGCGCCGATCTTCCACGTCAACGGCGATGATCCCGAAGCTGTGGTCCACGTGGCCAAGATCGCCACCGAGTTCCGCCAGCGGTTCCAGAAGCCGGTCGTGATCGACATGTTCTGCTATCGCCGCCATGGCCACAATGAGAGCGACGAGCCGCTGTTTACGCAGCCGCTGATGTATAAAAAGATCAAGCAGCATGTGTCTGTGATCGACATGTACGCCAAGCGGCTCGTCGATGAGGGTGTGATGACGACTGCGGGCGTCGACGAGATGAAGTCGGCGTTCCGTGCTCATCTCGATGCGGAATTCGCCGAAAGTGATGCGTTCAAGCCCAACAAGGCAGACTGGTTCGATGGGCGCTGGGCTGCCATGGGCACAGCGGGTCAAGAGCCCGAATCGGGTGAGACCGGCGTCGATCTGGAACGGTTGAAGCGGATCGGCGCGCGCATTACGACGTTGCCGGCTGATTTCAATGCGCACCGGACCGTTGCCAAGCTGCTCGAGAAGCGCCGCGAGATGGTGGACAGCGAAAAGACCGTCGATTGGGGCATGGCCGAACATCTGGCGTTTGGTACGCTCGTCAAAGAGGGTACGGGCGTTCGCCTGTCGGGGCAGGATGTCGAGCGCGGGACGTTCTCGCACCGTCATGCTGTGATCATCGATCAGGAAAGCGAGCGCCGTTACACGCCATTGCGCCATGTTGCGCCCGATCAGGGCAAGTTCGAAGTCATCAACTCGATGCTGTCGGAAGAAGCGGTGCTCGGATTTGAGTACGGCTATTCGCTGGCGGAGCCGATGACGCTGACGTGCTGGGAGGCTCAGTTCGGCGACTTTGCAAACGGCGCGCAGGTGATCTTTGATCAATTTCTGTCGTCGGGCGAGCGCAAATGGCTGCGGATGTCGGGTCTCGTGGTGCTGCTGCCGCATGGCTACGAGGGCCAGGGTCCCGAACATTCCTCCGCGCGTCTCGAGCGCTATCTGCAGTCGTCGGCGGAAGACAACTGGCAAGTCGTCAACTGCACGACGCCGGCCAATTACTTCCATGTGTTGCGCCGCCAGATTCACCGCAAGTTCCGCAAACCGCTGATCGTCATGTCGCCGAAATCGTTGTTGCGGCATAAGCGGGTGATTTCGGATCTGGCGGAATTCGCGATCGGGACGACGTTCCACCGCGTGCTGTGGGACGATGCGCAAGCCAAAGCTAATTCGGTCATCAAGCTGGCGCCCGATAGCGAGATCAAGCGGGTCGTGATCTGCTCGGGTAAGGTCTATTACGATCTTTACGAGGCGCGCGAAGCGGCCGGCATCACCGACGTTTACATCCTTCGACTGGAGCAACTTTATCCGTTCCCGGCCCGCACGCTGATCAAGGAACTCGCACGGTTTGCGAATGCCGAGATGATCTGGTGCCAGGAAGAGCCCCGCAATATGGGTGGATGGCATTTCGTCGAGCCAAACCTTGAGTGGGTGCTGAGCCACCTGTCGGGCAAGGCCAAGCGCTTCCAGTATGCGGGTCGCGCGTCTTCGGCGTCGACGGCGACGGGCCTGGCGTCCAAGCATCTCCAGGAGCAGACCGCACTCGTAAAGGAGGCGCTGACGGGCTGAACCTTGAGACTGGTTATGGGGCGGCCGTCGTCTCCCTTTCGCGAAACAACACACGGAACAGACGGCCGATGCGGGTTGCTCGCGTCGGCCACACGTTTGAATGCCAGCACACAGAATGCCAGCACATCGGCCGCCCCGGCGGTCATTCACAGTGAGACAGGTGGTTATTATGGCGACGGAAATTGTCGTACCGACGTTGGGCGAAAGCGTGAGCGAGGCGACCGTTGGGCAGTGGTTTAAGAAGGTCGGCGATGCCGTCAAAGTCGATGAGCCGCTCGTCGAGCTCGAAACGGATAAAGTGACTATCGAAGTGCGGGCGCAGTCGGCTGGTGTGCTGGCGGCGATTACGGTTGAAAAGGGCACGACGGTTGCCGTCGGCACGGCGCTCGGATCGATCCGTGAGGGCGCTGCCGGTGCTGCCGCGCCAGCCGCTGTGGCTGCTCCTGCTGTTGCTCCCGCCGTCGCACCGGTGGCTGCTGCTGCTCCTGCTCAAGCTGGCGGAATGCCGCCGAGCCCTGCTGCGCGCAAAGTGGCTGCTGAAACGGGCATCGACATTGCCGATATCGATGGTTCGGGCAAGCGCGGTCAGGTCTTGAAGCACGATGTCGCGAATGCCGTTGCGGCACCTGCTGCGCGTCCAGCACCGGTTGCCAGTGCGCCGCTGCCGGTTCCATCGCAGCAGTTGCGGGTGCCGTCGTCGGCCAGCGATCTGGACCGCGAAGAGCGCGTCAAGATGAGCCGCTTGCGCCAGACCATTGCACGCCGCCTGAAGGACGCACAAAACACCGCCGCCATGCTCACCACGTTCAACGACGTGGACATGACGAACGTGATGGCGCTGCGTTCGCAGTATAAGGATCTGTTCGAGAAGCGCCACGGCGTGAAGCTGGGCTTCATGGGCTTCTTCGTGAAGGCCTGCTTGCAGGCGCTGAAAGAAATCCCGTCGGTCAACGCTGAGATCGATGGCGGCGACATTATCTACAAGAACTATTACCACATCGGCGTTGCCGTTGGGACCGACAAGGGTCTGGTGGTGCCGGTTGTGCGCGAAGCAGATCGGATGACGGTTGCCGAAATCGAAGGGCAGATCGCGAGCTACGGCAAGCGGGCGCGCGATGGCAAACTTGGCATCGATGACATGCAGGGCGGCACCTTCACGATCACCAACGGTGGCGTGTACGGCTCGCTGATGTCGACGCCGATCCTCAATGCCCCGCAGTCGGGCATCCTGGGTATGCACCGGATCGAAGATCGCGCCGTGGTTCGCCAGGGTCAGATCGTCGCCCGTCCGATGATGACGCTTGCGCTGTCGTATGATCACCGGATTGTCGACGGCAAAGAGGCCGTGACGTTCCTTGTCCGCGTCAAGGAATGCCTGGAAGATCCGCAGCGCTTCATCCTCGAACTGTAAGGTCGGCTCATCGTGGGCTCTCAATATCCATCCAGTCCCGAGTGGGATGAGGCGCGTGCGGCTTGGCTCGTTGGCAAAGTCGCACTCGTTGGCATGACGCGGCTGGCGAGTGACGGGGAAACCGTTCTGGCCAAGCAGCAATATCATGGGGTCATTGAGGCCTGCGATCCGGCAACCGGAATCCGGATTGCTTGCAAGGGTGTCAGCGCGATCGAGAACCTCATGCTGCCGCCGACAACGACGCCGTTTTTAGATGCCAAGCCCGGTGAGTATCGGTTGCGCTCCACGGGGGAGGTGATCCGCAATCCGGATGTGACGGTGTCGTGGACAGTGACGGAGCCGAAGGGCGGCTAACTTAGACAATCGAATTTTCACGAATGCCCCCTTGATTACCCTCACCCTTAACTCCTTCCCGCAAGGGGGGTGGGGAATAAGTCAAAGCTAACCCCTCCTCGCATGGAGGAGTAGATTTCGTCAGAGCCCTTTCCGAATAGGGGAAGGGAAAACGTATAGGAACGCCCATGTCTTACGATCTCGTCGTTATTGGTTCGGGCCCTGGTGGGTATGTGTGCGCGATCCGCGCGTCACAGCTCGGCATGAAGGTCGCTATCGTCGAGAAGCGTGCGACGCACGGCGGGACGTGCCTCAACGTGGGCTGTATCCCGTCGAAGGCGCTGCTGCACGCGTCGGAAGCCTATGAAGAGGCAGGGCACGGCTTTGCCGCCATGGGGATCGACGTTTCGCCCAAGCTCGATCTGGCCAAGATGCAGAGCTACAAGTCCGATGGCGTCAAAGGTAACGTGGACGGGGTCGCGTTTCTGCTCAAGAAGAACAAGATCGACGCCCATCACGGCACGGGGAAGATCGTTGCCACCGGTCAAGTGTCGGTGACGAAAGACGACGGGTCTGTCTTGGTCATCGAGACGAAAACCATCGTCATCGCGACGGGTTCGGATATCGCGCGCCTGCCGGGTGTCGAGATCGACGAAAAGACGATCGTTTCGTCGACGGGCGCGCTGGAGCTTTCGGTGGTGCCGAAGAAGCTGCTGGTGATCGGGGCGGGTGTGATCGGGCTTGAGCTGGGCTCGGTTTGGCGCCGTTTGGGGTCTGAGGTCACCGTGATCGAGTATCTCGACCGGATTTGCCCGGGGATGGACCTCGACGTCAGCAATCAATTCCAGAAAATTCTGACCAAGCAGGGGATGACGTTCAAGCTGGGCTCCAAGGTGACGAAGGTCGTCAAGGATGCGAGCGGCTGCGTGGTGACGATCGAGCCGTCGGCGGGTGGCGAGGCGACCGACGTGTTTGCGGACGTGGTGCTGGTTTGCATCGGTCGCACGCCCTACACCGATGGGCTCGGGCTGGCAGAGGTCGGTGTTGCGCTCGATGCGCGTAAACGGATTGCGGTCGATGCGCACTTTGCGACCAACGTGCCGGGCATTTATGCTATTGGCGACGTGATCGCTGGGCCGATGCTGGCGCACAAGGCTGAGGACGAGGGATTGGCGCTGGCCGAAATTCTGGCGGGCCAGTCCGGTCACGTGAACTACGATGTGATCCCGGGCGTGATCTACACGACGCCGGAAGTGGCGACCGTCGGCAAGACCGAAGAAGAGCTCAAGGCTACGGGCGTTGCGTATAAGGTTGGTCGGTTCCCGTTCCTTGCCAACGGGCGGGCCAAAGTCAATAAGACCACGGACGGGTACGTCAAGGTGCTCGCGGATGCTGCGACCGACCGAGTGCTGGGCGTCCATATCATCGGGCCACACGCCGGCGAAATCATCGCAGAGGCATGCGTGTTGATGGAATTTGGCGGGTCGTCAGAAGATCTGGCGCGGACGTGTCATGCGCATCCCACGCTGACGGAAGCGGTCAAGGAAGCGGCCATGTCGGTCGAGAAGCGCGCCATTCATATGTGACGGCGTGGAATTAGGCTTGAGCTGGAACACGTTACAACCTGGGATTACCGCTCTCCTGCTTTTAAACCAGTAAACGGATGACTGGTATAAGTCGCTTACGGCATTGCACCAATTTGCAGACGCCCTAATATAGGAGGTGTTCATGATCGAACCTAAACGCAGTCATGCGTGCCGGGCCGGTCAGGTGTGCCATGTGATTGAGCCGACTTCTTCGGGGGATACGGGAAGTTCAGGCATCGTTCAGGTGTCATCGTCTATGTGGTCCGTTACAGGGTGTTCGACCCATCCTAAGGAGTTGTTCGATGCGGTTACTCAGTTTTTTCCTTACGCTGCTGGTCGGCATTGCCATCGGTGGCTGGGCCTATCTCAACGGTCAGCTTCCGGCGATTGCGATTCCTGGCGTGACGCCGCCGGGCAAGGTCGTGTCCGGCAGTAACGTGTTTAAAAGCAACGTGGTCGCTGAATTCCTAGTGCCCAAGCAGGCGCAGGATACCTATCGCGATATCAAACTCGTGCAGCCGTTTGGGTACATTGATCCGCGCGGCGTGCATTGGGATGTGCCGGTTGGTTATGTGACGAACGGAGCGTCGATTCCAAAGTCGTTGTGGGCGGTCGTTGGCGGACCGTTCGATGGTCCTTATCGTGATGCGGCGGTGCTGCACGATTATTACTGCGAGGCCAAGACGCGGACGTCGGACGACACGCATCGCATGTATTACGAGGCAGCGGTTGCTCGCGGAACGTCTGAAAACATCGCATCGACGATGTATGCCGGTCTGGTGTTTGGTGGGCCGGTGTGGAAGATCGCGCCGAAGAAGGCCGGTTTTGACATGATGTTTGCCCAGGCGACGACCACGGAAACGAATAAGGCGGGTGCGACTGTGACCGTCGATCCGGGGCTTACGAACCGAGCGGCGACGCCGGATCAACTGAAGGCTGTGGAAGATTTGAAGGCTTGGATCATTCGTGAGAAGCCTTCGCCGGATCAAATCCGGGCGCGTGCCGAGGAGATGCGTAAAGCGACCGGCGTGTCGAAGTAGGACTTGCGCGGGTTTTCTCTCAGTCCTTCAGCCCCTCCCCGCAATGGGACGGTCACATAATCAGCCTCTCGCCATCAGCGAGAGGCTTTTTTTATCTGCGGGGGTGGGCCTTGTCGTAGACGGCCAACAGGCGGTCGCGATCGACTTCGGTGTAGACCTGAGTGGTGGACAGCGAAGCGTGGCCCAGGAGTTCCTGGATCTGGCGCAAATCGGCTCCGGCGGATAGCAGGTGGGTCGCGTAGGAATGGCGCAGCGCGTGGGGTGTTGCGGTTTGCGGTAGCGTGAGTTCACCGCGCAGGCGTTCCATCGCGAGCTGGATGATGCGCGGGCTTAAGGGGCCGCCTTTGGCTCCGAGGAACAGAGGGTCGTGGCGGTCTTGAGGATAGGGGCACAGTGCGCGGTAGCGCTCGATGGCCGTTATGACAACCGGCAACACGGGCACCAGGCGCTGCTTGGCACCTTTGCCGGTGATCATGAGTGTGTCGCGGTCATGGCTTGGTGCGTCGTTGACAGTCAGGCTCAATGCTTCGGAAATGCGCAGACCAGCGCCGTAGAGCAAGAGCAAGACAGCGGTGTCGCGGGCGGCGATCCAGTCGTCGGTGGAGTTCTGTGTTGCCGTGATGACGGCTGCGGCTTTGTCGATGGTCAGCGGTTTAGGGACGGTGTGGGGCAGGCGCGGCAGGCTGATCGTTTGAATGGCGCGGTTTTTGAGGGTGTCGCTGGATTCGAGCCACCGGAAGAACATGCGGAGCGCGCTGAGCGTGCGGGCGAGTGAGCGGCTCGATACACCTTGGCGGCGGCGATGGGCGAGGAACGCGCGGAACACCTTGGCGTCGGCTTTGTGCAAGCTCTCCAGCGTGGCGGCGTGGCCCCAGCGGAGTTTGAGAAAGCCCACGAACTGGCGCAGGTCGCGCTCATAGGCCGATTGCGTGAGGTCGGCTGCGTCGCGGCTGTGGGCCAAATGGGCGAGCCAATTCGTGCAGGCAGTCGCGAGATCGCCGGAGAGCGGGAGTTCGGTCGCGTCGTCGAGCAGGTCTGCGATGGTGTCGGGCATGGCGGGCGGGGTCCCGAATCACTGAAGGTGGGGGAAGGTTACGCTCGGGCGTGAAGGGTTAACAGGGCGTTAATCGCGTCGCGCGTGTGGCTGTGATTGTCATCCCGGGCGAAGCGCAGCGGAGGCCCGGGACCCAGGGGCTACACAGTCAAATGGTGCCTTTGGCGCTCATGCGATGGGTCCCGGCTCGGCCCCCGGATCAAGTGTCCGGGGTCGGCCGGGATGACACCTGTGGGGTTATCCCTTCATCAGCAGCCGGATGGCGATGGCGACGGAGACGACGACGATGAGGGGGCGGATGATCTTGGCGCCGTGGGTGATGGCGGTGCGGGCACCGGCGTAAGCGCCGAGCGTCTGGCCGATGGCCATGGGCAGGCCGATGGCGAAGATCGCCTGCGCGTTCCAGATCATGACCATCAGCCCTGCGAAGTTTGAGGCGAGGTTCAGGATCTTGGTGTTGGCGGTGGCTTTGAGCAGGCCGAAGCCTGCCAGGGTGACGAAGCCCAATGCGAAGAACGAGCCGGTGCCGGGGCCGAACATGCCGTCGTAAAAGCCGATGGGGGCGACGATGCCTGCGGCGAACGCGAGCGGCGTCAGGCGGGCGTGGCTGTCGACGTCGGAGGCTTTGGGGCCGAACGCGAAGTACAGCGCGATGGCGATCATGAGCACGGGGATGATGCGCTGGAGGATGGCAGCGTCGATGAAATTGAGTGCAAAGCTGCCCAGGGCGGCACCGAGGGCTGAGGCTGCAACGTTCAGAGCGAGGCCTTTGGTTTCGACGAGGCCGCTTTTCCAGTAACGGTAGCTCGCCATGGCGGTGCCGAAGGTCGATTGCAGCTTGTTGGTCGCGACCGCTTCGACGGGCGGGATGCCGGCCATGAGGAGGGCTGGCAGTGAAATCAGCCCACCGCCGCCTGCAATCGAATCGACGAACCCCGCCAGGAATGCGGCGGCGATCAATAGGGCGAGCGTTGTAGGGTCGACGGTGAGGGCTAAGAGGGGCAAGGACAAAAGGGGGCTTTCGGGGCGGTCAGATTCGCGCGCTACGTGTTCGCTATGACCTATATCGTAATCGTCCATGACGAAAGGGACATCGCTGTCCCCGTTTGGTTCGCCGCAGATGTCCACAGGCGGAAAAGAGCACATCAAGACCGGTGCGAATCGGTCATTGTGTGTGCCGGATCGCACTGGTGGGCAGTGCGCGTTTGGATGCGCGATGGGGCTTGCTCGACGGTATCAGCCGCTGATCTTGAATTCTGCGATGGCTCTCGCGGGTCTTGTGGTCGCGGGTGCGTTGGTGCGCATTGCGACGGTGGAGGACCGTGGTGCCGGTTCGGGTCCGCAGGTGACGCTACCGCTGGCGGCGGACCGACTGGCTTTCGTCCGGCCTGGGGTTTTGCTGGCGGTGGGGCCGATCCCCAGTCGAGTTGCGTTGAAGCCGTCGATTTCGTCAGCGGACGGTGATGAGGTTGGAACTACCGCCAGTTGGTCGACCGATACGCACGTGGAGGCACGTTCGGCATCGCCGCCTTGGCGATTTACGGTGTTGCCGTCCCTCAGGACATCGGCGGAGGCGGTGAAGCCGGGTGTTGTCCGGCGGACGGTGGCGCTCAAAACGCGGCTGGCTGAGATAACGCCTGCGGCGTTGGTTCGTTTGGCGGTGAAATTCGAGGCGGCTCATGCGGTTTGGCCGCCTGTAGATGTCGTGCTGATTGCGATCAAGGACGAGAAGGCGTTGGAACTCCATGCGCGGGCGGCCGGCGGGGGATGGAAGCTCATCCATCGCTATCGCGTGTTGGCGGCGAGCGGCGGGCCGGGGCCGAAGTTGCTCCGGGGTGACAAGCAGGTGCCCGAAGGCGTTTATGCGGTGCCGTTCCTCAATCCAAACAGCGCGTTTCATCTGTCGATGCGGGTCAGTTATCCCAATGCGTTCGACCGGCAGATGGCGGCGCTCGATGGCCGGAAGGACTTAGGCGGCGACATCATGGTTCACGGGAAGAACCTGTCGGCGGGCTGTCTTGCGGTGGGCGATGAGGCCATCGAGGAACTGTTCGTGCTGGCGGCGCAGATCGGGCTTTCGCACGTCAAGCTGATCATTTCGCCGACCGATTTCCGCGAGAAGGGGCTGTCGGCGCAAGCGCCGGGTCAGCCGGTCTGGTTGCCGAAGCTGTATGCCGAACTTGCCAGCGCCATGGCCGAGTTCAAGCAGCCGCGCAGCACGGGGCTGATGTCGTTTTTCGGGAAGTGAGGGGGGGCTTTCGGTTCGTGGGTAGGTTGGGTCAAGCGTAGCGCGACCCAACACTTGCTGCCGAGGTGTTGGGTCGCGGCGGGAAGGACCGCCTTGACCCAACCTACAATTGGCTCACCCAATTGTCTGACCGGTTTTTTCCAATTGGCGACGAAGGTGGCGATGCCGCTATCGGTGAAGGGGTGTTTGACGAGGATTTTTAGGATGTTGAGGGGGATTATGATGTGCGGCCCGCCAATTGTGCACAAATTCGACTAGGCGCTCCATCGCAATAGGCAAATTTCGAGAAATGAGATGGGACCCACGGCATCAGTGGGAAGAATCTAAGCTGCTGTACAGATAAATTCTCCAAAACAGTACATCAGCCGTCGAGTTAGTCATCAGTCGTGATCGTTAGTTCGTAATCGGGATTGCGCTTTTTTACTTGGCATTTGTTTCCAAGAGTCAATGGCGCTTCGCCGCGGAATTCAATCGTTTTGGCGTTCTCAAGTTTGCCCGTGACGTCGAAGCCGACGCCATCGGTGCATTTGGGCGAGTAGGCGTATCGGCGGCCGGTTAAGAGACTGCAGTCGCGCGTTCCTTTGAAGAATACCGAACCGGTATCGACGCCTTGTTTGCTCCAGTTTTCGCCCGGATCGTTGAACGTGATGGTAACCTCGCCGTTGACTTCAGAGAGTGCGAGGGTCGCGCCGCGGTCATGCCAGACTGGAGCAAGCGGGCCGCACAGCCCTTTATCTCCCGGTGTCGGGACGGTGTAGTCCCCGCTCAAGCATCGCTTAGCTTGGTCGGGTGGGCCGTTGCAGTTACCAGCTTGCGTGCCGTCGTAATCGAACAATGCCTTGGACACGTTGCATACGCTGTCCCGCATCTTCGTTTCGATAATTTGTTTACGGGCTTGTGCCAATCGGTCCTGAATAATCGACGGTAATACAAGATCATCCACTTGATCTGGCGTCAGATAGCGAACCCAAATTTGGGTGCCCGCGCGAGTCACCGATTCCACACATAGGTTGATCGCTTCATTCGTGTCGGTGATGATGTCGAGCAAGATTACACTGATTGGCTCTTGCCCATTTGGCCTGCGTTGTTCTAACGCCGTGATGATGTGGCCTAGTCGGAGTTCGTTTTCTTTAACGCTATCGGCAACTGAAGACTTGGCGTCAGACGACAATAAATAGTTGGCGGCATTCAAGGAAATTGCAGGGCCGATGAAGTAGACAACGGCTTCGCCAGATTGAGCTGCGCTCTTCATGAATTGTTGCCAAAGCGCAGACATTCTTGCGCCGTTTGCTGCCAGTGCAAAGTATGGCGCTGCAAAGCCTTCCTGCTGTAGCGTTCTGATCGCGGCTTGGGATTGAGTTATGACGGCTTGATCGAGATTTGTGGTCGAGCTGCCGGTTTGCGGATTTGCGATAACTAAGGCGGAGCCCGCATGTGCAGATGAGCTAAGACCGCAGGCAAGCGATCCGAGAACAGTAAGACCACTTGCCAGGGTTGCCCAACTACGCGCTGTACCCAACATAGCAGTCCTCTACTTGTAAGCTCAGCTTACAAACTAAGGTAATCTGCATAACACTATGATGACGGAAAGTGACGTGAGCCTCACCCAATCGTTTGACCCGTCTTTTTCCAATCGGCGACGAAGGTGGCGATGCCGCTGTCGGTGAGGGGGTGTTTGACGAGGATTTTTAGGATGTTGGGGGGGATGGTGGCGACGTCGGCGCCGATGAGGGCGGCTTCCTTGACGTGGTTCACGGTGCGGATCGAGGCGGCCAGGATGTCGGTCGTGAGGTCCTGGTAGTTGTCATAGATGGTGCGGATTTCGCGGATGAGGTCCATGCCGTTGAGGCCGATGTCGTCCAGGCGGCCGATGAAGGGCGAGACGAAGGTGGCGCCAGCCTTGGCGGCGAGCAGGGCTTGGTTGGCCGAGAAGCACAGCGTGACGTTGACCATGGTGCCTTCGCTGGTCAGCGCCTTGCACGCGCGCAGGCCGTCCATGGTAAGGGGGACTTTGACCGCGACGTTTTTGGCGATCTTGGCGAGGATTTTGCCTTCGCGGAGCATGCCTTCGTAATCGGTGGCAGCGACTTCGGCGGAGACGGGGCCGGGGACGATGGCGCAAATCTCGGCAATGGTCGTCTTGAAGTCGCGGCCGGATTTGGCGATCAGCGACGGGTTCGTCGTTACGCCGTCCAGCAGGCCGGTGGCGGCGAGCTCTTTGATTTCGGCTACGTCAGCGGTATCGACGAAGAATTTCATGGGTGGTGTTGTCCTTGTTGGTCGCGTGACGAATAGCGCAACCCCTCACCCCGACCCTCTCCCCAGGGGGAGAGGGAGAAGTGGGCAGATGTGGGGATGCTGCCCTGTTGTCGTTCCGCCTTCGGTTTGCCGTCTGAAACGCGCTAGATGAGCGCTTCATTGAGCCGATTCGTCGTGTGATACGGAAACAGACCGCTTTGGATAGCCTTTTCTCACAGTCGGGATCAACAGACGCTTCACGTGACGCGCGCATCCGGCTGCCGGTATTGCTGCCGGTGGCGTTGGACCAGACCTATGACTACCTGCTGGAGGCTGGCGCGGACGTGCCGCCGCCGGGGTCGTTCGTGATGGTGCCGTTTGGTCAGCAGAGCCGGATCGGGATTGTCTGGTACACGAGCGTTGGCGAGGGTAAAGCGGTTGCCGAGCATAAAATGAAGGCGATCGACGGCGTGCTGGATGTGCCGCCGTTGCCGTTGATTTCACTGCAGTTTTCGGAATGGATTGCGAAGTATACGCTGGCCCCGCTGGGGATGGTGGTGCGGATGGCGATGAGCGCGCCGGCAGCGTTTGATCCCGTGAAGCCCCGGATGGGGGTTGTGATTGTGCCAGGCGCGCCGCTCCCGTCGCGGATGTCGCCGGAGCGGGCGCGCGCGCTGGAGGTGGCAGGCGATGGGCAGATCCGAGCGAAATCGGCGCTGGCCGAGGAGGCTGGATGTTCGAGTGCGGTGGTTAACGGATTGGTCGCTGCCGGGCAGTTGGCCGACGTGGCGATCCCCGAGCGGCGGTTTCCCAAGCCGCGTCACGATGCGCACGAAGCGACGTTTGGCGCGCATCAGGGCCAAGCCGTGCATTTGCTACGGGCAGCTGTCGAGGCCGGGACGTTTTCCGCGACGCTGCTGGATGGGGTGACCGGGTCGGGCAAGACGGAGGTTTATTTCGAGGCGGTGGCGGCGACTCTGAAGGCCGGGCACCAGGCGTTGATCCTGTTGCCGGAAATTGCGCTGACCAGTCAGTTCATGGCGCGGTTTGCCAAGCGGTTTGGGTGTGCGCCGGTCGAGTGGCACTCGGCGCTGTCGCCGCCCGAACGCGGGCGGATCTGGCGTGGGATTGCAACCGGCGATGCGCGTGTCGTGATCGGGGCACGGTCGGCGCTGTTTCTGCCGTTCGTCGATCTGGGGCTGATCGTGGTCGATGAAGAGCACGACGCCGGGTTCAAGCAGGACGACCGGGTGCACTATCAGGGCCGGGATATGGCTGTGGTGCGGGCGTCGCTGGGTAAGTTTCCCGTGGTGCTCGCGTCGGCGACTCCGTCGATCGAGAGCCATGTGAACGCGCGGACGGGGCGTTACCGGCATATCATTTTGCCGGGCCGGTATTCGGGCGTCGAGATGCCGGACATCAAGGCGATCGACTTGCGGTCGGAGCAGCCCGATAAAGGCAAGTGGCTGTCGCCGACGCTCGTTACTGCAATGATCGAGACCATGGCGGCAGGTCGGCAGACGCTGCTGTATCTCAACCGGCGCGGGTATGCGCCGCTGACGCTGTGCCGCAAATGCGGCGAGCGGTTCCAGTGTCCGCAGTGCACGGCGTGGCTGGTCGAGCACCGGTTCAAGCACCGCCTCAATTGCCATCATTGCGGTTTTTCGCTGCCGATCCCGGAAAAGTGTCCTAAATGCCAGGAGCCAGGGTCTCTGATCGCCTGCGGGCCGGGCGTCGAGCGGGTGGCTGAAGAGGTCGCGGAGCGGTTTCCGGAGGCCAAGGTCGCGCTGTTGTCGTCGGACTTGATCCCGAGTCTGACCGAGATGCGGGCCGTGATCGCGCGGATCGAGGCGGGTGAGTGCAACATCATTATCGGCACGCAGATCGTCGCGAAGGGGCACAACTTTCCTGGGCTGGCGACGGTCGGGATCGTCGATGGTGATCTGGGGTTGGCGCAAGGGGCTGATCCGCGCGCTGGGGAACGGACATTCCAGTTGCTTCATCAGGTGACGGGGCGTGCCGGACGGATGGCCATTCGCGGACGTGGGTTTGTGCAAACGCATAGTCCCGCGCATCCGGTAATGGCGGCCATCATCTCGGGTGACCGTGAAGCCTTTCTTGAGCAGGAGATCAGAACGCGGCAAATCGGGATGCTGCCCCCATATGGGCGGCTGGCGGCGCTGGTGATTTCGGCGCGGGACAAAGAGTTGGCCGAGATGGCCGCGCGCGAGATCGTGCGGTGTGCGCCGGGATCGGAGCGGATCGAGGTGCTGGGACCTGCGGAAGCGCCCATCGCGGTGGTGCGGGGCCGGTACCGCTGGCGGATTTTGGTCAAAGCGTCGCGTGAAATGGATATTCAAGGCTATTTAAGGTTGTGGATGTCGCTTATTCCACCCGTTAAAGGCGATTTGAAATTAAGCATCGATATTGATCCGTATAACTTCTTGTAAACGGATTGTGCCGTATCGTTTCAAAACGACGCATTGTTTCGCTCTACGCCGTAAACTTCGCATGTCACGACGTGCCCTGAGCGCACGTTTTGAGGCTTGGTCGCTGGGTGGAACGGGATCATGAATCATAAATGTCACGCATCTTTATAAGTGCATGAACTCCCTACACTTTAATGGCAAACACCTATAGCAAGAAATCGATGCGGCGTGAGCCGATTATCGAGACAGCACCTATTCGGCGACTGGGCCCAAGGAAACAGGATATGAAAACTTCGAAGCGCACGGCTTATCTGGTTGGTTTTATCGCTTTGGTTGGAATTAGCGCTCCGGCCATTGCTTTTGATTGGAGCCAATTGCTGGGCGGCGATAGTTCTTGCAAGTCGGGTTGCACGGTTGCTGGCGCCGAAGTCGACGACGCGGCGACGATTGCAGCGCGCGCCAAGATTGGAACGGGTCCGGCCGCTGGTCTGGCCTCGGACCGCCGCGTGACGTCGGATGCGACGCAGGTTGGCACGCTGGAAAACGGTATCAAAGTGTATGCCTTCAAGTACCTTTGGGAAGACAACGTGCGTGTTGGCGTGCTGGCGCAAGATTTGCTGGAGCGGCCCGACTCGAAGGCAGCGGTGCTGACGCTGGCCAATGGCCTGCTGGGCGTTGACTATGAGTCGCTGGGATTGCGGATGGCGACGGAAGCCCAATTCAAGCAGTCTGGCCTCGCTGCGCTGAAGGCCGATTATAAGCCCCCCGTGACGCGTTCGGCCAAGCTCGATGAGCCTGTGCGCCTGTTTCACAAGCGTCCCGGCATGTAACGGCGGCGGCGCGTTTTGTTCGAAAGACGATGAAACCGGGGCTAAGGCTCCGGTTTTTTTGTTTTCGTAGCTTTGGTTCATCGGGTGACCAGCGTCGTCAACGGGTTAGGCGCGGTTGGATCATTCGCGCGCCTGCGGCATTGAGACAGTAAACTGCTGACCGGGTTGAAGGTCGTTTGGACCCGTGTTAGTGGACGCCAACTGAGACGTTGGTCTCCCTATACAGGGGGCTGGCTGCTCGTGCATTTCATGGCAAATATCGATCGGTTCCGTGCCGGTTGACGCCCGCCCCTCTCACCTTGCGAGACGAGATTTCCGTGGCAAAAGACGAGACGATGACAGCAAGCGTGGCTGGGCGATACGCCTCGGCTTTGTTCGATCTGGCGAGCGAGCAGAAAAGTGTCGCCGCCGTCGAGGCCGATCTTAAGCGGTTTGATGGTCTGCTGAGCCTCAGCGAAGATCTTCGCAATTTGGTCCGCAGCCCCCTCACCTCATCGGACGACCAGGGCCGGGCGCTCGCAGCCGTGCTGGCGCAAGCCGGGATCGGTGGCATCACCGCAAACTTTGTAGCACTGGTTGCCAAGAACCGACGCTTGTTCGTGATCCCTGAGATGATCGCAAACTTTTCGAAGCTGGCGGCAAATGCGCGCGGCGAGATTGCCGCTGAAGTCACCTCGGCGCAGCCGCTGACCGATTCGCAGACGCAGGCTCTTCGCGAAACGCTTCGTGCGTCCGCGGGTAAAGACGTGATATTGGCCGCCAAGGTCGACCCGTCGCTGATCGGTGGGCTGGTCGTTAAGATCGGCAGCCGCATGATTGATTCCTCGCTCAAGACGAAGCTCGCAAACCTCTCGGTTGCGCTCAAGGCTTAAGCGTACTTCGCCACCTCTTGCAGCCGCTCGTGCGGTTGCGATCCGCTTGAAAAAATCGTTTGAAACGAAACAAATAAGGGAAGCAGATGGACATCCGGGCCGCAGAGATCTCCGCCATCCTGAAAGATCAAATCAAAAACTTCGGCAAGGACGCCCAAGTTTCTGAAATCGGACAGGTTCTTTCCGTCGGGGACGGGATCGCCCGCGTTTATGGCCTCGATAAAGTCCAGGCCGGGGAAATGGTTGAGTTCCCCGGTGGCATCCGCGGCATGGCGCTTAACCTCGAAGCTGACAACGTCGGCGTCGTGATCTTTGGCGACGACCGTTCGATCAAAGAAGGCGACACGGTCAAGCGGACCGGCGCAATTGTGGAAGTGCCGGTTGGCAAAGGTCTGCTCGGTCGCGTGGTCGATGGCTTGGGCAACCCGATCGACGGCAAAGGTCCGATCAAGTCGGATAAGAAGATGCGCGTGGACGTGAAGGCGCCGGGCATTCTGCCGCGCAAGTCGGTGCATGAGCCGATGGCGACTGGCCTCAAGGCGATCGATGCTTTGATCCCCGTTGGTCGCGGTCAGCGCGAATTGATCATCGGTGACCGCCAGACTGGCAAAACGGCCGTCATCCTCGACACGTTCCTCAATCAGAAGGCGATCAACGCCGGAACAGACGAGAAGGCGAAGCTGTATTGCGTGTACGTTGCCATCGGCCAGAAGCGGTCGACAGTTGCGCAGTTCGTGAAGGTGCTCGAAGAGCGCGGCGCAATGGAATACTCGATCGTGGTTGCCGCGACGGCATCCGATCCGGCCCCGATGCAGTACCTTGCACCGTTCACGGGTTGCACGATGGGCGAATACTTCCGCGACAACGGGATGCACGCCGTGATTGCGTACGACGACTTGTCCAAGCAGGCCGTGGCTTACCGCCAGATGTCGTTGCTGCTGCGCCGTCCGCCGGGACGTGAAGCGTATCCCGGCGACGTGTTCTATCTCCACTCGCGCCTGCTTGAGCGTGCCGCCAAGATGGGCGATGCTGCCGGTAATGGTTCGCTGACGGCGCTGCCGGTCATTGAGACGCAGGCTAACGACGTGTCGGCCTACATTCCAACGAACGTGATCTCGATCACCGACGGCCAGATCTTCCTCGAAACCGACTTGTTCTATCAGGGCATCCGTCCTGCGGTGAACGTGGGTCTTTCTGTGTCGCGCGTCGGATCGTCGGCGCAAACGAAGGCGATGAAGCAGGTTGCCGGTAAGATCAAGGGTGAGCTTGCTCAGTATCGCGAAATGGCGGCCTTCGCTCAGTTCGGATCGGATCTCGATGCCGCCACGCAGAAGATGCTTGGTCGCGGCGCACGTCTGACGGAACTGCTGAAGCAGCCGCAGTTCTCGCCGCTGAAGATGGAAGAGCAGGTTGCAGTGATCTTTGCGGGTACGCGCGGTTATCTCGACTTGCTGCCCGTTTCGGCTGTCGGCAAATTCGAGCAGGGCTTGCTTGCCGCGCTCCGTTCGGAAAAGACCATCCTTGCAGCGGTTGGTGCCGAAAAGGCATTATCGCCAGACTCCGAGAAGAAGCTGATCGGTGTGATCGATACGTTCGCGAAAAGCTTTGTTGCTTAAGACTCTCATCGAACCCATCGGGGGAGCCCCATGCCGAGCTTAAAAGATCTACGCACGCGCATCGCCTCTGTTAAGGCGACGCGCAAAATCACCAAAGCCATGCAGATGGTTGCGGCGGCCAAGCTACGCCGTGCGCAAGAGGCAGCGACTGCCGCTCGCCCCTACGCGGAGCGCATGGATACGGTTTTAGCTAACTTGAACAAAGGCTTGACGTCCAAAGAAGGGGCGTCGCCGTTGCTGGTCGGGACCGGTCAGGATCAGGTGCATCTGCTCGTGGTCATGACAGCGGAGCGCGGGCTGTGCGGCGGTTTCAATTCGAATATCGCCAAACTGGCTCGCGCGGATGCTCTCCGCCTGATGGCGGCTGGTAAAACCGTGAAAATCTTGACGGTTGGACGCAAGGGTGCGGACAACCTGCGGCGCGACCTCAACAAGACCATCGTGGGTCGGATTGAGTTCAAGGGTCTCAAGCAGATTGGTTACGCGCAAGCCAACGAAGTCTCGGATAAGCTGCTTGCCATGTATCAGGCGGGCGAGTTCGATGTGGCGACGTTGTACTTCGCGCGGTTCCGGTCGGTGATTTCGCAGATCCCGACGGCGCTGCAGCTGATCCCAGTCAAGCTGCCGGATGTGGCGGCTGCGGGAGACAAGATCGCGGTGCAGGCCGTGACAGAATATGAGCCGGGCGAAGAGGAATTGCTGGGCTATCTGCTTCATCGCAACATTGGAACGCAATTGTTCCGCGGATTGCTTGAAAATGCCGCCTCTGAACAGGGCGCTCGTATGAGTGCCATGGACAACGCGACACGCAACGCTGGTGACATGATCAACAAACTGACGGTGAAATACAACCGCGCGCGTCAGGCCAACATCACTAAAGAACTCATCGAAATCATCTCGGGCGCTGAAGCGCTCTAATTTCACATCCGCTGCATAGCCCGTCGAGGACAAGAACAATGGCAAACTCAATCGGTAGAATTCGTCAGGTCACCGGACCCGTCGTCGACGTGCAGTTTGATGGGGCGCTTCCCGAGATTTTGAACGCGCTTGAAACCAAGAATGGTGGCCAGCGCCTCGTTCTGGAAGTTGCGCAGCATCTGGGTGAATCGACGGTGCGCACTATCGCCATGGACTCGACCGAAGGTCTGGTTCGCGGGCAAGAAGTGACCAACACCGGCAAGCCGATTTCGGTGCCCGTGGGTGACGAGTGCCTCGGCCGCATCATGAACGTGATCGGCGAGCCGATCGACGAAGCCGGTCCGATCAAGACGTCGGGCGTGCGCGCTATTCACCAGCCGACGCCAACATTTGCAGAGCAGGCGTCGGAAGCGCAAATCCTCGTCACCGGCATCAAGGTGGTCGATCTTCTCGCGCCTTACGCCAAGGGTGGTAAAGTCGGCCTGTTCGGCGGTGCCGGCGTCGGCAAGACGGTTTTGATCATGGAATTGATCAACAACATCGCCCGCGTGCACGGCGGTTACTCGGTGTTTGCGGGCGTTGGCGAGCGGACGCGCGAAGGGAACGACCTCTATCACGAAATGATCGAATCGAACGTCAACAAGGACCCCAAGAAGCATGGCGGGTCGGCTGCCGGTTCGAAGTGCGCGCTGGTTTATGGTCAGATGAACGAGCCGCCGGGTGCTCGCGCACGTGTCGCCTTGACGGGCCTCACCGTTGCTGAAGACTTCCGCGACCGCGGGCAGGACGTGTTGTTCTTCGTTGACAACATCTTCCGCTTCACGCAGGCCGGTGCCGAAATGTCGGCGCTGCTCGGTCGTATTCCCTCGGCCGTGGGCTATCAGCCGACGCTCGCCACCGATATGGGTGCATTGCAGGAGCGCATTACGACTACTCAGAAGGGTTCGATTACCTCGGTGCAGGCGATTTACGTGCCAGCCGACGACTTGACCGACCCGGCGCCTGCGACCTCGTTCGCCCATTTGGATGCGACGACGGTGTTGTCGCGATCGATTGCAGAAAAGGGGATCTACCCGGCCGTCGACCCGCTCGACTCGACTTCGCGGATGCTCGACCCGCGCATCGTGGGTGAGGAGCACTACGGCGTTGCCCGTCAGGTGCAGGAAATTCTGCAGAAGTACAAATCGCTGCAGGACATCATCGCCATTCTCGGGATGGACGAACTCTCGGAAGACGATAAGATGACGGTGGCGCGCGCTCGTAAAATCGAACGCTTCATGTCGCAGCCGTTCACGGTGGCTGAAGTGTTCACCGGTTCGAAGGGCGTGCAGGTTCCGCTTGCTGACACGATCAAGGGCTTCAAAGGCCTTTGTAACGGCGACTACGATCACCTGCCGGAACCGGCCTTCTACATGGTGGGTTCCATCGAAGAAGCCATCGCTAAGGCCGAGAAGCTGGCTGAGGCTGCCTAGTTATCTGCTTTGCGGCAGTTTGGATTCAAGCTGCCGCGACACTTGATAGATGCGATGCTCCGGTGGGGCAGTTCTACACTCTCGATGCTTCCAAACGGCATAAAAGCAATAAAGCGCACAAGGGAACGACCATGGCTGACGAAGCGGCGCCGATTGACATCGGAAATTTTGGCAAGTGCTGTGGTGAGTTGAAGGACGCGATCAGTGGCGAGGAGTTCGAGCCGCTGATCACGGTCGGCGAAGACGGCGTCCTCTACATGTCGGTCGGTTTGATCGATTTGGAAGACGAAGAGCCGGGCATGGTCGACCATCCGCTGTTCTTCTGCCCGTTCTGCGGCACCAAGGTGCAGACACCGGAAGAAGTGCAGGCCAAGGCTGGTTCGGATGACGACGGCGACGCGTGAACTGACACGATATGCGGCCAACTTGGTCGCCACTCGCTGCGTGGCTGATTGATCAGTCCGCAGACTGCGGGCGCGGTTGCTCAATTGTTTTGTGACGCAAGGAAGATGCACGGCTATGGCTGGTACATTCAAATTCGAGCTGGTGAGCCCTGAGCGCATTCTGCTTTCGGCGGATGCCGAGCAGGTTGAGCTGCCGGGTTCCGATGGGGATTTCACGGTGCTGGTGGGGCATGCGCCGGTGATCGCTACGCTGCGTCCCGGCACGATCATCACGCGGACAAAAGAGGGCAAGACCTCGGTGTTTGTCAAAAGCGGGTTTGTCGAAGTTCTCCCCGACAGCGTTGTCGTACTGGCCGAGAGTGCGTTCGTCACCGATGGCGTGGATGCGCGTTTCTTAGAGAACGAACTAAAAGTGACGGAAGCAGCGCTCGCTGCGGCTAACGACGACGACACCCGGCGTAATCTGGGACTAGCGATTGAGCAGATGAAGACCATGGCGGCGGCCCGCACGCGGGGCTGAGGTTTTCTGGGTTGGGCGCTGGAATTTGACGGGCATTCGCGATGGGCGAGTGCCCGTTTTTTTGTTGTTGGGACACCGGGCCAGACAGGTTATACCAGCGGACATAAGTTCTGACTTATGTCCGCTGGTATCCGCGCGTGGGGTTGGTGGGGCGGCCACGCGCAAACAAAAGAGAATACCGTCGCGCAGCCGTCGACACGATGACTCGAAACTTTTGCGCGACGGTATTAGTTCGCGTGTCAATCGCAATGACACTCGGCGGTTTGATCGCTGACGAAGACGGGTGCGAAGCCGCCGCCAGGGGTGCGGAAGTTGGTTGTCTGGCCTTGATACAGGCGCGCGGCCAGGAGGCGGATTTCGCCGTCATAGGTGTAGGCGCGCAAGTCGGCCTTGAGGTTTTGGAGTTGGCCGTCGATGGCGATCGAGCGGGTGCTGGGCGTCACGAGGTCTTGGGCCACGTAGTCGCTGGTTGCGATGTCTGCCCAGACCTTGTGGGTGATTTTATCGCCGCGATAGGTGGCTTTGCCGCCATAACCTGCTGTGGGTTTGAAAAACAGGGTTTTGCGGGCCGCCCAGAGTTCTGCTCGATTGGCGTCGGTGATGCGCTGGGTGCGCGGGATGCCTGCGTTCAAGGTCGCGATGGTCGCGTCTGGCACGCCCCATTGGCGCAGAAGCGCTGCGTTTGTCAGCGTGGCAAGGTTTGCCTTGTTGGCGTACAGGGCATGAGCGTGCGGGTTTGGGGACACCGACACGTCGCCCGCCAGGTAGGCTTCGCGCAATTGGCGCGTTTGCGGGGATGCGAAGTCGAAGTCCGTCAGCCGGTTGTAGACGAGATCAATCTTATGGCCGTTGTGCCAGAGGGCAGCGTCGTGGTGGGTGCACTCTGTGGGATCGGCAATGATGGCGTGGATGCCGTTTGCCTTCAACAGGCGCTGGAACATGACGAATTCTGGGTACAGATATTGCTCTGTGGGGGCGTCATCGAGGATGGCAACGGTGCGCAGCGGAGTGGTGCGGCCTTGACGACGCCATTCGGCGTGGAAGTCGGCGACGAAGCGCGAACGGATTGCGGTGGGGTCCGGTGTGGAGGGGGACGTGACCATGGCAGCGCAGCATGCCCGTTGGGCTTGCAGCAGGTACGCGTTGAGGAGGGCACCTCCGGCGTTAGTGTTGATTTCGATGAGGCGCGGGCCGGTCTCGCCTAAATGAAAGTCATAGCCCATGAAAACGCCGATGGGGCCGGGTTCATAGCGGGCGATCGGCGGGGCCGTGGCGAGGACGGTTTGCCGGTACGGCGGTCGCGCCACGACGGATTCGATGGCCGTCAGGATCACCTGCATCTGTGCGGCATGGTCAGCCGAAAGGAACATCGGCTGCGCCGATAGCAAATGGGGATGACTTGCGGCGAGGTTGCTGCAGAACGCGGCATCGCCGACGATCTCCTCGGCGGCTTTGCACAGCGCGTTGCGGTCCAGCGTCACACAGGTGCAATCGATATTGAGGTGCTCGATCGACTGTGGGCTGGTCATGGCGTTGGCATGCCGGGGTCGTCCTGCGGTCAGATGTGGGACAGTTTGGATGCCTCATCCAGGACTGCTTCATAGACGGTGCGTTTGAAGGGGACGATGACGTCGAGAAGTTCAGACGCGTGCGCCCACCGCCACGCATCGAATTCGGCTTTCGGGCCGACTTGGGCGGTGATGTCCACTTCGCTGTCGAGACCATTAAAACGCAGCACGAACCACTTTTGTTTCTGGCCCTTGTATTTTCCGCCCCAGACTTTCTTTGCGAGCAGATTGGGCGGGAGATCGTAGAGGTGCCAGCCGGGAATTTCGTCCAGGATTTTGAGGGAGGTCATACCGGTTTCTTCCTGCACTTCGCGCAGCACGGCAATCGCCGCGTCCTCGCCATCGTCGATCCCGCCTTGCGGCATTTGCCACCACGACCCGCGGCCTTCGGCGTCATCGGGGGCGTCGAAGCGGCGGCCGATCCAGATGTGGTTGTTCGCATTCAAGATCATCGCGCCGACGCAGGGGCGGTAGGGCAGCTTGGAGAGGTCGACTTTCATCGGAATTCCGTATTTCTGGATCCTGAACCGTCGAAATAATACAGCAAAATGACTGGTTTCGCCATGTCTTCACCGATCGGTTCCGCGCAGTGGATTGGCGGATATCGAAACGGGCACCACTTGGGTGCCCGTTGTTGGTTTTAGTTGCTTCGTCGTCTCATCGCGGTCAATTCGGAATGGTCTTCTTTTCGTCGGATGGGGTCGAGACAGGCGTTTTGTCCGATGTTTTGGCTTCCGTCACCGTGCCTCGCAGCAAGCCGAGGGCGTACTGAAGCTGGGTGTCTTTTTCCGGCTCCTTGGGCACGTAGGCCGACGAACCCGAGGTCTCGCGGACTTCCTTGCCGTCGGCTGCGTCCTTGGCGTCTTTATCTTTGTCTTTCGCGGCGCTACCTGGGTTTTTGAGGTGGCCCCGCAGGCTTGCTTCACCGCGGTTCTTGTCCACGGCGGCAACCTTGGCTTTCAGCTCTTCGGGCAGTTCTTCTTCGATCACGATATCAGGATCGATGCCCTTGGCTTGGATGGAGCGGTTCGACGGCGTGTAATACCGCGCCGTGGTCAGGCGGATCGCTCCGTTCTGGCCGAGCGGGATGATGGTTTGAACCGAGCCCTTTCCGAACGACCGGGTGCCGATGACCGTGGCGCGCTTGTGGTCTTGCAGGGCACCCGCGACGATTTCGGAGGCTGAGGCCGATCCACCGTTGATGAGGACCAAGACTTTTTTGCCTTCGGTGATGTCGCCGACATGGGCTTGAGCGCGTTGGGTTTCTTCGCCGTTGCGGCCCTTTGTCAGGACGATGGCGCCCTTGTCGAGGAAGTCGTCCGACACGGCGATGGCCTGATCGAGCAAGCCGCCGGGGTTATTGCGCATGTCGATGATATAACCCTTCAGATCCTTGCCGATCTGCTTTTTCAAGCCGTCGACCGCCTTTACAAGATTGGCGTGGGTCTGCTCGTTGAAGGTCGAGACCTTCACGTAGGCAACGTCGCCCTCGGCACGGGCTTTGACAGGGTTGATCTTGATGACGTCGCGGACAACCTTGATGTCGAAGGGATCGTCCTTGCCCTTGCGGACGATGGTTAGATTGATTGGCGTGTTGACGGGGCCGCGCATCTTTTCGACGGCCTGTTCCAGCGTCAGGCCGGTGATCTGCTCGTTGTCGAGCGCGGTGATCAGGTCGTTGGCCATCACGCCAGCTTTAGCGGCGGGGGTTTCATCGATGGGCGAGACGACTTTGATGACGCCATTTTCCATGGTGACTTCGATGCCCAGACCGCCGAACTCGCCGCGTGTCTGGACCTGCATATCGCGGAAGCTTTTCGGGCTCATGTACGACGAGTGCGGGTCGAGGGAGGCGAGCATTCCGTTGATGGCGGATTCGATCAGGGCGGTGTCGTCGGGCTTTTCGACGTAGTCTGACCGCACACGCTCGAGCACGTCGCCGAACAGATCGAGCTGCTTGTAAAGCTCGGAGTTGGGTGAAGGCGTCGCTGAATGGGCGCGCGTGAGATTAAATACAGTCGTCGCTCCGGCGAGCGCCGTCATCGTCATGAACGACCAGAACGCGATGTCTGTCTTGCGCATTATCCTTGCACCTTCTGATGACCGTCGACCCACCAAGGGTCGGGGTCGATGGGACGACCGTCTTTTCTAAATTCTACGTAGAGTACCGGGGCGTTGGACGTCTTTCCTTGAGCGGCGGCCGCTCCGCTCATGGTTCCAACAGGTTCTGCCGCCAGTACAAATTGTCCAGGTTGCACGTCGATTTGCGACAAGCCAGCTAATAGGACATGATAACCACCACCGGCGTTGATGATCAATAGCTGGCCGTAACTGCGGAATTCGCCGGCATAGACGATCCAGCCGTCGCAGGGCGACGTGACCTGGGCTGCCTGCCGGGTTTCGATGACGATGCCTTTTGAGGAGCCACCGTATTGGGTTTTGTCGCCAAACGCGACCGCGCGGCGGCCTTGGGCGGGTTGGGGTAGGCGGGCGCGGGCTAAGTGGAAATCGATGGCCGGCTTCAGACGGCCAGGGTTTGCGCCGCCCAGCGACATGGAAGCCGGGGCTAATTCGACGACCGAGGGCTTGGGCGGCGGCAGCATCGCGACCTTGTCGTTGCCAGGCGATTTGGGGGGGCCAACAGCAATTGTTGCTTCGTTTGCGCCGGACGCCGCTGGCGGAGACACCTGTGGCGTTTGCGCCATTCGCGCCCGGGTCTCGGCATCGTAGGCCCCAAGGCCGGTGTCAGCGGTGACAGCGCTATCGAGCTTTGCGATCAACTCATTCAGGTCAGTCACGCTCTTGGACAGTTCGGCGGTGGTCGAGCGGACTTTGGCGAGTTCGCTCTGGCGCTCGGCAAGCGTTTGTTTTTTGGTTTCGAGCAAGGCTGTCATGCGGACACGGGCGTCCGTGAGGTTGGCTGTTTCCGACTTCAACGCGTCGCGCTCGTTGCGGATTTTGGTTGCGACCTCGATGAGGGCGTTGAGCTTGGTGGCCAGTTCAAGCGCGTCTTTGCGGAGTTCCGGGAAGGCCTGGGCCAGAAGCATGGCGCTGCGGACCATCTGGAGGGCGTCGGCGCGCTGGGTGTAGAGGACGGGTGGCGGATTGCGGCCCATGCGCTGGAGGGCCGCCAAGAGCTTGGCGATGCGGCCGGAATTTTTGTCGAGGTCGGCGCGCAATGCGGTCTGCTTGTTTTCCTCGGCGGCGAGATTTGCTTCGGCCGCACTCAGGCGCGCTTCGGTTGTTTGGATTTGCGAGGCGGTTTCCAAAAGCTTGGCGTTGAGCTTCTCGCGCTCCTGCTTGATATCGGCGAGGTCGCCCTGGAGAAATTTCGCGCGCTCCTTGGCCGCGTCCAACTCCTGACGGCGCATCTCAAGCTTCTGGCGGACTTCGTCTGGCGATGGGTTGGCAGCCGAAGCTGCGGCAGGCAAGGCGATCAAGGCGACACACGTAAGCGGAAGCAGGCGGGCGGCGCTAAACCTGCGCGACATCGTCGAGATCTTGTGTCGCGTTGGGGGGGGCTGCAAAACCGTTCTTTCTGGACCAGGGATGTGTAACGAGAGATTTTGTGACGGCAGACGGTGTGATGCGCGATGTGTGCTGGGGAGAGCCATCAGCGTTCGGCACGACGTGCTAACTGCCGGTTTCGATTCAGAGACTAGAAAAATACGGCATTTATCGTTCCGAGCCTATGGGGTTTCCATAATTTCATGTTCGGCCGCCCCTGGACGCCGTTTGCGCGCCCCTCGGCAAGCGTATAAGCCTGCTCCAGGGGCAATTCTTCAAGCATCACGCGAGGCTGATTATGGCGACGACGGCGGTTTACTATTTGTCGATCCTCCTATCGGTTGGGGTTGGCGTCGTTCTCGTGATGGGTTTGTCGACACTGCTTCGGGGCGATCAACCCAATCTCAGCCAGAAATTCATGCGATGGCGGATCGGCCTCCAATTCATCGCGATTTTGGTGATCATGTTGTTTGCCTACATGACACGCGGTTATGCATAACAGAGGCTGAAAGGCCTTCGCTGTTTCTGACTTACTGGACGTTGCATTTGGCCATGGTGGCCCACAGGACGCAACGGCTATCGCCCTCAGGCGGACCGAGCATCTCTTTTGGTATTCTGGCAGGACACTGAGCCATGGTCACACTCAATCGCATTTACACCAAAACCGGCGATGCCGGGACCACCGCGCTGGGCAATGGGGAGCGGGTCGCCAAGACCTCTGCGCGGATTGCGGCTTACGGCACCGTTGATGAGACGAATGCGACCATCGGGATGGTTCGCATCCATTTGGGCAGTGCCTATCCAGACGTGGATGCCATGTTGGTGCGCATCCAAAACGACCTGTTCGATCTGGGTGCCGACCTGTGCGTGCCCGATCGGGGCGAAAAGCTCAGCTATGAGCCGTTGCGGATGACGGAGGCGCAAGTTCTGCGGCTCGAGGCTGAGATTGACCAGATGAATGCCGAGCTGACGCCGTTGAAATCTTTTGTTCTGCCGGGCGGATCGGCTGCGGCTGCGGCGCTGCATGTGTCGCGGACGGTGTCGCGGCGGGCCGAGCGCAAGATGGTCGAGCTGGCGGCGTTGCCGGACGAAGCCGTGAGTGCTGCAGCGCTCAAATACATCAACCGCTTATCGGATTTCTTGTTCGTGGCGAGCCGGTATGTGAACGATAAGGGTCAGGGCGACGTGCTTTGGGTGCCGGGCAAAAACAGGTAGAGCGCCGTGCTCTGCGGTTGAGCCAGAACCTACTTCCGCGCCGAATCCCTCCCCTCACGTGGGAGGAAAAAATTCGGGGAGATCCCCCGGCGGACAGAAGCGAAAGGACGCGTGTTTCGTGTTTGTGCCAATCCATGATGGTAATCATCTGAAACATGTTCGGTTCCAGTACGTTACGCTTTTCCTGGTGGCTCTCAACGTCGCGTGTTTTGTGTTCCAGATGAGCGGGATCGACCGGTCGGTGATCGCAAGTTTTGCCGTCGTGCCGGTTGAACTTTTGGCTGTCCACGTGTTCGGGGGGCATGCCGCGTTTTCGCCCGAAGCCCTGCCGGTCCCGGAAATGGTGACCTTGCTGACCTACATGTTCTTTCACGGCGACGCGCTGCATCTTGCCGGTAACATGCTGTTCCTGTGGGTGTTTGGCGATAATGTCGAGGATGCGTGCGGACATGCGCGCTATTTGGCGCTGTATCTGATCTGCGGGCTGACAGGCGGGCTTGTTCATGCGGTGCTGCAGCCTCAGTCGGTTGCACCGTTGATTGGGGCGAGCGCTGCGGTGGCTGGCGTGATCGCTGCTTATCTGGTGCTGCATCCCCGAGTTCGGGTCTGGGTGTTGGTCTTCAAATTCATCCCGCTGCGGATTTCGGCGATGTGGTTGCTGAGCGCGTGGATCGCCATGCAGATCGCGATGCTGTTTGTGCCCCAAACCGGGCCGGTCGCCTGGTGGGCGCACATCGGCGGCATTGTCACGGGTGGGGTGCTTGTGGTGTTCTTGAGGCGGTCTGGCGTCGTTTTGTTCGACCAACAGGTGGTGCCGCGACGCTAACTGTGACTATTTGGGGAAAAGTTCACCCGTTGACTAAGTTTTGAACGGCTTTTACGCTCTCGTCTCGCAAATGCGAAAGGTCTGACCCCGCCGCTCGATGCGCGAGGCTGAACTTTTCGTCCAAATCCTAAACCCGACTTGCGGAGCGCGCGCTTATGAAGATTGTCGTACCGGTAAAGCGCGTGGTGGATTACAACGTCAAAATTCGAGTAAAATCAGATGGTTCTGGGATCGAGCTCGCAAACGTTGCGATGTCGATGAACCCGTTCGACGAGATCGCCGTCGAAGAGGCGGTGCGGCTCAAAGAGAAGGGCATTGCCACCGAAGTGGTCGTGGTTTCCATCGGCCCTGCCAAGTCGGAAGACACGATTCGCAAAGCGCTGTCGTTTGGGGCCGACCGTGGAATTCTGGTCAAAACGGCGGATGGGGCGATCGTCGAGCCGCTAGCAGTTGCAAAGATTCTGAAGGCGATTGTGGCGGCTGAGCAGCCGCATCTCGTGATCATGGGCAAGCAGGCCATCGACGACGATTGCAACCAGACCGGCCAAATGCTGGCTGCGATGCTGGGGTGGCCGCAGGGGACGTTCGCGTCCAAGATCGTGGTCGACGGCGCTGTGGTTCATGTGACGCGCGAAGTCGACGGCGGGCTTGAGACCGTCAAGCTCAATACGCCAGCGATCGTGACGACCGATCTGCGTCTGAACGAGCCGCGTTATCCAGCGTTGCCTAACATTATGAAAGCAAAGAAGAAGCCGATGGATGTGAAGACGCCCGAGGATTTCGGGGTCGACATCACGCCGCGCCTGAAGGTGCTGGGGACGGCAGAGCCTGCGGTGCGCAAAGCTGGTATCAAGGTATCCAGCGTTGCTGAACTCGTGACCAAACTCAAGACCGATGCGGGGGTTCTCTGATGGCCGTTTTGCTCGTTGCCGACCACACGAATGCAGCGCTGGGGAGCGCGACGGCGAAGGCGCTGACGGCTGCCAAAGCGCTCGGCGGGGATGTTCACATCCTGGTGGCCGGTGCAGATTGCGGGGCGGCGGCTGAGCAGGCGGCGAAGCTTGTCGGCGTTGCCAAAGTTCTGGTGGCGGATGCGGCCCAGTATGGGCATGGGCTGGCTGAGGAAGTCGCACCTCTGATCGTTTCGCTGATGCCGTCTTATGACGCAGTAGTTGCGGCTGGCACGACGGGCGGCAAAAATGTCATGCCGCGCGTGGCGGCCCTGCTCGACGTCATGCAGATATCCGACATTACAGCCGTGCGCTCGGCCGATACGTTCGACCGCCCGATTTATGCGGGTAACGCCATTCAGACGGTGCAATCGAGCGATGCCAAGAAGGTCATCACCGTGCGGACGGCCGCCTTTGCGGCGACGGCCGAGGGTGGGTCGGCACCTATCGAGGTGGTTGGAGCGCTCGCAGCCGTCGGCGTGTCCGCGTTTGAGAGTGCCGAACTCACCAAATCCGACCGTCCGGAGCTGACGGCTGCGCGGATCATCATCTCGGGTGGCCGGGGCATGGGCAACGGCGAGAACTTCGCCAAGTACATCGAGCCAATCGCCGATAAGCTGGGGGCGGCGATGGGTGCCTCGCGTGCTGCGGTCGATGCGGGTTTCGTGCCGAACGACTGGCAAGTCGGGCAGACCGGTAAAATCGTTGCGCCGGAGCTGTACATTGCGGTTGGTATTTCGGGTGCGATCCAGCATCTGGCTGGCATGAAGGATAGCAAGGTCATCGTCGCCATCAACAAGGACGGCGATGCGCCGATCTTCCAGGTGGCGGACTATGGGCTCGTCGCCGATCTGTTTACGGCGCTGCCCGAACTGGACGCAGAATTGAAACGGACGTGACCGTGTTGGCAGCAAAAGGCATATACCCATGGACGTTGCAGTGAAGCTGGACGGTCGCGTCAAGCCGGGTGGTAAGAAATTTGAGGGCGAGCCGGTGGTTATCGGGTCTGTTGGCGTCATCGGCGCTGGCCAAATGGGCACTGGGATCGCCCACGTGATCGCACTGGCTGGCTACCCGGTTGCCATCAACGATTTGCGCAAGGACGCCTTCGATCGGAGCTTGTCGCTCACCGAACGCAATATGGGACGGCAGATCAGCAAAGGGCTGCTGACCGACGCCGACGCCAAGGCCGCTTTGAAGCGGATTTCGTTTGCGCCGGATTACGATGCGTTGGCGCCTTGCGATCTGGTAATTGAATCGGCCACCGAAAAGGAAGACATCAAGCGCAAGATTTTCCAAGACCTCTGCCCGAAGCTAAAACCCGCGGCGATGCTGGCGTCGAACACCTCGTCGATTTCGATCACACGGCTTGCTTCGATCACGGACCGGCCCGAACGCTTTATCGGGATGCACTTTATGAACCCGGTTCCGGTGATGGAATTGGTGGAGCTCATACGGGGCATTGCGACCGAAGACGAAACGTTCCAAGCCTCGCGCCGCTTCGTTGAAAGCCTGGGCAAAACGATTGCCGTCAGCGAGGATTTTCCCGCGTTCATCGTGAACCGCATTCTGCTGCCGATGATCAACGAGGCTGTCTATACGCTGTATGAAGGTGTCGGCACTGTTGATGGTATTGATAAAGCCATGCGGCTTGGGGCCCATCATCCGATGGGGCCGCTGGAACTGGCGGACTTTATCGGGTTGGATACCTGCTTGTCGGTGATGCAGGTGCTGTATGAAGGTTTGGCGGACAGCAAGTATCGACCATGCCCGTTGCTGGTGAAGTACGTCGAGGCCGGGTGGCTGGGCCGTAAGACGCAGCGCGGTTTTTATGACTATCGCGGCGAGAAGCCCGTGCCGACTCGGTAAGGTTTTCGATCCATAAAACACCGATTAAGGGCCGGTCGGCGCTTCATGTGATCCGGTGATGGAGCCTATGGGGTTGGCTTAAGCCTTGTGAGGAAAGCCGTCAGGTCGTCGGCCAGATGGTGGATGTGGGCTGGTGGTGTTGCCCAGTTGCGGGCTTTGGCCTGCGCTGGATGATCGATGTAGGTCGAGCGGATCAGCACCGTGGTCATGCCAAGCGCGTGAGGGATCTCGAGGTTTTGGGGCATGTCTTCGAACATGGCCGCGCTGGATGACGTGACGCCGTGGCGTTTGACGAAGGTGTCATACGCGTCACTGCCGGGCTTTGGCTGGTAGTCGCAGGCAACGATATCGCAAATGCCGTCGAACAGGTCGAGAATGCCGATCTTTTCGGCGACGCGCTCGGCATGGGCGACGGTGCCGTTGGTGAATATGAGCTTACGGCCGGGCAGGCCTTCGATCGAGGAGCGGAGTTCTGGGGCTGCTGGAAGAACGCTGAGGTCGATGTCGTGCACGTAGTCGAGGAAGGCGTGGGGGTCCATTTTGTGGATGCGCATCAGGCCGGCCAGCGTGGTCCCGAACTGGCGGTAGTATTCCTTTTGGATGTGGCGGGCGTAGGGTTCGGGCATTCCCAGATGCTTGGCAATGAACGCGCCCATGCGCTGGTCAACCTGGGCGAACAGGTTGCACTCGGATGGGTAGAGTGTGTTGTCGAGGTCGAACACCCAGGTGTCGACGTGGGCAAAGCGCTTTTGATGATCTTTGCCGCTGTCGTCTGGGATGCTGGTGGTCGGCTGCGGCTCGATGTTGGGCGCGGGGGGCTTCAAGCTGGTGCCTTTTTGGTGGGCTTGATCTTGTGGCCGACAAGGGTGCCGACGCCGTGCTCGGTGAAGAGTTCCAGCAGGACGCAATGGGGCACGCGACCGTCGATGATGACGACAGCTTCAACGCCCGCTTCGACGACCTCGATGCAACCTTCGATCTTTGGGATCATGCCGCCGCTGATCGTGCCGTCTTTGATGAGCGCGCGAGCTTCGTCGACGGTGAGGCGTTTCAGGAGCGTCTTGTTCTTGTCGAGAACGCCTTCGACGTCGGTCAGCAGCAGCAGGCGCTTGGCCTTCATGCGGGCGGCAAGCGCACTGGCGAACGTGTCGGCGTTGACGTTCAGGGTTTCACCTTCCCGGCTCATGGCGACGGGGGCGATGACCGGGATCAGGTCTGATTTCGACAGGACGTCGACGATGTGGGGGTTTACTTCGACTGGGTCGCCGACGTAGCCGATGTCGATGGCTTTCAGCAGGTTGCTGTCAGGGTCGGGCAAGTGGGTGATGCGCTTGGCGAGCATCAGATTGCCGTCCTTGCCGCAGATGCCGACGGCTTTGCCACCCTGGCGATTGATGGCGGTGACGATCTGTTTGTTGATGGCACCGGCAAGCACCATCTCGACGACTTCGACGGTCGGTTTGTCGGTGACGCGCAGGCCCTGGACGAAGTCGGATTTGATTTCAAGTTTCTTCAGCATGGCAGCGATCTGGGGGCCGCCGCCATGGACCACGATCGGGTTGACGCCCGATTGCTTGAGGTAAACGATATCCTGGGCGAAGGCGTCGGCGAGCGCTTCGTCGCCCATGGCATTGCCGCCGAACTTGATGATGACGGTCTGTTCGTCGTAGCGGATGAGGTGGGGCAGGGCCTCGGCGAGGATGCGCGCCTGGACGTGGGCCGAAACCTCAGCTGAACGGGTGCCTTGATGGGGGCCGTGATCCTTGTCGTCTTGCACCTGTCGCTCTCCGATTATGTGTTGCGAGACGATCACGTCATCGCTGATAGGCGCGTCCACCTCGCGCCAAGTGGCACGAGTTATATCGGCTTGAGACGCGCTCACAACGGATTTCCCACATAATCGGAGGTTATGGTGTGTCCTGCGGGTGCGTGCCAGACGTGACGGTATGGGGTATCTTGCAAAGGGATTCGCCGGGACATATTGGAGAGACGCGTTTATGGCGGGCTTCGCCGAAGATTTGAAACGAATCCCGATGTCGCAGGGGCTTGGCGCAACTCTCACGCGTGCGGCAGATTATGCGCAGGCGCAGGGCCATGGTGAGGTCGCGCTTGAGCACCTGTTGCTCGCGTTAACCGAGGATGACGATGCAGCGCAGGTTTTGGCTGCAAGTCATGTCAATCTTGCTCTGCTCAAGGCGGATGTATCATCGTTTCTCGGCGGGCTCGATGTCCGGCTCGATGGCGCTGAACTCGCGAAGATATCGCTCGCTGTTGATCTGAAGCGGATCTTGGAGGCGGCGGCGGCTGCGGCAAGTCAAGGACGGCGGCGGGAAATCAACGGTGCGATCGTGCTGGCTGCGATCGTTGGTGACGGGCGGTCGTCAGCGGCGCACATGCTGCGCGCCCAAGGTTTGACGTTTGAAGAGGCGATCAAAGCGTTGCAGCGGGCGCTCGCGGCACAGCCGCCGCCTGCGGCTCCGGTTGCGGCACCTCCGCTTCCAGTTCAGGCTCTGGCTCCCGCGTCGGCGGCGGTGGTTTTACCGGACGCGACGGGCCAAGGCGGGGATCGCACGCACGCCAAGCCCGATGCGGAGGATATCTTGGCGACGGCGCGGGCACGGGTGCAGACGCGGGCAGCGCCTGGCTTGCCGCCGCTACCGCCTCGGGTTATCCCGGCGCCCGTTGACGTCGTCGCGGCGGTTGCTCCCGTCGTTGTTCCAATCGTGTCGCCAGAACCGGAGGCCGAGCCGGTTGTTGTGCGTGAGCCCGCTCAGCCGGACGAAAGCACGCTGCGTCGAGGATCAGGGACGGCATCGGCGGAGCCTGCTGCGTGGCCGCCTGACGTCCGGCGGTCCGACGCACCTGATTTCGACGCTCTGCAACGGCAAATCGAACAGGCACGGCTCGAGGACGAGGACGCGGAACGGGCCAATGCGGCAGCGGACGCCGCTGCTTATGAGGCCGCGCCAGACGTACCGGATTATCACTCTGCTCCCTATGCCGAGCCGCCCGACTATCAGATGCCTCCGCCGCCACCATTACCGCCGGTGATGCCGCCGCCACTCATGCCGTCATCGGCTGGTCCTCGTGTGCCGTCTTCGGCAGGATCGCGATGGCCTGCCCCGGTGGCACCCGCTTGGAGGGATCAACCCGAGCCCCCGATGGTGCATCAACACAGCGGGTTAGCGCCGCCGCCGCTGCCTGTACCGGCTTTACAGCCGGTCCTGTCAGAGTTTGCGCCACCGTCTCTTTCTCCGTCTCCGTCTTCGCCGCCGCCCACCGAGTGGGGTGTGGCGGACGGGCCGCCGGTTTGGTCCGAACCCAACGACTATCGTTCCGGGGCTGAAAATGGGCCACCGCCGTTCGATCCGTCCGTGCACCCCATCCATCCCGCGGACGGTCCGCCAGCGGAGCAGGTGTACGATCACAATGCGTTTGATCCGGGCTTTGCCACGGAACCACCGCCGGTGTCATCGACGGTTTCTTGGCCGCGCGATCAGGTGATGGATGCGCCGTCGTACGGTTCCGATCAGGGTCGGGAGATGGGCTATTCCGACACGGCTGTCGCCGCGCCGGACCACTATCAACCAGACTGGCCGCATCGGGAGCAGGTGCCGCCGACTTGGGTCGAGCCGCCGCTGCAAGCTGACACCTATAGCGATGGGGGACCGGGCGGGTATGTGCCGGTTCCGGCAAGGGCGGCCGAGGCTGCAGTTGGACCGGCCATTCCGCGCGGGGCACGGCGTCGGAAGGCTGATCGTGCAGCCGCTGGTCAGATGGGGCAGAGCATCCCGCGGCGGATGCGGGCGCATGTGGCGTCGAACGTCGATGTCGCGCTGGGCCGTGCCGAGATGGCCAGCCTGCTCGAAGGGTTGTGCGAACATGGCGGGCGGGATGTGGCGCTTGCATCCTTGTCGGTGAAACTTCGCGCGCCGGATGGGCGGTTCCTGATCGATCCTGTGTCGCCGGAAACGCAATGGCTGCCAGATGAGAGCGGGCCGTTGGAGGGCGGGTTTTCGAGTTGGCGATGGACCGTTACGCCGCTGAAGCCGGGTCGGCGGCGTTTGCAGCTTGCCGTTTGGGCACGGACGGCGTCGGCGGAGGGTACGGCGGTGGTCACGCCGTTGCCCGACCAGACGATCGAGGTGCGCGTTGGCCGCAACTTCGCGCGGGGGTTTGCGCGGTTGCTGACGTGGGCGGTTTTGATCGGGACGGGTTGGCTTGCCGCGACGTACGGCGGGGCAATTTATGGGCCGGTGATGGGTGAGGTGATGAAGCTGCTGAAGTGAATAGTGAGGGACTAGGGCGTTTCGGGGCTGCCCGCACCTTGGTCGTTAACGGACCGGTTTGCCGCGCTCTTCGAGGATCATGGCCATCTGGGCGCGCAGTTCGGCGATGCCGCCGCCGGTCTCGGACGAGGTTGCCAACGACAGAGGGTAGGACGCCGGGTGTTTGGCTGCGCGTTCGCTGGTTGCGGCCAGAATATCGGCTAGCTCGTACGGGTTCAGCTTGTCGGCTTTGGTCAGCACGATCTGGTAGGACACGGCGGCGACGTCGAGCATGCCCATGATGATTTCGTCCACTGGCTTGATGCCGTGGCGGCTGTCGATCAACAAGAAGACTCGGGCGAGCGTCTGGCGGCCCTTGAGGTAGTCGTTCACCAGCGCAGTCCAGGCGTCGACCTTGTCCTTGGGAGCTTTGGCAAAGCCGTAGCCCGGCATATCGACCAAGTACATGTCGCCGTTGTCGGGACGGAAGAAGTTCAGTTCTTGCGTGCGGCCCGGGGTGTTGGACGTGCGGGCCAGACCTTTGTTGGCGATCAGGGCGTTAAGCAGGCTGGACTTGCCCACGTTCGAACGGCCAGCGAATGCGATCTCGATGCGATTGGCTTCGGGGAGGTGGTCGAGGCCAACGACGCTTTTGACGAAGGTCCAGGGCCGGACAGCCAGCCTCTCGCCCGCATCGATGAGTTCGGGCGAGAAAGCAGGGCTCGTTTCAGCCGGTGTGTCGGTCAAGGCTTGGCTTTCGGATCGGGCTTGTTGGCGGCGGTTTTTGAAGCGGTGGTGGGGCTGGGCTTGGTTTCGACGCCGCGCAGGCCGTTGAAGAAGCCTTTGATGTCGTCCCACTGCCGTTGGATGTTGTCCTTGATGTGCACCTCGACGCCGAGGCGTTTATTGATGAGCATCTGCTGGGCGATGGTCAGCGTGTTGTTGACGGCCCAATAGATCACTAAGCCGGCGGGGAAGCTCGCCATCATGAAGGTAAAGAGGACCGGCATCCAGGCAAAGACCTGCTGCTGGATCGGATCGGGCTGCGGCGGGTTCATCTGCATCTGCAGCCACATGGTGACGCCCATGATGAGCGGCCAGACGCCGATCATCAAGAACAGCGGCAGTTCAAGCGGGAGAAGGCCGAACAGGTTGAAAATGCTGGTCGGGTCGGGCGCGGAAAGGTCTTTGATCCAGCCGAAGAACGGCGCATGGCGCATGTCGATCGTGCCGTAAAGAACCTTGTAGAGCCCAAAGAAGACCGGGATTTGCAGCAGGACGGGCAGGCAGCCGGCCAGCGGGTTGATCTTTTCCTTCTGGTAGAGCGCCATCAATTCCTTGGACTGGCGTTCTTTGTCGTCCTTGAACCGCTCTTTCAGCTTTTCCATCTCGGGCTGAAGCTTCTTCATCATCGCCATCGATTCATATGATTTGTTGGCGAGCGGGAAGAACAGACCTTTCAGCAGGAAGGTGATCAGGATGATCGTGATGCCGAAGTTGTTGGTGTATTTGTTGATGTTTTCCATGATGTGGAACAAGGGCTTGGTGATGAAATAGAACCAGCCCCAGTCAATCATCAGGTTGAATTTTTTGATGCCCTGCTTGTCTTCGTAGGTCTCGATCAGGCTGACCTGTTTGGCGCCGGCGTAAAGCTGGCTTGAGCTTTCGCCTTTGCCGCCCGGCGCAACGGTGATGGGGGCGTATTCGAAGCGGGTTTCAAACTGGTCGAGTTCGCTGGTGCTTCGCTTTTGGGCCGCGGAAAAGATCGCGTTGAATTTCGCCGTCTGGTTGGGGATGAGGGCTGCCGCCCAGTACTTGTCGGTGACGCCGAACCAGCCGCCGATCTGGTCCTTGAAGGCTTTCCGGATGCCTTCGTGTTTAGTGTCTTCCTTGGCGAAGGCCGTGTATTGCAACTCTTGAAGTCCAGCGTCGCCGATGTAGCCAACAAGACCTTCGTGAAGGACGAAGTTTGCTTCAGGATTGGCTTTGGCGTCGCGGAAAATGCGGCCATACGGCTTGAGGGCGACAGGCGCCGCACCCTTGTTTTCGACTTCGTCTGTCACCTTGAACAGGTAGTCGGCGTCGACGGAGATCGTCCGTTTGAAGGCGAGGCCCTGGCCGTTATCCCAGGTCAAGACGACGGGCGTCGTGGGGGTCAGCGATGGGGCGCCCTCCGATTTCCAGACGGTCTGGCGATCGGGGAGGGTGATCGCTGCTTCGCCTTCGACCGTCCAGCCGTAGTCGGCGAAATAGGCCTGCGGGGATTCGGTGGGCTCGAACAGGACGATATTTGGGCTTTTGGGGTCGACGCGCTCGCGGAACTTGATCAGCGAGAGGTCGTCGATGCGGCCGCCTTTCAAGCCGATGGAGCCTTTGAGCGAGGGCGTTTCAACCGGGATGCGCGGGCTGAGGGCGATCGCTGATTCACGGTTTGAGGCGCGGACCACGGTGGTGCGGGTTATGATTGCAGGGCTTGTGCCTGCGATCACGGTGCCAGCCGCTGCGGTGGCCGCCTTCTCAGCGTCTGCCTTGGCCAGCTTCTCGACACGCTGGCGTTCCCGCTCCTCGCGCATCTTCGGCTCGGCATAGAAATACTGCCAGGCGAGAAACACGGCCATGGACAGCATCATTGCCATCCAGACGTTGTTCTGATTTTGGGGCTGCGGCTTGTTCATATCAGTCTCGGCTGGACTTTGAATGGTGCGTGCTTGTCGCAGATCTGGCGGTGATAGGCGATGACCCTTCTGTCACACCCTGACGATCCGGCTTCGAATCGGGGGAGCGTCGTGCGGGCTGCTTTGGGACGCGAGGCGATTGCGGTGTGGCGGTGGCATGGACGCGTTCGAAGGCGACCTTGAGATCGGCGAGCAGGCTGGCAAAGGGTTGGACGGCGGCGGGTTTGCGCGCGATGACGACGTAGTCATTGCCTGGACGCGCTGCTAGGTCTGCGATTTGGGTCAGTGCCGATCTCAAGCGGCGGCGAATGCGATTGCGAACGACCGCGTTGCCGATTTTCTTCGTGATCGTGAAACCAAAGCGCGGACCCGGCGTCGCATTCGCTGTAGGGGCTGTCACTGGGGCATGGTCTGCTGGATACTGGCCGATCCCGGGCGGCGGTTCGCTCAGCAGCCGGGCTTTGCCTTCGAGAACAAACGCGGCGGTGCTGGCGCGTCCACCCCCGCGGACACGCTGAAACTCCGCCCTCGTTTTGAGGGTCACAATCGGGCGACACTGGGTCTGGCGTTCGCGTTCCACGGGACTTGGCTGGCTCCGCGATTGCTTGGCTGGCTCCGCGATTGTCAGCCACAGCGGTCCTTGGCGTTGCACCCTGCCGTACGAACGAAGCACCGGAGGCACCTCGGTCTGGCTCAACGATCGTGCTCAAGGTCTTGAGCTTAAAGACTTGGCGAGCCCTTCAAGGTAGCTGAAAGACGTGTCAGGCCGAAAGGCGCTTACGGCCCTTGGCACGACGGCGGGCCAAAACGCGTACGCCGCCCGGGGTCTGCATGCGCTTGCGGAAGCCGTGGCGGCGCTTGCGCACGAGGCGGCTTGGTTGATACGTACGTTTCACGTTCGTCTCCGTGCTCTGTCAGCTGTTGCCCCGGTGAGCTTGCAAGCGCGCAAAAAAAATGCGCACACAGCTGCCGCGTGGACCAGACCAAAAATTACCTTCATGCATGGGCAGAAAACGGGGGTGTGGCCGGAAAACCCGCCCCATATAATCGCCATGATCATCGAAGAAAGCCGGGTATAGGGGCGCGGGCTCGTAAAGTCAATTCGGGTTCTTGTTCGTGATTGTCACCAGTTTTTTAATGCGGGCGGTGCCGCGACGCAGTTTTGAGGACCCAGAGCCGTCATGACGACCGATTCCTCATCGTCTCATGTTGCGCCGTTGCGGGGCGTTAAATCGAAGCTGCCTCTGTGGGCCGTCTTGATGGCGGGCTTGGCTGCCGCCAGCGTTCTTGCCGGATTGTGGTTTGCAGCCGAGGGGGTTTTAGAAGCGATTTCGTTGCAAACGATCGGACTCAATTATGGGCATTTGAAGCGGCACGTGGCGGAAAATACAACGCAGGCCGCGTTCGTGTACGTGGGTGCTTATACGATGCTGGGTGCGCTCGTGCTGCCGGGGAGTGCGTTGCTCGTGGTGGCGAGCGGGTTGTTTTTCGGCACCGGACTGGGCATTCCGCTGTCGATTCTGGCGTCGATGATGGCGGCAATGGCGGCATTTTTGTTGGCGCGGACGGCGCTGGGCGCGCGCATGGCGGGGATCAATAGCCCGCTGTTTGCCCGATTTCGGGCCGGTTTTGCCCGGCATGCACTCAGCTATATGATGTTCCTGCGATTGACGCCGGGGTTACCGTTCGCGGGATTGAATGTCCTGCCAAGCCTGATCGGCGTGCCGCTAGGGACGTTTGCGGCGGGTACGTTCCTTGGGCTGTTGCCCTCGCGCATTGCTTTGTCCACAGCGGGCGCGGGGCTTGGGTCGGCAATCGAAACGCAAAATGCTCTTTATTCGCAATGCCTCGTGCAGCGTGCTGCCGACGGGGCCATTTGCGCGTACCGACTGGATGTTGGAACACTCTTGACGAACGAGATGGTGGCAGCCTTTGTCGCGCTGGCGGTTCTTGCGTTGGTACCAGCCATCATCGGGCGCGCGCCGCGTCTTTGGCTGCGCATGACGTTGTTCTGGCGTGGCCCGCTGTGACCGGTGCTGGGTCGCCGTTGAAGACTGTTTGCCGCGCGTTTTGAATACTGATCGCGATGCACGCCATGGTGTCCGCATGTTCCCGTGCTTCGAACCTCGGACTTGCATCTTTGCCGGAGCCGCGACCATGCTGATGTCACCGCCGAAGACCGACAGCCAGTCCGCGCCGGTGCCGCGTGATGTGGTGGTTGCGGATTTGTGCATTCTGGGCGCGGGGCCGGGCGGATTGGCGCTGGCCGCCCGGGCGGCGGCCTTTGGTCAAAAGGTCGTGCTGGTCGAAAAGCACAAGATGGGCGGGACTTCGCTGAACTATGGCGCAATACCGGTGACGGCGTTGATCGCGTCGGCGGAGCGCGCGCACGCCTTTCGCAGCGCGGGCCCGTTCGGGATTGCACCGTATGAGCCGGTGATCGACCGAGTGGTGGTGGCGGCGCAGATCGCCGACATCATGGACAAGAGCGCGCCGAACGCTTCGGTCGAGCGGATGACCGGGCTTGGCGTTCGGGTCATTCAGGCGGCGGGGCAGTTTGTCGATACCAAGACGTTGCATGCGGGCGAGCATCGGATTGTGGCGCGACGATTTGTCATTGCGACGGGGTCGTCGCCGGTTGTGCCGACGATCCCAGGCCTGCCGGACGTGGCCTACCAGACCAGCGATACGATCATGACGGTGCGCGGGGGAATCGATCACCTCATCGTGCTTGGTGGCGGTGCTGCCGGGGTCGAGCTGGCGCAAGCCTACCGGCGGCTTGGGTCACGGGTGACGATCATCGAGCAGGCGCCGAGCGTATTGCGGCGGTATGACCCCGAACTGGCCTCGGTCGTGAGGGGGCGGCTGGCGGCGGAGGGGGTCGTTATTCTGGAGGATGCCAAGCTCGCCAAGGTCGAGGGAACGGCAGAGCGGTTGCGGTTCGACGTGGTGGCGGGCGGTGGGCGGTCGCGGCTGGAGGGGACGCATCTGTTGCTGGCGTGCGGGCGTCAGCCGGTGACTTCCTGCATCGGGTTGGACGCTGCCAAGGTTGGCGTCACGGAAGCGGGTATCAAGGTCAACCGGTTCTTGCGAACGTCGAACCGGCGGATTTATGCCATCGGGGACGTGACGGGACTGCCGTATTCGACCCAGCGGGCTGAATATCATGCCGGGTTGCTCGTCGACACGCTGCTGTTCCGGCGGGCAAAGCCTGTCAATCCTAGGCTGATCGCACATGCCATTCATTCCGATCCGGAGCTTGCCAGTGTCGGGTTGACGGAAGCCGAGGCGCGTCAGTCCTATTCGTCAATCCAAGTTCTGCGGTGGCCACTGCGGGAGAACGCGCGTGCCCTGGCAAATCGAATGCCCACGGGCCATATCAAAGTGATTGCTGATGGCAAGGGGTCAATCCTGGGTGCCGGGATCGTTTCCTCGTCGGCTGGCGAATTGATCGGGATGTGGGCTCTGGCGTTGTCGAAAGGCCTTACGCTGCAGGATATGAGCGATGTGATTGCCCCTTATCCCTCACTCAGCGAGCTCAGTCGGCAGGTCTCGTCGCAACGGTCGTTGGCAACGTCTGGTCACGCGATCAGCCGGCGGTGGGTCAAGTTGCTGGGCAAATTCGGCTAATGTTCGGGTTCTGACGTTTGCTGTCCTAGGTGGCCACGTTGTCGGCGGCCAATTTCGAGCAAATGTCGCAATCTTGAGGAACACTGGCACGTCTATGGTTCTCGTGTCGCTTTTGCGCCTGACGTTTGGTTTGGACGCCAGCCGCGCGCGGGAACCAAACGTCAGGTGCGCACCACTCGGCTCGTTCGATCCGCGAGTCATAAAGCGGGTAGATTGGTTTTGGTCTCATAAGGTAGGGCCGCGTGGCGCAGAAAGCAGATGATCGGGATAGGCGCGGTTCCAGCGATCGACCGGCTGAGCCGTCACCGCTCGCGTCTGGCGCGCCCGTGCGATCTTCAATGTCGCCGCCCGCCAAGGTGCCGTTTCAATTGCCGGCCTGGTCTGGCGGGTTCACGCTGCCAGCGCTTCCGTTCGGACTGCCGACGCGTCTGCTGTTGCTGACAGCCATGTTCGTCATGGCGGCAGAAATGCTCATCTTTGTACCAACGCTGACGACGTTCCGGCAGACTTGGCTTGAGGAACGGCTGACGGCTGCGCAATTGGCGGCGCTTGCGGCGGAGGGGTATCCGGGCGGGGCTGTGCCGTCAGCGTTGCGGGCAGAGTTGCTGCGGACGGCACAGGTTAAAGCGGTCGCGTCGCGCCATCATGGCCAGCGGCGGCTGGTGTTGCCGGTCGATAACGATATGAAGATTGACCAGCATTACGACTTGCGGCGTCCTGCGGTCGGGCTGCTTGGCCGTCTGATCGGGCAGTTTCGAGCCTATGGCGATACGATGGGGGAGTTGCTGGCACCGCCGGGCCGCACCATTCGTGTGCTGGGGCCGATTGGGGATGACCCTGACGATCTCATTGAAATCGTTATGCCGGAAGCGCCGCTGAAAGCTGCGATGTGGGAGCAAAGCCGGAGCCTGTTCTGGGTGTCGCTGTTTATCTCGCTGATCTCGGCCGTGTTGGTTTATTTATCGCTTTACGTCTTGGTGGTTCGACCAATGCTGCGGTTGTCGCGCAACATGCAACTGTTCAGCCAGAGCCCCGAGGACACCAGTCGCATTATCGTGCCATCGGCGCGGTGGGACGAGGTGGGGACGGCGGAGCGCGAGTTGGAGCAAATGCAGCGGCAATTGTCGCAGCTGCTCGCGCAGAAGTCGCGGCTGGCGCAGCTTGGGCTTGCGGTCAGCAAAATCAACCACGACCTGCGCAATATGCTGTCGTCGGCGCAGGTCATATCGGACCGGCTGACCTCGCTGCCAGACCCCACCGTGCAGCGGTTCGCGCCTAAGCTTATTGCCTCGCTCGACCGGGCGATCAACTTCTGCAACGATACGCTGCGGTATGGGACATCAGAAGAGCATCAGCCGCGACGGGAGTTGATGGCGCTGCACCCGCTGGTCGAGGAAGTTGGCGACGGGCTCGGTCTGCCGCGCGAGGGCGCGATCAATTGGGTGTTGGATTTCGACGACAAACTGCGGATCGATGCTGATCCCGAGCCGCTATATCGGATCATTTCCAATCTCGTGCGCAATGCCGTGCAGGCGCTTGAAACGCATGCCGAAGCTGAAATCTCAGCGGGCCGAAGACAGCGCCGCGTCGATACGATCACGGTTAAAGCGCTGCGGGAAAACCGGCGGGTGATCGTCGATGTGATCGACACCGGACCGGGGGTGCCCGAGCGCGCACGGGGTAATCTGTTTCAAGCGTTCCAGAACTCGAACCGGAAGGGCGGGTCGGGCCTAGGGCTTGCGATTTCGGCGGAGTTGGCGGTTGCCCATGGTGGGTCGTTGCGGTTGCTGCCGACCAAGCGCGGGGCGACGTTCCGGCTTGAGATCCCCGACAGGACTGTGGCGCATTAGGGTCGGGGCTGAAAATTGGCGCGGCGCGGTGGCTGGGTGGATGTTCGCGCTTGCGTTGGCGCAAATGAGTGGTTAGTAGTGCCACTTCGTGCACTCGTAGCTCAGCTGGATAGAGCATCAGACTACGAATCTGAGGGTCAGGAGTTCGAATCTCTTCGAGTGCGCCACTACTTTCACGGTCCCATTTTTTACACGTCGTTGAGTCTTGGACTGGTTCGCCAACTCTCCTGTTACCTTTTACATGCGTCTAAAACTTCATTTTTGAGCCCATGGCTTCACATGACGAGAGACGCGGTCTGTCGAGCGTTCAATTTTTTTGCTCTAACGGTGATTTGTGTCGGGTTCTGGCCGCTGAAAGGCGTAGCACGGAATTCAGCAGGTACTATCGTGCTGCTAGGCTCAAATGAAGATGCTTAGCGATTGAGGCCATTCGTGCTGAACCGCATTTTTCCTCGTATTTGCAAAAGAATGCGGATCTTCGTGTCCTATGCGCATGAGGATCGAGACGTGGCTGAGCGCGTTGCGCTGGGCTTGCGCAAGGTCGGCCATACGGTCTTTTTTGATCGCGACAATCTGAGCGGTGGTGACGACTACGACGCGATGATCCGGGACGAAATCAAGTCTGCCGACCGGTTTATTTTCCTCGTAAGCAGGGCCGCATTGGCCGATCGCCGCTATACTCTGACGGAGCTTCGCTTCGCGCGCGAAAAATGGCCTGCGGCACAGGCCAACGTATTGCCAGTGATTATCGATAAAGGGTTGGACCTCACGGCGCTGCCGGCTTACCTCACAGCGGTGAATATCTTCCAGCCAGAGGGAAACATCCCCTCCGAGGTTGCCAACGAAGTCGAAAAGAACTCCAATATCAATGGGTTCTGTAAGACGTGCTTTGGCGTTGGCGGCCTTGCTGCCTTGCTGGCGATTGCAGCCGTTTTGCTTCCTGGATTTGTTCCCACCACCATCGTGCTTGGTCAAATCGATGCGGGTCAGTTTCGGCCTTTAACCGAACCTCCTGCGGACTGGCGCACAAACTCGGCTTGGAAAAAGTCCATTCCAATGCTGGTTCTGCCGGTGGCCTATAATCATCGGACGCAACCTGGTCGCACAGCACGAAACCAAGACGAGCGTGTCGAACTTCAGATCGACGGGCGTACGGTGCCGTATGCATGGATTTACAACGTCGATCTGCGCCCCGATTGCTCGGGTTCGCGCTGGACCTGCGCGACGGGACCGGCCGAACCGGAAGCGATCGAGCCAGGCAAGATCGTTTCGCGCGAGCGGATGTTCCAGCCAGTGCCGGGGACTGCGTTCACGTATGGCGATCTGATCGACAGCCTGAAAACAGCGCGTTCCGTCAAGGTCACGCTCTATGCAAAAGTTGAGGCGATGGCATGGAGCAGGACAGCGTCGCTCAATCTTTCCGCGATTTGCGACGTTGATGCTGCAGCCTTACGGGGTCGCCTGGAGCAGCTTTCTGCAGAGCTGGGTCAAAGTCCGCGCTGGTTTAGATTCGAGTGCCGCATTCCGAATGAATCCATAGGAGCAAAACCATGAAAGCGACCCATGCCATTGCCGTCACTGCGTTGATGTTTTTGTGTTCGGGTGGCCGGGTTTTGGCGGGTGATCCTGCCGTCGCGAAGCCGCCGGTGAAGCCGACGATTGTGATGCCAGCAGATATCCAGGACATCATTTTGCAACTGAATGATCTTACCAAGGGCGTGTCAACGGGCTGCGCTGGACCTGGTGATGGCGGCGGCAAAGGCAATTGCGGTGATGCTCTTGAAGCTGCAAGGGCGAAACTCAAAGATCTCGATAAAGCCATCACGGATGCAAACAAGCCCGACAAAAGAGGGTAGTGCGGTCGGGATGGAGCTGAACGTTCAGGCTGCGGTCAGCGCAAGATGCGCCGCCGTATCATTCTCATGTCGCTTCTGAAGCATAAAACTGAACAAGCGAGGGCGGGCGGTTGGCTGTTGGGGATGAGCCGCCAACGATTGCAGCGCTGGTTGTCTGCTCTTCCCAAATGCCCGGTTTTGGTGCACGCTGATCATATTTCGTTAAAGTGTTTCTGCGTATGGGGGTTATTATGTTTGACGTCGAGCTACTTCGCCGATTGAACTCCGGCGCGGCGTTATCGGACGCAGACGTTGCCGAAGCGCGCGACGGGCGGGACTATCAAGAACCGGCCTTTCTCGAAGCGACCAAGCCGAGCCACGTGGTTCCCAACCTGACCGACCCGCAAATCGCGCAGCTCATTTCAGAACAGGCGCGCGATGCGGTCATCGGCTTTGAAGTTTCGAGCCGCCGGGAATACGAACGGACCTACAAGCGCCCAGAGGCTCCCGCTGGGCAGTCGGGGATCACGGTCGGGATCGGCTATGATCTGGGATATAACTCCGCGTCTGACGTGCGCGCCCATTGGAAGGGATTGCTGGCTGACGAGCTGATCGAACGGTTGGTCAAGGCTTGCGGTCTCAAGGGGCCCAGTGCACGGTCACGGCTGAGCGAATTTCGCGATATCATCGTGCCGTGGGATGCAGCGCTGGAGGTTTATCAGCGCTCCACGATGCCGCGTTTTGGGCGCAAGGTTCTCAATACCTTCCCGAATGCGGTCGAAATCAAAGGGCACGCGTTCGGTGCGCTGTTCTCGCTCGTCTACAATCGCGGGGAGTCGCTCAGCGGGGAGTCGCGACGCGAGATGGCGTCGATCCGCGATTTGATGGAGCAGCGGGCGTTCGACAAGGTGCCTGGGCAAATTCGCGCAATGAAGCGGATCTGGGAGGGTCGGCCAGGGTTTCGCGGGGTGCTGCTGCGCCGGGACGCCGAGGCGATTTTGTTCGACCGTGGCCTTGAATTGATGCGTGCGCCCGCAGTTGTCGCCGGCGTGGATGTCGCACAGGGCACGGGTGCATCGGCGCAATCGCTGGAGGCGGTCGTGGGCGAGGACGCCTATCTGGGAGATGCGCGGTATTATGAGGAGCAGCCGGAAGATCTCAACGCGCCGATCGGACTTGAGGCGGTTGCGGGGTGGGAGAGCGTGTCCTGGGCAGGCGATGACGACGCGCCCGACTACAGTCATATCACCGATCGATCGCGCAGCGGTCAAACCTTTGAGCTAACCGCCCGGGCGTTGGAGCTCTTGATCCGGTTGAATGATTTCGAACCCCGGCGCGATCAAAAACGGATTATCTTTGCCCTGCGCGGGGCGCACCTGGTTGCGTCGGCGACCGACACTGCGTCGCAGATGAAACAGGTCGACCGCGATGCGCTCATGTTGCGGGACGTTCGGCCCAATCACAGAACTCAGAATTGCGTGATCGGCGTCTATGATTTGACGACGGGGCGCCTGTCAGGATTTTCTTCGTCGACCGTGCCGCATCGGCGCGCGGTGTATGAGTACAAGGCGACGCGCAAGGCTGGCAACATGATGCCGGCGGGGTGCTACAGTTTCATTGTCGGGTGGCACAAGGTCAATCAGCCGACCACGGTTCCTGGCTGTCTGACGGAGCAGGGCTATCGCAAGGCGGTGCTGCGGTCGGTGAACGATTTGCGGTACGACACGGCGGACGTGTGGGAAAATCACCAATCGCATGGCGATAATCTTCATCCTGCCAGCAGCGACCGGTCGGCCAAATTTTCCTCGTACGGGTGTCTCGTCATCAACGGGACCTATCAGTGCGACAGCGGGGACCGGGCGCGCGGGACCCACACCGGCGAATGGGGCGAGTTCCGGTCTCGGCTTGGCTTGAAGGCGCCAGGGACGGGCGATCACGGGAAGAAATTCGATGCCATCGTTTTGACGGGTCTTGAGGCCGCGATTGCCGCCGGGCTGTGCGCGGCCTCGCCCGATGGCGATCCCCCGGAAGCGCGCGCGCTGCTCGGGCGGCTGCGGCAGGGATCGCGCGGGGAGCGTGTGTTGCGGTTGCAGGCGGCGCTGGGCCAGCCGCAGACGGGGCGGTTCGATCACATTCTGGCGAAGGTCGTGGCCGATCGGCAGAAGCAAGAGACGGGCAAGGGCGACGGGATTTATTCGCCAGCGATGGATCAGCGCACGGGGTTTGGCGTGTTTGCGCCGTTGCCCATCGTGGTTGCTTCCGCCGCGCTGGGCGCGGGCGGGCAAGGGGGTCTCGAAGCGGCGGGCGGTTCACCGTCGGCGCTGGAAGCGCGCCGCGCCATTGACGATTGGCATTATCAGCTGGGCATGTATGAGACCGCGTCGCGCCGCGAGGGCCGTCAAATCGACGATGGCAATCTCGAAGCGCTGGGCGAGGTCAATCTTGAATTTGGCATGACGACGCTACGGTCCATCGGGGCCAACGTTGCCCGCGATCTTGAGTACAAGCTGAAAGACTATGTCTGTCGGCAGGTTTCGGCTCAAAGCGATGACCTGCGCAAAAAGCTGGATGATGCTGCCGCCAAGGGGCAGCACATGGTGCGGGAGCTGTTGATTACGACGCTCACGAAAATCTCCATATTCATCCCGCGCGCGCTCGTCGAGCCCGTGGTGGATGTGGTGATCAATAATGTGGTCATGCCAGCGCTTGGCACACCGGGTCAGCTGGCGATGGGTCAACTGGGCCATGGGTCGGAGTGGCTGTGTCAGCGGTGGACGGACAACATCGCGAGCCGGTATGCGGCAGCGGGTGGTGCTCCCAATGACGGGCCATCCGCATCGCCGCCCGTTGCTGCGCCTGCGGTCGTGACTGCGGTGCCGGTGACGCCGGTTCGTGCCGGCCCTTCACGGATTGATGAGTTGTTTGCGCCGATTGCGCAGGCAGCCGCGAGCGAGCGACCGAATGGCGAAGCGGTGCGGCGTTTGGTTAAAGACTTGAATGATGAAATCAGCCGGTCGGGCTTGACGCTCAGCCCCTCGCAGACAACAACGCTGCTCTCGATCATGTCGGATGCGCGTATTCTGCAGTCCAATCAGGCGGGTCCAGATTTGCTTGCACAGGCGGATGCGGTCAAGGCCGTGCTGGCCGTCGTGCCCGTCGACAAGGCGGCACTGGAGAGCGTGCTCGACAAGGTCCACCAGGATTTGGGCGACGCGCGATTGCCGGTGCCGGTGGCTTCTGCCAAGGCCTTGCTGAAGATGTTGCGAAATGCGCGCCAGTTCGATCAGCTGTCGCGGATGGCGGATCGGTTCATTTCCCGCGATCCTGCCATGCTCAGCGAGCTGTCGGTTCCTTATGCGCAGGGCTTGATCGATGGCGGTCGATTGATTGCCGGGATCGAGGTACTGACGGCAGCGGAACAGAGCGGCAAGCTGACGTTGGATGAGAGGAAAGAGGTCGATGGTCTTCTGGGCCGTGCCCACAAGCAAATCTATCTGAACTTCGTGCGCACCCAAGGCGACGCCATGATGCTGCGCGACACGATGGGGCCGCATCTTGGCACGTCGGTGGAACATTATGCCAAGCACACCAATCCAACTCAACCCGGCACCACCTATTACCATGGCATCAACTTGGTCGCGCTGCTGGCTCGGGCCAAGCGCGACGGCATCACGATTGATGCCAAGTTCGGTGACGCAGACCAAATCGCTCGGGGGATCATTGCGGGGATCGAGCCAGCGGCTGAGATCGGGAACGATGCTTGGCAGATCGTGACGCTGGGGGAGGCCTATCTCGCGATCGGCGATTTTGAAAACGCGGCGAAGTGGTACGGGCGGTTTGCCCAGCATCCAAGCGTTTCAGCATTCGAGCTCAACAGTGCGATCCGCCAGCTTGAAGAACTCTGGCAGCTCAGTGCAGAGCAGACTGGGCCAGGGGCGATCGTCACCGGGCTCAAGACCGTGCTCGCTCAAAAGGACGGCGGCTCGATGACGCTGAAGCCGAAGGAGCTGCGGGCACTGGCGAACGCGAACGTGGTGCAGTTTGCGTCGCATTTCGAAACGAAAACGGAGGGCGGGGAATTCATCAACTTCGGGCTGCTCAAGCAGATCGTGCACTGCGGCGACGCGGTTGCAGCGGTTCAAAAGCCAAACGGTCAGTCGTGGGTCAATCATGGAACCGCATTCCTGGTGAAGGGGAGCGACTTTTCGCCAGACCTGCCCGACGATCGGAGCTATCTGCTGACGAATGCCCATGTGATGTGGGATTTCGATCAGCCTGGACATGGCAACCACCCGGAATCATCTGGCTTGCCCGTCGATTGGCGGCACGTTCGGATCGTCTTTGAGAGCCATCAGATGGATGGTCGCAACGAGCCCTACGCGTGCGCCCGGGTCGTGTGGCAATCGCCTAGCTCGCATCATGACGCGGTATTGTTTGAACTGCGCGAGGCGGTGCCTCGTGAACGCGCCGCTCCGCTTTCAATGGCGACGCGGGACTGTCCGTTGCGGGTGGCGGACACAGGAGGCGCGCATGCAACGCGGCTCTGCGTGTTGGGGCATCCAGGCGGACGGGAGCTTGCCCTGTCGTATGTGGGGTCGATCCAGCAGAACAACGCCATTCTCGTCGACAAGGGGCCACGGGAGGCAAACGGCGACCCCGAGTTCCTGCATTACAGCACGCCGACCGAAGGCGGTAATTCCGGAAGCCCCGTTTTTGCTGCCGACACTTGGCGGGTCGTGGCGCTGCATCATGCGGGTTATCCCGAACACGGGCGGCCAAAACTGGGCGGCAAGACTGGCAGCAATCATGCCAACGAGGGCATCTGGATCTGGTCGATTCGGGCAGCCGTGAAGGCAGCGCGCAGCGGTGGTGGTGGCGAGCGGCCGCGCTGGTGGAGCAAGGGGCGGGGCCCGTCGGCTTAAGCCTGGACACGTCGCACGCAGCCAAAAGGAGTTTCAGCATGTCGCATTCTGATCCAGGCTGGTTCACTGGCTTCTGGGACGCTCTGTTTGGGCCGCCGCTTTCGTCGCCCATCGAGGGGCCGACATTTCGTCAGCGGATTGCTGAGCCGACCTCAACGCTGGAAACGCATCGGCGGCGACCGCGGTATCTACCTGCTGCCGACAGCGCGCTCGAAGGGGTGCCGTCAGCGGCTGCGCCGCGCGTCACACCGGCTGCAAACTGGGTGTACCAGCTGCAGAAAATCGATGTCGACCGGATTGCCGCGTCGCGTGCGGATGTGGCGGTGATCGACTATTCGCCGGACGGTGATCCCAAGCGGATTTTTACGGCCGACGAGGTTGCGCGGATGAAGCTGAAGCCGGACGGCAGCGCGCGGAAGCTGATCTCGTACATGAGCATCGGTGAGGCCAATTCAGCTTGCTTTTATTGGGATCATCGCTGGGTTTCCAAGGTTGGAAAGAAAACACGCGCGGCACCGGGCTGGCTTGATAAGCCCAACGCATCGGGCTGGGAGGGCGCTTGGAAGGTGAAGTTCTGGGACCGGGCCTGGCAGGGTGTGATCATCGATCGGCCAGACAGTTACCTGAACCAGATCATCGATCAGGGGTTCGACGGCGTGTATCTGGATATCGTGGATGGTTATGCCTACTGGATGGATGAGGAGCGCGGGGCTGGCGTGCGGCCAACGGCTGGCGACGATATGATCGCGTTTATCGCGCGGATTGGGGAGCATGCGCGCAAGGTTCGCGGCAAGCCCGATTTTCTCGTGGTGCCGCAGAACGGCGAAGCCCTGCTTCAGAATGCGCACTATCGCCGCGTCATCTCCGGTATCGGCAAGGAAGACATTTTATTCGATATGGTGGGCGATGCGGATAAGAAACCGCACGTCGTCAAGCGTCAGGACAGTGGCGAAAGCGACAAAGAGACGGTTGCCAGTATCATGGCGGACTTAAAGCTCGGGCTCGCAGAGCAGCCTCCCGTCCCCGTTCTGGCGGTGGAATATTTATGGGACTGGCCGGAGGATATCCCTAAGCAAGCGGCAGCCGTCGAACGCATGCGTCAGCTGGGTTTCGTACCGTATCTCGCGTATCGCGACCTGGCGTCCTTGTGTCCGGTGATCGAGCCCCCGCAGGGCGTGCTGCCGACACCGGCGGCATAGTCAGGGTCTTTTGGCGTTCGTCATACTGTGGCCTTCGTTAGATCGATCGTGCCGCATACAGTTTGAATGAAGGTCAATACGGAGACTGCAATGGCTCGCACGATCGACGATGCACGTTTCTGGAACGGGGTTGCGCGTAAATATGCAGCCTTTCAGATCAAGGATACGGCTGGCTATGAGCGCACAATCGAGCGCACCCGGCAGGTGCTTGGCAGCACCGATAGGGTGCTGGAAATCGGTTGCGGGACGGGCACGACCGCGCTGAGGCTCGCGCCGTTCGTTGGCCAGATTGTTGCCAGTGACATCTCAAGCGAGATGATTGCCATCGCCCGCGAGAAAGCTGCGGCCCGGTCGTGTGGGAACGTTGCGTTCAGCGTCGGCAAGGCGGACGGCGGGCTTGATGGCGATGGCGTGTATGATGCCGCGTTGGCGTTCAACGCTTTGCATTTGATTGCCGACCTGCCGATGGCGCTGGCTGGAATTTATCGCGGGTTGAAGCCCGGCGGGTTGTTTATCTCCAAGACGCCGTGCCTGTCGGAGATGAACCGGCTGATCCGGCTGGCGGTGCCGGTGATGCAATGGGCTGGCAAGGCGCCGTTCGTGTCGTTCCTGACGGCATCTGAGCTTGAGGCTGAGATTGCGCGCGCAGGGTTTACGATTGTCGAACGGGAGCGACATGGATCGGGGCGCAAAGATTCCCGGATCTTCTTTGTGGCGCGTAAATGACGGGTTCAATCGGTCGGTCGGCGGGGTTCGAGGCCAAGGGCTTTCGCGAGCGGAGTGATTTCCCAGTCGTCGGGGTTGGTCGAGGGACGGTAGGGGAATTTGGCTCGCGCGAGCTTGGGATAGCCCGCCATCACTGTGGTGGCAAACGTTTGCGGGCCGAGGGTGCATTCCCATCGGGAACTGCCCACCGAGATGCAGCCAGCCGTCACGAAGGGGATGATAGGGAAGGTCGAGATGCGCGCGTATTCGATTTTGCCAAGCACGCGGTTTTCAACGTCGTCGATGATTTCGTAGTCGTGACCGCTTCGCTTAAAGAGCCAAGACGGACGGTTTTTCGGCGACGTGTATTGGCCGTGGATTCGATAGCGCCAAGAGGCCGGGAGCCCCTCGCTGGATAGGATGCATTGGCGGGTTTTGTTGGGACCGGAATAGTGCTTGAAAAGGTCATTGATCGCGGCATAGGGCTCGTCGCGGCGCTTGTAGTCCCATCGCTGATTAGCGGTCTCGCAGGCGCTGCCGGTTTCGTAGGTGTAAGTGGTTATCGCGTTTTTGTTTTGCACCAGGAACGAGCGATCGGCCTTGTAGAGTTGCATCAGGCTGAGTGACTCGTGCTGGCCGGTGCGGAGGTAGCGGAAGGGTTTTTCGACGTTAAGGCGCAGACTGGCATTGCGTGCATTGATGGCTGCAACTTCGGCATTGGCTGCATTCACGGAAGCCAGATGCACGGCGACGCCGCCGACGTAGAACAGGATCGGGACCGCAAGCCAGAGGCGCGACGCTTTTTGGCTGAGCGCGCGCACGGTGAGGTGGATCAGGGCAATGTGGATTAAAACGCCAACCCACAGGGGACCGCCGACGATGATCAGCACGATGCCGAGAACGGGTATGGCTTGCAGCAAGATCGCGCCGACCGCCAGCAAAGCGTAGGCCGAGAGGAGGCCGAGACCTCTGCTGCCAGTCAGAGGTTCAACTTTCGCCGATAGCCAATTCACAGTTGCGGTCCAAATACTCTTTGCATTCCCGCCATTTTAGCTGGGTTGGGTAAATTATTTATTTTATTTTGAAATGGGTCATTGTTGGTTTTATCGATATTGGTTTTTAAGTCTTTAAGTGCGGGGAAACGCCTCGCTCGTCGATGGCGACGGATTTGATGAGGGCGTGAACGGGCGTGCCGCGTGCCAAGCCAAGGTCGTTGATGGCCAGCCGGGTGACGTAAGCGACCAACGGGTCGCCGCCTTTGAGCGCGAGGGTCACCCGCGCGAAAGGGCCGCTTTCGTCGATGGATTTGATCTGGCCAGTCAGAGTGGTGCGGATCGAAATGCCAGCGGGGCGCGCGGTTGCCAGCGACACGTTGGTGGCGCGGATGGAGACGCGGACCGGTGCGCCGACGGGTTCAAAGCGGCCCGTGACGATCAGGGTGCCGCTCGGGTGGGTCAGGGTCGTGACGCCGAACGCTGCGTCGTAGTGGGAAACCGTGGCTGTGAGGGTCGAGAGGGCGTCGAAGCGGCCTGCGGGGTCGCTGGAGGGTAGGGTGCTGAGCACGTCGTCTGGGGGGCCGATTGCCGTGACGCGACCCTGGTCGATGCGGACGACGGTGGTCGCGAGGCGGGCGATTTCCTCGGCCGAATGGGACACGTAGAGGATAGGAATGGCAAACTCGTCGCGCAGGCGCTCGATGAAGGGGAGGATTTCGAGTTTGCGATTGAGGTCGAGGGAGGCGAGCGGTTCGTCCATCAGCAGGATTTTGGGCGAGGCGAGCAGCGCGCGACCGATGGCAACGCGCTGGCGTTCGCCGCCCGACAACGTTGACGGCGCGCGGTCGGCAAGGTGGCCGATGCCGAGGACGGTGGTGACGGCGTCGAAGGTGATGGCGGCATTCGGGACGCGGGCGAAGCGTGCGCCGTAGGTGAGGTTTTGGCGGACGGTCAGGTGGGGGAACAGCTGGGCATCCTGGAACACGAGGCCGGTGCCGCGCCTGTGCGATGGCCTATTGATGCGGGCGGCGGTGTCGAGCACGACGTCCGGGCCGATCTGAATGCGTCCTGACGTGGGGCGGAGGAGGCCCGCGATCATCTGGATCAGGGTGGATTTGCCCGAACCCGACGCGCCGATCAGGCCGGTGATGCGGGCGTTACTTTCGAACGTGGCATCTAGGGTGAACTGGGGGCGTTCCAATCGGCAAGAGACGCGGATCATGGAGCGCCGTCCTTGGTGCGGCGCGACCAATGAAGCAGCGCTTCGGATGCGACGAGCGCTGCCAGCGAAATTGCGATCGAGATGAGCGACAGGCGGAACGCGCCGAGGTCTCCGCCGGGAGTCTGGGTGTAGGCGTAGATGGCGGCGGGGATGGTCTGGGTTTCGCCCGGGATATTGGAGACGAAGGTAATCGTCGCGCCGAATTCGCCAAGCGCCTTGGCAAAGCACAGGACGGCACCCGCGACGATGCCGGGAATCGCAAGCGGTAAGGTGATGGTGGCGAACACCCAAAGCGGGGATGCGCCGAGGGTGGATGCGGCGTGTTCGAGGCGGGCGTCGATCGATTCGATCGCGAGGCGGATGGCGCGGACCATCAACGGGAAGCCCATGACGGCGCAGGCGAGGGCCGCGCCGGTCCAGCGGAAGGCAAGGACTATGCCGAAGGTTTGTTCGAGGAATGCGCCGATGGGGCCACGACGGCCAAACAGGATCAGCAGAACGTAGCCGGTGACGACGGGCGGGACCACGAGCGGCAGGTGGACGAGGCCGTCCAGCAGCGTGCGGCCGGGAAAGCGACCACGCGCGAGCAGGTGGGCGGTGGCAATTGCAAGCGGGAGTGTGCACAGGGTCGCGATTGCTGCGACGCGAAGCGACAGGTTGATCGCGACCCATTCTTCAGGGGTTATGGTCCACATGCGGGGTCCAGATTGGCTGTCGTCGCGGCTCTGTCACATATGGGGCTAGCCCTGCACCCCACTCGGAAGCGCTGCTTCGACCGTCGACATGTGGTTGTCATCGCGGCCAGCCCGTCCGTTTTTTGTGATTGCGATAACGTCATGGCAGGACGGTGAAGCCTTCGGCTTGGAAGATTTTGGTGGCGGGCGTGGTTTTCAGGAAGGCCAGGAATTCGGCGGCGGCTGGGTTTTTGGATGAGGCTGTTAAAGCGAAAGGGTAGATGATCGGCGGATGGCTGTCTGCGGGGAAGGTGTCAACGATTTTAACGCTGGGTTCGGCATGGGCATCGGTGCGATAGACGATGCCGAAGGGGGCCTCTCCGCGTGCGACGAAGGCCAGGGCGGCGCGGACGTTTTCGGTGCCAGCGATCTTGGGCGAGACGGCGTCCCAGACGCCGAGGTTCGTTAGAGCGGCCTGGGCGTAGGAGCCAACGGGAACGGACTTGGGATCGCCGGTCGCGAGTTTGCCGGTGCCGATGGCGTCCGCGAGCTTAAAGCCGGGCTCGATCTTAAGGGTTGCGGTCGTGTCGGCCGGGGCGATCAGAACGAGGGCGTTGCTCAACAGAGAGACGCGGCTTTCGGGTTTGATTAGGTTTTTTGCGGCGGCGAGGTCCATCCACTTTAGATCGGCGGAGACGAAGAGGTCTGCGGGCGCGCCGTTTTCGATCTGTTTGGCAAGTGCGCCGGAGGCGGCATAGGAGAAGGTGACGCGCGTGCCGTTGGTGGCGGTCCATTGCGTGCCGACGGAGTCGAGGGCGGTCTTGAGGCTGGCGGCAGCGAAGACGATGACGGGTGCCGTCTTGGCTGATGGCGTCGGGGCTTGCGCGTCTTGGGCGAGAGCCGTCGTGATGGCGGTCGCGGCGGCAAGGGCTGCGATGAGCGCCCGGCGGGTGATGATTGTGGACATGGGGTCCTTGATGGTGGAATCAAGCACGGCTCGGGACGCTGGCAATCAGCTTTCGGTTCGACATGATAGCATAACGCAATCGCGTAGGATGAGTTCGGGTTTTGCTCGTCGACACCGGGGATGGCGCTGCCGACCCGAACGTCAAGGACAGCAGGAGGATTTCGCGTGGACGTCGATATTGCGCATCTTGCGACGTGGATTGGCAAAAGCGAGACGCGGACCGATTGGATTGTGCCGTTTCCGGCGAACGCGCTGGCAGCGACGCTCGACCGGGACGATCCGGAGTATGGCGAGGGGATGGATTTACCGCCGATGTGGCACCTCGTCTACTGCCTGCCAACGGCGCGGATTTCAAAACTCGGGTATGACGGGCATCCGGCCAAGGGCGGGTTTTTGCCGCCGGTGCCGTTGCCGCGTCGGATGTGGGCTGGGGGGCGGTTTGCGTTTTTGCGGCCGCTGAAGATCGGGTCGCGGGTGACGCGGACGGCAACGATCCTGGATGTGTCGCACAAGGCCGGGCGGACCGGCGCGCTGGTGTTCGTGACGGCGCGGTTTGAATTCAGCGACGGGGACGGGGTTGCGATGACCGAGGAGCGCGATATCGTGTATCGCGAGCCGATTTTGGCAGGGGCAGGGGCGCGAGTCCCGGTTGCGGCGGCGCAGCGTGCGCGGGAGACAGCGGCTTGGGAGCGGGTCATTCGACCTGATCCCGTGTTGTTGTTTCGCTATTCGGCGCTGACGTTCAACGGGCACCGGATCCACTACGACCAGCCGTTCGCGACACGCCAAGAGGGATATCCCGGGCTCATCGTGCATGGACCGCTGCTGGCTACGCTGCTTGTCGATCTGGTGCGGCGGCAGATGCCAGAGGCGCGGATGACGACGTTCGCTTTTCGCGCTGTGTCGCCGCTGTTTGATACGGCAGCGTTTACTGTGTGCGGGGTGCCGTCTGCGGACGGGCGAACGATTGCGTTGTGGGCGCGCGGGCCGGATGGGGCGCTGGCGATGGATGCGACGGCGACGGTTCGTTAATCGCCACGCCTGTTTTCTCGCGATTCTCCTGCGCGTTGCGTCGTTTCGATAACGACCTTGCGTCCCAGTGTTTGCCCGACGGTCAATTGTGACCTAAGTAATACCCGTTCAATGAAGATGGCCGCCGGGCGGCTTTTGGGAAACGGTGTTCTTGATATGCGCATTGCCCTGATTCATGCTCTTCGGCATTCGCCGCCACCCATTGAGGCGGCATTCCGTGAGCTTTGGCCCGAAGCAGAACTCATGAACCTGCTGGATGACAGCCTGTCGGCCGATCTCGCGCGGGCCGGGCGGCTGACGCCCGCGATGACCGAGCGGTTTTTGACGCTCGCGCGGTATGCGAAATCGACCGGGGCCGATGCAATCCAGTTCACGTGCTCCGCATTCGGGCCGTGCATCGAGGCGGTCGCCAGAGAGTTTTCGCCGATGCCCGTGCTCAAGCCCAATGAGGCGATGATCGAGGAAGCGGTCGGGCAGGGGCGGCGGATCGGTTTGCTGGCCACGTTTCCGGGGACGTTGGCGTCGATGCCGGCGGAATTCCCGGCCAGCGTGACCATTGTGCCGCAACTGGCGGACGGCGCGCTGGCGGCGCTTGATCGGGGCGATACGGAAGGGCACGATGGACGGGCGGCGCGGGCAGCCCTCGAACTCAAGGACTGCGATGTGATCGTGCTGGCGCAGTTTTCGCTGGCGCGCGCGGCGACGCGTGTGGCGCTCGCGACCGGCAAGCCAGTGTTGACGACGCCGCATAGTGCGGTGCGTAAGTTGAAGCGGATGTTGCTGGAGCCGACGGGCGCGGTCGAGATCTTAGACCCGGTTTGAGCGGCGTTTGGCAACGACGCAGCCCTTGTCCGGGATCGCTATTGCGTGGCGAGAAGGGCTTTGATGGCGGCGGAGGCGGCTTCGATGCGCATGGCAAGGAGGGTTTTGCCGAGCTGCGGGGTGGCGGCCGACGGGTCGCCGGTAATGCCGGTCGGTTCTAAGCCGAGCGAGATTTTGCGATAGCGGGAGAGGTCGACGCCGTTGGGGGCAATCGACATCAGTTCGGAGCTGTCGATGATGCTCGCGTGCTGGCCAATGGTATCGCGGGTCTGGCCTTGGGCGAGCAGCTGCTGGATCTGGGCTTTGTCGTCGTAATAGGCATCGATGGTGACGACGCGGACGCCGGTGCCCGCCCATTCGCTGGTAAGTCGGCCGGCGACGGCTTTTTGAACCGGTTGGCTGGTGCCGTGGTCTCCGATGAAGACGATGGTCTTGAAGCCGCCAGCCTTGAGGCTGCGGGCGATGCCATCAAGCGTTGCGGCAAACACCGGCTCGGGCACGCCAATGGTGCCGGGGAAGCGCAGGTGGCCGGTGGGCGGGTCGTAGTTGCCCTGGGGGACGAACGAGACGACGGGCGCGACAAGGGTTTGGCCGACCGTTCGGGCGATGGCATCGGCGGCCTGGCTGACGATGACGTCGTGCTTGCCCAGGATCATATGCGGGCCGTTCTGTTCGATGCCGCCCGTCGGCACGATGACCGTGGTGTAGCCGGATTGAATTGCGGTGCGGACCTCGACCCAGGTCATGTCCTTCAAGGCGACGGTGGACGGAAGCGGTGCGGTCAAAAGCTGCTGTGGCCATGCAATCGACAGCAGGATTGCGGCGGCCGCGATGGCAGCGGCTTTCCGGAGCGGCGTGTCGAGTTGCAGCATGGAGATGGTCTCAGGTTTCGTGATGTGGATTCAATTCAACCTTGCCCCTCAAAGTACCCGCGACCCGAACCCCTAGACGTCCCCCCGCCCCCGACCCCTCCCCTCAAGGGGGATGGGAGAAGTCGGGGAGGCGCGCCGTGCGAGGGGGGGCCGTGGGACGAGCGGACGGGGAGTTACTCGGCGGCGACGATGCCGGGGGGCGGTGCGGTTTGCTCGGCGGGCTTGGATTTGAAGGGGTAGACGAGCTGGGCAAAGTAGCCTTCGGGGAAGTGGTGGTCGTCAGTGCCGAAGTTCTCGGGCAGGCGACCTTTGGGCATGTAGAAGGTGCCGAACATGTAGTCCCACAAGGAGAACGTGGGGGCGAAGTTCTTGTCGCCGCCGTCGCCCGGCATGCCGTGATGCCAGCGGTGGAAGACGGGACCTGCGATCACATACTTCAGGGGGCCGAGATCCCACTTCAGGTTGGAGTGGACCCAGGCTGCGGTGAGAACGTCGAAGGGCAGGGTGAAGAGCATGACCGACGGCGCGATGCCAAGCGACATCATCAACACGGAGACGGCGGACGACTGCAGCATGACGTTGACGGGGTGAATGCGGTAGGCGGTCGTCCAGTCGACCTGGGTCGCCGAATGGTGGATCGCGTGATAGCGCCACATGGAGGCACTGTGGAAGAGGCGGTGAATCCAGTAGTGTAGGAAGTCCGTCACGATGACGTAAAAGGCGACCTGGGCCCAGAACGGCAAGCCGCTCAACGGGCCGCGGCCCTCGCTAAAGTAGGTGGCGATATCAATGCCAGGCGATAGGTGAAGCAGAATGCTGGCGGCGATGATCAAGGCGGGGAGCTTGAAGTATGGGCCGACAATGCCGTGGATCAGCGCATACGACAGGTCGGTGAAGAGGCCCGGATTGCGCCACCAGGCTTTGCCCTTGCTCGATTGCTGGCTCTCGAAAAGGTGAATAATCGTGAACAAGACGGCAAGCCCGATGATGATCGGGATCTGGTGATAGTAGGTCGTCAGGATGTGGCTGAAGAGTTGCGTTGGGGCTTCCCAGGACATGGCGGTCTCGCAGTTGACGGGGTTCTGCTGGCCTCAAGCAGGCCTTTGATTCGATTCCGCGATAGCATGTGCTTGGATCGTTAAAATCTCGTGGAGCCGAAACTTGATGCCGGTCAAATGCAGGTGCAAGTCGCGTGAAGCGAGCGGGGGCCGGTACGATTTTGGCCGAGACGGCGCAACTCGTGGGCGCTGGCTGCGTAACAACATTGCCGATGGGGCGTAGGGTAGGGTGTGCCATGCGCGGCGGGTCGGCGCAGTGAAGCGCCTTATGGAGTTTGCCAAATGATGCAGTTTTCGCGCCGGATAACGGCATTGGTTATGTTTGGAGCCGCGATCATGTCGACGCCGCTCGGTGCCCAGACGGGCGCGCCGACGCAAAGCGCTGTTTTTGCAGCGGGATGTTTCTGGTGCGTCGAAAGCGACTTTGAGAAGGTTCCCGGGGTTGTCGAGGTCATCTCAGGTTATTCGGGCGGGCGGACGCCCAAGCCGACCTATGAAACCGCTTCAGCGGACGGGCATATCGAAGTGGTCAAAGTGATCTATGATCCCTCGAAAGTCAGCTACGCGCAGTTGTTGGATTTCTACTGGCGTCATGTCGATCTGTTGGATGGGGGTGGGCAGTTCTGCGATCGCGGGAACACCTATCGGCCAGCTATTTTCGTCGACGGTACCGAACAGGAGCGCGCGGCTGAGGCGAGCAAATCGGCGCTGACCGCCAGCAAGCGGTTTTCAAAGCCAATTGCGGTGACGATCGAAAAGGCCGCGCCGTTTGTGCCAGCCGAAGACTATCATCAGGATTATTATAAGAAAAACTCGATCAAGTATAAGCTGTATCGATACGGTTGCGGTCGGGATGCGCGGCTTGAAGCGCTGTGGGGCAAGGATGCGGCCGCCGGGCATTAGAGCATAGACGGTTTCGGTCTGACGCTTGAGCAACTGCCGCCCGAATGGATATCCGGGCGGCAGTTTGTGTTGGATTACCGGCTCATGTTGTAGGCGGCGAGCGCTGCCATGTTGACGAGGTCGGTGTCTTTGGCACCGAGCTGGCAGATCTGGACCGAGTGTTCCAAGCCGACCAGAATCGGGCCGATCACGGTTGCGCCGCCGCCCATTTCTTTGAGCATTTTGGTCGAGATCGAAGCGGCGTGGAAGGCTGGCATGACGAGAACGTTGGCCGTGTCTGACAGGCGGCAGAACGGATAGATTTTCATCAGGTCCTTGTTCAAGGCGACGTCGGCTGCCATGTCGCCGTCGTACTCAAAGTCGACGCCCGTTTCATCAAGGATGCGAACGGCTTCGCGGACCTGTTCGGAGCGTTCGCCGCGTGGTTGGCCGAAGGTCGAGTAGGCGAGCATGGCGATCCGCGGTTCGATGCCGAGCTTGCGGGCGGCATAGGCTGCCTCGATGGCGATGCTGGCCAGTTCCTTGCCGGTGGGCAGGTCGTGGATGCTCGTGTCGGCAATCAGGACGGCGCGGCCACGCGATAGGACCAGCGAGACCCCGATCACGGTGTGGCCGGGTTTTGCATCCATGACGCGCTGTATGTCGTTGTAGACGCTCGTCCAGTTGCGGGTGGCACCCGAGACCATCGCGTCTGCGTAGCCGTGGACGACCATAAGGCTAGCAAAGATATTGCGCTCGTTGGTGACAAGGCGCCAGCAATCGCGCCGCAGATAGCCACGCCGTTGCAGGCGGGCATAGAGGTAGTCGGTGAATTCTTCGACATGGGGCGAAGCGCGGGTGTCGAGCAGTTCGAATTCAGGGCGGAGGGCGACGCCGAGATTAGCAAAGGTTTCGCGGACTTTATCGTGGGTTCCGACCAGGATGGGGACGCCGAACCCTTGCGCGAAGTAGGTGTGGGCGGCGCGGGCGACGGCAGGGTCTTCGCCTTCGGCAAAGATGGTGCGCTTGGGTTCGCCACGGACTTTTTCGAAGGTCGATTGGAGCCAGCCGGCGACGGGGTCGAGGCGGGCTTTCAGGCGGGCGACGTAGGCGTCCATGTCGACGAGCGGCTTGCGGGCGACGCCTGAATCCATTGCGGCCTGGGCGACGGCGGGCGGGATGTGGGTCAGCAGGCGCGGGTCGAACGGGGCCGGGATGATGTAGCCGGGGCCGAACACGGGGCGGCGGCCATGGAAGGCTGCGGCGACCTGATCGGGGACTTCCTGGCGGGCCAAATCGGCCAAGGCATGGGCTGCGGCGATTTTCATCGTTTCGTTGATGGTCGAGGCCTGAACGTCCAAGGCCCCGCGGAAGATAAAGGGAAAGCAGAGGACGTTATTGATCTGGTTTGGGTAATCGGAGCGGCCAGTCGCCATAATGGCGTCGTCACGGACAGAGGCGACGTCTTCGGGGGTGATTTCGGGTTCAGGGTTGGCCATCGCGAAAATGAGGGGCTTGGCGGCCATGCTCGCGACCATGTCTTTGGAGACCACGCCACCGGCGGAGAGGCCGAGGAAAATGTCCGCGCCGACCATGATTTCGGCCAGAGTGCGCATCTTCGTCTTCTTGGCGTAGGGCTCCTTCCAGGGGTCCATCAACTCGTTGCGGCCTTTGTAGACCACGCCTTTGATGTCGGCGATCGTGATGTTTTCACGCTTCATGCCAATGGAGACGAGCAGGTTCAAGCAGGCGAGAGCGGCTGCTCCCGCGCCGCAGCAGACGAGTTTAACTTCGGCGATCTCTTTGCCGACGACGCGCAGGCCGTTGATGATGCCGGCGGCGACGCAGATCGCGGTGCCGTGCTGGTCATCGTGGAAGACGGGGATGTCGAGCAGTTCCTTCAGGCGATCTTCGATAATGAAGCAATCGGGGGACTTGATGTCCTCCAGGTTGATGCCGCCAAAGGACGGGCCCAGGTAGCGGACGCAGTTGATGAAGGCTTCGGGGTCTTCGGTCGAAACCAGCACGTCGATGCCGTCGATGTCGGCGAAGCGCTTGAACAGGGCGCCTTTGCCTTCCATCACGGGCTTTGACGCCAGTGCGCCGAGGTTGCCCAAACCGAGAATCGCCGTGCCGTTCGAGATCACCGCGACGAGGTTGCCTTTGTTTGTGTAGTCGTAGACGGAAGCCGGGTTTTCGGCGATCGCGCGGACCGGTTCGGCGACACCGGGCGAATAGGCGAGCGACAGATCGCGCTGGGTGGCCAATGGCTTTGTCGTCGTGATTTCGAGCTTGCCGGGTTTGCCCTGCGAATGGAATTGCAGCGCCTCTTGAGCGGTGAAGCGGGCTTCGGCGAACTTGGATTGCTTAGGTTTTGTCACGACAGGTCCAGCAGGGTTTGGGTCACGGGCGGGCGCACGAAAAGGAGCGACGATAGGCGGGACATCGGCAGGTGGCAATAAAGGAGTGCGTTTGGCAGTTAAGGCCGTGGGGTATGGTGCCTGCGGCGATTATTTGCTGGGTCCCGGCTTGGCGTTGCGCGAAGACGCTCCACTTGGCCGGGATGACAGTTCTTCGAAGGATGGGGAGATGGGAATCATGGGTGGTGGGTGCGGCGCCAGGCTTCGAACATCAGGACGTTCCAAAGGGCGTATTGGGCGTTGCGGGTGCCGGACAGGTGGCTGGCCCATAGGGCGCGGATGGGGGCTGGGTTGAGGTAACCGGACGCTGTGAGCGTGGATTCGTCGAGGAGGTGTTCGGCCCAGTCGCGCAGGTCGGTTCGCAGCCAGTCACCCAAGGGAATGCCAAAGCCGGATTTGGGGCGGTCGACGAGGGCCTTCGGGACGTGCCGGTACAGGACCTGACGGAGCAGCCATTTGGCGTCGCCGTTGTGGATTTTGAGATCGAGGGGGAGGCTCCAGGCGAATTCGGCGACGCGGTGGTCGAGGAGGGGCGCGCGGGCTTCCAGGCTGACGGCCATGGTGGCGCGGTCGACCTTGGTGAGGACGTCGGCGGGAAGGTAGCCGAGGGTGTCGTAGACCTGCATCCGCTCGATCGGGTTTGGCAGCAGCGCTGCGAGGGCTGGGTCGAGTTCAGGCCAGATGCGTTCGGTGGCGCCGATGATGATGGCATTCGGGTCGGGCCATTGGCTGGTGAGGCGGCGGTAGGCTTGCGTGTCGTCGAGCGCCAAGGTGTCGGCGAGTTTGTGGAGCTTTTCGCCGAACGCTTGGGGTCGGTGACGGGCTGGGATGAAGGACGCGAGTTTATCGAGGGTTGCAGGTTTTGTGGCGAGGAGGGCTGCGGCGAGGGCGCGACGGGCGGAGGCTGGGAGATGGCGGGTTTTGCGGCGGAGGCTGTCTCCCTGATTGTAGCGGTTGTAGCCTGCGAACAGTTCATCGCCGCCATCGCCCGTGAGGGCCACGGTGACGGATTGGCGGGCGCGTTTGGCGACCAAGTAAGTCGGGATTTGCGAGGCGTCGGCGAAGGGCTCGTCGTAGATTTCGGGCAGGAGCGGGATGACGTCGCGGGCCTCAGCGGCTGTGACGCGGAATTCGGTGTGATCGGTGCCCAGATGGGATGCGACGGCGCGGGCGAAGGGGGCTTCGTCGTAAGCGGGGTTATCAAAGCCGATGCAATAGGTGCGGACCGGGGTTGGCGAGAGGGATTGCATCAGGGCTGTGACGGTCGCGCTGTCGTAGCCGCCGGAGAGGAACGCACCGAGGGGCACGTCGGCAACCATGCGGGCGGCGACGGCTTTGGTCAGGAGGGTTTCGAGGGCGGTCGTCGCGTCTTGGGGGGTGCTGGTAAAGGGTGTTGCGCGGGCTGCGCGGATGCGGGTTTGTAGGGTCCAGTAGGGCGCGGACCTGGTGGTGCCGTCTGGGGTGACGGTGAGGATGTGGCCGGGTTCGAGCTGGTGGACGTTTTCGTAAATGGTGTCGGGGTGGAGCACGTGGCCGCGGCGGATGAAGCCCGCCAATGCGTTGCGGTCGATCGCGGGGGAAAAGGCTGGGTGGGCGCGCAGGGCGCTCAGTTGCGAGCCAAACAGGAACAGGCCGTTTTGGGTCGTGTAGTAAAGTGGTTTTTTGCCGAGGCGGTCTCGCACTAGAGACAGAGTGCGGGATTGGCGGTCGAACACGGCGAGCGCGAACATGCCAACGCTTGCATCAATGGCGCGCGCTAGGCCCCAGGCGGTGATGGCCTCGATCAGGACTTCGGTGTCGGAGTGGCCGCGCCAGGGGTGGGCTGCGTCGAGGGCCGCGCGGAGCTCGGGGGCGTTGTAGATTTCGCCGTTGTAGGCAGCGACCGTGCGGCCACAGGCGGAGTGCATCGGCTGGCGACCGGCGGGTGACAGATCGACGATGGAGAGGCGGCGGTGGGCGAGTGCGATGCCAGCGGTCTCGTCGACCCAGACGCCGCCTTCGTCGGGGCCGCGATGGGTGAGGGTCGCGGCCATGGCGGTCGCGGTGCGGGCGAGGCTGGCGGCTGGGGTGGACCGGGTCAGGTCGAGGATGCCGGTCAGGCCACACATGATGGAAACTCCGCCGTCATGGCCGCGAAGGCTGCCATGACGAAAAAGGGAGGTGCCATGCATCCATTGGTGGTGCGTGCGGCACGGCGCATTTTTCCTCTCCCGGTACGGGAGATGATGTCTGAAAGACAGGTGAGGGACTTGAGGTGAATTCGATGGTTGCAGTCCAATTCGAGTCCCTCATCCGCCCTGCGGGCACCTTCTCCCGTACCGGGAGAAGAAAGTGAAGTGTCTTTTATTCCTGGCTCTCGCGGAGTTTGATGGCGAGGTCGTAGACGCGGGATTTGGGAACGCCGAGGGTATCGGTGGCGCTGCGGACGGCGTCGCGCAGGGACATGGTGGACAGCAGGGTTTCGAGGAGGGCTGCGATCGTGGCGTCGGTTGTTTCCGTTTCGATCGGTGGGCCGACGAGGATGACGTATTCGCCCCGCGGTTCGAGGGTTGCGGCAGCTGCGGCGAGGGTGTCGAGCGTGCCGCGCTGGATGGTTTCAAATCGCTTGGTGAGTTCGCGGGCGACTGCTGCCGGGCGCGGGCCGAGGATGGCTGCCAAGTCGGCGAGGCTTTCGGCGATGCGGGAGGGGGCCTCGTAGAAGATGAGCGTCGAGGGGACGGTTGCGAGTTCCAGAGCACGGGTGCGGCGGGCGGCGCTTTTCGGGGGCAGGAAGCCTGCGAAGAAGAACGCGTCGGTCGGCAGGCCGGAGGTCGTCAGCGCGACGAGGGTGGCGGATGCGCCGGGAAGGCTTTCGACGTGGTAGCCCGCTTCTAGAGCCTCGCGGACGAGTTTGTAGCCGGGGTCGGAGATGAGCGGCGTGCCGGCGTCGGATATGAGCGCGATGCGACGGCCAGCCTTGAGTTGGCTCAAGATTTTGGGGCGTTCGCGGCTGGCGTTGTGCTCGTGGTAGGGCACGAGATGGGTGGTGATGGCGTAGTGGGCGGTCAGCGTGCGGGAGTGGCGGGTGTCTTCGCAGAAGATGACGTCGGCGCGGGCGAGGGTCGCCACGGCGCGGAGCGTCAGGTCGGCGAGGTTGCCGATGGGGGTTGCGACCAGATAGAGGCCGGGGGGTAACGGTTCGGCGAGCAGGCGTGCGATTTCGGCCTGGGTACGCAGGGCCGGGGCGGGGGACGGGTTCGTGGGCTCGACGGCTGAGGGTTGGCCGTCGGCTGGGTCGCTTTCTGAGGTCATGGGCTGGGTATACAGGCGAATGGCTGCGACGGCGACGGGGGAAAAGGGGGTGCCTGACTGTAGACGGTTGGGTCACCACTTATTGCGTCCGCTAACGAGCCCGACTTCTGCTGCGATGTATTAGTCGGGCGGCAAATATCGATCCTCTAAGCGCTCAATAGCCTCCTTCCATTTCGAAAACTCCTCCGCCGAAATACTCTTGGCATGAGCATCAGCTCTAAGTCGATTTACAATGACAAAATCCTGCTCCACTGATCGAGCGTCGGCGTCTAAAGAGATTCTAGCATATATCGCGAACCTCATCAAATCGAGAAAATACAATTGACTTTTTCCAATTGAAAATACCTGCTGTGGGGTTTGGCTGGAGTCGACGGTGGTGTTTTTCGAAACGCAGGTGACAATCGATTGTTTCCAGTCACTATTCGGTAGGGTGCGCGCCCAATAGAACAATTGCCGACGGAGCTCTTCTTCTAGCCTATTACGCCTTCGGCCAATCTCTTCTCTCATTGTTGCAAGATCTTTGGCGCTCGATTTCTTAGATAGGGAGCGTACTTCATCACGCATCAGTTCAAATGCTATCTCATAGTCATCTCCCCGTTTAACGATCAGCCCATATCCCAGTAAGTGCTCAACGAGTTCCTGGCCTTGCGCGGCAGCTTCATGGAAAGTTGCGATATCACCGCTGGCAAGGAGCTCCAGCATTTCGTACTCTGCTGGGTAGAACTCCTTGAGCTTGTATAGGATGTCGCCAATATATCGTGCGTTAGTGGCAGCCATATTAGTTTCTGCTTCGCGGCAGTTCGATATTGAGACCCGTCGAGGACGATTACTATCGACCATCCTATGTATGGCGCTGCAGAGTTGCCGCATGAAAAATGGATGCCCACCGAATCGACTGTGAATGTGGTTTATTACTCCAGCGTCAAAGTCGAGACCCATAAAGAAGGCTCTGTTTTGACTTGATGTGGGCGCTGACTGGCCCCTGTGATTCGCGACGGCGGGGGCAGCCATGAAAGTGCAGGATTTCCGGACACTTGTCGAACAATTGGGCGACCTCACCGAGGTGCAG
>Ga0247836_1000442_pt1 | contig 76075 bp, 63 predicted proteins | sample LaCruzMarch2015__4_FD_187116 | JGI IMG/M metagenome (GOLD analysis project Ga0247836, IMG submission 187116) | Freshwater microbial communities from meromictic Lake La Cruz, Castile-La Mancha, Spain - LaCruzMarch2015_14m | ecosystem: Environmental > Aquatic > Freshwater > Lake | place: Spain... | reverse complement strand
CGACCCCCAGGCTCCCCGACCACCGGGCTCCCCGACCATCGGGCCACTATTCAAGCAACTCGAGCCAGGCGCGGATCTCATTGTCGTATTCGCTGGCAAGGCCGCCCACGATGAGCTGCCGATGAAAACTCGCGGCGCCCTCCTTGACCAGATCCGCGTCCTCAGCGCTTGGAAATCGTCGCGCGGGATCGGAGGCGACCATGCCACGGATGAAATTCATCAGCAGTTCGTTGCAGGTGACCTCGGCGGGCAGAATCTGCGGCAGCCGGTGGGCCAGAGAACGCTTCGCCTCCAGGAGATCCCGGTAGGACTGGAGACCCGCGAACGGTGGCTGGCCTGAGAGCATTTCGATCAGCACGTAGCCAAGGCTCGCCAGGTCAGAACGGGGCGAATTCTCGCGGCCTTCGAGCACCTCGGGGGCTGCGTACGATGGCGTGCAGGTGCGGTTGGGGGGCATGTCGTCGAGCGCAAGAGCCGAGCCGATGTCGATGATCTTCGCGTTGCCTGTCCGCTTGACCATGATGTTGGAGCTTTTGATGTCGCCGTGCACGATCCCCTCGCGGTGCAGGGCGGCCAGCGCCGCCAGGCACTCGCGAATGATGGCGATCGCCACCCCGGGCTTCAGCCTGGATTGCTGTGGGCCTGCCGTAACGATGACGTTGTTCAAGTGCCGCCAGCGGTCGTCTCCCACGCTTGCCCGGGTCTCGGCGAGCAGGTCTGGAGCCAGCAGTCGCGAGAGGTCGAAGCCGTCGATCCACTCCATCTCCATGATGCGAATGCGACGCTGTTCGACGAAGTTGTGTACGTCGAGGAGGTTGTCCTGCTGGATCTGGGCGACCCTCGAAGCCACCTTGGCGATTCGGTTCATGCCCTCGTCGTAGTGCGACTGCGATTCGTACCGCTCGGGCGAAAAGATCTTGAGGGCCATCGGCAGGCTGAAATTATCGGTGCCACGCCGCTCCGTGAGAAAGACGACGCCCTGGCCGCCCGATCCCAGGCGGCGGGTCAGCGCGTGATACTCCGTCCAGTTCAGCCGGCCGGCATCGAGAATTTCTCCGTAGCGGGAGAGCAGTTCCTCGGGGCACCGACTGCCAACGTCGCCGCTCACGGAGATCGTCGGGCGTTCTTCCTGATAAATCGTTGTGTTCATGGTGGAGCGTTCTTGCTTGTTGGCTGGCGCGCAGGCCGATTCGTCATCGGGAACGGCTCGGAGGGGAATCGGCAGGCGGTTCGGGAAAGCCGAGCCGCTTGTCGACGAGATTCCGCAACGCCTTCGCCGACACGTAGCTCCGCAGATTATCGCAGAAAAAATCGGTCATCGCATCTATTCGGCGGGCCGATTGTCCGGCCACGTGCGGCGTGATGAGGAGTCTGGGCGCCCGCCAGAGGCGGCTCTCCGGCGGCGGAGGTTCGGTGGGCGTCACGTCGATGGCAGCCGAGTCGAGGTGGCCGCTCTCGAGGGCCTCGACCAGCGCGTTCTCCTCGACGAGCGGTCCACGGGCCATGTTGACGAGGATGGCGCCGCGTTTCATCCGGCCGATCGCATCGGCGTCGATCATGCCGCGGGTCTGGGGTGTCAGCGGCGCGCAGAGAAAGAGGATGTCGGCCTCCTGCAGAACGGCGGGCAGGGTTTCGGGGCCACCGAGCTGCTCGACGGCATCCGGCTTGCGAACCGGGAAATAATCGGTGGCAAGAATCCGGACGCGGAACGGCGCGAGCACCTCGACCAGGCGGCGGCCGACACCCCCCATGCCCACGATGCCGACCGTCGCGGCGGTGAGGTCTCGGGTGGGGCGGCGGACGAACTCCTGCCGGTGCTGCTGCTCGAGAAACAGGGGAATCCGCCGGGTGCAGGCAATGGCCAGTCCGAGGCCATGCTCCGCCACCTGGTCGGCGAGAACGCCCGAGGCGCTCGTCACGATGATGTCTGATCCCACCACCACGGGCACGAGGCAGTGGTCGAGACCGGCGGCTGACGACTGGATCCAACGCAGTCGGCCGTTCGCGACCACGGTTTCCCAGGGCACGGGCACCTTGGGGTGGCCGCAGAAGATGTCGGCTGCAGGCAATTCGGCCGCCACATGTTCCTGGCCGGCATCAACGATCTCGGCGTGCGGCACCACAGCCTGAATCTGGGCGACATGACGGGGCTCGACGGGATAGCACAGGACGATTCGCATAGCCACGGTTTTCGCTGGAAAGGGTAGAAATTGGCAAGTCGGCCGCCGCCATTCGCATGGTTTGCCGTCCCGCGGCTTGCCGTGGCGGGTTTTCGTGGTTCAATACTGTCAGGCGAATGAAGCCTTTCAGCCGTCGGTGCCGATATTCTGTGATCGAACCGGGCTGGGAGAGGCTGGCAAACGTCAGCTGAACTCTGGCTCCGCTGCCTGTTTTTCGTGGTGACCTGTTTTTCGTGGTGAATTCATGCGTTCCACGCTGCTTGCCGTCGCCGCCCTCGCCTTTCTGCGGATCGTGATCGGCATGCATTTCTTCCTGGAGGGGCTGAGCCACTTACGGGATCCCGACTGGTCGAGCGCGGGATTTCGCAAGGCGGCAGTCGGGCCACTGGCCGATTTCTTCCGCGCCTCCTTGCCAGAGACGGGAAACTGGTCGGGCACCCTCGGAAAGCCTGACGGCCGGCCGCTGGCCGAGGCCGCGGCCGATTGGAAGACAAGCGTCGTCGCCGGCTGGCAGAAGCATCTCGCGGAACGGCAGAAAATCCTGCCGCTGGACCCCGCCGGCCGGGCTGAGGCCGAGCAGCAACTTGCGGCCGCCTCCACGGCCCTCGACGACTTTCTCGCCGGTGCAAACGATGACCTCTCCGACTACCGCCTGCAGGGTGAGCGGCTGGCTGCCATGGAACGGTCGCCCACGGCAACCGAGGTGCCATACGCCCGTGATCGGGTTGTGAAGAAACGCCGTGAACTGGCCGGCCAGGCCGCCGGCTGGATGAAGGACGCTGCCGCGATCGGCACGAAACTCATCGCGGAGTGGGACGAACCGCGTTCGGCCGTCGAGCGTCGGCGGCTCGAAGCAGCCTCTGGGCCATCATCGCTCTGGAGGGCTGATCGGTTCGTCAGTTGGGCGCTCGTGACGATCGGGGCCTGCCTGGTGCTCGGATTGTTCGTCCCGTTCAATGCCATGGGCGGCGCCTGCTTCCTGGCCAGTGTGATCGCCACGCAGCCGTTTTGGGTGGCGGGAGCGATACCGACCTATGATCAGTGGGTGGAACTGGCCGCGCTTTTGGCTCTGGCCAGCCTGCCGACCGGAGGCTGGAGTGGCCTCGACTTTTTTCTCGGAAAATGGTTCGGCAACTTTTGTCCTCTGGCCGGCTGTTGCCGGCGGGAAGCGGCCTGATTTCCTGTTTTTGTGAACTGCGGTTTTGGGAGGGAATGCGATGAACCTGACGGAAGGCCAGAAGGCGACCGGGAAAGAAAATTTCACCGATGTCGTCAACATCACGCGGAGGGACTTTCTCACCGGCACGCTCGCCGCTGGGCTCGCCACCGGCGCCGGCCTGGGATCGATCTACTTCGGCTACGGGAAGAGTGTGGGCGACCCGCTTCGCGTCGGCGTGCTCGGTACCGGTGACGAAGGAAGCGTGCTCCTGGGGGCACATAACCCCGATTATCTGAGCGTCGTTGCCATCGCGGACGTCCGTCCCTACAACGTCTTTCGCGCCTTCCACGGCGACGTCTCGAGTGCCAGCGCCTACACGGCCCGCCCGGGACTGATGGCGAAATACAAATGGTCGGGCGAGGATGAGGCCCGGAAGCAGGTGAAGGTCTACGGTGCCTATGAAGACCTGCTCGCGGATGATAATGTCGAGGCAGTGATCATCGCCCTGCCACTCCACCTTCACGCGGAGGCGGCAATCAAGGCGATGCGTGCCGGCAAGCATGTGCTCACCGAGAAGCTGATGGGGCACTCCGTACACGAGTGCAAGGAAATGAGCCGTGTCTCACGGGAGACGGGCAAAATCCTCGCCACCGGCCACCAGCGGCATTACAGCGTGCTCTACGACAACGCGGTCTACACGATCGGCAAGGCCCGCCTGCTTGGCGACCTGCATTCGATCCGGGCCCAGTGGCACCGCGGTAATCTGCCGGGCAATGACAGCTGGAAGCCACCGATGCCCGGCGATGAGTCGCTTGCCAAGAAGCTTGCCGGCTGGAAGAAGGACCTCGATTCCGCCAAGCCCGCCGACGTCGCCCCGCTCACGAAGCGAATCGCACAGCTCGAGGCCCAGATTTCCGACACGCTGGTCGATGCCACCAAGTATGGCTACACGCCAATGACTCTGGCCGACGGGAGCTCGCGGTCGCCCATGGAAGAACTCATCCGCTGGCGGCTCTGGAACCGCACCGGCGGAGGCTTGATGGCGGAGTTGGGCAGCCATCAACTCGACGCCGCCGGCATCTTTGTGTCGGCCATGCATGGCGAGGGCAAGAAGGTCAAGCCGCTGACGGTGACGGCGATCGGCAATCGCAGCATCTTCCCGGCAGATCGCGAGATCGACGACCACGTCTACTGCATGTACGAGTATCCGGCCCCGGGCTACGACCAGGACAAGAACAAGAAGATCGTCGTCACCTATTCTTCGATCAACGGTAACGGCTTCGGCGATTACGGCGAGGTCGTCATGGGCACCAAGGGAACGCTCGTGCTCGAGCGCGAACAGGATGTGATGCTCTACAAGGGTTCGGCGAAGGACACCCGCGTGACGGTCGCCAAGGGCAAGGACGGCGCGCCGACGCTCGACACGACCGAGAGCGGCGGCGGTGGCGGGCCTGCAGCCAGTGGCAAGCCGGGAGGCGATACGGCCCCGCCGTCCCGCGGTTACACCGAGGAGATGGAGCACTGGGCCTGGTGCATCCGCAATCCGTCGCCGGAAAACCAGCCACGCTGCAAGCCAGAGGTGGCGATTGCGGATGCGGTGATTGCGTTGGTGAGCAATATCGCGCTGGCGAACCCCGAGACGCAGTCGCGGATTGAATTCAAGCCGGAGTGGTTCGATATCGCCAGCGACGAGACGCCAGAAGGCGTCACGCCGGATACGGGCCGCGACCGGTACAAGGTCTGATCAAGGTCTGATCGTCGATCGCTGGTGTATCGATTACCGGTCTATCGATCACCGGTCTTTAAAAGCCCGCGGCGCGGCACGGTGGATCAGGACGCCGGCTGCTCGGCCCATGCCGACACCGGCACGCAGCTACAAAACAGGTTGCGGTCGCCGTGAACGTTGTCCACCCGGCCCACCGATGGCCAGTATTTGCCACGCTTGAGAGCGGCCATCGGAAACGCCGCAACCTCACGGGAGTAGGGGTGGTCCCAGTCTTCCGCGGCGATGCTCGCTGCAGTGTGCGGCGCGTGCTTGAGGGGGTTGTCGTCCTGAGGCCATTCCCCCTGCTCGATCCGCCTTATTTCCTCGCGGATCGCGATCATCGCCTCGATGAATCGGTCGAGTTCTGCCAGCGGTTCGCTTTCGGTGGGTTCCACCATCAACGTGCCGGGCACCGGGAAGCTCAAGGTTGGCGCATGGAAGCCAAAATCGACCAGCCGCTTGGCCACGTCTTCGGCCGTCACGGCGCTGGTATCTTTCAGCGGACGCAGGTCGAGGATGCATTCGTGGGCCACGCGTCCGTTGTCGCTTGCATAGAGCGTCGTGTAGTGTCCGCGGAGCCGGGCACTGACGTAGTTGGCGGCGAGGATGGCGGCCTCAGTGGCACGCCGAAGTCCATCCGGCCCCATCATGCGGCAATACATCCAGCTGATGGGCAGGACGGCGGCGTTACCCAGCGGTGCCGCCGACACAGCCCCGACATCACCCGTCGGCAGGCCCGCCGTGGCATGGCCGGGCAGAAAGGGGACAAGGTCTTCGACCACGCATACCGGGCCGACACCCGGGCCACCGCCGCCGTGCGGGATGCAGAAGGTTTTGTGGAGGTTCAGGTGGCTGACGTCGCCGCCGAATTCGCCGGGGGCCGCGACTCCCACCAGGGCGTTCATGTTAGCCCCGTCGACGTAGACTCTTCCTCCATGGCGATGAACGAGCTCGCAGAGTTCCCTGACCTGCGTCTCGAAGACGCCGTGGGTGCTGGGGTAGGTGATCATCACGGCCGACAGCCGATCGCTGTAGTGCTCGCACTTGGCACGCAGTTCGGCGAGGTCGACGTTGCCGCTGGGGTCAGCCTGTGACCACGACCTCCATCCCGGCCATCTGGGCGCTGGCGGGATTCGTCCCGTGGGCTGAGGACGGGATCAGGCAGATGGTGCGGTGCCCCTGGCCACGGGCCCGCTGCCAGGCCTGAATGACCAGCAGCCCGGCATACTCCCCCTGGCTGCCGGCGTTCGGCTGCAGGCTGATGCCGGAATAGCCCGTGGCCTCGCAGAGCCATTCCCGAAGTTGCCGGTCGAGCACCGCGTAGCCCTCCAGCTGGTCGGCGGGGGCAAAGGGGTGGAGTTCGGCGAACTCGGGCCAGGTGATCGGGATCATCTCGCTGGTAGCGTTGAGTTTCATCGTGCAGCTGCCCAGCGGGATCATGCTGCGGTCGAGTGCCAGATCCTTGTCGCTCAATTGGCGGATGTATCGGAGCATGCCGGTTTCGTTGTGATGCGTGTTGAACACCGGATGCGTCAGGAAGTCAGACGTCCGCCGCAGGCTGGCCGGAATGAGCGGCTCGATGCCCTGCTCGTAGTCGGCCAGATCGGGCAGGGGCTGCCCGGGCGACGCAAAGACCGTAAAGAGTCGCCGGAGATCGTGGCGGGTGGTCGTCTCGTCGAGTGTGATCGAGAGCGTGCGGGGATCGAGCGTGCGCAGGTTCATGCCGAGTTCGCGGGCCCGTGCGGCCATGCTCGCGGTGCGGTCGCCCGTCTCGAGGGAGAGCGTGTCGAAGGCATGGACATTCCTCACCTTCATGCCAAGCCGCGTAAGCCCATCGGCGACAATCGCCGTGAAGGCCGCGATACGGCGGGCGATTCGCTCGAGGCCGGCAGGCCCATGGTAGACGGCGTACATACTTGCCACGACTGCGGGCAGCACCTGTGCCGTACAGATATTGGACGTGGCCTTCTCACGGCGGATGTGTTGTTCGCGGGTCTGGAGGGCGAGCCGGTAGGCGGGCCGGCCGGACGCGTCGATGCTCACGCCCACCAGACGACCCGGCATTGACCGCTTGAAAGCATCGCGACAGGCGAAAAACGCGGCATGCGGCCCGCCGCAGCCCATCGGCATGCCGAATCGCTGGGTGCTGCCGATCACGATGTCGGCAGCCCATTCGCCCGGCGGCACGAGCAGAGTCAGTGCCAACGGGTCCGACGCCACGCACAGGACGCCCTGCTTCGCGTGGATCCGGTCCGCGAGGCCCCGCCAATCGGTCACGCTGCCATCGGTCGCGGGGTATTGGACAAGTCCGCCGAAGCAGTCGGATTGCCCGAGCATGTCGCCGACGTTTCCGACCCGGATCTCGATGCCCAGTGGTCTGGCACGCGTTCGGAGGACCTCGAGCGTCTGGGGATGGCAGCCCTCGTCGGCCAGGAAGACCTGGCTCGTGCTCGTTGAAGTCCGACGGGCCAGCGTCATGGCCTCGGCCGCGGCGGTGGCCTCATCGAGCAGCGACGCATTGGCGATCGGCATGCCGGTAAGCTCGCAGACCATCGTCTGGAAGTTGACGAGGGCCTCCATCCGGCCCTGACTGATCTCGGCCTGATAGGGCGTGTAGGCCGTGTACCAGGCGGGATTCTCGAGGATGTTCCGAAGGATGACTCCGGGAGTGTGGGTGCCGTGGTAACCCTGGCCGATGAAACTCTTGAGGATTCGATTACGGGCCGCGATTGCCTTCAGTTCCGCCAGCGCAGCCGACTCCGAAACAGCCGGCGGGAGTTGCATCAGGTGACGGCGAGCGATGCTCGCGGGCACGATCCCGTCCACGAGCGACTGGCATGAGGGCTCGCCGATCGCGTCGAGCATATGACGCTCGTCGGCGGCATCGAGACCGATGTGCCGGGCCTGGAACTCGGCGGGGTTTTCCAGAAACGCAAGCGGGATGGCGTTGTGGCGTGCTGTGGGTGCCTGCTGCGCAAGGCGAGCCGGAGAGGATTGGGAATCGGGCATTTCAGAGCTCCAAGCGTGGTCTTGGCCGGCGGAGCGACGGGCCTCCACCGGGAACGCTGTTGTCCTTTTGACCTGAGAGATTCACCGCGGGCCGCGCCCTCGGTTTGCCCCTTCGGTGGACCGGACTTGAGGGCCCGGTCGCTCTCCAACAGCGTGCTCACTCGTCAGTACATGGTGCCTGAGCGTTCAGCCTTCGGCGGTCTTTCGACTCTCTCCTGACGCACCATGAGTGTAGGCAGGGTCCGGCAAACCGGCAACGCCGTTCGGCCCACCGGCAGGGACGCTCGAAAAGGAGGGGGAAAACCGCTGGCCGGCACTGTGATCCACGGCCGGCCCGAAGCGCGTGTGCCGGGTCTCCAAACACTACCCAATGTCGAGAAACCGCGGCAGCGGAGCGTCGGCGGGAAGCCCGAGGATCGTGCGGAGTTCGGCCAGTTCGGCGTCGGAGAGCGGCACGAAAAAGACGGGGTCCTGGCAGAGCGACTGGTCCACGAGCCGGTAGCCGGTCACGTGCGCTGCCTGCACGATGGGCGCCCGGCCGTAGCCATACATCATGTTGTCGACCGTGTCGAAGAAATCCCGGAGCGTGACCGCATCGGGCCGCGGACGGCGGACGTAAAACAGTTCGATCACGTCCTTCCAGAAGTGCGGCACAAACTTCTCGCCAAAGTCGGCATGGCCCACGCGGTCGCGGTTGGTGCCGGCGATCATGATCGGCAGCGACCGCAGCGGCAGACCGCGGTCGCGGCACCGCGACTCGATCGTGGTGCCCAGATTGATCAGGAAGTCGGCGCTGTAGCAATCGTCGCAGATGAGCGCGATGTGGGCGAGGTCCAACGGCTTCCCCACCCGGCTACCGGCGCCTTCAATCAGCGCATCAGCGACTTTTCCATACGGAATGGAGTAGCTCTGAATCTCTTCTGGGGAACCATGGCCGAGGACGACGATCGACGTGGGGCTGTTTTCAGCGGCGGCCTTGCCAACGGCGATCAGGAAACGGTCTGCCACCTGACGGATCGTCTCGGCTGCGGGATCCTGCTTGAACACCGTCGCGGCGGACCCATAGCCGGCGGCGATGGCGGTGATCTCTTTTGGCTCGAGGCCCCGGGCAGGATCGAGCAGGCCGAGCATGGTACGCCCCGGACCGATCACCACGCGTTCGCCCGTCGCGTCGCGCTTTCGGTCGATGAACTCCGCCAGTTTCACCAGCGTCTCAAGACGTTCATCTTCCGAGAGTGCCGCCAGACGGTCGGCGTGGTCGAGGCAGAGGTGGAAGAGCGACGGCTCGATCTGCCGGTAGTGCTTGGGGGTGGTATCGAGCCTAGCGACAACCGCCGGCGAAATTTCCGTCTGGAAGAGAGCAAAGTCTCGCGGAAAACCAGTGGCTTCAGCGTTGGCCACTCCGCAGGCAATCAGGCAGAGGCTCAGGACGAGCGGCAGACTGGGAGCAAACCAGAGGTGAGGTGACATTGAGCGGGATGGCATGTGGCGTGGCATGAGGTTGCATGGCAGCAGGTGGGATGGCAGCAGGTGGGATGGCAGCAGGTGGGATGGCGTCATGCCACCAATTCTAGTCACCCAGCGAGATCTGAGTTGTAGAAGATCCTGCGCCGCAACAGAAAGCTGATCCGAAAGCGGCAGGGCGACTGTGGTCCGGGATGTTGACAGGTACGGAACGGGCGTATAGTATACGGCCGTATACACATTGGGCTTGGAGTCGCCTGTCATGGTCACGAATGTCACGGATATCACGAATGTCATGGACGTCGCAAAGAACACGCACGTCTTCAGGAAGTCGGCGGCTGACGGCTTGAGATCCGAGGGCCAGGCGGCCCATGTCGCCGCCTTCGGCGGGTTACTCGAACGGGCGGCAGAGTGGCGGCTGGCCGAACGCCAGGGCTGGGAAACTGTTTCGACAGGGTTCCAGCCGCTCGACCAGTTGCTGCCGGCCGGTGGCGTGCGACGTGGCAGTCTTCTTGAGTTGCTTGCCGACGGCGATGCGTCTGCCGGTGGCGATGCAGGCGGGGCGATCTCACTTGCCTGTGCGGTAGCCTGCCGGCTGGCTGATTCAAAATCGGTCGGGCAAGGAACGGCAATCGCCACTTCCGTATCCATGCCTTCCGCAACCATGACTTCGGCAAGAGCCTCGACCATCGTGGTCGTCGATCGTGGGGCAGGGTTTTATCCGCCAGCGGTGATCCCATGGCTCGATGCGCTGGCCGATGGCGGGGGAAAGAGTGGGCGCAGGCCGCAGTTGGTGGTGGCCCGTCCGTCACGCGATGAAGACGAAATCTGGGCCATTGATCAGGCGCTCCGCTGCCCCGGCGTGGCAGCCGTGCTGGCCTGGCCCAAGCGGGTGCATGCCACGGCCATGCGACGGTGGCAGTTGGCGGCCCGGGCAGGTGGGGCGGTCGGGCTTATGGTGCGTGGACTCAGGCTGCAGGGAAGAACGCATGACGGGCATGACGGGCATGACGGGCACGACGGGCATGGAAAGCATGGAAGGCAGGCAGGGTCGCTCGAAGTGGTGCGTCGCGAACCATCGTGGGCCGATGCCAGGGTGGCGATCTCACCGGTGGCCGGTGGGGATGCCGTTGCCGAGCTTTCCAGCCGGCGGCTGCGGCTCTCGCTCGTTGGTGGACCATGGTCGGGCGATGCGATGCTTGAAGAACGTTCGGTAGACGTGCTTTTGAATCTGACAAATGGTCGCGAAGTCGTGCGCCGCCATCGCACACCGGCTCGGCATAGTGCGGCGACTGCGGCAGGGAGTCTTCACGCAGATTGCCATGCAGCTTTTCCGGCGGCTTTTCATACAGCTCTTCATACAGCTTTGCATGCAGAGGGGGTGGCATGTCGCGCATCATGACGATCTGGCTGCCCCGCTGGCCCGTGCAGCGGCGGCTCCTCGAGCGGCCAGAGCTCCGACAGCGGCCGGTATTCGTCTGCCGGCGTGAACGCCGTGGCATGATGACCGTGGTCGCCTGGGCCTGGGCCGCGCCGCCGCGGAGAGCGGGGCCTGCTCCATTGCCATCAGGCAGAGCGCCATCAGGCAGAGCGGCTCTCGCCCGGATCACGGCGGGCATGTCGCTCGCCGAAGCCATGGCCGTGTTGGCACTGTCGCATGGTTCGCGAGCCTGCCACATGACGGAGGTCGACCACGACGACCCTGGAGCCGATCGTGCCGCGCTCGAGGCACTCGCCCGCTACTGCAGGCGGTTTGCACCGATCGTGGCGATCGGGAGCCCGGCGGTGCATGGACATGCAGAGCCTGAGTGCCTCCAACTGGACGTGACTGGCACGGCCGGGTTTTTCGGTGGCGAGGGATCGTTGGTTCGCACGGCCGTCTGGACGCTGGCCGCGAGGGGCATTCATGCCCGGGCGGCGATTGCCGATACGCCTGCCGCCGCCTGGGCCGCGGCGCACCATACCGACACGCTACACAATCAAGAGAATCAAAATCAGCAAAAGAATCAAAGTCAGAATACTGATTCGCATCATGCTGATCCGCCCCGCAGGCCGTCGCTGGCCCAGGGGTCGCGGCATCGGCGCTTTGCGATCGTGCCCGCAGGAGGACAGCTGCACTCCCTGGCCGGATTGCCGGCCACAGCCCTCAGACTGGAGGCTGCCGTGGCGGCACAGTTGCGAGACGTCGGGATCGAGACCATCGGGGGTGTCGCCCGGTTGCCACGCAAGAGCCTTGCCTCACGGTTTGGTCCGCAGCTGGCACAGCGGCTTGCTGAATTCACAGGTGAGCGGCCCGAGCCGCTGGTCGTTCCCAACTCCGGTGAGCTACCGACCGCGTCGCAGACCTTCGATTTCCCGCTGCTACTGCGCGACACGACGCTTGATGATCTGATCACGATGATCGAGCGACTTCTTCAGGAATGCGTCACGCCGCTGGTCGCCCTCGGGAAGGGAGTGATGTCACTGCAGGTACGGTTGGAACGTTCTCAATCAGTGTTCACCCACGCAGTGTTCACCCATGAGGCCTGCACGCCAGTGATCATCGACATCGGTGTGTTTCAGCCGAGCAGTTCGGTCAAGCATCTGCTGGAGCTCGTGCGGCTGCGGATGGCGAGAATGCGCATGCCGCGGGAGATCGAGGGAATCGCGGTGGAGGTTGTGTCTGTGGGGGTGGCCGAGTGCCGGCAGCGAACGCTTTTTGGCGAGGCGGCGGAAACATCGGCATCGCAGGTGGGCATGCTGCTCGACCGACTGTCGGGAAGGCTCGGTCGCGGGGCCGTATTTGAGCCCAGATCGATGGCCGATGCCCAGCCGGAACATGCGTGGGTGGCCGCGCCGCCGACAGCCTCTCGATCAAGGCCCGCGTTGAATGCCAGGGCAAAAAAGGCAGCACACGAACCATCGCCGCAGAATGGCCCACGAGCCGGCCGCACGATGGCTTCGATGCCATCGATGGCATCCCCGCAGCGGCGACCGATCTGGCTGCTGTCCCGGCCGCTGCAGCTGGATGCTGTGTCGGTTGTTGACTCGTCGGATGCAGTGGGGGGGCCGCCGGTGCGGTTTCACATCGGTCAGCACCGGCATGAGGTGGTGAAGGCCCACGGCCCGGAGCGGATCGAGACAGCCTGGTGGCGGGGGCCGACCGTGCGGCGGGACTATTACGTTGTCGAGACGCGATCGGGCGGCCGCTACTGGATCTTCCGTCGGCTGCGTGGAGCTGCCGGCGGAGGGCCGGGCGGGGGATGGTTTCTCCACGGCACTTTTTCATGAGTCTGTTTTTCCGGGCCTGACAATTTTCCGGGCGCGGCACGTTCTCGTGTGTGACAATTTTTCATGTCTGAGAGGGAGATGCATTCATGGATGAGCCGCCCTATGCAGAGCTGCATTGCACGAGCAACTTTTCATTTCTGGAGAGCGGCTCACATCCCGAGGAGTTGGTGCGGAAGGCCCACTCGCTGGGCTACGAGGCGATCGCCATCACCGATCGAAGCACGCTCTCCGGCATTGTGCGGGCCCATGGTGCGGCCCGGCAGACCGCTGGCGCTGCCGGGAATGGCGTCGACAGACAGGCCGGCATCAAGCTCGTCGTGGGCGCGCAGCTGGAGCCGGTCGATGCCCTGCCGCTGGTTGTGTGGGCCACCAACCGCATGGGCTATTCCCATCTCTGCCAGCTGCTGACGCACGGGTTTGCCGCCGCCGTGCCGCACACTACCGGCACGAAGGCATGCCGGCTGTCGCATGCCGACATTGCCGCCCATGCCGAGGGACTGCTGGCGGGTGTGCCATTGGCGGCGATCGCGCAGGCCGGCATGAAGGATGCCGGTGGACTCCGTGATGCCGGCGAAGCCGTCTGGCAGTGGCGGGAGGTGTTTGGCGATCGGCTGGCGGCGCTGGCCGAGGTGTCGCTCGAGGGGGACGACGAGGAACGGCTGCGGTGGTTTGCGGCGCTCGGCCGTCAGACGCGGGTGCCGCTCGTGGCGGCAGGTGATGTCCGCTACCACGAACGCTCCCGCCTTCCTCTGTTTGATGCTCTCACCGCCGTTCGTCATGGCTGCACGGTGGAGGAGACCCGGGGCAGGCTCCTTTCCAACGGCGAGCGGCATCTACACGATCGCCGCAGGATTGCCGAGCGATTCGCCTCGCTGCCAGGGGCCGTCGAGCGATCGGTGGAGATCGCAAGACAGTGCACGTTTTCGCTCTCCGAACTGCGGTATGAGTATCCCGATGCGAACGTGCCGGTGGGCCGCACGCCGGCAGAACATCTGGAGGAGCTGGCCTGGCGGGGGGCGATGAAACGGTATCCCGACGGCATTCCCGACAAGGTGCGGTCGCTCGTCGGGCACGAGCTTGCGCTCGTGGCGGAACTCGGCTACGAAGCCTACTTTCTGACGGTGTTCGATATTGTGCGGTTTGCCCGCCACCGCGGCATCCTCTGCCAGGGACGGGGGTCGGCTGCCAACTCCGCCATCTGCTACTGCCTGGGCATCACGTCGGTCGATCCGGCGCGGATGGACGTGCTCTTCGAGCGGTTCATCAGCCGTGAACGCTGCGAAGCGCCCGATATCGACATCGATTTCGAGCATGACCGTCGTGAGGAGGTGATCCAGTATGTCTATGAAACCTACGGCCGTAGCCGGGCGGCGATGACGGCCGAGGTGATCTCCTACCGGCTACGGTCGGCTGTGCGGGACATGGCCAAGGCGGTGGGGCTGTCACTCGATCGCGTGGAGAAGATCGCAGGCGTGCTCGACGTGGGGGATGGCGTGGAGGCATTGCCACAACGGCTGGTCGAGGCTGGCCTCGATCCCGCCGACGCCACCAGCAGGCGGCTCACCACGCTCGTCGGCCAACTCGTCGGTTTTCCACGCCACTTGGGGCAGCACGTAGGCGGCATGGTGATGACGCGGGGCAACCTCTGCGATCTCGTGCCGATTCAGCCTGCCGCGATGGATGGCCGTACCGTCATCCAGTGGGACAAGAACGACCTCGATGAACTGGGCATTCTCAAGGTCGATTGTCTGGCGCTCGGCATGCTCTCCTGCATCCACCGGGCGTTCGATCTGGTCGAGGCTGCTGGGGGGCCGAAGCTGACGCTGGCCACGGTGCCCGCCGAAGACGGGAGTGTCTATGAGATGATCTCGCGGGCCGACACGGTGGGCGTGTTTCAGATCGAAAGCCGGGCGCAGATGAGCATGCTGCCAAAGCTCAAGCCGGCCTGCTTCTACGACCTCGTGATCGAGGTCGCGATCGTGCGGCCCGGGCCCATCCAGGGCGACATGGTGCATCCTTATCTCCGCCGCCGCTCGGGCGAGGAGCCGGTGACCTTTCCGAGCGAGGCCATTCGCGAGGTGCTTGAGAAGACGCTGGGTGTTCCGCTCTTCCAGGAACAGGCGATGCGGCTGGCAGTCGTGGCCGCCGGTTTCACGCCCGGGGAGGCCGATCAACTCCGCCGCGCCATGGGGGCCTGGCGTCGCCCGGGCGTGATCGACGCGTTTCGCAGGAAGATGCTCGATGGCATGCTCGCCCGTGGCCTGTCGCAGCGATTTGCCGAGCAGGTGTTTCAGCAGATTCGTGGCTTCGGCGAGTATGGATTTCCGGAGTCACATGCGGCGAGCTTCGCGCTCCTGGTCTACGTGTCGGCGTGGCTCAAGCGGCATCATCCGGCCGCTTTTACGGCCGCCCTGCTCGGCAGCCAGCCGATGGGGTTTTACGCACCGGCGCAGCTGGTGCGTGATGCCAGGGAGCATGGTGTGAAGGTGCTGCCGGTCGATGTGAATGCCAGCGCGTGGCAGGCGAAGGTTGAAGGCAAAAGCGGAGTGCGGAATGTGGTGCGCGGCGGCTGCCGCGAAGAGGATGGTGCCTCAAATGGAAGTCTGGCGAGTCGTCCAGCGAGTCGTCTGGCTATTCGTTTGGGGCTGGAACAGGTGTACGGCCTGGCGGAGGCAGTCGGCAGGCGGATCGAGCAGGCGCGACTGGCCGGCCCTTTCAGACTGCCGCATGAACTGGCACGGCGGGCCCAGATCGATCGCCAGTCGCTCCTGCATCTCGCTCGCGCCGGGGCGCTTGAGTCGCTGGGGCTGGATCGTCGTCGGGCCGTTTGGGAGGCGATGCGATGCCTCGACCGCCCCGGCAGTCTGCCGCTGCTGCAAGGTCTTCAGGACGAGCAGGATGACGCCGATGATGATCTCCTGCTGCCTGCGATGACGCGACAGGAAGAGGTGATCGCCGACTACCGAACCGCCGGCCTTTCCCTGCAGTCCCACCCGCTCCACTTCGAACGCGACGGGCTCGCAGTGCGGGGCATCATCACCACCTCGGAGGCGACTGCGGCTCCAGAGGGCCGCCGCGTGCAGGTGGCAGGCATCGTGCTCACGAGGCAGCGTCCGGCCACGGCCGCGGGGACGATCTTTCTGACAATAGAGGACGAAACCGGTGCGGCCAACGTCGTGGTGCGGACTGATGTCTGGCAGGCGGCCGATCCTTCCGCCCGCCGCGCGGCGGTGCTCGTCGTGCATGGGCGGATTCAACGCCGTGGCCCGGTCGTGCACATCCTGGCAACAGCTCTGGAGCCGACCCCCCTGGCAGCCCTCCCGAAAATGTCGCGAGATTTCTGCTGACGACGGGCGTCATAAAAAAGACGGGCGTCATAAAAAAACTTCACCCCTGCGTTTGTGGTCGTCACAACTGGACGTGGCCGGAAATTGACATACAAAAGTGGGTATGGAGTCAGACGCCGTCACGGAAACCAACCTCGGCATAGGCCCGCTTTACCGCGGCAAGGTTCGTGACTGCTACCGCCTCGACGCGTCTGCGTTCGGCCCCGCGATGCTCATCGTCAGCACCGACCGGATCAGCGCCTTCGACTGGATCCTGCCCACACCGATCCCTGGCAAGGGGAAGGTGCTGACCGCAATCTCGGCCTTCTGGTTCGAGTGGCTGTCGTCCGGGGCCAGCGGTGCCGGTTCGCCTGGCCAGGCTCATCATTTGATCACCACCGACGTCGATGCCATGGGACTGCCGGCCGAGGTCGATCGCGACCTGCTTCGCGGCCGCGCGATGCTCGTGCGGCAGGCCGATGTGATCCCCTTCGAGTGTGTCGTCCGTGGCTGGCTGGCCGGCTCGGGGCTCGTCGAATATATTCGCAATGGCACCGTCTGCGGCGTGCGGCTGCCCGCCGGACTCGGGCCGGGCTCGCCGCTGCCCGAGCCCATCTTCACGCCGGCAACGAAGGCGATCACCGGCCACGACGAAAACGTGTCGTTTGAGGTGATGGCCGACCGCATCGGCTTCGCGCTGGCGTCGACGCTCCGAGAGAAGAGCATCGAGGTCTTTCGCCGCGGGGCTGAGTATGCCGCGACATGCGGGATCGTTGTCGCTGACACAAAGTTTGAATGGGGCCACCTGCCCGACGGCTCCCTTCTTCTGGTCGACGAGGTGCTCACTCCCGACAGTTCCAGGTTTTGGCCGGTGGCGGGCCTCGCATCGGGCCGTATTCCCGACTCGTTCGACAAGCAATTCGTGAGGGATTGGCTGGATTCGAGCGGCTGGGACAAATCGAGCCCCCCCCCTGCCCTGCCTGCTGAAGTCGTGGCCAAGACCCGGGAAAAGTACCTCGAAGCCTGCCGGCTGCTCACGGGCCGGCTCCCGTAAGGCGGCTACGCTCAACCGGCCGTCTCAAACCAGGCGGGCTCCAACTGGCCGTAGGAGGCCGCCTGGTGTCAGTCGCCGGTCGACGGGTTCAGAGTAGACGGGTTCAGGCATTTCTTTCCGGGTGTTTCTGGCCTAGGGACGCGTGCCTGCCGAAATTAGACTTATAATCGTCCAGACTTATCATCGCTCAGCCAGGGCCCATTTTCGCCCTCTCCCCCGTCCTGCGGTCGACCGTCCCCTCCCTTGAGACTGGCCCCCATGCTCCGCTACTGGACCGCCGGTGAATCGCACGGCCCCGCCCTCGTGGCCCTCGTCGACGGGTTTCCTGCCGGCATGGCCGTGGATAAGGCCCTGATTGATGCTGAGCTCGTCCGTCGCCAGGGCGGCTATGGACGCGGCGGCCGACAGCGGATCGAGACGGATGCCGTCACGTTTCTGTCAGGGCTCTGGCACGGCGCCACGCTCGGCAGCCCGTTGGCGATTGAAGTTGTCAATAAAGACTCGAAGCTCGAAAGGCTCGAGGACGTCGATCGCCCCCGGCCGGGACATGCCGACCTCCCTGGGGCCATCAAGCATCTGGGAGGCGTCCGTGCGGTGCTGGAGCGGGCAAGTGCCCGTGAGACCGCCGCCCGTGTGGCCGCAGGGGCCCTGGCCCGCCAACTCCTGTCGCTGTTTGGCATCGAGGTCGCCGGCTGGGTGACGGAACTTGGTGGCCTCGTGCTTGGCGACCGTTCCGGCACGCTGTCGGAGCTGCGGGCCCGCCGTGATTCGAGCTCCATCTATTCGCTTCATCCCGAGCGGGACGCGGAAGTCGAGACGCTTATCGATCGGGTGGGCAAAGAGGGAGACACGCTCGGCGGCGTGGTCGAAGTCCGGGTCGATGGCCTGCCCATCGGCCTCGGCACGCATGCCCAGTGGGACCGCAAGCTCGACGGCCGGCTCGCACAGGCAGTCATGGCCGTGCAGGCGATCAAGGGTGTGGAGATCGGCATGGGCTTTGAAGCCGCCAGACGCCGCGGCTCCGAGGTGCACGATCCGATCCACTACGACGCCGGCACCCGCAGTGGCCCGCAGTTGGGCTTCACGCGGCCCACCAACAACGCGGGGGGGCTCGAGGCTGGCATGACCAATGGCCAGCCGCTCGTCGTCCGAGCTGCCATGAAGCCGATCAGCACGCTGCGGAAGCCACTGGAGTCGGTGAATCTCCGGACCAAGCAGGCGGAGGAGGCCGCGTACGAACGGAGCGACGTCTGCGCGGTCAGCGCCTGCAGCGTGATCGTGGAGCATGTCGTCGCGTTCGAGGTGGCAACGGCCCTCGTGGACAAGTTCGGCGGGGACAGCGTCGAGGAGATGCTCGCGCGGTGGCGGCTCTACCATGACCTGGCACGCAGCCGCTAGCGGTCTGGCGAAGAGGACTTGCAAAGAGCACTTGCAAAGAGCATTTGGAGAGCTTGGGTTCAGCGCGGAGTGAAGGTGGAAGAGTCAGGGAAGACTTTCGTCAAAAAAGACTTTTGAGAAACTTCTTTCGCGGATCATTCGCGTACGAATCGCGGATCATGCGTGAGGGGTTAGAAACCGGGAACAGGGATGTTCATCGAACGGTCAGCGTCGCGGATTCGAGCCATGCGCACGCTGTTCGTGCTGTTTGGGCTCGTGCCCTGCGCCGCCCTGTGTGCGTGGGCGGGGGTGCGGCATTCCAGCGGACACCGTGCGGCTCTCGAGCAGGCCTGTGAACGGGTGATTGGCCTGCCGCTGGAGATCGGCAGCGTCGAGCATGTACGGCCCAATGCCCTCCGGCTCCGAAACTGCAGGCTGTCATCGGCGTCGGGGGGCGTGGTGCTGTCGGCTCCGGTGGTCGACGTTGAATCGTCAGCCGGTGAACTCCGCGTCAGCCTCGGAACCATTGACTGCACGCCCGAGTTGGCCCGTGTGTTGTCCGGGCTGGCCGGGGAGTGGCTGCGTCAGCCACTCCGATTTCCGGTCGATTGCGTGATCGACATCAGCGACTTTTCCTGGCGGCCGCGTGCCCGTTCCGCAGTCGAAGGCACCCAGTCGGCGGGTTTAGCAGGAGCAGGCCCCCGTTCTTCCGGACGTCATGGACTCCATATCGAATGCGTCGCCGCCAAGGGATCCCGTGCCGTTCGCGTGCGACGGAATGCTGATGCTGATGCTGATGTGGAGGCGTCTTCGGACGAGGTCCGCGTGGTGTTCGGGGGGCTGGAAAGCGGGGCCGAAAGTGCCACCCAGGATGGCTTCTCAAGCCTGGAGCCGGGGATGGGCGGGCGGCTCGAGGTGCATGGCACCGTCGCGGAACAGGTGCCTGTGGTAATGGTCGAAGCGTTGGCAGGGCTGGAGGGGGGCACGCTGCCTTTTGGGGACGAGGCTTCCCTGAGCGGCACGATCGCCGCGGTGTCCGAGGGTGGGCTTTCGAGTGGTTCAGCCCAGGCCCGGCTCGAACGGGTCGATCTCGCCGCGGCCAGTCTGCATCTGCCCCACCGGATCTCGGGGGAGGCGGTGCTGGCGATCGACCGTCTTGAGTGGGGACGTGGCCGGATAACGGCCTGTGAGTGTCACAGCTCCGTATCTCGTGGCCGTCTCGGCCAGCGGCTGATCGAGGCCTGCGTGTCGGTGATGGGCTGCCGCCCAGGGCCGGCGTATCGCTCGTTTGCCCGCGAGGAGGTACGGCATTTTGACGATGCGGCCTGGTTGCTCAGAATCGGCCCCGCGGGTGTCGCACTCCAGGCCGATCCCGGGCGGTCCGCATCGCTGATCAGAATCCAGGGGCTCTCGATCCTGGATGAGCCGCAGGTCTCGGTGCCGCTGGATCGTCTCGCCTGGCTGCTTTCTCCTCCGGGAGCCACGGCTGTTCCAGCCTCCAGAGCCACCGCCTGGCTGCTGGGTCTGTTTTCCTTTGACCACTCCGGGGCGGCAGCCGCCCCAGCCGGCACCAACGCCATCGGGGGTGCGGAGGCCATTCCGCACAATCCGCCCGAGCAGGCCGTCCGCCCGCTTCGACGCAGCGAATTTTGACCCATTTTTGACGCAGGGCAGACGCTGGGCTGACGGCCCAGGCTGGCAAGTCTGACGAAATACGTCACAGTAGCGACCGCTGGCGGAGTGCCGGCCCTCGCGATCCGCTTTGCTGCGGTCACGACAGGATGATCGTGCGGCCTCATGAAAGGAAACGATGACGCCCTCAACCAAGACCAAACACCGCAAGCACCACTCACCCAAAGTGCCCCGTGGCACACACGACGAGCACGCGCAGCAAGAATCGCTGGCTGCGGCTGAGGGGCTCGAGTTTGGCCGCACAGCGCTCCACGATCCGAGAAACGAAGACGATGCTGCCGTCGCTGGGAGCCTCGCCGTGGAACCGCGGCAGGATGGTGTCGGGGCAGTGGTCGGCATCGACTGGCCGGTGTTGATTTGGGTTGTGGGCGTGCATCTGGCGGCGCTCACGGCACCATTCTTTTTTTCCTGGTCGGGCCTGGCCATCTGCCTGACTCTGTACTGGGTCACGGGCAGCCTGGGCGTGTGTCTGGGCTACCATCGGCTGCTGACGCACGGCAGTTTCACGACGTCCCGGCCAGTACGGCTCTTTTTTGCGTGGCTCGGTGGAGTGTCCGGTGAAGGCTCGGCACTGCTCTGGGTGGCCAACCATCGCAAGCACCATGCTTTCAGCGATCAGGATGGCGACCCCCACACGCCGCGGGATGGTGGACTGTGGTCGCACATGCTCTGGATGTTTCCGAAACGCACCTCTGCCGAACTGGCGGCCCACATCACACGTTGGGCTCCGGACCTCGATCGTGAGCGCGGTCTGCATTTTCTGCAAAACACATTTCTGTTGTGGCACATCCTGATCGGCGGCGGCCTGTTGGCCGGAGGCTGGTGGATGGGTGGTCCGCGGTTGGGCATCTCCTGGCTGGTCTGGGGGCTCGCGCTGCGGATGGTGATCGTGTTTCATGTCACATGGCTTGTGAACTCGGCGACCCACATGTGGGGCTATCGCAACTATGAGACCACCGACGACTCCCGCAACCTGTGGTGGGTGGGACTGCTGGCGTTCGGAGAAGGCTGGCACAACAACCACCATGCCTACCAGCGGATGGCCCGGCACGGGCATCGTTGGTGGGAGGTCGACGTCACGTATTGGGGCATTCTGACGCTGGAAAAACTCGGTCTGGCCCGAAACGTCGTGCATACCCCGTATGGCAAAAGTGCCCGGGCAACGACGGCTAAATAGCGTCTCTGCCGTTGGTTTTGGCTGCTGCTGTTGCAATCCCAACGGCCCCCGATACACTTCGCGTAACGAAACCCTTTTTCAACAATCAATGCCGCCCGTGGACGGGTGGATTTAGGCTAGATGTCGCTTACAAAAGAACGCAAAAACGAACTGATTGGTGCTTATCGGCGAGGGACTGCCGACACCGGATCAGCCGAGATTCAGATCGCCCTGCTCTCAGGACGCATTTCACATCTCACGGACCACTTCAAGAAGCACTCCAAGGATTTTGCGAGCCGGCGTGGTTTGCTCATGATGGTGAGCCGTCGACGTCAACTTCTTGATTATCTCAAGCGAGTCGCGCCTCAGCGGTATCTCGACGTCATTCGGCGGTTGGAGATCCGGAAGTAGTCCCTCTGCCAGCCGGCCGTCGGCGAGTGGCATTGATTGGTGTGATCGGTTCCGTTGTTTCTGCCCGTATGCGCCTGTTCTTCATGAACGGGCGATGCGTTGGGCAGAATGTTTCGCCTTTGGGCGTTGCGGTTCCGGGTCTTGCTCGATCTTCGGCTTATTTGATCTTCGGTGAGTGTTTGCCATTTCTCTGTGAGCCATCGCCGACAACGCGGGGTTCGCTGTGAGGGCGGCCTCTACCACGACTCAATTTCCACGACCCGCTCTTCCGCAGGCTTCAGGGCCAGGGCTGAATACAAAATCACCGTAAGAATCCAAAACACGAGAAGTCAGAACAAGAGAAAGACGCAGAACAAAGGAATCCATTATGAAAGAGCGAGTTGAACGGCAGATCGGTGACCAGGTTCTCTTCATCGAGACGGGCTTTCTGGCCAAACAGGCGGCGGGCAGTGTGCTTGTCGGTTATGGAGAGACCAGGGTGCTCGTGGCCGCCGCCACCGGCGCGCCCCGTGTCGGCATCGATTTCTTTCCGCTGACCTGCGACTACCGTGAGCGGGTCGCTGCTGCCGGCAAGTTCCCCGGAGGCTTTTTGAAGCGGGAGGGGCGGCCGACGATGAAGGAGACGCTCACCAGCCGTCTCATGGACCGGCCCATTCGACCGCTGTTTCCCGAGGGCTTTTTTGATGAAGTCCAGGTGCAGGCCTCCGTGCTCGCCAGCGACCGTCAGAACGACCCGGACATTCTTGGAATGGTTGGCGCTTCGGCCGCCCTGTGCGTTTCCCCGTTGCCCTTCCGCGGCCCGCTCGGCAGCGTCCGGATTGCCCAGGTCGACGGCCGGTTCATTCCGTTTCCGACCCAGGATCAGCTCGAGGAGAGCGATCTGGACCTCATCGTTTCCGGAAGTCCGACGGCCGTGCTCATGATCGAAGGGTTTGCCCGCGAGATGCCCGAGGAGCGGATGCTCCAGGCGATTGAGGAGGCGCATCGCCACATCCGCACCATCTGCGAGATGCAGGACGAACTCGTCCGGAAGGCCGGTAAGCCCAAGAAGGAATATGTGCTGGCCGACTACTCCGGTCTGCGCGATCGCCTGACCCGTGGTTTCTTTGCAGAACTCAGGGCTGCAAAGGCGCTTGCCGGCAAGCAGGAGCGAGGGCAGGCGGTCAAGGCATTGCGTGAACGTGCCAAGGCTGAGATCGCTCCTTCGGAGCCGGCCGCGACCGCACGGGCGGGTGATGCCGGGGGCTTCAGCGATGGGGATTTTGCACACGTCTGGCACGCGCTGGAGGAGCAGGCGGTCCGCCAAAACATCCTCGACGGCAAGCGACCGGACGGCCGGGACTACACGTCGCTTCGGCCGATCCACTGCGATGTCGACCTGCTGCCCCGGGTGCACGGCTCGGCGCTTTTCCAGCGGGGTGAGACACAGGCGCTCATCACGATTACGCTCGGCACAGGCAAGGACGAACAGCGTATCGATGGTCTCGTCGACGAGTATTCGAAGAAGTTCATGCTCGACTACTATTTCCCTTCGTATTCCGTCGGTGAAGTGCGGCCCATCCGTGGTCCGGGGCGGCGTGAGATTGGCCACGGGGCCTTGGCTGAGCGAAGTGTCAAGCCTGTGCTGCCCGATCCCGATGTCTTCCCCTACACGATCCGGGTGATCTCCGACATCCTTGAGTCGAATGGCTCGAGTTCGATGGCGTCCGTCTGCGGTGCCACGCTTGGCCTGATGGCGGCTGGCGTGCCGATTGCCAATCCGGTTGCAGGCATTTCTGTTGGTCTCGTCAAGCAGTCGGAACAGCACTGGGTGTTGCTCACCGACATCATCGGTGACGAGGATCACTACGGCGACATGGACTTCAAGATCGCCGGATCCCACCTCGGTATCACGGGCATCCAACTCGACCTGAAGATTGACGGCATCTCGCCGGCCATCATTGAGGCCACGTTGCGGCAGTCTCGCGAAGCGCGGCTGGAAATCCTGCGGAACATGCTCTCCGCGATCCGAAGGCCGCGTGAGGAAATTTCCCCGTGGGCGCCGCGGCTCTTGCGCACCCGCATCGACCCCGAGAAGATCGGTCTGCTCATCGGACCGGGTGGCAAGACGATCCGTGCCATTCAGGAATCTTCGGGCGCCAGCATCGAAGTCGAGGATGACGGCACCGTAACGGTGGCCAGCCACGACGCCGAAGGGGCGATGGCGGCCATGGCGAAGATCGAAGCCCTCACTGCCTCGATCCAGATCGGTCGGATTTACGAGGGCCGCGTGACGAGCGTGAAGGACTTTGGCGCGTTCGTGGAGCTTGTGCCCGGGAAAGACGGCCTGTGCCATGTCAGCGAACTGTCTGACGAGTATGTGTCGAGCGTCGCGGACGTCTGCCGCGTGGGCGATATCATGCGGGTAAAGGTGATCGCGGTTGACGATCAGGATCGCGTCAAACTGAGTCGCAAGGCTGCCATGCGTGAGCAGGCGCAGGCTGCAAATCCGGCGGACAACTCATAAGCTGGCAACGGATCGGGAAACTCGAGCCCTCTGAAACCTTCGTGGAAGCGGCCATGTCGTCCGCCGACGATTCAAGTCGCTCGCGGGCGGAAACATATGCGGAATTTGCGGCTCTCGTGGGCGCCCTTGCCCACGAGATCCGCAACCCGCTATCCACGATCCGGCTTAATATGGAACTGCTCGCCGAGGATTTCGAGCAGACTGATCCGGAGTCACCGACGAAACACCGCGATCGGAGGGCACGGGCCAAGATCGACCTCGTGCGGCAGGAGTGTGACCGCCTGCAGAAACTGCTGGGCGATTTCCTCGACTTCGCGCGGCAGGAAAAACTCACGCTCGAGCCCGGAAGCCTCAATGTGGAGATCGATCAGTTGCTCGATTTCTACGCCCCGCAGGCCCGGGATTCGCATGTGGAGGTCGTGCGGTATCTCGATCCCGAACTGCCGATGGTCAGGCTCGATCGCGAGACTTTGAGGTCAGCGCTCTTGAACCTGTTGATCAATGCCGTCCAGGCGATGGAGGGAGGCGGACAACTGGTCGTGCGGACGCGGTCAGCCGGGCTGGGTGTGCTTTTGGAGCTGATCGACACCGGACCGGGGATGGAGGCGGAGACGCTTGCAAAGGTGTTTCGTGCCTTTTACACGACCAAGCAGGGCGGCTCCGGGCTCGGTCTGCCGACGGCTCGGAAGATTGTCGAGGCCCACGGTGGTTCGATCGACATGGAAAGCACGCCCGGGCGGGGCACCAAGGTCACGATCTGGCTGCCCGCCCCGCCGCGACTGCCCACGGCCGATCTGCGGTCGGCAGCCCCGGATCGCGGTGTGCCCTCTGTCCCCCAACTGGACGGTCCCAAGGCTGGCTTCGTACCATCGACCGCACCATGAGCCAGCCACGCGAAACCGTTTCCGCCGCGCAGACCCAGTCCGTGTCAGGGCTGCAGGCCCTCGTCCGCGTGCTGGTGGTTGATAACGACATCGTGCATGCCCGCACCATGGGGGAGGTCTTGAGCCGACTCGACTATTCCGTCGCCGTGGTCGGCAGCGGGACGGAGGGGGCCAGGAAGATCGAACAGGAGCCGTTCGATGTCGTTGTCACCGACCTGATGATGAACGATATCGGCGGCCTGGAGATCCTCTCGCGGGCGAAGCAGGCGTCGAACGAAACCGAAGTCATCGTGGTCACCGGCCACGGCACCATCCCTTCGGCGGTGGCCGCCATGCAGCAGGGCGCGTTTACCTACCTGCAGAAACCGCTCGACCTTGCCCACCTGCGGGCCGCTGTCGAGAAGGCATCCGCTGGTGTCCGCCTCAAGCGGCAGAATCTCGAGCTGAACCGCCGTCTCGACGAGAAGTTTGGGTTTGAGGGCGTCGTCGGATCGAGTCGGCAGATGCTCGGCCTGATTGAAAGGCTCAAGCGAATCGCCCCGACCGATGCGACCGTGCTCATTCAGGGTGAGACCGGCACCGGAAAAGAACTCGTGGCCCAGGCCATCCATCAGAACAGCCCGCGCAAGAACAAGCCCTTCGTTGCCCTCAACTGTGCCGCGCTCAGCGAGCACATTCTGGAGAGCGAACTCTTCGGCCATGTGCGGGGCGCGTTCACCGACGCTTCCAGCGACCGCATCGGCAAGTTTGAATACGCCAATGGGGGCACGCTGTTTCTCGATGAGGTCGGCGACATGCCGATGCCGACGCAGATCAAGCTCCTGCGGGTCCTGGAATCCGGGGAAATAACCCGTGTCGGTTCCAACACGCCGACACGGGTGAACGTGCGGATTCTTTCGGCCACGAACCGGAACCTGGAGGATGCGATTGCCGCGGGCTCTTTCCGTAGTGATCTCTACCATCGGCTCAAGGTGGTCACGATCGCCATCCCCTCGCTGCAGGAGCGGGCTGCCGACATCCCCCTGCTCATCGAGCATTTCATCAGGCAGTTTGCCAAGCGGCACAGCAAGACGATCAAGGGCATGTCGTTGGCCGCCCGCATGAAGCTCGGTGGTTTTGACTGGCCCGGCAATGTGAGACAGCTTCGCAACGTGATCGAGAGCATGGTGGTCGTGGACTGCGACGAACTGCTCGACGTGGATGACCTGCCGCTCGAGTTCGAGCCCGAAGTCGCTACCCCGCCGCCGTCCGGATCGGCGGATGCCGACGCTCAGGCCCCGGCGGCCGGACATACGACCGGACATGCGGCCGGACTTGGGGCCGGACTTGGGGCCGGACTTGGGGCCGCTCCGGCTACCGATCTGCATGCGGGGCTGGCGTCAATCGTGGGCCGTCCGCTGGACGAGGTGGAACGCATCCTGATTACCGAAACGCTCAAGCTGACTGGCGGCAACCGTGAGCATGCGGCCGAACTGCTCGGCATCGGTGAGCGGACGCTGTACCGAAAAATCAAGGAGTACCAGCTCCCCTGACGTACTGAGGCCGAAGCAGGGGCGGAGCCATGGCGAGAATTCACACACTGCCGGTGTCGGTAGTCAACCGCATCGCAGCGGGCGAGGTCGTCGAACGGCCCGCGAGTGCGGTCAAGGAACTGCTGGAAAATGCCCTCGATGCGAAGCCGTCGCGGGTTGACGTCGCGATCGAACAAGGAGGCATCGCGCTGGTCCGGGTGGTGGACGATGGCGGCGGCATCGACGCCGACGACCTGTCGCTTGCGGTCACCGCCCACGCCACCAGCAAACTACGGGTCGCGGAGGATCTCGAACGGATCGAGACACTTGGATTTCGTGGAGAGGCGCTGGCGAGCATCGGCGAAGTGGCTCGCCTCGTGATCCGGTCCCGCACCCCGCATGGCCCCGGTGCCAGTCTGACGGTGGACGGTGGACGGGTGGGAGAGGTGATTCCTGAGGGATGCGGACTCGGCACGACTGTCGAGGTGCATCAACTCTTCGGCAACGTGCCCGCCAGACGGGCGTTTCTCCGGGCCCCGCAGACGGAGTGGGCGCATTCCTCGGAGGCGTTTGTCCGCACGGCCCTGGCCCATCCGGGGGTGGCGATGTCGTTGTCTCACAATGGTCGCCGCGTGCACGACCTGCCGGCGGCGTCGGTGTGGCGGGACAGGATCGGCGGGCTGTTTGGTACCAGCCTCAGCGACCGCCTGATCGACGTGGCGGCGGATGACGGCGAGATCTCCGTGCGCGGCCTTGTGGGCCGGCCTGAGGACGACATGGCCGGCACGCGACTGCAGTATCTCTTTGTGGCAGGCCGCCCATTTCGCGATCGTTCGATCCTTCACGCCGTGCAGGAGGGCTACCGCGGGCTGCTTCTGTCCGGACGGCAGCCGATCGTCTTTCTGTCGTTCGACATGCCGGCCGACATGGTCGACGTCAACGTGCACCCGGCGAAAATAGAGGTGCGCTTCCGCGAGCCGTCGAGACTCTATCGACTCGTGCTCGCGAGCTTACGAACAACGTTTCTTCAAGCCGACATGGGCACGCGGCTCAAGGCACCGGAGCCGGTCTGGTCGGGCGAGACCGGCGGCGTCCCACCCACCATAGAGCGAGGCGACTCTGGGTCGGTGGGACCGTGGGATCGACCGGCGGCCGGGGTCAGGGCCGCTTCGTCGACTGGATATCCGCCTTGGTTTGGGCAGCCCCGGAGGCAATCGAGCCTCCCACCTGACGGTCCGCCGGAAAAAGTTCCCCTCTGGGAGAGGGCCGATTCGGCCGAGCCGTTGACCGCCCAGGGACTCCCGCCCAGTGGTGCAACCGCCGCCGTCGTTGGGGCGGGGCACGCCGGCGGTGAGCGTGCCGTACAGATGCACAATCGCTACATCGTGGTCGAGTGCGGGGATGGCATCGAGGTGATCGATCAGCATGCGCTCCACGAGCGGGTCTTGTACGAACGGCTGAAGGCGTCGGTGGCGGGTGGGAGCCTGGAGGTGCAGCCCCTGCTCATTCCGGAGAAGTTTGATCTGGCCGCAGCCGAGTTGGAAATCGTCACCGAACATGCCGAGGCCCTCGAGCGGGCAGGAATGCGGGTCGAGCCCTTCGGTGGCTCGACCGTGATCGTGACGAGCAAGCCCGTGCTGGCCGGCAGCACGCCGGCTGCCGAGATCATCCACGAGATCTTGAATCGCCTGGCGGCAGCGGCGGCGGGCAGCGATGCCGCCATGCTCGTTGATGAAGTGCTGCACGGGTTGGCCTGCCGCGCGGCTATCAAGGCCGGCGATCCGCTCTCGCGGGAGGAGGTCGATGCGCTCGTGCGCGACCGGCGATTGGTCCGCGAATCGCATCACTGCCCGCACGGCCGTCCGACCTCCCTCGTGTTTTCGCGGCAGGATCTCGACAGGCAGTTTCGTCGCACCTGACACCTCTCCCCGACGGAAGACCACATGATCTGCGTCAGCATCGGACGGGGCCGGCATCGGCACGTCATCGCCGAGCACAAGCATCTCGCCGAACACGGCATCAAACTCGTGGAACTCAGGCTCGATTACATCGAGGGCCCGGTCCAGGTCGCGCGGCTCCTCAGGGACAGGCCCTGCCCCGTCATCGTCACCTGCCGCCGCACGGTGGATGGTGGACGCTGGGGACAATCGGAAGAGGCCCGCAGGCTCGTGCTGCGAACGGCGATCGTGGAGGGAGCCGATTACATCGATTTGGAAGAGGATATCGCCGCCGAGGTGCCGCGCTACGGCAAGACCAAACGCATCGTCAGCCATCACGATTTCCATAAAACCCCCGCCGACCTCTCGGTGCTCCACTCGCGGCTGGCATCCATGGATGCTGATATCGTGAAGATCGCGACGATGGCCAACCAACCCACCGACAACCTGCGGATGCTGGACATGGTGCAGGCGGCCCGCGTGCCGACGGTGGGCATCTGCATGGGCGATATCGGCATGCCGACACGGGTGCTCGTCGGCCGTTACGGGGCCCCCTTTACGTTCGCGACCTTCCACGAAGACCGGGTCCTGGCGCCGGGCCAAATCGGCTGGCGGCAGATGCGGGATCTCTACCGCTACGACTCGATCTCGATGGCGACGCGTATCTATGGCGTTGTGGCCGATCCCGTCGCCCACAGCCTCAGTCCGTTTGTTCACAACGCGGCGCTCGAGGCGGCGGGCATCGACGCCGTCTATCTACCCTTTCGCGTGCCCGCCGAGCAGATTGATGAGTTTCTGGAACGGGCGGCGAGCTGGCCGCTATCGGGCTTGAGCGTGACCATTCCCCACAAGGAGGCTGTGCTCAAGCATGCCCTCCGCCAGGATTCGCTGGTGACATCGATCGGCGCGGCCAACACCCTTGCGTTCGGACCCGAGGGCGTGTCCGCCTTCAACACCGATGCCACCGCCGCGATTGAAAGCCTGAAAGCGGCTCTTGTGGAGCGTGATGCCGAGGGGCATGCGGAGGGCGAATCGGTGAGAACGTCCACCGGATTCGGCCTGAAGACGGCGATCGTGCTCGGTGCCGGCGGGGCGGCCCGGGCAGTCTCCTTTGGACTGAAACAACAGGGGGTGGACGTCACCGTGAGTTCCCGGACGCTCGAACGCTCCAAGCGGATCGCCACCGAGGTGGGGTGCCGGTCGGTCGACTGGAATTATCGCTACCGCGTGCCCTATGACTGCGTGGTGAATGCGACGCCCATCGGGATGCATCCCAATGTCGATCAAACACCATACGCCAAGGAGTATTTGCGGTCCTACATGGTGGTCTTCGACACCGTCTACAATCCTGAAAACACCTTGCTTGTGAAAGAAGCCCGTTCCGTGGGCTGTCAGATCGTGACCGGCGTGGACATGTTCGTTCGCCAGGCGGCGATTCAGTTTCGCATCTGGCATGATACCGATGCCCCGGATCAGTTGATGCGAGACGCCCTCAAGCGGGCCACATCATCGGCGCGGCCGCCCGACTGATGGAACCGCTCGGAAACCAGATTCCTGACCGCCTCGGGAGGTTCTTGAATACATGCCACGCATTACCCTCATCGGCTACCGGGGCACGGGCAAAACGACCGTGGCGGCCCTGCTCGCCGGCAGCCTCGGCTGCGGCTGGTGCGACGCCGACGTCGTGCTCGAACAGAAAACAGGCTGCTCAATCGGTGCGTTGGTGCGTGATCGCGGGGAGGCGATGTTTCGCGATGCAGAGGAGGCGGTGCTCGCCGAACTTCTGGCCGGGTTTCCGGGCGTCCTTTCCACCGGAGGTGGAGCCGTGCTGCGGCCCGCAAATCGGGAAGCACTCCGGCGGTGTGGCCGCCCTATCGTGTGGCTCACGGCACCAGCCGATGTGATTCGCGGCCGTCTCGCCGCCGATCCCACCACAGCGGACCGGCGGCCGGCCTTGTCGGTGTCGCTCACCGGTGCCCTGAAGGCCCCGGCCGACCGCTTGCCCGACCCTTTGGCCGAGGTGGCCGAGGCGCTCGAGACACGCGAATCGCTTTATCGCGAGTGCGCCGATTTTCGCGTCGATACCTCGCTGGCGACGCCGGCCGAAGTGGCTCGACTGGTAGCGGCCTGGCTGGGCGGTGAGTGGATCGAGCGGGCCGGCAAGGCGGGGCCAAGTGCGGGGCCAAGCGTGGAGCCTTCGGCGGGTGATCCTCCCGCGCATAGCCCGCTGGCTGACGGAACGGGGGGAGCCGCATCATGAGTTCGGCTGCTTTTCCGCTGACGCTCCTGCCCGCTGCCGACAGTGCCCTCTGGCCCCTGGTGGTGGCGGCCATTGCCGCCGTTGCCGGCCGCCTGCTCACGTTGGGAATCGGGGGACTGCTCGACTCAGGTGCCTTTGCCTACGAGGAGCAACCGTTGAAGGTCGGCGACGCCGGGAGCCGCCGCTGGATTGAAGTGGCGGTCGTGGCAGCGGCTGTCGGTCTCTGGTGGTGGGAGGTGCAGCGGCTTGGGCTGGGCCCGGCAGTGGGGGCCGGCTCCGACATGGTCTACGGCAACGCGGTCTCGCCGCCGGCAGACGGTGCGGTGGTTGTGCGATATGCCGCGCATGCCGTGCTTGGCCTGCTGCTGGCTGCCGCGGCATGGATCGACATCCGGCATCGCGTGATTCCCGACTGCGTGACCGTGCCCGGAGTGCTCCTCGGTCTGCTTGTTGTCTGGCTGGTGCCTGATGTGCTTCTGCCGGTCGGGTGCGAGGTGCCCCGGTCCTTTGCGCCACCGCTGCTCGAGGTCGATGTGCTCGGCTGGTACGGCGGGCTTCGCACGCAGACGCCTCCATCATGGATGGAGGGATCGCCGCACGTGATCGGACTCGTCGTGCCGGCGGCCGTTTTCTCGGTCTGGTGGCTGGTCTGCACGGCACCCTTTCTTCTGCCGATCGAGCCCGATCCCGCTGGCATGCATGCGTCGGTCGCGGTATCAAGATGGCGGCGGATCGAGCCGCGCAACGTGATTCTTTTGGTGGGACTGGCAGCCATCATGGCGGCCTGGTACGCGGGGGGCGATCGGTTCCGCGGGCTGCAGTCGGCGTGTGTGGGACTCGCCGTATCGGCCGGGCTGGTGTGGAGCATCCGCGAGGGGGCATCAAGGAGCTTGGGGCGGGAGGCGATGGGGCTCGGTGACGTGACATTGATGGCCATGGTGGGGGTGTGGATCGGCTGGCAGGCGAGCGTGCTGGCTTTCTTTCTGGCCGCCTTCATTGGCCTCGCCCACGGCGTGATGCAGCTGGTCCGCCACCGGGAGAATGAACTGCCCTATGGCCCGAGCCTGTGTCTCGCCAGCGGGGCTGTGATCGTGGGCTGGCGGCCGCTGTGGCAGTGGGCAGAGGGCCCCTTCACGCAGCCGTTCGATCTGGCGCTGGTGATCGGTGCGGTCGTGATCCTGACGGCCATCACGCTCTTCGTGTGGCAGCGTTTCCGCAGGTGATCTTTCGCCGGGCGGCACTTCGAGGCCGTGTTTTCCCGACGCGTGCCGCTCTTGCCAGGATTGCCGGTCTTTCCTACGATTCCGCCCCCGTTCGGGCGTGGAGCCGCAGGAATGACGAGTCTCTTGTACGCGATCAAAGAGTCTATGAGCGCTCGCGGAGTGCTGTTGCCGGCGCTCGCGCTGGCACTCGGCTGCTCGAATCATCTGTTCCAGAAGCCCGGGACGGCAACGCCCGTGAATCTGGTACCGCCACCGGGCGTGGCGGCGCCGGCGGCAACGCTGCCGCCCCTGTCCGCCTCGTCGGCGACTCCCCTGCCCTCGTACGCGGATGTCGATGGCCGCCAGGTACAGACGACCCTGGCACGTAGTCAGGATGAGAATCAGCTTCTCAAGGACGAGATCACCGCGCTACGGGAGCAGTTGGCGAGCACGTCGAACCAACTGGCGGTCTCGCGGGCTCCGATGTCCGGCGCCGCGGCGACACCGTGGGGCATGCCAGTTTCCTCAGGTATGTCAGGTTCCTCAGGCATGCCAGGGCAGGCCAGCACGGGCCTGCCGGCGGGCAATCTTCAGCAGCCCGGTGGGCCCGCGGCTGTCGTAGCGGGGATGGCTGCCGCTTCCGCGGTGAATGGTCCGGCTGCGATGTACGCTGCGATGGGCCAACTCACCCTGCCGGGTGTCGAAAGCCGTTTCGACGGCAACGTCGTGCGGCTCGAACTACCGGCTGACCGACTGTTCGACGGCGGCAGTGCCACCTTGTTACCCGGCGGCACCGCGCTGCTCACGCAGGTCGCCGGGGAGATCGACCGGCTCTTCCCCCGGCACTTCGTGGGCATCGAGGGGCATGTCGACACGGAGCCGCTTGAACAGTCGTCGTGGGGCTCCCCGCACCAGCTCACCGCTGCCCGCGCGGCGACCGTGTTTGATTTCTTTACGACTCGGACACCGCTTCGGCAGGGGCAGCTGTTTCTGGTGGCGCATGGCGGAAATCATCCGGTGGTCTCCAACGCCACGGCCGCGGGCCGCACCCGCAACCGCCGCGTGGAGTTGGTCGTCTATCCGGAACGAATCGGGCCGGAAGGTATTGGGAACGACGCGCCCGTCGCTGAATGAGCGTTTGCCGTCCCTGGTGAAGCGTCGCCACGAGGGCTACTTTCGGTCCCCGGCTCCCGACCCTAAACTCCTGTCATGGTCACGATCATCGACTATGGCAGCGGCAATCTCCGCAGCGTCCAGAAGGCGCTGGAGCGGGTGGGCGTGGAGGCCCGCATCACCGACGACCCGAACGTCGTGGCCGAATCGGCTCGGCTGGTGCTTCCCGGGGTCGGTGCCTTTGGCGATGCCATCCGAGCCCTCCGCGGCCGTGGCCTCGTAGAGCCCATTCTCGACCATATTCGGGCTGACCGTCCGTTTCTCGGCATCTGCATGGGACTGCAACTGCTCTTCGAGACTGGCGCCGAGGGCGGGCACCACGAGGGGCTGGGGGTTCTGCCGGGCGAGGTCATTCGGTTTGACCCTGTTCCCGGCCTGAAGATCCCGCACATGGGCTGGAACCAGGTCTTCTGGCGGAAGGGCACGACGGCCCATCCTGCTGCGGCCGACGGCGAACACTTCTACTTTGTTCACTCCTACGTGGCACGTCCCCGCGACGAGTCGGTAATCGCGGCAACGAGCGACTATGGCGGTCCGTTCTGCGCAGCCGTGTCCCGGGGTCGGCTCTTCGCGACGCAGTTTCATCCCGAGAAGAGCCAGGCGGCGGGCATGGATCTCCTGCGTGCCTTCGTGACTGAAACATGACCTCCTGGATCCGGCACCCGGCCGCTGTGGCCGGTTTGCCCACCTCATCCTGGCCGACGACACATCACATACGAAAGCACTGACCATGGAACTCTGGCCCGCCATCGATCTTCGCGGCGGTAGGTGCGTGCGGCTCCTGCAGGGTGATTACGCCCGCGAGACCGTATTTGGGGACGACCCCGTGGAGATGGTGCGACGGTTTGCGGCTGGTGGTGCCCGTCGTCTGCACATCGTGGATCTCGACGGCGCCAAGGAGGGAACTCCGGTGCAGGCAGACCTCGTGGCCCGCATGGTGGCGGCTGCGGGAATCCCATGTCAGTTGGGAGGTGGCATCCGTTGCGTCGATACGGCCCGTGGGTATGTGCAGGCGGGCGTGCAACGGCTGGTTGTGGGCAGTGTGGCCATCGAGAAGCCAGACCTGCTCGCCGAACTGGCCCGCGCATTTCCAGGGCAGATCGTGCTGGGGCTCGATGCACGGGATGGAAAGGTGGCGGTGCGGGGCTGGCTTGAGACCAGCCCCCTGACGGCGATCGATGTCGCGAATCGGCACGAACACCTGCCGCTGGCGGGAATCGTCTACACCGATATCGCCAAGGATGGAATGATGGCTGGGCCAAACCTGGTGGCGCTGGCGGAAATGATCCGTGCGGTCCGTCTGCCGGTCATCGCCTCGGGCGGCGTGTCGAATGCCGCGGATATCCGGCAGGTGGCAGCCGTCGGGGCGGCCGGTTGCATCGTGGGTCGGGCTCTCTACGAGGGGGGGCTGACGCTGGCCGCGGCGGCCGATGCCGCCTCCGAGCCGGCCGACGCCGGCTGATACCTGCCTGCCCAGGCTACCGATCTTTCCCGGCCCGATGCAGACGGGGTTTTTTATGGGAAAGGGCGGAAGAACCCTCAATTCCCCCCCGGTTTCGCGTCGACCGATTGGATGACCAGTTTGCCGGGCCCGCCGACCGTCCTTACCATCGAGTCTCATGGCCACCGACATTCGTATCAAGGAACAGTTGCCGGAACTCACGCGGCGGATCGTCGGCACGTATCAGGACGTTCCAACGATTCAGTATCTCGGCCACTGCCCCCTCCCAAACTACGAGGCGATCGTGTCGGCCTGTGAGGATCTCAAGGAGATTCTCTATCCCGGATACCGGCGTCGTGAAAACCTGCACATGGGCAACGTCACCTACCACGTGGGCGACCTCGTGGACGGGCTGCACGACAAACTCACCACGCAGATCGGCCGGGCCCTGCGGCACAGCCTGTCGGCCCAGCGAGTTGCAACCGAGCAGGGAGTCGATCCGCCTGCGGTTCCGGACGCCGTGCAGCATTGCACCGATGAAGGCGATTTCGAGGCGCTTGGTCAGGCGAAGGCGGTCGAGTTTCTCGAACGTATTCCCGACCTACGGCGGGTGCTCGCCACCGATGTGCAGGCCGCCTACGACGGCGATCCGGCAGTCCGCACGCTCGATGAGGTCATCTTCTGCTATCCGGGCCTCGAGGCCGTCACGATTCATCGGCTCGCCCACCTGCTCCACCGGCTGGAGGTGCCGTTGATCCCGCGGATGATGGCTGAATGGGCCCATGCGAGGACCGGCATCGACATCCATCCTGGGGCAACGATCGGCGGTCACTTCTTCATCGACCACGGCACTGGCGTCGTGATCGGCGAAACCTGCGAGATCGGCAGCCGCGTCAAGCTCTACCAGGGGGTCACGCTCGGGGCCCTCTCGTTTCAGACCGACGCCGATGGCCATCTTGTGCGAGGCACCAAGCGGCATCCGACGATCGAGGATCGCGTGGTCGTCTATGCCAATGCGACGGTCCTCGGCGGGGCGACGCGGATTGGTCACGATTCCGTGATCGGCAGCAACGTCTGGCTGACGCGATCGGTCGATCCCCATACGACCGTTGTGCTGGAACGCCCCAAACTCCGGATGCGAGGCGAAGCACCGCCGCCAGAGTCTGACTATCAGATTTAGGCCTGACCAGCAGATTGAGGCCTGACCAGCAGATTGAGGCCTGACTACTGCCGATTGCGTTCGGCGATGCGGACGACCTCGCGGGCGTTTGCCTCGGCATGCATTTTGGCGGCGATCGCCTCCTCTCCAGTGGCGACCGTAGCCCGGATCTTGGTGAGTTCCTCGCGGGCCAGAACGAGGTCAATTTTTTCCGCGGCAACGGCACGCTGGGTGATCACGGTCACGGCGTTGTGACCAACCTCGACGAATCCCCCCTCGACGAATACCCGCCTCACGGCATCTGCCGGTCCGCCCTGTTCGCCACTGATCCGGATCTCGCCGGCGCCCAGACGCCCAATGAACGGGGCATGGCCCCGGGCCACGCCCCGCTGGCCGTCGAACAACGGCAGTGTGATGGTCCGGGCGCGGGTGTCGAGACTCGTCATCTCCGGAGTCACGATCACACAGCGCACGCCGCTGCCGTCGTCGCCACGTCCTGTTTCGGCTTGTGTTGCATCAGCCATCGAAAGTCTCTTCCAGGTATCAGGTATCAGGTCTCTGTGAGGCGTGGCCCCGTGGCATGCCCACGCGTCGGGCCAGCGAACAACGACTCAGTTCTCATGCTCAGCTTTTGGCGGCCAACTTCTTGGCCTGTTCTTCGGCTTGCTCGATGGAGCCAACGTACATGAAGGCCGGTTCGGGTAGGTGATCCCACTTGCCGTCGGCGATCTCCTCGAACGACCGGATCGTGTCGGCAAGGCTCGTTATTTCACCAGGCTTGCCTGTGAATACCTCTGCCACGAGGAACGGCTGCGAGAGGAATCGCTCCATGCGACGGGCACGATGCACGACCAGTTTGTCTTCCTCGGACAGTTCGTCCACGCCCAGGATCGCGATGATGTCCTGCAGTTCGCGGTAACGCTGCAGTGTCCGCTGCACTCGGCGGGCAATCTTGTAATGACGCTCGCCAACGTACTGCGGATCAAGGATTCGGCTCGATGAGGCGAGCGGATCGACGGCGGGATAGATCCCCTTCTCTGAGATGGAACGCTCCAGGTAGAGGAAGGCGTCGAGATTGCCGAATGCAGTCGCCGGAGCCGGGTCGGTCGGGTCGTCGGCTGGAACGTAGACGGCCTGAACAGAGGTGATGGCCCCCTTCGAAGTCGACGTGATTCGCTCCTGCAAGGCACCCATCTCGGTGGCCAGCGTCGGCTGATACCCCACCGCGCTTGGCATCCGGCCCAACAGGGCGCTGACCTCGCTGCCGGCCTGCGAAAAGCGGAAGATGTTGTCCACGAAGAGGAGCGTGTCGGCGCCGGTCGTGTCGCGGAAATACTCGGCCATCGTGAGCGCCGAGAGGGCCACCCGGAGCCGAGCGCCAGGCGGTTCGTTCATCTGGCCGAAGACCATGCATGTCTGTTCGATCACGCTGCGGCCCGTGTCGCCGATCTTGGCTTCCTGCATCTCGAGCCAAAGGTCGGTGCCCTCTCGAGTCCGCTCACCGACGCCGGCAAAGACTGAATAGCCGCCGTGGGCGCTGGCGATTCGGGCGATGAGTTCGGTGAGAATGACGGTCTTGCCGAGGCCGGCACCGCCGAAGAGGCCGGCCTTGCCGCCGCGGACGAACGGCGTGAGCAGATCGATCACCTTGATGCCTGTCTCGAAGAGTTCGGTCTTCGTGGAGAGATCGGTGATCGGTGGGGGATCACGATGGATTGGCCACCGTTCTGCAGTCTTGACCTCACCACGATTGTCGATCGGCTCACCGAGCAGATTGAAGACCCGACCGAGCGTGGCCGGTCCCACGGGCACGCTCACTGGACCACCGGTATCGACGACGTCGGCTCCACGAATCAGTCCGTCGGTGCTGCCGAGTGCCACGCAGCGAACCTTTCCACCACCGAGGTGCTGCTGCACCTCGCCAACGAGATGGAGCGATACGCCCTTCTTCTCACTGTCGATGCGGACGGCGTTGTAGATCGCCGGAATGCCGTCTTCCGCAAATTCAACGTCGAACGTCGAACCGATCACCTGCGTGACGTGTCCGATGTTTCTGCCTGCTGTCTTGGTCGCCGTCGCCATGATGGTTCCTGTTCGTGTAACGATCGAAAGTGTGGAGTCCGATGAACGTGTGTTTTGCAGCGTATTCTCGTGATCGCCGCTACTGCTTCAGCGCCTCGACGCCGCCGAGAATCTCCATGATCTCGCCGGTGATCTGCGATTGTCGGGCGCGGTTGTATCGCCGGGAAAGGTTTTTGATGAGTCCGGCAGCGTTTTCGCTGGCAGCTTTCATGGCCACCATTCGGGCCACCTGCTCGCTGACTGCCGCGTCCAGAAAACACTTGAAGAGCCTGGAAAGAAAGCTGGCCGGCAGGATTTCCTCGAGAATGCTTCCAGCCGAGGGGTAGAAGTCATATTCCTGCGAGGCGAGTGTGGCCGCCTGGGAGGCTGTTCCCGTGGCAACCTGACCGGTTTTTTCGGGGGCCTTCAGCGGCAAGAGCATTTCCGTGACCGCCTCCTGCCGAGCGATACTGTGAAACCGGGTGTAGACGACATCGAGCCGGTCAATCGTGCCGGCGGTGTAGGCATCAAGATAGGCACGGCCGATGGGCATGACGGCGTCGAAGGCGGGCTTATCCTCGAACGACGTGAATTTTTGATCCATGTCGATGCCGCGGAACTTCAGTGCTGCAATACCCCGTTTGCCCGACACGGCCACGTCGGTGTCGACCTGCTCGCTCTTCCATTGGCCGATCATGGCCACAGACTGTCTCACAATGTTGGAATTGTAGCCCCCGCAGAGGCCACGATTGCCGGAGAGTACCAGCACGGCTGTCCGCTTCGTGGGCCGAATATCGAGCAGCGGGTGAATGACATCAGCGCCAGCTGCGGAGATATTTTCAAGGATCTTCACGAGTTGCTTCGTATAGTCCCGCGCGGCGACCGACCGGTCCATCGCCTTCTTGAAACGCGCCGTGGCGATCAGTTCCATCGTGCGCGTGATCTTGCGGATGTTCCGAACGGAACGCCTGCGTCGATCGAGTGCTCTCGCCTTTGCCATGCTGTCAGACCTTCACAACGTGATCAAACATCGAAACCTTCAGCGTTTTTTCCAGGTTTTCTTTTCTACGTTTTCCGTCCCAGCGATTGTTTCGGACTATTTCAAGAGGAAAACCTGGCAGGGACAGGCCATCTTTTCGCTGCTGCCGCGCTGCTACCGCGTCGCTCCAACTGGTGTGCGGGGACTGGCCTTCGCGGCCCACTGCCGCTTGAACTCGGCAATCGCGGCCTCGAGTTGGCGTTCCGATTCGGAGTCGAATTCCTTTGTCTGTTCGATCTTGGCCCGAAGTTCGGGGACCTGATCGCGAATGAAGGTCAGGAATCCCTTCTCCCAATCGGCGACCTCCTCACGCTTCACGGCGTCCAAGTGTCCGCGGGTTCCGGCGTAGATACTCAAGACCTGATCGACAATGTCCATCGGCTGATACTGTCCCTGCTTGAGCAACTCGACCATCCGGTAGCCCCTGTCGAGACGCAACTGCGTGGCGGCATCGAGATCGGTTCCGAGTTGGGCGAATGCCTCAAGTTCGCGAAAGCTTGCGAGGTCGAGACGCAGACCGCCGGCGACCTTTTTCATGGCCTTCGTCTGAGCGGCACCACCCACGCGGGAAACCGAAATGCCGACGTTCATGGCAGGCCGTTGGCCGGCAAAGAAGAGGTCGGGCTGGAGGTAGATCTGGCCGTCGGTGATCGAGATCACGTTGGTGGGGATGTAGGCGGAGACCTCGCCTTCAAGCGTTTCGATGATCGGCAGCGAGGTGAGCGAACCGCCCCCCTTCTCCTTCGAGAGTTTTGCCGAGCGTTCGAGCAGACGGCTGTGGGCATAGAAGACGTCGCCCGGGTAGGCCTCGCGGCCCGGGGGGCGACGCATCAAAAGCGAGAGTTGGCGGTATGCGGTGGCCTGCTTGGAGAGATCGTCATAGACGATCAACGCGTGTTCGCCGTTGTACATGAAGTATTCGGCCATTGCCGTGCCGGAATACGGCGCGATGTATTGAAGCGGGGCCGCGGTGCTGGCCCCCGACACGATCACCGTCGTGTAGTCCATGGCGCCGTATTTCCGCAGGATGTCGATGGCCACAGCCACCGATGAATCCTTCTGGCCGACGGCGACGTAGAAACACTTCACGCCGCTGTTCTTCTGGTTGATGATTGCGTCGATGCCGATAGCCGTCTTGCCGGTCTTCCGGTCACCGATGATCAGCTCCCGCTGGCCACGGCCGATGGGGGTCATGGCATCGATGGCCTTGATGCCTGTCTGCAGTGGCTCGCGAACCGGTTGCCTGTCGGCCACACCGGGAGCGAGTGTTTCAACGGGGCGGCGGTGCTCGGTCACGACCGGTCCCTTGCCGTCGAGCGGATTGCCCAGCGGATCGAGCACCCGACCAATGACGGCCTCGCCGACCGGCACGCTCAACAGCTTTCCGGTGCTCCGGACCTCATCACCCTCGGTGACCTTGAGGTAGTCACCGAGAATGATCACGCCGACGGAATTTTCCTCGAGATTGAACGCGAGTCCGGTGACTCCGCCTGGGAATTCAACCATCTCTCCGGCCATCACGCCGGAGAGGCCCCAGACCCGGGCGATGCCGTCGCCGACCTCGAGCACACGCCCAACTTCGCGGACGTCGATGCCCGACTCGAAACGGTCGATCTCCTCACGCAGTACCGAGGCGATCTCGTCCGTATTGAATTTCATGAATGCTCCTCTGTTTCAGTCGGTCCCTGAGCCGCACAAGGCTCGTGGCGACGGAATGGTCATAGACGGTGTCGGCGATCCGCACGATGAGGCCGCCGATCAGTTCGGAATTGACGATGAATGTCGGGGAAACGTTTGCGCCAACGGCTCTTTCGACCGCGGAGACGATCTCCTGCTGTTCCGCGGAGTCAAGCGGCACGGCCGTGGTAAAGGTGGCCTGACGACGGCCCTCCATTTCGTCGGCAAGACGGTGTGCGGCCGCCACGACCTGAGGCAGCATGCCAAGCCTGCCGTGGCGGGCCAGGACGTGCAGCGAATGAAGGGTCGTTGGCAGAACCTTTCCTGCGCAGATCCGGTTGATGACGGCCGACTTCTCCTCGGGCGAGATCTTTGGTGAGTCAAAAACGAGCTTGGCCTTCGGCACCTGGGGGAGCACTTCCCGCACGACCGCGTCGAGTTCCTCCAGCACCTCCCGACGGCACTGCTTTTTATCGGCAGCCTCGACGATGGCCTGCGCGTAGACGTTCGACAGACGCTCCACGCCGATGTCGGCGGGCGCATCACCGGCGTGGCTGGCTGTCTGGAACTCGTCGTGGTGCCCGTGGGCTGTGGAAGTCATCTGACTGGCCTCAGTTCATGCTCGGTGTCGTGCCGATGCTCGCGACCGAGTCACGAACAAGCCGTGCCTGATCCTCGCGGCCAAGCTTTTCGCGAAGAAACTTGCCTGCGACCTCCACGGCCAGGTCCCCTGCTCTGTCTGCAATCTGGGCAAGCGCCTCGTCCTTTGCCAGGCCGATTTCGTGGCGGGCCCGGACCTGCTCGTCGTCGGCCGCCTTGCGGGCTTCCGCAACGATCGTCTGCCGGGTGACATCGGCGTCACGGCGGGCTTCTTCAAGCATCCCGCGGACCTCATCCGCCGTCTCGGCCAGTCGCCGTTCGTAGGAAGCCAGCATCCGCTTGGCATCCTCATTCGCCGCCTGCGTCGATGCAATCATGTCGGCAATCCCCTGCTCACGCTTCTCAAGGCCCTGCATGATCGGCTTCCATGCGAACTTCGACAGAAGGGCAAAGAGGGCGAGAAAAACAGCGAAGGACCAGACGGCCAGATCGGTCTGGAACCAGGCCGGGCTCTCGAACGCTTTCTGCGTCGTGCCCGGGGGTGGATTGTGGCCAATCTCGGGCAGGTGCCCGTGGTCGCCGCTGCCGGCAGAATGCCCATCGGTGTGCTGGGCATCAGCCGCATGCACCACTCCGCACGGGAGCATTCCACCGAGCAGAACGGCACTCAATCCGAATGCTGCGACGAACGCCGCCGTGGTCGTCCGCAGCCGCGATGTGGGCCGCTCAACGGTCGTGGCAAAAAAGTGGTTCAAGGTCGATCTCCGAAGTGGTGATCCGGCAGAAGGCGTCGGCATCGGGCGGGTGGTCTGCATAGTCTTTTGGGGAGACAGTCTTCCGGGGCACAGTTTGTAGGTCACACGGTCGACAGGTCGGTGAATCGTTCTTGCGTCGCATCCACGGCTTATTTTTGGCTTGTCTCCGGCAGGACGTTGCCCACCACCCTGTCGCTGCCCCACGCGAGGCGGGGATCGTGGCCGATCCCCGCCCGCGGAGACAACAACAGTGGAAAGAAGACATCGGCTCAGCAAACCCTCGACCTCGAAGTCCATAGGGCTTCCGGCAGCGAACGGGTGCAAATCACTTCTGCGAGCAGATAAACAACGCGTAGAACGTGAAGCCTTCGATGAGGGCGGCGGCGATGATCATCGCTGTCTGGATGCTACCCGAGACTTCCGGCTGGCGGGCCATGCTCTCGTACGCAGCCGAAGCAAGCTTGCTGATGCCGAAAGCAGCGCCGATAACGACGAGGCCAACACTGAACGCCGCGGTGAGGTCGATCAGTGAACGACCACCTGCGGCCTCCTGAGCCGTGGCGATGTCAGCGGACAGCAGGGTGACAAGAACGGCGGCCAGGATGGACAGGGTGCGGAAGGAAGTAAGGGATCGGATCATGACGGGAACAAGCTCCTGTGATAACGAGGAACCGGATCAAAGTCCGGCAAGAAAAAAGACACTTTAGAAAACTGGGAACGAAGTTGGACGGATACCGGGGGCGAGTCAAAAGGACACAGGTCAATGCTGGTGAACCGATGCCCCGATGAAAAGCGCTGAAAGAAAGGTGAAAATGTAGGCCTGGAGAAAGGCGACGAAGAGCTCCAGCACGCTGAACAGGGTGCAGCTCACGACGCTGATCCCCGTGACCGTTGCCCACATGCCCATCGAATAGGCCGCCGCCGACGAGATCAGGCCCATAATGCCGAGCATTACGAGGTGCCCAGCGACCATGTTGGCCAGGAGTCGGACGGCAAGGATCAGGTGCTTGATGCACAGACCGAGCATTTCGATGGCGAAGATCATCGGCTTGAGCAGGATGGCCAGTGGCAGCGGCAGGTCCATAGAAGGAACCTGATTGCCAAAGAACCCTAGGAAACCGAACTTTGCCATTCCCGCGACGACGACCGTAGCAAGAGTGACACCCGCAAGGGCGAGGGTGACCGAAAACGATGCCGTCGGCGATCCCGCCCAGGGCACCATGCCAAGCAGGTTGCACCCGAGCACGAAGAAGAAGAGCGTCAGCAGCAGCGGCACGAACCGGTCGCCATCGTGATGCTCAAGAACAGCATGGGTTGTCACTGGGTGACCATGCGGCTCGTGACCATGCGAATGCCCGGCATCTGCGGCCGCGTGGCTGTCATGATCGTCGTGGCTGTCGATCGCAGGCCTGGCGATCTGGTCGCGAACGAAGAGAATCATTGATTCGAACAGATTCGAAAACCAGCCCTGCGGTGCAGCCCCCGAGCGAAGCTTCGTGGCAAGACGGGTGAACAGCAGCAGCAGGATGCCGGCGAGCACCAGTTCCAGGATCATGTATTTTGAGATGCCGAATCCCGACTTCATCGCGAAGAGACTGTCAAGCACGCCGAACGGTTGCGGGATCAAGATCTTCCCGTCCATCGCCTGATTGAACTCAGCAACGTCGGAGATATCGGGGCGTCCATCACGAAGAAACTGCGGCACGTCGTTGAGTGACTGCCAGCCCTGACGCCACATGGCCTTCGGCACCTCGAAGAAATAACAATCTTTCAGGTGGTAGATCGGGTTGTGGTCGGACATCGGGGCTATGGCTTCACGGGGCCTGATTGGTGACGACGTTGGCCGGCGGCCGGAACGCATTCTTGGACGCAGGATGCAGAGTGTGGAGGAAAAGGGCTACTTCCGTCAATTCGCCATTTTTTCTCCGCTGCTCCCGAGGGAATTCCGAGACCCAATGATGTGCAGAACAATGTCGGTGGCAAGCAGTGCCAGGTAAAAAAAGAGGAGAAAGCGGTCAGCACCGGCGGCGCGGAGCCAGCCGCCGCCCGACTGGAGCCAGCCCAGGGCGACCAGCGGCAGGAAAATCCGCAGGGTTACGGCCCCCAGGCCTTTGGCCACTGCAATGGCGGGATTGTGGGCCGGCCATCGGGCGACGATCCAGCCCCCGAAGGCTCCGAAAAGACAAACAGCCGCTGCAAAACCCACTGCCTCACCCAGCCGGGGCTCTTTTCCCCCGGTGGCAAGGGCAAGGCTCGAACCGCCGGCGAGCACGACCGCCAGGGCAGCCGTGCCCCAGAGGGTCCAGCGGAGTTCCGCACGCCGCCTGGCTGCGTTCAACGTGGCCTCGTTCAGCTTGGATTCTTTCACACTGTCTTCGTTGACTTTGTCTGGCTTCACCCGTTTTTTCTCCCGCCGAGCTGCACCAGCCACGCCAGGCCGATCACGAACCCCACCACCAGTCCCACGGGCCCCAGGAAACGCGTGCCCAACCGGGCGTCGAGCCAGTTGCCGGCCACGGCGGGCAGGAACATGGCGATGCCGATCGCGATGATCCGCGAGGCCCAGGCAAATGCCTCCCCGACGGGTGAGTCAGGCTGACGACGGTGGCGTTCGGAGGGCGGGGCCATCGCCGAAGTGTACCAGCGGCAGTTACTGCCGCGACCGGCGGTGCGAGCCTGCGCGGGTGCGGTCTCGTGCTGGTGCAGGTATCGTATCCAACGGTTCTGGCCGGCCCCCGGTCGGGGCTCGAGGGCCGACGATGTTCGGCGGCCGTTCCTCGCAGCGTTCGTTCTTTCAGAAGAGGGTTGGTTGCACGCATGGCCCATCGCAAAAACCGACGCCGCCGTCGCCAACGGCGCACAGATGCCTTGTTGCCGATCGGTGCCGCGGCGGCTGCCACCGTCCCGCAGTCCACCCTACGGATGCTCGGCTGCGACAGTGACACCTGCCAGGAAACGGTCGTTCTGAGGCCGGAAGAACTCGCCATAGCCCGGGAAAAGTGGCCGGTGGTCTGGATCGACGTCGAGGGGCTCGGCGATGCCGAGTCGATCCGCATGATCGGCGACGGGTTCAACATCAGCGAGCTGGCGCTCGAGGATGCCACCACGCCGGACGAGCGGCCCAAAATGGAGGTCTTCGGTCATCAGGTGCTCGTGGCGGTACGGATGGCAAGGTTTGACGGGGAGGTCATCGTCACCGACCCGGTCTGCATCTTCCTGGGCGACCGCTATTTGATCACGTTCCGCGACAGGCTCACCCACGATGGCTTCGATGGCGTTCGGCAACGGATTCGCCACGGCCGCACACGGATCGGGCACCTCGGCGCCGATGCGCTCTGCGCCCTTCTCCTCGACGCGGTGGTGGACGGCTATTTTCCAGTGCTGGAGCAGTTCGGCGACCGGCTCGAGGCACTCGAGGACGAGGCGATGAACAGCCCCGGTCGCGACTCGCTCGTGCGGATTCACGACGTGCGCAACGATCTGATGACGCTCCGCCGCGCACTCTGGCCCACCCGTGATGTTCTCCATGCCCTCGGTCGCGAGCCGACTCCGTTCGTGGGCGATCATGCCCGGACCCATTTCCGTGACTGCTACGACCACACAATGGAGTTGCTCGACCTCATGGAGAGTTACCGCGAGATCGGCGCAGACCTCCGGGACATCTACCTGGCCAGTCTCAACAACCGCATGAACGACGTCATGAAGGTATTGACGGTGATCGCCACGATCTTCATGCCGCTCACGTTCATCACCGGCTACTACGGCATGAACTTCGACACGAACTCCCCCTGGAACATGCCCTTGCTCCGCTTTCGCTACGGCGGTCTCTGCGCCGCAGCGATCATGGTGGCGACAACGGTGGGAATGGTGGTTGTCTTCTGGCGCCGCGGCTGGCTGAAGCGCTGGCACTGACGACACGCGGCACACCCCTCTTAACGCCAGAGTTGGGGCCAGAGCGGGAGCAGGAGCCAGAGGTGTCACACGCGTCCGAGCAGGAAAAAGGTCCGCATCGGCCCCTTCCCCTTCACCGTCACCTCGCCGCGGTCGGTAAAGCGATACCGGTCTCCCAGCAGTTTTTGTGTCGCCTCCGAGACGTGGATCCGCGACGGCTCGCCGTGGGACTCCATCCGGCTGGCGAGATTGACCGTATCGCCCCACAGGTCGTACGTGAATTTATGCCGGCCGATAACGCCCGCCACGACGGCACCGGAGTGCATGCCGATGCGTACCTCGAGCCCCAAGCTACGGCTGGCCATGATGTCGCGAAAGGCTGTCTGCATACCGATCGCCATCGCGGCCACCGCGTCGGCGTGGTCATGGCGAGCAACCGGCAGTCCCGCCACGGCCATGTAGGCGTCGCCGATTGTTTTGATCTTTTCGATCCCGTGGGTGTAGGCGAGGTGATCGAATGCCGAGAAAATCTCGTCCAGCAGGCCGACGAGATGCTGGGCGTCGGTATGCTGGGAAAACTCCGTAAAGCCCTTCAGGTCTGCAAACAGCACGGTGACGTTTTGAAAGTTGTCGGCGATCGTTGATTCGCCGTTTTTGAGCCGGTCGGCGATCTTCTCAGGCAGGATGTTTCGCAGCAGTCGCTCCGACTTTTCCCGCTCGAGTTTCAGTTCGGAGAGCGACTGCTCCAAGGCCTTGAAGGCGGCGTTGCGCTCGAGCAGCCGCCGGTAGGCGTCGGAGTGGACGCGGATGCGGGCGATGAGTTCGACACGGTCGGGTAATTTGACGAGATAATCGTTCGCCCCAGCCTCCAGCAATCGAGCCTTGACCACAGGCTCCTCCTGAGCCGAGAGCATGATGACGGGGACATCGGCCGTGGCGGGAAGGCCGCGGAACTGTTTCACCATGTCGAGGCCGTCGATGCCGGGCATCACGAGATCCTGCAGGATGACCGTCGGCCTGAATGCCTCCGCGGCGGCGAGTGCCTCGGTCGATTGCCGGCAGAATTCGTAGACAATGTCGGGCTGATCATCGAGGAGTCGCTTGACGGCCGCGCCGATCATGGCCTGATCGTCGATGAGCAGCACGCGATGCCCAGCTGGTATTGCAGCGGGTATGCCGAGATGATTTTCCATGCATCACATCCATAGTCGCGGGCGGGCCGCGGATGCCAGGGCCTCTGTGTTGCAGATTCAGCCGTCAGAGTAACAGGTTCTCTCCGCGAAGACCCGCGCCTGCCGTAAGGCCAGCTGCCGGATGAGCGATGGGGTCTGCGGTGCTGCACCGCCGTCTCATACAAGCCCGGAGCGTGAGCGATTGTGTCTGCGGTGCTGCACCGCCGAGACGGCAGAAGTCTCGTCGCGGTGGCTTTTTCGCCTCGACGGATTGCGGCGGTGCCAGCCGTGGCAGGGGGCGAAAAATCCAAAAGCTCCTCGAGCTTCCGCCGATCCCGGCTCCGCTCTCGGTTGCCGCGTGCGGGCCGCCCATACCCATACAAGCCCGGAGCGTGAGCGATTGTGTCTGTGACCCGCTTGGGACCAAACTGGCTTCCACATTGGCGGACAAACTGGGGAACTAGGATTCGAACCTAGACTAACTGGTTCAGAGCCAGTCGTGCTACCGTTACACCATTCCCCATCGGAGGGGTCCCTGTCAACCGAGTTGTCCTGCCGGGTTGCGCTCGCGCTCGAGGCCAGCCACACGGATCCGGCCGATCCGGCTATGATCTTGCCCGCGGCAGAACGTGCACAGATTACCCGGCAGGCTCGGCAGTGGCAATTCCGACCGCCGCTTCCCGAAGTCCGCGTAGCGGAACGAGCAGTCCGTGGCTTTTCTCGAACTGAAATCCGGCCCCCGCAGTGGTGAGCGGATACCGCTCCGCACAGGCCGGGTGGTCATCGGCCGCCATCCGGGCTGCGATATCGTCATCGACACATCCGCCGTCAGTCGGCAGCATGCCGCGATCGCGATCGAAGACGGGCTGGCAACCGTCGAGGATCTCCGCAGCCGCAACGGCACCCTGCTCAATGGCAGGCCGCTCGCCTCGCCGCACCTCCTCGTTGACGGCGACCAGGTCCAGATCTGTGAGCAGGTGCTCGTGTTTGTCTCGGCCGACCGGCCCGTAAAAGCCGTCGCGGTCATGGACTCGAACTCCTCAATTTTCGGTTCACAGACCTCCCTGTTCGACGAGGTGATCGAGGCGAGTGACCACGATTCCATCATTGTCTCGCAACTCGCGGTCGCTGAACCTGCGGGTGACGCCGGGGGCGGCGAGCATGCGGAGGCCAAACTGCGGGCCCTGATCGGCTTCAATCGTGCGATCGGCTCGTCGCTGTCGCTCGATGAAGTGCTGCCCCGACTACTCGACGGCCTGTTCGAAATCTACCCCCGCGCCGAACGGGGCTTCGTGCTCCTGTCCGATCCGTCATCGCGACGCCTGCTGCTCCGGGCCCGCAAGATCCGCGGCAAGGCCCAGACTGGCCCGCTCCGTCTCAGCCTGTCGCTGATCGATCGGGTGGTTCAGTCGCGGCGGGCGATTCTATCGGCCGATGCCGCCACCGACAGCCGCTTCAATGCCAGCGAGAGCATCGTCGACTGCCGGATCCGATCGGTGATGTGTGTGCCGTTCCTGGGAACCGACGGCCACGTTCTCGGAGTCATTCATGTCGATTCGCGGGACGTGCTCAACGGCTTTGATCAGGCAGATCTGGAGGTGCTGGCGGGCATCGCCGGCCAGGCGGCGCAGGCCGTGGAGCAGGCCGTCGCGCACGACCGTCGCGTTCAGCAGGAACAGATCAAGCGGGATCTCGAACTCGCTCACCGCGTGCAGCAGGGCCTGCTGCCGACCAAACCGCCGGACATCGAAGGCTACGAGGTGTTCGATTTCTACGAGCCGGCCCAGCAGGTGGGGGGTGATTTCTTCGCCTACGTGCCGCTGTCGGAAGGACGGCTGGCCTTCGTGCTGGCCGACGTTTCCGGCAAGGGGGTGTCGGCGGCTCTGGTGATGGCGGCACTTTCGGCCGACGTCCGCTACTGCCTCGCCAGCGAACGGGATCTTGCCAAGGCCGTATCGTTGATCAACGAGAGTTTTCTTCGCGGCGGCTGGGACGACCGCTTCGCGACTCTGGTAGTCGCGGTGCTCGATCCACGGTCCCACCATGTCACCCTCGCGAGTGCCGGCCACCTGCCGGTATTTCTCCGCGAAGCGTCGGGCAGCGTCCGCACCATCGGAACCGATCTGGGCTGTCTTCCCCTCGGGCTCGACGCCACGCGAGGGTACACATCGTGTGAACTCGATCTGGCGCCGGGCAGCACGCTCGTCTTCTACACCGACGGCATCAGCGAAGCGATGGACCACGAGCAGCGGCTCTATGGTCTCGAGCGACTGGAAGAGATCTTGGCGGGCCCGTCCGGCGAGGCTGGCGAACTGGGCCGCCGGATTCTCGCGGACGTGGAGCGGCATGCGGCCGGCCAGATTCGCAGCGACGACATGTGCCTGGTCTGTGTCGGCCGCCGGGCCACAGCCGGGGCCCCGGCAGAGTCTGCCCAGAGTCCGAGAGCCGTCCGCGGCAGGGCCTCCTTGCAGCCCAAGACCTGAGCGGTCGATACCACTCTCAGCCGGGAACCGGCTGCCATGGCTCGCTGGTTGTGGTGGCACTGTTGCCGTGTGTTCGTCTGGGTTGTTCGTCTGGGTTGTTCGTCTGGGGTGTTCGTAGAATCTGACGAGAGAGGGGAGACTGAAGATGAGCTTCTTTCAGTGGCTACGGGAGGGCGTCCGCCAGGCGGTCGTGTTGGGCTTGGCCGACGCCGTTGAGGATGTCGGCACCCGAAACCAGGGAGAGGATCTGGGGCCGGCACTGGCCCAGTCGCTCCGCGAACGGCTCACCGTGCGGGACACGCACACGGAGACGATGACCCTCGAATCGAAGGGGGCCCTGAAGTCGGGATCATTGGTGTCGGGGGCTTTGGAGTCGGGGGCGGCGAGTGCGGCCACTCCGGCCCGTCGCCGGCTCGGCCGCTCGCTCGACCATGCCCGTGACGGAATCCGTAAGGCGGCGTGAGCATTGCACGACAGCCTGGCGGCAAGTGGTCTCTGCGGGGCCTGCTCAGTCGGCCTGAGTTGATTCTCGGGATTCGATCGGCAGGGTCACGGACACGGTCGTGCCGTGGCCGGGACCGCTCGTGATCGCCGGCTCGCCGCCGAGCAGTCGCGCCCGCTGCCGGATACCCTCGAGGCCGAACCGGTCGTCGGGCACCGTGGCGGTTTCGAAGCCGACGCCGTCGTCCTGCACGACGACCCGCACCGCATCCTCCCCCAGTTGCTCCAGTCGCACGCTGACAGCCTCCGCGTTGGCGTGACGGCGGACGTTCGAGAGCGACTCCTGCACGATGCGGAAGATCGTCGTCTCCACATCGGGTGGAAGACGACGGCGGGGCAGGCGGTGGATGAAGTCGATCCGCGGAACATCGATGCGGGCATCGGACACGAGCGTCTCGATCGCCTCGATGATCCCCAGTTCATCGAGGGCCGGTGGCCTCAGACCGCCGATGAGCCGCCGCGCTTCGTCGGTTGCCGCCCGCAGCAGCCGCAGCCCCTCGGCCAGGTCGCGGCCCTCAGCCGAACCGGTCGCGGCATGTTCGGCAGCCTCCAGATGCATGATCGCCCCGGCGAGATACTGGGCGAGTCCATCATGAATCTCATACGAGACGAGTTGCCGCTCCCGCTCCTGGATCTTGAGCAGCCGCCGCAGCAGGGTCCGCTCGTGCTGCAATGATTTCTCTGATGTCTTCAGGGGCAGGATGTTTTCGCAGCAGACCAGAATCGCTGCAGGACGACCCTCGGCCAGCACTGGGCCCAGGCGCAGGGCGAAGTCATCGAGGCCCCCATCGGGCCGCCTCACCGTCGTCTCCAGAGACTGCCCCTGTCCGGTGGTGAAGACCTCCTCGATCACCTGCTGCATCTGGGTGGCCGCCTCGGGCATGATGAGCTCAACCATATTGCGGCCCACCACCTGTTCCGGCGACCAACCGTCGTCGACGCGGCTGCAGAAGCGGATCATGCCAGCACGATCGACGACTGCGATGGAGTCACCCGATATCCGGCAGACCGCCTCCCACAGGCCCGCGGCATCGATCAGTTCGACAGCGGCTGTATCGGGCCCTCGGTTTCCCATCACGGTGGCCGGCTGCTCTGCTGTGTGTCGTGTGCCGCGAGGCATCGGATAGTCCCAATGTGCACGTTTGGTGAAAGTCATCGCTTCGGGCGAGGAATCCGCCCTGTGGAGGAACCGCCTGTCGCGCCGCGGCCCCGGCCCCGGCCGCGAGGCCCCCCCTTCCCCGGTCCCGATGTGCCGTCCCGCAAGCTGGCGATCTGATCGCGGAGCCTGGCAGCTCGCTCGAAATCGAGTTCTGCGGCCGACTGCATCATCTCCGCCTCCAACTGCTCGAGCAACTCGGCGGTATGCCGCTGGGATTCCTCGCCCCGCCCGACCGCCTCGAAGGCCACTGCCCGCGAACTCGCCTCGGCCTCGATTCCGGCCCGGATCTCCTTCCGGATGGTGGTCGGAGTGATGCCGTGGGCGGAATTGTAGGCTTCCTGGAGGGCCCGGCGGCGCAGCGTCTCGTCGACGGCCTGCCGCATCGACTCGGTGACGGTATCGGCGTAGAGGATCACCCGGGCTTCGACGTTGCGAGCCGACCGGCCGATCGTCTGCATCAACGACGTCTCGCTCCTCAGGAAGCCCTCCTTGTCAGCGTCGAGAATGGCGACCAGCGCCACCTCCGGCAGGTCCAGCCCCTCACGCAGCAGATTCACGCCGACGAGCACGTCGAAGGTGCCCGCCCGCAGCGACTGGAGCAGTTCCACCCGCTCGAAGGCGTCGAGCTCGCTGTGCAGCCATCGGCAGCGGACCTTGCGTTCCTGGTAGTAGGCCGACAGGTCCTCGGCCAGCCTCTTGGTAAGCGCCGTGACCAACACCCGATGCCCCGCCGCGACGGTCTTCTCGATCTCCCCCTGCAGATGCGTCACCTGCTGCTTCGCCGACACGATCTCGATGACCGGATCGAGGAGGCCCGTGGGCCGGATCACCTGCTCCACCACTTCTCCCCCGGTGCGGTCGAGTTCCCACGGGCTGGGCGTGGCCGACACGTAGACGGTCTGGTCGATCTTTTTTTCCCACTCCTCGAACATCAGCGGGCGATTGTCGAGGGCACAGGGCAGGCGAAACCCATGGTCGACGAGTGTCAGCTTCCGGCTGCGATCGCCCGCGTACATGCCGCGGACCTGCGGCACCGTCACGTGGGATTCGTCGACGAAGAAGAGAAACTCCTTGGGGAAGTAGTTGAACAGCGTCTCGGGTGTGCTGCCCGCCGGCCGCCCGCTGAGGGGACGCGAATAGTTCTCGATGCCCGGGCAGAAACCCGCCTCCATGAGCATCTCGATGTCGAACCGTGTCCGCGCCGAGAGTCGCTGGGCCTCGAGCAGCTTCCCTTGTGACGTGAGCTCCGCGAGCCGCTCCTCCAGCTCCCGTTTGATTTCGCCCACCGCGGCCCGAATCCGGTCTTCCGGCATCACGAAATGCCGCGCGGGATAGAAGTAGGTTTCGTCCTTCTTCGCGGCCACCTCGCCGCTGGTGGGATGGGTGATCGCGATCGACTCAATGCAGTCGCCCCAGAATTCCACCCGCGTGGCGAGTTCGTCGTAGGGCGGCCAGATGTCGATCGTGTCGCCCCGGACACGAAATTTCCCACGCTCAAGCGCGATGTCGTTTCGCTCGTACTGGATCGACACCAGCTTGGCGAGCAGGCCGTCGCGGGAAAGCGTCATGCCGCTGGCGAGGCGCACGACCATCGCCCGGTAGTCGTCGGGCGAGCCGAGGCCGTAGATGCACGACACGCTGGCCACCACGATCACATCCCGCCGACTGACCAGCGCGCTCGTCGCCGCCAGCCGGAGCCGGTCGATCTCCTTGTTGATCGCGGCATCCTTCTCGATGAAGATGTCACGCTGCGGAATGTAGGCCTCGGGCTGGTAGTAGTCGTAGTAGCTGACGAAGTAGTGAACGGCGTTGTGGGGAAAGAAGTCGCGGAACTCCGCGTACAGTTGCGCGGCCAGCGTCTTGTTGTGGGAGAGAACGAGCGTCGGCCGACCAACCTGCGCAATCACGTTGGCCATCGTGAACGTCTTGCCGGAGCCCGTCACGCCCATCAAGACCTGTGATTTCCGCCCCTCGCCGATGCCGCGGACGAGCGCGTCGATGGCCGATGGCTGGTCGCCGGCCGGCTTGTAGGGAGCGACGAGTTCGAACACGCCGGGGTTGAATGTCATGGCAATACGGTCTCGGTCGGCTCACCCGGCATCGTGGTCTCGGTGGTCGTCGCTCGTCGGGGTGGCTGCAGGGCGGGCTTCCGTTGGCGGATCGGCCGCAGGTAGGGGCGCATCGCGGCGAGTGTCGCCGGCCCGATGCCGGGCACGTCCAGCAATCCGTCGAGCGTGGCAAAGGGGCCGTGCTCCCGACGGTGGTCGATGATCCTCCGGGCCATGGTCGCCCCCAGGCCCGGCAGTTGGGCCAGTTCGGTCTCGCTGGTTGCGTTGATGTTGATCGTGAAACGGTTGTCGACCGTGGGGGCTGCGTCGTGATGGACCAGCTGTCCGGTCAGCCCGCCCGCGGCCACAAACCAGATCGCTCCGGCGACAAGAAAGGTTGTCGTGGCCGCCGCAATCAACGGCTGCAAGTGTGCGGTGATCAGAGGCTTGGCGGGGCCGCGGGGAGGCATGGTTGTGTCACGGTTTCCCGGATGTCGCCCAACCAGTTTTGGGAAAGACGGTTTTGAGAGAGACGGTTTTGGGCGACGTTTTCTGGAAAAGATACCTGTCAAAGATACCTGTCAGAGAAGCCCTTCGCTCGGACGCTTCGTTTTCGAACGCTGCGTTTTTCGAACGCCTCCCTTTTCGGAGAACACTCTTTATAGAATACCCGCCTCGAGCTGCCGCTGGTCGGCGGTCGTTCTCAAGTGCGTGCCCGTGGAAGGCCCCCTTTGGAAGGTTCAGGAGTGCCCATGTCGTCGAAGCATCGCGAATTTCGGCAATCGCAGTGGGATGACCATCTTGCCGCCCATGTGGCGGCGCAGGCAATCGACTGGTTGGCGGAGGATCTGGGCCACGAGTGCGACTGGACGAGCGTGGGCCTGATTGACCGTTCGGCCCGCAGCGAGTTGACCGTGGTGGCGAGACGGCCCGGAGTGATCGCGGGGCTGAAAGCGGCGGGAATCGTGGCCCACGCGGTGGATGCCGATCTCGAGTGGCGGCCGTTGGTGGACGATGCCACAACGGTCGAGGCCGGTATGGGGGTGGCTGTCCTGGCAGGGGCCACCCGGAGCGTACTCGCCGCCGAACGCGTGCTGCTCAATCTCATCGGTAGAATGTCGGGCGTGGCGACCGCGACCCGCCGTCTTGTCGATGCCGTGGCCGGCACCCGCTGCCAGGTCTACGACACCCGCAAAACCCTGCCGGGCTGGCGACTGCTCGATAAATACGCTGTCCGCATGGGGGGAGGCTGGAATCACCGGATGGGTCTCTACGACGCCATCTTGATCAAGGACAACCATCTGGCTGCCCTGGCGACTGCCGGTATCCCGGCCGCAGAGGCCGTGCGACGGGCCCGCAGCTTCGTGGCAAAAACGTTTCCGCCGTCGCGGGCCGACGCCATGGTGGTGGAGATCGAGATCGATGCGGTGGAGACGCTCGAGTCAGTGCTCGAGGCCGGCCCCGACATTGTCCTGCTCGATAACATGACTCTCGTGCAGTTGGAATCCTGCGTGGCGGTCAGGGCCGCGACGAGACCAGACGTGGTGCTCGAGGCCTCGGGGGGCATTCGCCCGGAGACGGTAGCCAAGATCGCCCAAACGGGCATCGACCGTGTCAGCACCGGTTGGCCAACTCATGACGGCCCGTGGCTCGATGTCGCCCTCGACTGGGGCGCATAACACCAGCCTGCATGGGCTCGGCGACCCACAGGCAACTCGCGTGTTGGCAGAACGCCAGGGTGACTCTTGTCTTTCGACGCAGAGTCTTCAGACGCCCAGTTTTCAGACGCCCAGTTCTCAGACGCCTAGCAGACGGTTCCGCTTGGTGCGGCGTTCGGCGCGGAGGCGGGCACGACGCTTTGTCTCACTGGGCTTCTCGAAGAACTCCCGGCGGCGCATCTCTTTCTTGATGCCGCTCCGCTCGACCAGTTTACGGAAGCGACGAACCGCCTCCTGAATGCTCTCGCGTTCACGAACCGTCAGTTTAACCATACTTGTTCCAGATCGTCTCGGCTTGAAGAAAGTGTTGCCGCGGACCGCTCCGCGGAGGCCGTCATGGTAGAAAAAGTCGTCCTCCGCGTCTATCCGGCCAAGGTTGACACGGCGTTTTTGCCCCCAAGAGCCGGCTTCGGGGTTTGTCGATGACCCCCTATCCGGGCACAATCTCCGCCGGGCCCAGTTTCCGTCGGGACCAGTTCCCGACGATTGGCGCCATGGCGGTGGTGTCGCCAGTGCTGAGCCCTGTATCGCCGACCGATTCGCGAACTCCATGAACACCATGAACACGACCGCCAATAGCGGACTCAGTGCGATCCTTGCCGCGTTGTCGGGTGCGGGCGAAGCCGATCTGGGCCGCCAGTTGATCGTGGCGTTGGTGGCGCTGGCGGCCTTCATCTTTTCGTCGCCGCGGGGCCGTCGCTGGCTGGCATGGGGTCCGGCCGCGCTGCTCGTATTCAGCCCCCTGCCGCTGGCTGTGGCGGCACTGTTTCCGGACGCCGTCGAAGGGCCCGGCATTGCGCTTTTTGGCATCCGCTTTTTTCTGCTGGCATCGCTCCTGCAGTCGGTGCTGCTGGTGATCGTGGTGTCGGTCTGGGAGCGGCTCAGCCGGCCCATCCCCAAAATTTTTCTCGATGTGCTCCGGTTGCTCACGGTCGTCGCCGCGCTGATCGCCATTCTCTTCGAAGCGGGTGTGAAGGCCGAAAACCTGTTCACAGGATCGGCCGTCATCACGGCTGTTCTCGGCTTTGCCCTCAAGGACACCCTCGGCAATGTATTCGCCGGGCTGGCCATCCATGCCGAACATCCTTTTGAACTCGGAGACTGGATCCAGTACGACGCCAATCCCGCGCACATTGGCAAGGTGATGGAGATCAATTGGCGGGCCACCAAGGTGATCACCCTCGACGAGGCCTACGTGATCATCCCCAACGGACAGCTCGCGCAGGCGTCGATTCGTAATTTCACCAAGCCGGAGCCCTGGTCGCGTCGCTCACTTTTCGTGATCGCTCCCTATGACGTCTCGCCGCAACGCGTCCAGAGGATCATCCTCGACGCCATTCGCGGCAGCTTCGGCGTGCTCGACCATCCCGCCGCGTCGGTGGTCACCAACGACTTCAAGGATCGCGGCGTCGAATACTGGGTGCGGCTCTTCACCTCTGATTTCGACAAACGTGACCGCGTGGACGGCATGGCCCGCGACCGGATCTGGTATGCGCTCGCCCGGCACGGCATCGAAATCCCGGTGGCCACGCAGCAGATTCGGCTGACGCAGTTGCCCCCGGCTGTCATGGAGTCGACTGCCACGGCCATCGAGCGGCGTGCCGCGGCCCTGCGGCGGATTCCGATGCTCTCGCCGCTCATTCCCGGGCAAATCGATCGGCTGGCGGAGGAGAACGAGGAGCGGGTCTACGCGGCCGGCGAGCCGGTCATCCGGCAGGGCGATCCCGGCGACAGCCTGTTTGTGATCCTCCGCGGACGGGTCGAAGTGACGGCGCATCAGGGAGACTCGCCGCCCGTCCGTCTGGCCACGCTCAACGAAGGCGATTACTTCGGCGAGATGTCGCTCATGACGGGCGAGCCCCGTTCGGCAACGGTCACTCCCCTCGTCGAAACCCAACTGCTGGAAGTGGGAAAGGAGTCGTTTCGGCGGATGCTTGCCGCCCAGCCCGATCTCGTGCAGCAGCTTGGCGCGGCCCTGCAGCAGCGGTTAGACGAACGGGCTCAGGCGATAGTGAGCGTGGGCCGTGCCAGCCCGGAGTCGCAGGATGTGTTTCAAAGGATGCGCGACTTCTTTGCGATGTGAACACTTTTCACCGGCTGTGACTGCCGTCCCCCGCCCCACCCCAGCCAACTCAATCAGCACGCCAGCACGCCAGCACGAGAGGCCAATCCACCATGCGAGTCGAGCTTCTACACTCGAGTGTTCCCCCATCCGATCGACAGTTTCTGGTGACGTTTCTCGTCAACGACGAGGTAGCGATCGACGCCGGTTCGCTCGGAATCCTCGGCGATCTGCAGCGGCAGCGGCGGGTCAGGCATGTCTTCATCACGCACGAACACATGGATCACGTCGCCACGCTGCCGATTTTTCTGGAAAATGTGTACGAGCCTGGGCCGGACTGCGTCGAGGTGCTGGCGTCGCAGGAGGTGCTCGGCTTTCTGCATGCCGATCTCTTCAATGGCCGCGTGTGGCCCGATTTCATCGGGCTGTCGCGTGAGAGCGACGCCTTTGTGCGAACAACAGCCATCGAGTTCCTTCAGCCGGTCACTCGGGCCGGGCTCACCATCACGCCCGTGCCGGTGTCGCACGGGGTCGATACCCTCGGGCTGATCGTGGACGACGGCGAGTCTGTTGTGGCCTTTCCGTCAGACACTGGCCCCACCGAGGCCTTCTGGCAGCATCTCGCTTCGGTCGACCGGCTCAAGGCGGTGTTTCTGGAGGTCACATTCCCGCAGTCGCTCGCCGGTCTGGCCACTCTTACGGGGCACCATTCGCCCGCGACCTTCGCCGCTGAAATCCGGAAGCTGCCCGACACGCTTTCCCGAACGGTCCGTTGGATCGTCGTGCACCGCAAGGCCCGCTATGCCGACCAGATCGCGCTGGAGCTTGAAGCCCTTGAGCTTGAAACACTTGGTATCGCCACCATGGAGCTTGTCAGGCCGGGCCACACCTACGAGCTGTAAACGCTGGTTTGGAGTGAAGTCCCCGATCCCCCGGCTGACGCCGAGGGCTTGTATGGGAGGGGTTCATACAAGCCCGGATCATGAGCGATGGGAAGCCCCGTCGTGGAATGCGAAGCCCGGAGCGCACGCCGTATCAGCAAGCCGTATCAGACAGGCGCCTTCTGCCGGGAAACCTTCCGTCGCTCGTGTTCGGAAAGCAGGATTTTCCGCAAACGGATAACGGCCGGCGTCACCTCCACGAGTTCGTCCTCCTCGATGTATTCGAGCGACTCCTCCAGCGACATCCGCCGCGGCGGCTTCAGGAGAATGTTTCGGTCGCTGCCACTGGCCCGCATGTTGGTGAGTTTTTTCTCCTTGGTGGGATTGACCACCATGTCGTCACTGCGGGCATTCTCCCCGCAGATCATCCCCTCGTAGACCTCGTCACCCGGTTCAATGAACAGATCGGCCCGCTCCTGCAGGCCGTCGAGCCCGAAGGCCACGGCCTTCCCCGGCAGCATGGAGACGAGCACGCCATTGGCCCGGCCCGCCAGGTCGCCTTCGAGTTCACGCCAGGCCTCGAAACGGTGGTGCATGATGGCGGTGCCCTGGGTGGCGTTGAGCACCCGCGTGCGCAGGCCGATCAGCCCCCGGGCGGGGATCGAGAAGACGGCATGGGCAAACTCACCTCGTGAGCCCATGTGCACCAGTTGCCCTCGCCGCGAACCGGTGAGTTCCATGACGGGGCCGAGTTTGTCGTGAGGCACCTCCACGACGAGGGTCTCGAACGGCTCGAGCGTCTTGTTTTCCTCCTTGCGAAGGATCACGCGGGGCTTGCCAATCGACAGTTCGTAGCCCTCGCGACGCATCGTTTCGATCAGCACGGAGAGGTGTAGCAGGCCTCGGCCCGACACGGAGAACTGTTCCGTCCCCAGGATCGGATCGACCCGCAGGGCGACATTCCGTTCCAGCTCTTTGGTGAGCCGGTCGCGGAGATGCCGGGTGGTGAGAAACTTGCCCGACTTGCCCACCAGCGGCGAGGTGTTGATGCCAAACACCATGCTGAGGGTCGGCTCATCGACGGAGAGCCGGGGCAGCGGACGCGGGTCTTCGACGGCGCAGATCGTGTCACCGATCTCCACGTTCTCCAGCCCGCTGACGGCGGCGATGTCGCCGGCGGTCGCCTCCTCGACGTCCACGCGGCCCAGTTTGTCGAATACCTGCAGTCCCACCACCTTGGCGGGCACGAGGCCACCGGCGGCGTTTGAGCGAATGACGGCGCCCCCCTTGATCAGCTTCCCCGACTCGAGTCTGCCGATGGCGATCTTGCCGACGTAGTCAGACCACCCCAGCGTGGTGACGAGCATCTGCAGGGGCGCGGTCTCGTCGATGACGGGGCCGGGGATTTTCTCGAGCACCAGGTCGAGGAGCGCTTCCATCGTGCCCTCCCTGACCGCCGGATCGTGCGAGGCGAATCCGTGACGGCTCGACGCATACACGAACGGGAAGTCGGCGAGTTCGTCGTCGGCCCCGAGTTCGAGGAACAGCCCGAGAATCTCGTCGAGCACTTCCAGCGGCCGCGCGTCGGGCCGATCGACCTTGTTGACCACGACGACAGGACGGAGTTTGCTCTCGAGGGCCTTGCCGAGCACGAACCGCGTCTGCGGCATCGGACCCTCGGCCGCATCGACGAGCACGAGTGCCCCGTCGGCCATGCGGAGCACCCGCTCCACCTCACCGCCGAAGTCGGCATGGCCGGGGGTGTCGATGAGGTTGATCTTCACGCCCTTCCATTCGACGGCAATGTTCTTGGCCAGAATGGTGATGCCGCGTTCTTTTTCCAGATCGTTGGAGTCGAGAATCCTCTCGCCGGAGAGTTGGCTGGCCCTGAATTGGCCGCTCTGCCGCAGCAGGCAGTCGACGAGGGTGGTCTTGCCGTGGTCGACGTGGGCGATGATGGCGACGTTGCGGATGTCTTTGCGGCGGGTGCCTCCGACTGCCGACAGAGAGTGGGAGGCCGTGGGTTCGCTGGCAAAAGACATGGGGAATCCGGTGCTTGAGGGCTTGTTGGCGGGAAAACGTGTTGGCGGGAAAACTGGCGGCGGGAAGAAGGACTGGCGGCGGACGGAGGACAGCCAGCGTGGACGAGATCGGTCAAAAAAGAGGAAGTCACGAAACGAAGGGATGCGTTGGCCAGAGTCGCAGCCAAAGGCAGAGCCCCACAGCGGGATTGCACACGGGGAAAGAGCAACCGTGGGAACCCGGTATTATTCAGCAACGACGCAGTGTTGCATAGAGGCGCTCAATCAGTCGGCCTGGTGTATCGTCGTCGAGAACCGCCACAGAGGCCGCCCGCAGTGGCGGCCGTGCTAACCCGTCACCCAGTTCGCGGGCTGCCAGAGCGGCCTGCTGGGCCGCAATTGGACCGTAAAAGACCGCGACGAGTTCGTCCCCCCCAAGCCGTGCCAAAAGGCTGGCGGAGCCCGCGGATTTCTGAAGCCTTTCGGCGGCGGCGCGAAGGATCGCATCGCCAGCCAGGAAGCCATCCCGTTCGTTGACCGTCTTCAGCCCGACAACATCCAGAATGGTCAGAGCCATTGGGAGCCGGGCCTGACGCGGTTCCATCGCAGTCGGCCTGGCAGCGATGCCGCAGTCTCTGGCAAGCGTGGCTTCAAGCACACCCCGCGGTTCCAGCCCTGTGACGTGATCTTTCATGACTGGCATGGACCGGCATGACTGGTCGCTCTGAATCCGCAGAGCATGCACAGAGCCACCTGCTGGGGCCTGGGCCGCCGAACGGCCTAAAAAGTGGAGACGAAGGGGATCGAACCCTCAACCCCCGCCTTGCAAAGGCGGTGCTCTCCCAATTGAGCTACGTCCCCGAGAGCGGATACCGCCGCAGCTCCAGGCCTTCATGGCCCTGGCCACAGCGGCAGGCAGTCGGTCGGATCAGAGTGCGCGCGCCAAGATTCGAACTTGGGACCTCTACCTTATCAGGGTAGCGCTCTAACCAGCTGAGCTACGCGCGCGGTATTCGCATTATCTGGCAGCCCCTCACGCCGGAGCATGAGAATTCGCCAAGACGACAGTGTAGATGCAGGTGGGGCGTTTTCAAAGGGGTGCGCCGCCGCAGGGGCCGCCTGCCGCGGCTAGAAAATGGGGCAGGCGCAGCGCGGCGTTCCGGCTAGCTTGTTCAGACTCTCAAACCCCAGAGGAACATGAACATGTCGAGGAATCGTGCCGCCGCGTCGGAGGCTTTTGTGAACGGTGGTTTTCGGCCGCGGTTTTCCCCCCTTGTATCGCCTGTGTCGGTTGTGTCGCGGTCGTGCCAAGCGGGCTTCGCGGCCGGCTGCCGGGCTGGCTGCGCTGCGGTCGCTGTCGTGGGGCTGAGCCTTTCGGCTGCTGTGGAGGCCGCGGGCCCCACGGTTGAATACGCTCTCGGCCTGCAGCCGAGCCAAAAGGACGTCGACTACGACCGTCCCGAGGGGGATGCGGCAAAAAACTCCACGATCAAAACCGAGAAGTCGGCCGGAGCATCGGCATTCGTCGTGCGTGGCCCGACCGGCGAGATGCTCCGGGTCTTTGCCGACACCAACGCCGATCGGGTCGTCGACCGCTGGAGCTATTTCAAGGACGGCGTCGAAGTGTTCCGCGACATCGACTCCAACCACAACACAAAGGTCGATCAGTCACGTTGGCTCAATTCAGCCGGCAGCCGCTGGGGGATCGATGAGGACGAAAACGGTCTGATCGAATCCTGGAAGACGATTTCTCCCGAGGAGGTTTGTCGGGAACTGGTGGAGGCGATCAAGGCCCGCGACGCGGCGGCTTTCCAGCGTCTTCTGCCCACCAAGGCCGAACTCGAGGCGGCCGGCTTCGAGGGGGAGCGATTGGTCGAACTTTCTGCTCGCGTGGCTGCTGCCCCCGCGGAATTTGCTCGGCTCGCCGCAGCCCAGAAGCAACTCGGCCCCGAGGCGAAGTGGAGCACCATGATGACGCCCCAGTCGGCCGGCACGCTGCCGGCCGGCAGCGACGGCGTAGCCCGCGACGTGCTCGCCTACGACAACGTGTTGGCGATCGTCGAAAATGGCACGCGGAACGGCCAGGTCTTCGTCGGATCCTTGGTGCGGTGTGGCGATGCCTGGCGGGCGGTGGCAGCGCCGCAGGTGTCTGGCGAGCAGGGGGAAGTGGCGGAGTCCGTCGGGTTCTTCACCCCCCCCGGGAGTTCCTCGCAACAGTCTGACACGGGCCCCCAGGCGAGTGAGCGGCTCAAGCCTCTGCTCGTCAGACTGCGGGAACTGGAGGCCAAACTGAGCGGTGCCGACGCCGACGGCCGCAAGAAGTTCGCTGACGAGCAGGCCAATCTTCTCGGTGAGGTCGTGGGGGCTGCGGAGGCCGGCGAGCGGTCATTCTGGGTGCGGCAGTATGCCGAGACGCTGGCAGCAGGCGTCCAGGACAACTCGCTCCCCGAGGGAACTGCCAGGCTCGAAAAGCTCGCTGCGACCGTGGCCGCCGATGAGCCACTGGCTGGGTTTGTCGTCTTTCGTCTGGCGCAGGCCAGATATGCCGCCAACATGCAGCAGCCCGGCGCCGATGTCGACAAGGTACAGGCCGCCTGGCTCGAGGAATTGCAGGCCTTCGTGGCCAAGCATCCCACGTCGCCCGATGCGGCCGAGGCGATGCTCCAGATGGGAATCGCCGACGAGTTTTCCGGCAAGGAGAGGGAAGCCCTCGACCGGTATGCCGCGATCATCAAAAACTTCCCGGAATCCGTTCCCGCGCGGAAGGCCCGGGGAGCGGCCCGCCGCCTTGAGAGCGTGGGGAAGCCCCTGTCGCTCGCGGGCGTGGCGATGGATGGCAGGCAGGTGGCCCTCGAATCGCTCCGCGGCACTCCGGTGCTCGTGCACTACTGGGCCACCTGGTGCGAGCCGTGCAAGGTGGACATGGCACAGATCCGTGAGCTGGCGGCGAAGTATGGTCCGAAAAAGTTCGCCGTTGTCGGGATCGCACTCGATTCCGACAGGCCGCAGCTCGAGAAGTATTTGAAATCCAAACCGATCGGCTGGCCGCAGCTCCACGAGGCGGGCGGACTGGATGGTCGTCTTGCGGAGGAGCTCGGCATCCTGACGCTGCCGACGATGATCCTGCTCGATGCCGAGGGCACGGTGGTCGATCGCAACGTCGTGATCACCGAGCTCGAGAAAAAGCTCGACAGCCTGCTGGAAGGCAAGTGACAGACACGTAAGCGAGCGGTTTCTTGTGTCCGCGACTGCCAAACTGGCTTTGCGGGCTGAGGCGGGTGTTCGCTACCGTCGGGTCATGCTGTTGTTCGCCATCTCCATCAACCCGCTGCTCTGCGGTCTGGCCGTTGTTCAGATTCTCGGAATCCTCGCTGCCACGGCGGCCCGGCTCGCCGAAGGCACCCGTTTCGAACGGGGTGGCCATTGGCTTTGCCTGGTGTCCCTTGCCGTCGTGGGGGGCGTGTGCGGCTGGAGTCTGCAGGTGGGGCCGGGCTCGAGTGCCGCATGTGCCGTCACGCTCACGCTGATGACGCTCATCGCCATCATCGATTTTCGGTAGCGGGCCGGTGTTGGCATGGCGGCGAGCGCTGCCCTGCCGGCCCAGTCTCCGTGGTTTGACCGCGCTGGCCCGGATTTCCGGCCGCAACGGAAAAAAACTCCCCTTCGGCATGATCGTGCGCCGAAAAGAGATCGGAAGCAGGTCGGCACGTGTGCCCACCTTCTTCCGAGAAGGCCTCCAGCAGTTTTGTGCCACGGGCCGAAGTCGAATCGATCCAAGGAGCCATGCATGTCCATTTTGAGATCCGCATTCGTGATGGCCGTGGTCGGCACATCGTTCGTTCTGCCGTCGGCGCGGGCCGATGATCTGGCCGGGACCGTGGCCGCGAAACTGCGGGAATCGGGGTCCTTGGCCGGGTATAGAGTCAACGTCAAGGCGAAGTCGGGCACGGTCTGGCTGGAGGGCCGGGTGGCCGACCAGAAGCAGCTCACAGCCGCCTTGAGCCTCGCCGAAAACACTCCCGGCGTGGAGCGTGTGGTCAATCGCCTCGCCATCGGCAAGCAGGCTGATGCGGCCGGCGGAGCCGCTGCCGGTGGAGCTGGGTCGTTTGGCATGCCCGCGTCGGCGTGGGGTGTTGTCGGCATGCCCAGGCCCGCAGGCTCGAAGTCTGGCCAGCCGACGGTGGCCGCGGCCGAAGCGGCTCAGCCAACGGGCGAAGGCCGGCCGGTGTCACGCGGGCTGCTCGCGTTTGGCGGGCAGGAGTCGCCGGTTCAGTTGGCCCAGGCCCTCTCCCTCCCGGCAAAGCAGCAGGGAGGCATGGGCGGCAGACAGTCCCAAAACACCCCTCGTCCGCTGGCGATGTCGACGGCGCGGGCCATGCCGCCCGGCGGCAGACAGGCCGGCCCGCAGGGCATGCCGGGGCAGGATCCGAGGCAGAATCCGAGGCAGGATCCCAGAACAGCCATGCGAGGGCCTGTGCAGCGGACCGCCATGCGGAGCGGCATGCAGGGCGATCCGATGCACCTCCCTTCGCCCGGCGGCTATGAAGGCCCGGTCGTCGATGGCCAGATGGTGCCTGGTTCCATGCGAATGGTCGAAGGTGGACCGGTCAACGGCGGCGTTTCGGACGGTGGATACGCGGCTGGCGGGCAGGCAGTCGGACAGGCTGGTCCCGAGGGTTACGCCGGTGGCGGCCCCGGGTATTCCGGTGGACCGATGCCGATGGGGGGCACCGGTGTCGGCATGCCTCCGATCCCTGGCCGCGGTGACGGACCAAACATGCCCAATTACGCATGGCCCAGCTACGCCGCCTCCCCCAACGTCGCGGCAGTCCAGTATCCAACCCAGTATTCCCCGACAGCCTGGCCCTACATCGGACCCTTCTACCCCTACCCGCAGGTGCCGCTTGGCTGGCGGCGGGTTTCGCTCGAATGGGACGACGGATGGTGGTGGCTCGACTTCGACGAGCGGCACATCCACAGCCATCACCGCTAGGTCGGAAAATGGCAGGTCGCCGGCCCTCGCCAGCCGGGGCGTCCGCGAGACATGAGACATGCAACCACTCCCCCGCCCGTCGGGGGAGTGGTTTTTTTGTGCGCTTGCCGGGCGGGCCCGCCTCTACCCCTGCCAACCTCTTTTTTCAGCCCAGTCGGAAAAATCCGCAAGTGGCGAGGCCGCACAGTCGATACATCCTGCAGGGTCGGTCTGCTGACCACCACCGGATCACTGCAGGAGGTTTTGTCCATGAAGGCTCGAGCACGGTTCATCGCGATGGCTTTGCTGCTGGCGGTGGTGTCGGCGACACAGAGCGGCTGCTTCTGGATCACATCGCAGGGGCCGAACATTGGCCCCCTGGCCTTTCCGATTCCCGTGCCGGTCTACATGCAGAAGCAGAAGGAAGACCAGTTCTGGAACTACGAGCGGTATGAGCGTTCTCCCGTGCTCGGCCCGATTCCGCCGGGTGGCCCGTGCGAAGCCATCGACGAACCCAGCGACGACGAGGTGATGCGGGCACTCGAAAAGGCCCGCCCTGTTCAGGGCAACTGGCCGTTCCTGTACGAGATCCAGCGGAACCACGTGCGAATTTCGAAGTGCAAGATCGGCGACTACATGGATCCGCCGCGTCACTACCCGCTCGCCGGACCGGCCCAACTGCACCACGCCCACTACAAGTGCACCATCTACTTCCAGGAAGTGAAGCGGGTCGGCTGGCCTGTGCCCCACACGCTTGTTGACGAAGACTGTCAGGAAGTCGTCTACATCGACCACGATCACCTCCACATGGTGGGTGATGTCGACACCGGCTGCGATGCAAACTTTTAGCGGCTGACGCAGAAGCAGACGCCGCGGACAAGCCGTGCGGGATGCGCCGGTGGACGGGGGCGTGACGGTGATGCTCGTTGGAGGGAGGGAGACATGTCGATCCTCCCAGTGGCGGGCGGAGTATTTCGAGGAAACCCAGTGGCATTGCCCGCCATGCTCATGCAGGTCTGCCTTCCATGACGGCGCAAGAGCAATCGACTTCCGTGCGGCAGTTGTCACAGGCGGGACGCGGCACGTGGGCGCGGAGATCGCTCCTTGTCGCGGCATGCATGCTTCTGTCAGTCGTCGCTCAGGGCAAGGTTCAGGGCCAATCCCAATTCCAATCCCAATCCCAAGCTCAGGGGCCACGGGCCTGGGCAGGGTCGGAGGCTGCCCAGGCCGGAGGTCGCGAGCCGCTGCGGGTAGCGGCAGCCCCCGCTTCGAGCGTGGCTGACACGGCCCCCTCCGGCGGACCTGCCGGTGAGAAGCTTATCCCCACCGGCAACCTGCTGGCGACGATCCGCGATGGTGGCATCCTGATGGTGCCGCTGCTGGGATGCTCGTTCGCTCTCGCCGTGTTCGGCATCGAGCGCTTGGTGAGCCTGCGGACCGGGCGAGTTGTGCCACGGCTGTTTGCCAATCGGTTCATCGAACAGCTGCAATCGCGGCAGATCACCCGGGGCGAGGCCATCGACGCCTGCGAAGAAAACGGCAGCCCCGCTGCAAAGGTGTTCGCCGCCGCCGTCCGTCGCTGGGGCCGGCCGGCCGTGGAGATCGAGCAGGCGGCCATCGACGCCTGCGAGCGGGAGGTGAACCATCTCCGCCGCTACCGTCGGGTCTTCAACGGCGTTGCCACGGTGGGGCCACTGCTCGGGCTCTTGGGAACGGTGTTCGGCCTGATCCGGTCCTTCAACGACGTCGCCGGGTCGGGTGCGATGGGCCGGCCCGACCTGCTGGCCCGCGGATTTGGCGAGGCCCTGATCACGACGGCGATGGGCCTGCTCGTGGCCATTCCGGCCATGGTGCTGCACTGGTTTTTCACCAGCCGCGTCGACCGGCTCGCGATGCGGCTGGACGAAACCTGCCAGCAGGTGATCGACGAGATCTCGCAGGAGGCGCTCGGCGAGGGAAAACGCCGCGCCGCAGGCTGAGCCATGCCGCTGATCCGACTCTCCGACGATGAGGAACCGGCGCCGAATCTCGCGCCGATGATCGACGTCGTGCTCGTGCTCACCATCTTCTTCATGTGCGCCACGAAGTTCTCGGGCGACGAGCGGAAGTTCGACCTCGATCTGCCCGAGGCGGGGAACGCGGCCGCGGTGGACGGTGGACGGCCCGAAATTCTGGAAGTGGAGGCATCGGGCGGGCTGCGGCTTGCGGGCGAGGACGTTGCGGCCGGTGATCTTGCCTCGACGCTGGCGGGCCTGCGGCAGGGCAGGCCCGACCTTGCGGTGATGATCCGCGGCGAGAATGCGGTGCCGCACGGCCGCATGGCGGAAGTCTACGAGGCTTGTCGCACCGCTGGGGTACGGCGGGTGGCGATCTCGGTGCGGCCCAAGGCAGTTGCCGTTGGCACGATCAGAAGGTGACGGTGTCGGGCGATGCAGTTCAACGGAATCGTCTGGGCACTGCTGGTCGCCGCCGGTGCGGTGGCACTGACGGTGATCGTGCGGACGAAATGGCTGCAGTCGCACACGCTGCGGAAATGTGTGCTGCTGTCGGTCGTGTTGCATGCGGTGGTGGCGGTCGTCTGCACCTGCCTGGGCGGGCGGTCGCCGGCCTCCTGGGGAACGCACGATGCCGGCCGCATGACGATGCTGGTCGTGGCGGCCGAGGAACCGTCTGAAGTCCTGACACTGAACGACACCGCCGAAGCGGACCAGTTCCCGTTGCCGGAGGCGAGGCTTCTTTCAGCAGACGCGGGTTCGGACGCAGCCAGCACCGACGCAGGCAGCACCGACGCAGGCATGGCGGTCGCTGAACCGTTGGACGGCGACCGTGTGGCGGCTGGGGAGCCAGCCGAGGTGTCGGCCGCTCCGCCGGCAGACCATGTGCCGCTGCTCGAGGTGGCCGGCGATGAGGGCCACCGCGAAGAAACCGAAGCCGGGCAGGACGCGGAGCCCGAACAGGCACAAGAAGAGGAGATGCCGCTGGCGGCTGCTGGATCGTCGCTGCCCGCGACGGACGCCTCCCCCGCCCTGCCCTCCGCTGGGGCGGTGCCCGCGGCGAGCGCGGCAGCGGCCGTGCCTGCGGTCTATGCCGACCGGATGACAGGCCGTCGCGCGTCGGCTGCTGCGGCCCGCGGCGGCTCGCAGGAGACCGAACGGGCGGTGCAGGCTGCGCTCGCCTGGCTGGCGGCCGCACAGTCGAGCGACGGTCGCTGGAGCGCTGTCCGCCATGGTGGCGGCGTGGAGCGATCCGTGCCGGGGCATCATCGCCATGCCGCCGGGGCACACAGCGATCATGGCGTTACCGGCCTTGCGCTTCTCGCCTTTCTGGGAGCGGGCAACACGCACCGCGAAGGGGGCTTTTCGGAGACCGTGGCCCGCGGGCTCCGGTTTCTGACGGACCGCCAGCGGGCTGATGGTTCACTCGCCGGCGATGCGGAGTTTTTCGCCGCCCTGTATTGCCATGGGATGGCTGCAATCGCTGTCGCGGAATGCTGCGGGATGACCGGTGACAAGACGCTCCAGCCGCCGTTGCAAAAGGCAGTCCGCTACACGCTCTCCATGCAGAGCCCATCCACGGGCGGGTGGCGGTATGCCGCTGGCGACAAGGGGGATACGAGCCAGCTGGGCTGGCAGGTGATGCTGCTCTCCAGTGCGCGGCATGCCGGGATGGTGGGCCTGGAGCGGGCGGAGTCGCGGGCAGGGGTGTTTCTCCAGAGTGTCTCGTCGGGTCGGGCAGGCGGGCTGGCGGCCTATCGTCCAGGTGAGCGGCCCAGCGTGGTGATGACGGCTGAGGCGTTGGCGTCTCGGCTGTTTCTCGGCATGCCACCCGACCACCCCTGCGTGGCCGAGGCGGTCGATCTGCTGGCGAAGACGCCCCCCGACAGTCGAAGCCCCAACGCCTATGCGTGGTACTACTCCACGCTGGCGTCGTTCCACGCCGGTGGGCCGCAGTGGGAAGCCTGGAACAGCCAATTGCAGGCGGCGCTCTTGCCGCTGCAGCGTCGCGGAGTGAGCGGGCTCGACGGCAGTTGGGATCCGGATCCGGTCTGGGGGGGCCAGGGTGGCCGTGTCTACTCGACGGCCCTGGCGGCGATGACGCTTGAGGTCTACTACCGGCATCTGCCGATGCATCGGCTGGCATTGCCCATCGCGGTCGTGCCGGGCCAATCGCCCCGGTAATTCCTGCCGAACGCCGGGCGTGAATGGCAGCCTGTTGACAACCATAATTTGACCCACCCACCCCCGGGGTTAGACTTGGTGTGTCAGAACCTTCCTTCAGCATGGAGAGCCATCACGTGACCCCGCTGCTTGCTTTTATGGGCCTCGGAACGGTCGAATTGATGATCGTCGCCGGCGTGATCCTCTTGCTGTTTGGCTCGAGGTTGCCGAAGGTGATGCGTTCACTCGGTGAGGGCATCGTGGAATTCAAACGCGGCGTTCAGGGCATCGAAGACGATCCGCAGGCGTCGCACGGCGATCGGGCCCACGATTCCGGGCGGGTCGAGAGCCATCGCTAGTCCATCCGTTGCACTGCCGCGCCGCCACCCTTCATTGAGAACCGCCCCCGATGTTCGGTCTTGGCCCAGTCGAAATCGTGTTGATCGGCGCGATCGCGGTGATGCTCTACGGCAAGAAGTTGCCGGAAGTGGGCCGCTCCGTGGGCCAGGGCATGGCCGAGTTTCGGCGGCAGTGGGCGACCATCTCCCGCGACTTGGATGTGTCAGCCCATCTTGAGGGCCGCGATGTGCGGCCCGCCCGGCCTGTCAGGCGGTTTGACGACGATGCGGTGGGGACGACGAGCATTTCAGCTCCCCGGTTCGATCCGCCGGTGGAGTAAGCGTTGCCCGAAACCCTTCTCCTGACACGCAGCGTGAAACCCCGGCCCGGCTTCGCCTTCTTCGGCTTCGACGTATTCGGCTGGGCCGTATTCAGCTGGGCGTTAGGGGCCGTGATGTTCACGATGATTGTGTGGACCGCTGCCGTCACGCTGGCGGCGGATAGCGAAGAGGCGATCAGGGCGGATCGTGCGGTCTTGGCTGGCGAATGGCGTGTGGTCAGCATCGAAGCCAATGGCAACACGAATGCTGATCCCGCGGTTGCCCGCGTGACGGTCGTCAACGGAGTGGACGGCACATGGAGCCTGTTGGCCGACGGAAAACCGATCGCCGAGGGCACGAGCACGATCGATCCAACGACGACTCCAAAAACCATTACGCTCAAAGGCACACGCGGCTCGGTCGAGAACGCGCGGGGCAAGCAGTACCACGGGATTTATGAAGTGAGCGAGAACTCCCGCCGAATCTGTTTCGTGCCCGCGGATAAACCGATTCCAGCCGCATTTTTGGGGTCGAGTGAGACCGGGCAGATTCTCGTGACGTTTGAGAGAGTTGCGTTTGAGTAGCGTGGTCGTTGCGTTCCGCATCGACTGTCGCGGTGCTGCCGGTGGCGAGTCAGGCTTCCGCCGCCGCCAATAAAAAACCCCGGCTCTGCGAGGGGACGCAAGCCGGGGCGAATCCTACTGCCGTATGTGGCCGGCGGCGGGAACACTGATCTCTACGGCTGCCGGGACGGGATGGTTCGGTGGCTGCGGGGCGATCGCCGTGGGCGATGCGATTCGGTAGCTGAATCCTGTCGCAATCATTCGGGCCGTGCCGGTCCGGCAGACTTTTCGAGGCTCGGCTGTTACGGTTTGGTCGGCCCTGCCGCGAGCGGCAGGGTTGGTGCACCGAGACAACCTTCCCAGACGATCATCTCCTGAGGTCTGAAGAGCTCTCAGCCGAAGGGGAAATTCATGCGGATTTCGCTATGCTTGTTCGCCACTATCTTGGCGACTGGTTGCCATGGTGCGCGGGCTGATGAGCTGGGCACACCGATCAACCTGTCCAGTTTCGCTGGCATGGATTCCGTGCTCGATGAGTCGGCGAATACACTCGACGCAGACGTGGCACAGATTGTTCCGGTCGATGACAGCGGCCATGCAGCGTGGATTCGCCCCTACGTTACCGGCATCGTTGGTGGTTCGTTGGCAACCATCAACGCGGGCGGCGGTACTGACTTCGGGGGAACCACTCAGCTTCAGACCGCTGGCTCAGTCAACGACACCATTTTCAATGGCGGCGGTGCGATCGGCATGGCGCTCGCCCGACCGTCTGGCCTGCTCCGCATGGAAGTCGAAGGACGCGCCCGCGGGCCGATGTCCGGTCAGACTGAGTTTGAGATTATAAGTGCAACGACGGTGGGGGCTGTTGTGCCGCTTGATGTGACCGTGACCAATGGTTGGTCGGCGATGACAAACTTCTGGCGAGACTACTTCTTCACCGACCGCTTTGGCGTGTATGGCGGTGGCGGGTTCGGTATCGGAGGATACCAGTATTCCATGCAAGGGGCCGACGGGTTGTTTCCCTTGAGTGGTTCGAGTGTTGTGAATACGTTTGCATGGCAGATCGGAACGGGTGTCACGTACCAGCTCAGCGACCGGATAACGTTCGACACTGGATACAGATTCTTCGCGATGACCCCCGGGGCGACACCGCTGACCTTGACGAGCGGCGGCTTCGTCGGTCAGCCGATCGGCTCTTACACGTCTGCCTTCAGTGCCAGCGAATTGCTGCTCTCCATTCGCATCTACGAACCGTTCCGCAACTGGCGGTAGGCGAGGGGCATTTTGACGCACGATTCAGGGGGCATTCCGCGGGCCCCGATTTGCACCCGCTGTTGGCGCACGTTGGGCACTATGCGCACGCTCTGCGCGGGTGTAATATCTGAAGCGTCGATAGGCGTTCCGTGCCGGGAAATGCAGTGTTTTTTGTGCCGGTTTGATATTGTTCGGGCAGCTAGCTCAGTTGGTTAGAGCGCTACGTTCACACCGTAGAGGTCACAGGTTCGAATCCTGTGCTGCCCACTAGCAGAAGGCTTGGGCCAGTTTCGATACCTGGCGTGATTCCCGGGGCCGGAAATGGGGACGGGAGCGACTTTTGCTGCGGGGCATTCCAAGGCAGGGATTGGAATTCGCTCCCGTCCCAGATTATCCGGTGGAGCTACTTGATGAAGTAGCCACTGACACGCCAGGAGCCGTCCTTTTCATGCATGGGAGTGATCGTCTCGACGGCCGCCGCCTTGTTCGCGAACTGAGTATCGAACTGGATAATGACGTACTCTCCGTCGGGTGCGCCGGGGAGTGTGCGAGTGAAGGTGACGGCTCTCAGCTTGCGGGACGTAACGGAGCCGAGAGGAACGCGAACGCCTTTGAGGGCACTTTCCCAGTTGGCCTTCGTAACTGCGGCCTTGAAGACCGAAGCTGCGTCCTCCCAGCTTTGCGCGTATTTCGAGCCGTCGGTCAGCGCGAGCCAGTTGGTTGTTGCCGTCTGAGCCTGCGCGACAGCCGCCTTCTCATCGGCTAGGCAGGTACCGGCCAGGAGAATAAGGACCGTGGTTGCAACAAACAAGCCTCTCATTCGGGCCTCCTAACGCTCATGATGCGAAGGCGTGAGCGCAACGAGCCTAACGTTGGCAATCAGCGGATCACGACCAGGGTATTATCCACACCAGCCGATTCTATCGCGAGTCCGCTGCATTGCTTGGATCGGCATGCGTACTCTTCGCTTTGCGCTACCAATGGGCTCGCAGCGAAGCGGCTGCCGTCAGCCCCAGACGCGGGCTGTAGATGGCCAACATCAACCACCCGCCGCCTTCGTTCACCTCGACCAGCCCACAGCCGACCACCACCAACCCGGCCGACCCGACGAGCGCGAGCCAAGAGAGTGGGGAAAACAGGAACCCGTCACGTCCGACCATCGCAAGACCTCCTAGTGCCGCTAGGCGTCAGGCCGCTCTCTCCGGCTTGATCGACATCGGCTTTCACTTGAGACGTAGCGTGAGCCGTTCTTCACCAGCACGCTGAAGGCCCGGAAGAAGAGTCGGGCCAAGACCAGCGTGAAGAAACAGGCGGCCAGAGCGGCGTGAACTGCTGCTGATCTGACCTGAAGATTCCCGCGACCCAGCAAGTGACGGGCGTGGAGTGTGGTGGAGGTGTCCAAGCCGCCCTGCACCATCGAGGCTGAAGTCGACGGCTCCCTGCTTCATGACCGCGAATCGCTGCTCGCCGGGACTGTGACGCGCGGCCCCGAATGCGGATCCAGTGGAGACAATTCTTACACCCGGTCCCGCAGCGGAATATGCGGGAGGCCGGCCGCGCGGGTCGCTTCGATCACATGGAAGAACGTCGGCTTGCGAATCGCGAGGATCGCCAGGTCGTAGGCGGGGCCGAGCCACCGTAGGCGAGCCTCAGCAGTGCGATCCTCGAGACGAAACCACGCGTCGAGCATGGATCGCACGGGCTCCCGGTCCCTTAGGAACTTCGGGATCGCATGGTAGTAGATGATGTTTGGCACGCAGAGCGGCGGGAAGAGGTAGCCCTCGCGGCGCAGCCTAAGCGTTGGAATCCCGCGGACCATCGCGAGATACTCCTTCGCGGTGCGGTGGATGAAGGGAGGAGCCTCGTCGTCGCCGGGCAATTCGATGCGCTGCCGCACAGCACAGTTGTTCCGGATGTAGAGTGTTCCGCCCGCGGCGAGGCTGCTAACGCAGTATCGCAGCGCGGCCTCGGCGTCGCCGTCGTCGAGGCAGTTGAGCACACCGGAGAGCACGACAAGATCGAAGTCGCCCAGATCGAATGGAGCGTCGAGGGCGCGGCTCTGAAAACTGACGTTTGAGATCCCTGCTTCGCGAGCGGCGGCGCGAGCGCGGTCGAGGAGGCTTTCGGCAATGTCGATCCCAATCAGCTCGCTGCAACGAGCTGAGATCTCAAGGGCGATCCGGCCGGCGCCGCAGCCTACGTCGAGCACGCGCGGCCGCTTCTTGCCGACAAGCGACAGGAGTAGCTTCCGCTCTTGCGAGTGGATGTACGCGACGTATCGCGAGTGCTCGGCCATGAGCGTGACCTCATGACCGGGGAGATCGGTCCTCTCGCCACGTCGCTGCCAGTATGAGGCGTTCGCGGCCGTGCAGTTCTGCTTCATCGTCATGCGTCGGACTCACGAATGAGCCTCCTCAGCAGAATCTTTGGGTACGTTTCGGCTCGGGTAGGTCATACCCCATCGGGTGCAACAGTGCGATTGCGATGCCTTGCGGCGTTTGACGCTGGGCTTGCTTCGGTCGCCTGCCTTCCCTTCGGCTCTGTCTCAAACGCAGGACCGATCCAGTGGGTGACGGTTGGCGCTCCGGGGAATGCGGCTGACACCTCTCCGGCTGGATACGGTCCCGTGGCCGACTCTTTCCAGATGATGAAGTACGAGTTCAAAAACGAGCAGTACACGGATTTCCCGAACTCCGTGGATGCAAACGGCTCCAATCCGTACTCCGTCTACAACGCGAGCATGGGCAGCGGTCGTGGCGTATGCGATCCCTCGTCACCGCCGCCGTGCTCCTGGCCGTCGTGCCGCAGCTGCACGCTGGCGAAGGGCAAGACGGCCACCATCCACGGCCATGGCAACGATCGGTCCGGGCGTCGCGTTCGGAAGGGGCGAGTGGCGGCCGGGTGCGGAGAGTGGTGCGGGAGTCGGGGGTGAATTGAGCGGAGTGTCGTGCGGGCGTTCAATGACAACGGGCCGGGCACCTTGCGATGCCCAGCCCGGCAAGTGAATCGTCACAGGAGACCGCTCGTTTAGGGAGCCAGAGTGGGGGCCTGCCGCAGCCGACGACGCCGCCACATCTGCCAGCCGCCAAAGGCGAGCCCAGCAAGGGCCATGGCATAGGTGGATGGCTCAGGGACAACCACCAAGGTGCCGTTGTTCTGATAAAATACAAGCCGCTGGCCATTGGGAGCGCTGGGCGTGGTCCAGTTAGAGACCCATGCGTCGGCACCGTAACCGCCGGTGCCAATGGCACCGAACGTGAGCCCCGCGTAGGGACTGCTGCCGCCGGCCATCGTGAGACTGGAAAAATCCCCCGACTTAGAAACGGACTGGAACAGTTGGAACACGGTGTCGTTCGCGTAGCTACCGCTCATGGTGAGTTGGAGCAATCCACCGTAGGCGATGTTGTTCGTCGCTACGATCTGGTCGTAGTCGAACCCCGCCGACGTGCCGGTGATCTCCATGAGCGTGGTCGAGCCGGCCAACAGCGAGAGCGATCCCACCGTCAGGACACCGGGGCTGTTGCCGGGGGACATGGTGCCCGACGAAGCTACGGTAACGTCGCCCAGAATCGTACCGCTGCCGCTGAGGAGACCGCTGGCATTCACCGCGACGGCTGTGTTGCCGAGCCGCCCATTCACAAGCAGCGAACCGCCGTTGACCGCAGTCGCACCGGTATAGTTGCTCGTGCCCGAGAGCGTCAGCGTGCCGGCGCCCTGCTTCGTGACCGCTCCCGTGCCGCTGATGATGCCCGAGTAGGTGGAGGCATCGGAGCGGTTGAAGATGAGCGTGCCGTTGTTTGTGAGCGTGGCCACGCCGAGCACGCCGGTTGTTCCACCAACGCCGATCTGGAGCGTGCCGCCGGCGTTGAGATTGATCGTGCCGAAGGTGCCCTGCGAGAGTGTGCCTGATACCGACACGAGGCCGCCTGACATGGTGAGCGTGCCGGTGCCGCCTCTGCCGACGGTGAGGTTGCCACCATTGGCCCACGTGCCGCTCGACACCGTGGCGGTGCCAACGCTATCGGCGTAGAAACCGAGATAGCCGTTCATGTTGGTGACGAGGCCACCGTTCACGTTGAGCGTGGCGGTGCCCAGTGTGGCGACTATGAGATCGCCACTATTAGCCCACGTGCCGCCAGCCGCTGTGACGGTTCCAGTACCGGTACTGTTCTCACCGATCGCGCCGCCTGTCGTGGTGACGAGACCGCCGGTCATGTTGAGCGTGCCGGTGCCTCTTTCACCGACGTAGAGGCTGCCGCTATTGGCCCACGTGCCGCTACTCACCGTGGCGGTTCCGACGCCGGTATCATAAAAGCCAATAAGCCCGACGTCGTTGGTCACACTGCCGCCGTTCACGTTGTGTGAACGCCGGTCGAAAAGTGCAGCGCGGGGCGGGGTAGCCCGGCCGGTCGAAAAATGCAGCGCACAACTGTGCAGCGGTGTCGGTCAGGAGAATCGCGGCGAAG
>Ga0247836_1000440_pt1 | contig 76137 bp, 70 predicted proteins | sample LaCruzMarch2015__4_FD_187116 | JGI IMG/M metagenome (GOLD analysis project Ga0247836, IMG submission 187116) | Freshwater microbial communities from meromictic Lake La Cruz, Castile-La Mancha, Spain - LaCruzMarch2015_14m | ecosystem: Environmental > Aquatic > Freshwater > Lake | place: Spain... | reverse complement strand
CGCACCGGTCCTCGCTTTTACAGGAGATGGCGGGTTGATGATGTGTTTGGGCGAACTTTGCACAGCGGTCGAGCAACAGGCCAAGGTGATTGTGATCGTCTTTAACGACAGCGCACTTTCTCTCATCGATATCAAGCAACAGAGTCGTTCGATGCAATCAGAGGGCGTGAGATGGCGTCACCACGATTTTGCTGCGACGATGGGCGCACTGGGTGGTTTGGGGATCCGCATCACCTCTGAGCAAGGGTTGATAGAGGGCATGCAGCAAGCGTTGGCCCATAACGGTCCCTCATTACTCGATGTTTCGATTGACCCCTCCGGCTACCCAGAACAACTTAAGGCGATGCGGGGTTAAATTCACTTCAGGAGGTTCACCGTCATGATTCACGTTTCAACAAAGCAAGAGTCCTTAAGCAATAGAAGACTATCTCGCATGGAGAGTGGCGAGGTGCACTGGAGGACAGATTTTCTCAAGCCTTCGGATACGCTACCTAAAGATGGTCAGGCCATCTCGCCGCAGGCGTTTTTGATCGAGATGACGCCGCAGGAAATCATTCACCCGCATTTTCATGAGGTGGAACAATTTCAGGTGTTTTTTGAGGGAGAAGGGCAGATGGGGAGGACCGAGGGCAAGTTAGGTCCTTCAGTGGTGCATTACACGGATGCCTATACGGGCTATGGCCCCATTACGGCGAGTCAGCAAGGGCTTTCTTATTTCGCATTGCGTCCACGCAAGGATCAAGGCGCGATCTATCTCCACAAGGAAGGCTATCGTGAAAAACTCCGCCCTTCGAAAAAACGGCATTTTTCCATTCCCTTTGTGAAAAGTACCCAGGCTGTGCTGGGTCACCTGGACAAGCCCATCGTGGAGCAACTTTTTGACAATAGTCACTACTCGCTCGATGACGGTTTATCCGCTTGCATCGTCAGGCTGGGTCCCCACCAAGTCTTCACGATTCAGTCCACCACACAAAGTAGCGGTCAGTACTTGGTCAATATTCAAGGTGTTCTAAAGTATTCCGATCGTGATTTCGGTGAGTCCTCGGTCTTTTTTAGCGAACCTGCCGAGGTGTCGTTTACGGTCGAGTCAAGCGAGGCGGGCGCAGAGTTTTTGCTCCTGCAGTTTGGTCAACGTACCTAAGTTCTAAAAATCATAACAATCAATCCACACCAAGGAGACGAAATGAAAGCAAAAGATGGTTACCTAGAAATCCCGTCCCTCAAAGGCAAAGTTTCTGACGCCGAGTGGCAGGCACGCGTCGATCTGGCCGCCTGTTATCGACTCGTCGACATCTATGGTTTGTCAGACATGATTGCCAACCACATCTCCGCGCGTATTCCGGGTGAAGAGAGTGTGTATCTCATCAATCCCTACGGCATGATGTATGAGGAAATCACTGCGTCGAGTCTGCTAAAGATTGACTTCTCAGGCAAGGTATTGGGAGGCCCGGATTTTGGCAGCCTCGGCTATGGCGTCAATCGCGCAGGTGCAGTGATTCATAGCGCGGTGCACGAAGTGCGTCACGACGTGGGCTGTGTCTTGCATACGCACAGTTGGGCCTCGATGGCTGTCTCCTCTCTGGAGTGCGGTGTGCTGCCTATCAATCAAACCGCGATGCGGTTTCTCAAGGTCGCCTACCATAACTATGAGGGCGTTGTGCTGCTCGATGATGAAAAGGCCTCTCTTGTCAAAGATCTCGGTGACAACAATGTGTTGATATTGCGTAATCATGGGGCACTTGTGGCGGGTGTGACAATCGGCGAAGCCTTTAACTGGATGCACCGCCTAGAGCTTGCCTGTTATGCACAACTGGCCGCCATGGCGTGCAATTCGCCCATGGTAAAGGTGTCTGAAAAAGTATTAGAAGAAACGTGGAAAAACTACCAAGCCAGTACGCGACGTCGTTTTGGCGATCTGGAGTGGCCTGCGTTAATTCGTAAACTTGATCGGACGGATCCGACGTATAAAAATTAAGCTTTGTCATCACGCCGCATATTCTTTTATATCTTGAATACATCTCGCAGTATCGGCGGTGCTGCGAGTAACAAGAGAAAAATGGCAATCGGTACAGTTGTGAAATGTCCGACCTCTTTGAATGCCAATGCTCCAAAAATAGCGCCAATCAAAAATGCAGAAAAAATTAACAGATAGGCTTTTAGTTTTTGCCTGTTAACGCGCACGTTTTCATCGGGCGGGAAGTCTTTACTTCTATTCCAATAGATGAGTCGACCGAGCTCAATGCCAAGATCTGTGACCACACCTGTCATGTGCGTGCTGCGTATTTCCCTATGAGAGATTTTAGTCGTAATAGCATTTTGCAGCCCCATGATGAAACAGAGTAACAAGACGGTGGTGGGGACAAACACCTCCACCAACACATTCAGGTTGGCACCTAATAGGCCAAACATCATTAATAAAGCGGCCTCGAGCGCGAGCGACAACGCATACTCGCTATGCAGTTTTTTACGTCGCGCCCAATTGATAAAAATAGCGGTCGTCGCGGCACCAGCGATGAAGCTCAAGAGCGCAGCGATGCCCGCTAGTACGACGGTGAGGTCGCTTACGATCAGATCATCCGCAATTCTAGAAATGATCCCGGTCATGTGGGAGGTGTATTGCTGAATCGCCAGAAACCCGCCTGCATTGACGGCACCGGCGATGAGCGCCATGATGCCGCCCAAAATCAGATTAGACCGGGGGTTCCGGTCTTTACCCGTGAGTTGAACGAAAGAGGCGAAAAGCATTTAACTCCCTGATACGACTTGCTTGATCATTGGATATTAATGTTATACACATAAAAAAATATTTTTATTAATATTTGTCGAGAAGAACATCATTGAAATGATTTAAAAATATAACGAGGAGCCATGTAATGAGAGGGATCGTATTTGCGGGGGATAGCAAGATTGAGTATTTGGATTTTCCAGATCCTACACCGGGTCCGGATGAGGTTGTGCTGGAGGTCAAAGCCTCAGGAATGTGTGGAAGCGATCTTAAGTTTTATCGTTCCCCGCGTGGCGAGGCGATCAGGGCGCTCGGCTATGGTGATGCGCCTCCAGTAGTGGCTGGGCATGAGCCTTGTGGCGTAGTGGTCGCTGTTGGATCCTCAGTCAATCCGAAACGCTCCTATCTGGGCCAGCGCGCCATGGTCCATCATTACAGAGGTTGTGGTGCGTGTCCCCATTGCTCGACTGGATGGATGCAGCTTTGCGATGAAGGTGTGAAAGAAGTCTACGGCGTCACGGGTCATGGCTCACATGCAAAATACATGAAATGTCCAGCAAGTACGATTGTTGAATTGCCTGAAGTGTTGACGTTTGAAACAGGTGCTGCGATTGCCTGCGGCACTGGGACGGCTTGGGGAGCTCTAAACCGACTTGAATTAACGGGTGATCACACGATTGCGATTTTTGGACAAGGTCCAGTTGGACTCTCGGCGACGCAGTTGGCTCATGCCTTGGGTGCGCGCGTGATAGCGCTGGATGTGAGTGAGGAGCGGTTGGCGCGAGCCAAAGAGCTAGGCGCTGATGCTGTGATCAATCCCTCCAAAGATGATCCTGTGCAAGCCATTAAGCAGTTAACGCATGGCTTGGGTGCACATGCCTCCATTGATGCTTCCTCTTCCTCCTTGGCACGCAAACAGTCTGTTCAGTGCGTGCGGACGTGGGGCAAGGCTTGCTTTGTGGGTGAAGGGGGGAGCGTATCGCTCGATGTGAGCCCGGACTTGTTGCGCCGCCAAGTGACGATCATTGGCTCATGGACGTTTTCAACGGTTGGTCAAGGTGACTGCGCAAGATTCGTTGCTGATCGTGGCGTTGATGTGGATGCACTTTTTACGCATCGCTGGGGGTTTGAGGATGCGGTGCAGGCCTATCAGCTTTTCGACAAGCAAACTTCGGGCAAAGGTGTATTTTTGTTTTGATGATTACTGACGCAATATAGGACGTGTAGGGGAGCTAGCTGAGATTAGCCACAGATTGGTTCAGTTCCTCAAACAGCCATTCACGGAACGCTTTCATTTTTTGAATATGCCCTTTGGACTTGAGGTATGTCAGTTGATGACAGACGATTTGAGGGCCCTCTAGGCCAAAGGGCATCACGAGCTTTTGACTTTCCAACTCTCGTTCGATGAGCAGGGTGCTTTCCAATGCCACTCCGAGGCCGTCAACCGCACAATTAATAGCCATAAATGAACGGTCAAATCGTGGGCCGCGTTCGAGATCCAAATGGTGTTCCGGGTGTTCCTTGGACCAGTCTCTCCAAGTGTATTTGTTGACCTCTGTGTGAATGAGTGTTTTACCAGTCAGGGTAAATGTCCCCTTTGCTTGACGACGCCCCGACAACATTGAGCGAGAGCAATTCACTACGATTGTTTCAGCAGGGAAGGGTTCGACCATCACACCGGCGTCTGGAAAAAAATGGCCGTAACGGATATCGAAATCTGCCTCTCCTGCAGCAAGGTCAACGGGTGCGGAAGACGCGTTCAAGCGCACATCGATGTCCGCATGCATGGCAGAAAATCTGGAAAGACGGGGCATGAGCCACTGAGCTGCGATGCTGGGGACGCTATGAATCGTCAGAATATCGCTTTTTCCAGCTCTCTCAATGCTGCGAGTACTGGACTCGATGAGATTGAGAGCTTCGGACACTGACTCTGCGTAACGACGTCCGATATCTGTTAACTCTATGCTGCGATGGGCGCGATGAAACAAGGCGATCCCAAGTCTCTGTTCAAGTGTCCGAATTTGGTGACTGATCGCTGAGGGGGTTAGATGCAACTCGTCTGCAGCGGCAACAAAAGATCCAAGTCGCGATGCGGCCTCGAAGGCTTGAACTGATTTAAGTGGAGGAATTTTTCTCATCAATAGTTTTTAACATGAATTAAATTCACCTGTAAGACTAAATTATTCATTTGTTTTCGTTCTGTTGAGTTGATAGTATTAAAAAACAACACGAATGCTCTGAGATGACTCAGGCAAGCAATCGGAGACAAGCAAGCCCAAACGGATTTCTTTATTGCAGCCATGGCCCTATAAGGCTATCGCCATCCAAAGGTATCCAACCATTTGATTGAAAGAAGCAGAGAAAGCTCTGGTCTTGATGTTTACATGACGAGGAAGTTCAACCGCGATGAAGCAAAAACCAACTGATCAAGCTTTGGCTGGTAGCGCCTATAGGATTCGGCGCTATTCCGTGCAAATGGGTGAAATCCAAGGCCAGGGTTATGTGGGTCAAGCGCTCGGTTATGCGGATGTGCTCGCCGTGGCGTATTGTCATGCCATGAACTTCAGACCTGAAGATCCGGATTGGGAGCACCGCGACCGATTTTTGCTTTCTCATGGTCATTATGCAATTGCGCATTACGCAGCGCTCTTAGAGGCAAAAGTCATTTCCGTAGAGGAAATGGATACGTATGGCGGCGATGACAGTCGACTTCCCATGTCTGGAATGGCCACCTACACGCCTGGCATGGAAATCTCTGGTGGTTCTCTTGGTCAGGGTCTAGCGATAGGGGTGGGAATTGCGCTTGGCTTAAGGCACCAAAAAATTGATGCCTTTGTTTATAACTCCATGTCAGATGGTGAGCTGGACGAAGGTGCTACTTGGGAAGCAGCTCTTGGTGCGAGTCACCATCAACTATCAAATCTAATTTGCTTGGTTGATATTAATAATCAGCAAGCTGACGGTCCTTCCGGTCAGATTATGGGTTTTGAGCCTTTGGTTGATAAGTGGCAAGCCTTCGGGTGGCATGTGCAGCGCGTCGATGGCAATGATCTCTTTGCGGTACGTGATGCGTTTGATATTGCACGCGCACTGAATGAAAAAAAGCCTCGTGTCATTCTTTTTGACACGCTAATGGGCAAGGGCGTACCTTTTCTGGAGGCGCGTGAAAAAAATCACTTCATTCGCGTTGATCCACCCGAGTGGCAACAAGCCTTGGAAATTCTGGATTCAACCTATGGACATGGAGAGCGGTCATGAGCGCTAATGCACCCACTAAGCCGCGGTTGACGACCTCCGCCATGATTGCTTCAATCGCATCCGAAGGTCAGCGCGTGCGCGCAGCGCCCTTTGGCAAGGCACTCGCCGCTCTCGCCGAGTCGCGGCCTGATATTGTCGGGATGACGGCGGATCTGAGTAAGTACACAGATCTGCATATTTTTGCTCAAGCCTATCCTGAGCGATTTTTTCAGATGGGCATGGCGGAACAGTTACTGCTTGCAGCAGCAGGCGGCATGGCAAAAACAGGACTCACTCCCTTTGCGACGAGCTATGCTGTCTTTGCGACCCGTCGTGCATATGATTTTATTCATCAGGTGATTTGCGAGGAAAATCTTAACGTCAAAATTTGTGCTGCATTGCCGGGCTTGACGACTGGTTACGGTCCTAGCCACCAGGCCACAGATGATATCGCCATGATGCGAGCCATTCCTGGCTTAACCATCATCGATCCCTGCGATGCGTTGGATATTGAGCAAGCTGTCCCGGCAATCGCAAACTATCAGGGTCCAGTGTATATGCGTTTGCTCAGAGGTAGTGTGCCGCTCGTGCTCGATGAATACGACTACAAGTTTGAGCTGGGCAAGGCCAAGCTGCTTCGCGAGGGCCGAGAGGTGCTGATCATTTCCTCAGGCATCATGACGATGCGTGCACTAGAAGTTGCTGAGCAGCTACATAAAGACAACATTGGAGTGAGTGTTCTGCATGTTCCGACTATTAAGCCATTAGACGAAGAAGCGATTCTCCGGGAAGTGAGGCACTCTGATCGCTTGGTGGTTGTTGCAGAAAATCATTCGGTCATCGGTGGTCTAGGTGAGTCGGTTGCCAGTTTGCTGCTGCGTTCACGCCTCGCACCCAAGTATTTACCTATTGCACTACCGGACGCTTTTCTGGATGCTGGTGCATTGCCGACGTTGCATGATCGTTATGGCATTTCAACGGAGTCGATGTCACAGCGTATTCGTCACGAACTCTAAATGATCTAATTAAAGGAGGAAGCCCCAAACACGTATGAGTCATATGGATCAAGCCTATTTACGTACTGTGCTTATCAGCCCAGTGCAATCAAACTAAAAAGCTATTTTGGAGACACAACATGAAAAAACTTCTCGTCGCAGCTATTGCAGGTTTAGCGCTTTCAGTATCCGCAGTATCTGCACAAACAGTGCTGCGACTCTCTCACAATGCAGCCCCTGGCAATCCGAAGGCTGTCGCTTCTGACAAATTTGCAGAGTTGGTTGCACAAAAAACAAATGGTCGCGTCAAGGTGAATGTGGGTGGTAGCGCCCAGTTCGGAGATGATGCAGAGTCCATTACAAACTTGCGTTTGGGTACGCTAGCCTTTAGCGCGAACTCTCAAGGTACGACTTCTGCAGCAGTACCTGAATTTGCGGTGTTAGGTCTTCCGTTCCTATTTAAAGACTTGCCCCATGCATATAAGGTTGTGGATGGTCCGGTGGGTAAGCAGTTAGCAGAGGCCGCAGACAAAAAAGGTCTGGTTTTGTTAGCGATGTGGGACAACGGTATTCGCCATACCAGTAACAACAAACGCGCGATTAACAAGCCTGAAGATCTGAAAGGTATTAAGGTTCGCACTCCACCCGATCCAATGACCTTGGACATTTTTAATGCCTTAGGCGCTAATCCAGCTCCTCTTGCTTTCTCTGAGCTTTACATTGCTCTGCAGCAAGGTGTGTTTGATGGTCAGGAAAATCCGCTCGTCAACATTCATTCCTCCAAACTGTTTGAGGTCCAGAAGTTTATATCTTTGACGGGTCACAAATACGAAGCAACTCCATTGTTCGCGAGCAAGTTGGCATGGGCTGGAATTTCAAAGCAAGATCAACAAGCCATCCGTGAAGCTGCAGCAGAGTCTGCGAAGCTCAACCGTGATCTTTCTCTTGCTGCCGATGCAGATCTGAAGGGTAAGTTGGCAGCTGCAGGTGTTCAGATTAACGCTGTAGATCAGGCTCCGTTCATTGCTGCGACCAAGCCTGTTTACGACAAATGGCGTAAAACCTTTCCTCAGCTAGTTGACGTTGTTGTGACAGAAGCTGCCAAGCCTTAACTAACTGGAAATCATCCATGAGCGCAAGAGAACATCATTTAACAATGCATCTGGTGAGCGGAGTTGATCGGATCATTGAAGTCATCAGCATGATCGTCGCTGTGACCGCAATTACCGTGATGTTTTTCTCGCTCATGGCAGAAGTGGTTGTCCGTTACATCACTAATCAAGGAATGGGTTGGCCGACTGAGATGCCAAACCTACTATTCCCATGGTTAATGATGAGCGGCATTGTGCTCGCTGCACAGTTAGGCAAGCATATCGCTGTTGAAACGATCAAAGGTTTTCTAAGTAAGAATGTTAATCGAGTGCTGATGATGGTCTTGCAGTTGCTTGTGATTGCAACCTTCTTTTATCTCGCTTGGATTGGCTTATTTGTTATTGAAATCACAGGCTCTGAGGTCTACCCTGTGACAGGTGTTTCAGCAAAGTGGGCATATATGTCTATCATCGTTGGCTTTGCAGCACTTGGTGTGACCGGCATTACCACCTTCTTTCGCCTGCTGTTCGCCGAAGACCCTTTGTCAGTGCGATCAAACACCCCTGAGGACAGCGTATGACTATTCTGATGCTCGCTATTTTTTTCGCGCTGCTCGTACTGGCCTTTCCAGTCGGCTATGCCCTTATTGTAAGCTCTGGCATCGCTGCGATCACAGCAGGGGGGATGCCAAGCGCAACGGTTGTTGTCAAGATTTTTCAACCCTCTCAAAGCTTTCCGCTATTAGCGATCCCATTTTTTGTGCTGTCTGGCAATCTGATGATGGGTGGTACGCTTGGTAAAAAGCTGATTGAATTTGCGACCGCCCTAGTTGGACGCATGCATGGTGGGCTCGCTCAAGTTAGTGTGGTGGGTTCTACCATTTTTGGAGGTGTCTCTGGCTCCGCAGTCGCGGAGGCTTCTGCACTTGGATCGATGCTGATTCCCTGGCAAAAAAAGGAAGGTTATCCGGCACCTTTCGCAGCCGCTACGATCGCCTCCTCTTCAGTGATTGCAGGGTTGATTCCTCCATCTATTCCCTTAATCATTTATGCAAGCGTTTCTGATCAATCCATTGCATCGTTATTTTTAGCGGGATTCGTACCAGGACTGATGCTTTGTTTTGGATTTATGTTGGTCTGTTATCTCTCTGGCAGATTACGTAATTTTCCAAGATTGATGAACAAAATTACATTGCGTGAATTTGCCAAAATTACTTTTTATGCATCACCGGTATTGGCGATGCCGTTGTTTATTGTGATCTTGCTGAGAGCCGGTATCGCCACACCTACCGAGGTGAGTGTGATGGCTGTGTTCTATGGACTTGTCATCAGTCTGTTGATTTATCGTGACTTGAATCTCAAACGTTTGATCGATGCGCTCGTACATACAGCTATTACGACCGGTATCGTGATGTTGGTGATATCGGCATCCAATATGGTCGGGTATGTATTGACCGTTGAAGCAATCCCAAAAGCAGTTGCAGAGTGGGCACTTGAAACTCTTAAAAATCCGCTCATGATTCTTCTCATGTTGAACGTGATCATGCTTATTGTTGGGATGTTTCTTGACCTCCCTGCGGCCATCCTGCTCCTGGGCCCTACCTTTGTTGCAATCGGGAACGCGATTGGTATGGACTTGATTCAACTCGGGATCATGATGGCCGTTAATCTGAGTATCGGGCTTTTTACTCCACCGGTCGGCACGACTCTTTTTGTAGCGGCAGCTATTTCAAGAGAGTCAATAGGAGCGATTGTTCGAGAGCTTTGGCCTTTTTATCTTGTTGCGCTTTTGGTGCTCACACTTATCACTTACATGCCTTCACTGACCCTTTATTGACATGAAAACAATCGCATTTGCTGGGCTGGGAGCCATGGGTCTTCCTATAGTTAAAAATTTAATTACTGCAGGATATGGCGTCCATGGGATTGATATTAATCCCGACTCTCTCAATGTACTGAGTGGTATGGGTGGCAAGGCGTTTACGAATGCTAAAGAGGCATGCGTGGGCGCCGATCTGTTGTTGATCTTGGTGGTGAATGCCTCACAGGCCAAGCAGGTGTTATTTGAGTCTGGCGCGATTGATGTGTTGCCAATGGGTGGAATCGTCTGCCTGATGTCGACGTGCCCGCCTGCTGAGGTTGAAGAAATTGCCAAGCAGGTTCAGGCAAAGGGTCGCCGTCTTGTTGACGCGCCTTTGTCTGGTGGGGTTGTCGGTGCGACCAATGGCTCGCTCACGGTAATGGCTGCGTGTGATCAAAAAACATTCGACGATTTACAGAATGTTTTTAAAGTGATCGGCGAGCGTATTTTTCATGTCGGTCATCAGCCTGGTCAAGGCGCGATGTGTAAAGCGGTCAACCAGCTCTTGTGTGGCTTACATATCGCAGTCGCTGCAGAAGCTTTTTCTCTGGCGAAAAAAAGCGGTCTCGATCTAGCAATGTTGCTTGAGATCATGAGCGGGTCTGCAGCCTCGAGTTGGATGCTCAAGGATCGGGGCCCACGCATGCTTGAATCGGATCCAATCGTCACGAGTGCCGTCGATATTTTCGTCAAAGACTTAGGGATTGTGATGCAGGCGGGGCGCGATGCAAAAGCGGCTCTACCGCTGGCAGCTGCTGCGTATCAGCTATTTCTATCTTCTTCTGGAAGGGGGGAAGGGCGACTCGATGATAGTCAAGTCATTCGGAGCTATGACTTACTTAATGGGTTGGGTAAGTAAGTCCCACGCTCACCATAATTTTTTTATCCTGAGTGTGTGAGATACATACTCATTCATCACGTCAGAATCAACGGAGAATTTAATCATGTTGTTAAAAGATAAAGTGGCGATCATCACAGGCGGTGCGGGTTTGAATGGGCTAGGCTTCGCTTCGGCACGAATGATGGCAGCACAAGGAGCCCGTGTGGTGATACTCGATTTAGAAAAGGCACAGCCTGCTTCTGTTGCAGCTTCGCTTGGTGCGCAACATATGGGTGTAGTCGCTGATGTGACCAACAAGGCTTCGTGTGAAGCGGCAGTCAAGGCAGTATTGGCCAAAATGGGTCAGATCGATATTTTGTTTAACAATGCCGGTATCACCCAGCCCCGCAAAACGATGGAAATTACCGCAGCAGATTACGATGCAGTGCTAGATGTGAGTCTGCGTGGAGCACTTTTTATGTCACAGGCCGTTTTGCCTGCCATGCGTGAGCGTAAGCAAGGCTCGATCATTTGTACTTCTTCTGTTTCCGCTCAGCGAGGTGGTGGTATTTTGGGCGGTCCTCATTACTCTGCCGCCAAAGCTGGCGTCTTGGGCTTGGCGCGCGCCATGGCGCGAGAGTGTGGTGTCGACAATATCCGAGTCAACTGTATCACCCCTGGATTGATTGAAACAGACATCAATAAGGGCTTGATTCCTGAGGATCGCCTGTCTGATATTTTGTCTGGCATCCCTATGAATCGAATTGGCGAGCCCAATGACGTGGCTGGTTGTGTCGTTTTTCTAGCGAGCGATTTGTCAAAGTATTGCACGGGCATCACGCTGGATGTGAATGGTGGCATGTTGATTCACTGATCCTGAATGACTGACATGACAACTGCACCCACGGCACCCGATTCTCAGACGCTTGCCAACGCGATTCGCTTTCTATCGGTCGATGCCATCATTCGTGCGGGCGAGGGCCATCAGGGCGTACCGCTAGGCATGGCAGAGATCGGCACCGCGTTGTATATGGACCATCTCAAGCATGATCCTGAACACCCTACATGGTGGGATCGGGATCGTGTGGTGCTATCTAATGGTCATGGCTCAATGTTGTTGTATTCCCTACTGTATTTAACGGGATACAAAAAAATCACGCTCGAGCAAATCAAATCGTTCCGTGAACTCGGGTCGCACTGTGCAGGTCATCCAGAGTTCGATCCTGAGGCTGGTATAGAGGTCACGACAGGTCAGCTCGGGCAAGGTATCGCAAATGCGATGGGCATGGCAGTTGCCGAAGCATTTTTACGCGCACGATTTGGCAGTGATCTCGTGAACCATTTCACCTATGCATTTGTCGGTGATGGTTGTTTGCAAGAAGGTGTTGGTCAGGAAATGATCAGTTTGGCAGGACATCTCGGTCTGGGCCAGTTGATTCTGTTGATGGATGACAATGCTATTACCGATGATGGGAGTACTGAACTCTCAATTAGTGAGGATGTTGCCAAACGTTTTGAGGTAGCGCACTGGCATGTGCAGCGTGTCGATGGTCACGATATCCAGTCTGTCTCCGCTTGTATCGCAGCGGCAAAACAGGATAGTCGTCCATCTATCATTTTGGCTCGCACAACGATCGCCAAAGGTATTGCTCGGCTTCAGGGGCAGCGTGGCGGGCATAGTGCCAAGCTGTTTGATACGGACGCTGCTCAGATGCGTCAGGATCTACATTGGCCTCATCCTCCATTTGATGTGCCAGAGGCGATTTTAAATACATGGAGAGAGAGTCCCTCTGCAGGTCAGTCTGCCAGATTGCAATGGCTGGGAAGGCTCGCCGCACTCTCTCCAGAAAAGCGCGTTGAATTTGAGCGTGTGATGAAAGGCGAGTTGCTGCTTTCGCTTGAGCATGCTCTTGATGGATTGAAGGCCACTCTGCTTGCCGAGCCTCCCAGAGGTGGTATCAATTTATCTGCTGCGATTAATGATTGCATAACAGATTATTTGCCAGAACGTGTGGTGGCCTGTGCTGATCTTGAAGCACCCACTGATCATAAAAGACGTTTGCTTGCTTTTTCTGCTTCGGATCAGAGTGGCGCCTATATTCATTGCGGTGTGCGTGAACATTTGATGGGCTCTATGTGTAATGGCATGGCAGCACACGGCGGAACTGTCCCTGTGAGCGTGACGTATCTGGCGTTTTCAGATTACATGCGACCGGCCTTGCGTAATGCCGCACTCATGAAACTTCCTGTCAAGTTCGTGTTTAGTCATGACTCGATCGGAATCGGAAAAAATGGCCCGACGCATCAACCGGTCGAGATCTTAGCGTCGTTGCGTGCCATGCCGCACATGCTCGTGATGCGCCCCGCAGATGCGGTTGAGGCGGTAGAGTGCTGGCAGACGGCGCTTTCATATAAGCAAGGGCCAGTATCTTTTATTTTTTCCAGGCAAGCGCTTCCTCATCTCCGTACGCACTCTGTAGCAACAAATCTTTCATCACGTGGAGCCTATGTGTTGCTTGAAGGGAGCTCCTTGCCGCGTCAAGTGACACTACTTGCTACAGGCTCTGAGGTTGATATTGCTATGAAAGCCCGCGAACTGTTAGAGGCTCGGGGTTTATCCACTGCCGTGATTTCGATGCCGTGCTGGGAATTATTTGATGCGCAGCCGGAGACTTATAGAAATCAGGTGTTATGTCCAGAAACGACAACCGTGGCGATAGAGGCTGCAGTCAAATTTGGCTGGGAACGATATCTTGGGAGTAGGGGTAAATTTGTCGGGATGAGTGACTTTGGATTATCAGGTCCGGCCGATGAACTTTACCGACATTTCGGTATTACACCTGAGGCGGTCGTGCTGGCTGCATTGGGGTCAAGTCTCACGGGATAGGGTAAACCCATGCATTTATTACAGCCAAAGCCAATCGTGAGTAGAATTGAATTAAATAATCCTAAATCAAAATAGATCATTCATTCGTCACGTTTAAGAGAAGCAATATGAAAATTGTGAAAGTGGTGCCTTGGCATGTGGGTCAGTTCATGTTTGTGCGGGTTGAAACGGACGAGGGTATTACGGGCTACGGTGAGGCCGGAACCTGGGGACATATTGAAGCTGCTGGGGTGTGTATCAAGAGATTCGGTGAGTACTTGGAGGGCAAGGATCCATATCCCATCGAGCATCACTGGAATGTGATGCATCGCTTCAGCTATTTTCAAGGCCTGGCGGAAAATGCCGCGATCTCGGCCATTGATATGGCGCTGTGGGATATCAAGGGTAAAGCTTTAAATGTGCCTATTTATGAGTTGTTAGGTGGCGCTGCGAGAACTAAGGCCCGTATTTACGGCCATATCTACGAGAACACCATCGAAAAGATGCTCGTGGAGTGTGAGGTCAAAATGAATGCCGGCTTTACCGCCTTTGGGCACCTGAATCCTTTTCTGGACGAGGGCGACGATCAGGTGTACTTCAAGACCCACATCAAGAAAATGCGCGATGCGATCGAGAACACAGAGCGCATGCGCGAGGTTGTCGGCGATCGCGTTGATTTGCTTCTGGAGATTCATCGTCGTTTGACACCTGCGGAGGCGATTGTGTTCGCGCGCGGCATTGAGCATACGCATCCGATGTTTATTGAAGATCCGATTCGTCCTGAGAGCAATGATGCGATGGCGCGTGTCGCAGAAAAAATCCATGTTCCTATTGCGACAGGTGAACGTTTCTCCAATATCTATGAGTTCCAAATGCTGATGGCCAGAGGGGGCGTTGAGTACGCTCGCGTCGATTTATGTCTCTGTGGCGGTATCACAGGCGCAAAAAAGGTCGCAGCGATCGCCGAAGCGTATCAAGTGCAAATCGTGCCGCATAACCCTCTGTCACCGATTGGTTTGGCGGCATGTTTACAGCTTGCGGCTTCTATTCCAAATTTCGCGATTCAAGAGTATGCGACTGGTTTTGAGTCTGGTAAGTTTGAGTCTCTGCCGATTCACTTGGGCAGTAACGTGGTCGACAAGGTGCCATTACCCAAAGATGGCTTTGTCGATATCCCCAACGGTCCTGGTTTGGGAATGAACATCTTGCCAGATGCTGACAAGATCAGACCCCCTCTCGTCAAGCCAATCTCAATGCGTCCGCATTTCGATGGTTTCATTGTTGATCAGTAAAATTTGGTATGTCTTGATGCCAAATAACGTTGATTTTAAGTAGCAGTCCGTAAAACAAAGCACCCGCGAGGTTCCAGGGCTTGGAACCCTCTTCGGGCTGCGTCTTGTCGCTTGGGTCGTTGGGCTGCGTCATATCCTTCTTTATTATTTTGATATTGATAATCTACATCTTAAACTAATATCATCAGATGATATAATTTAAAGATGAAAGATCATGAAATTCGTACGCTTTTGGATTTGCATGATCAGATCATCGACCAAGAGGACGGTTATTGGCTCAAGATAGAAGCTTGGGAGGTCGGACTCAGCAAAGACATACCGCATGGTGTTCGGTACTCGTTAACTTTACACGCACCAAGTGGAAAAAGGATTCTGGGTTATGACAACGCTCATGCCGTCAAGGGCAAGGGTAAAAAATATTCTGGGCAGCGACTGCCGTTTGATCATAAACACAGGCATGTTGCTGACAAGGGTGTCCCCTATGACTTCCAAAACGCGCATTAATTGTTATCAGATTTTTTTACTGAAGTTGACTCGGTTTTAAAAGAGGCGAAGTCAAAATGAAAATTATTAAAATTGGTATTGCTTCACAAGAGAAAATTCGTGAGCGGATGTTAGCGATCGCTAAAGGTGAGCTAAAGCCTAAGCCTTCAGATCCCAAAATTTGGTTCACTTCTATGCGTTCGCTGTCTCAAGTCCTCAGCGATGAAAATCGGGCACTTTTGGATGTTATCCGTACCTCACGGCCAGCCTCGATCAGCGCACTTGCACTACTGACTGGACGCAAACAAGGGAATCTTTCGCGCACGCTCAAGACCATGTCCCGGTATGGTTTGGTAAAAATGGAAAAGCACGAACGCTCAGTGCGACCGATTGCCCGTGCTGAGCGTTATCAGATTATGGCCTGAGTGCATTCAACTGATTGTTAATACGTCCCCATATAGTCTTTTTTACCAATCTCTACGCCGTTGTGGCGCAACAGGTTGTAGGCAGTTGTCACATGAAAGAAAAACTGTGGCATGCCGTATTTCAGTGCATAGTCCTCAACTGTTAGCTTTTTCTCCTTTGGCGTGCCGGGACGTAAAACGACTTCCTTGACGGCACTGCCATTGAGCTGCTCTGCTGTCATCCCTTCGATAAGTGCGAGTGTTTTGGCGATGCGTTGCTGCAGTTCGGCAAAGCTTTGTTCGCTGTCTTCGTAGGCGGCGACTTCCACACCCGCGATACGTGCTGGGACGCTTTTGGCAAAGTCGCAGGCGATCTGAACTTGGCGGACCAGTGGCAGCATGTCGGGAAACAGGCGCGACTGCAGCAACACGGCAGGATCAAATTTACGGTTTTGTGCGTGTTCTTCGCCTTTTTTGAGCACGTCGCTGAGTGCCAACAGCATTTGTTTGAAAACGGGGACGGTCGCGGTGTAGAGGGAAATTGACATGATTTTCTATCCTGTGTGGGCTGCGTTGGGGTTGATTAAAGCATGTGTCTTGTTACATCTTAAATGTTGTACTCGGTCTTTGTCCTTTTAGCGTCTGTGTGACCTGTTCCAGATAGGCGCTCATCAAGTTGCTTAGGAATTTCCAAAAATCATCGGAATGAATAGTCTCCCTGACAATTTGGTTGGATAAGAAGCGACTCATCTCATTACGAAACTCTTTTTCAATGGCTGGCTCCGCTGAGAGTGAATGCGTTCGTTGAGCAAAGGCGTCTAAATATTTTTGTGTAGGTGAGCGATGATCTTTCAGCTTTAGATCGATCAGTTCTAACGCCGGCTTGACCTGTTGTTGATACAACCACGCGATATCCCAGAGGTCGCGATTTTTAAGCCGGTTAGGCCTCAATGCGAACGCGACTAACTTGTCGGCAAAAATTTCCTCGCGTGATTGTGCGTTGAGGATGAGACCACTTGTGCCTCGTTCCACGCCATAAGGATTAAACATCACCATCGGACGGGGTTGGTAGCTAGGGATAGCGCAAACATCGATGTTGATACGTTGCGCAGGCAAATCTTTCCGCCCAGGTCTTGTTTGAATTTTTAACTTCCAAGTGTCGACATTGCCTTCCTCGCGTATGGGCTCTGTCACAACAACCTCGAGTCCATATTTAGCTTTTAAACCCTCTGTCAATGCTTTCGCCATCGTTGTCAGCTGGTTCCTCGTGAAATCAGCGCCTCCGGTGAAGTCCATGTCTTCACTTAGGCGATTGGAGCCATAGCAGGCGCGCAGACACGTTCCTCCAATGAAGGTGAGTTGTTTCAATAGGCCCGTAGCATCCAACACACGCATGATGTCGTGGTGTAAAAGTTCTTTTTCTACAACGACGCGTAACGTTGATAGCTCAGGTCTGTTGAGTAGTGCTTGATCTACCAGTTCATCAAATAAGCTCATTAGCGGTATTCCAATCAATTAGATCTTGGCTGCGACGGGTGGCTTTCATGTCCCTGAGAGCCTGTCTAACCGTCGCTCGCCACATTTGGTAATTTGTGTCGTATTTCAGTTGTCCGATTAATTCATTCGGACGTTGGCTTGTATGGATAAACTCGATACTGCCCCATTGCCCGCAGTCGATCACGCTGGACCGGGATGACGTCATGATCGTGATACGGTTGATAAGAATCTGTGAAATGACCCCCGCGTCGCTCAACGCTGACTCGAGGCTCAAGTAGTTCAGATCGAGAGGGCGTAGTTTATTAACAGCATGAGGAAGAATGAGCCCTCTGTCGGAATTTGCTTTTTCATACAAATAAAGTCCTCTGCAAATTCGCGTGAGATGCCCCTCGCTTGCCGCTCGACTTAATAGGGTTTTAAAGGCTGATGCGGATAAGTCGGGCAGTATTATTCTTAAATCAGCAATCGTGAAAAGACAGGCCTGCGGAGTGGCAAGCTTACTAATCGTGCCCATCAAGCGTCTGATTGGTTGCATTTCTAACTCATCGGAAAGTTTCATTTAGTGTAACTTAGTGATGAGTGAAATAAAGCGGGTCGAATTTCTTTTTCAATAAAAATTCATGTGGTTGTATCCAAATGTTAATCGTATACTGTGTTTATGTACAGTATATCAAAACACCAGTCTCCACCCTCCAAAGTGGAGACAAACTTAAGTCAAACGCCAGTCGAGATGGCGTTGGAACCCATCGCGCGCGACTTGCCGCTCTTGGCACATCGCATCAGCGCGGGCTTTCCTTCGCCGGCAGCTGATTACATCGAAGTCGGGCTCGATCTCAACGACTACCTTGTTCGTAATAAACCCGCGACTTTTTTGTTTACGGTCAAAGGGGACTCGATGTCGGGCGCTAGCATCGAGGAAGGGGACAAGGTCATCGTAGATCGTGCGATGACGCCCAAGCATCGGGATATTGTGGTGGCAGTAGTGGATGGCGATTACACGCTCAAGCGGCTGTTCAAGCACCGAGGACGCGTTGAACTGCGTGCTGAAAATCCTGCCTATTCGCCTATCGAGTTTAAAGATGGTAGCGAGTTATTAGTCTGGGGTGTGGTGGTGGGCGTAGTGCGTCGTTATTCTGCGCGGGGTGGGTGATGTCCGCTGCACCTGCCGCGTCTATCGCGCCAATTGTGTCCACACTTGCGCCGCAGTTCGCACTCGTAGACGTCAATAATTTCTATGTGTCTTGTGAGCGGGTGTTCAACCCCAAGCTTGAAGGCATCCCGATGGTTGTTTTGTCCAACAACGATGGCTGTGCAGTGGCGCGCAGTAATGAGGTCAAAGCCTTAGGTGTCAAAATGGGCACGCCTTGGTTCAAGATGAAAGACCTCGCGCGTGAGCAAGGCATTCTGGCGTTTTCCTCCAATTACACGCTCTATGGGGACATGAGTAATCGGGTCGTGCAGATTTTGCGGGACTTTGCGCCCGATACCGAGGTCTACAGTATTGATGAGTCATTTTTGCGGATAGAAACAGTTGCGCCGCTGTACGGAGGGGCGGTCGCCATGGGGCAGCAGATGCGTGAACGCATCAAGCAGTGGACGGGGCTACCTGTCTGTGTGGGAATCGGGCCGACTAAAACGCTGGCCAAGTTCGCCAATCATTTAGCCAAGAAAAATCCTGAGTTTGAGGGTGTGTGTGATTTGCACGTGATTCCTCGTCCGGAGCGTGTGCGTTGGATGGGTGGCATTGAGGTGGGGGAGGTCTGGGGGGTAGGCGGACGCATCGCGCGACGTCTAGAGGTGATGGGGATTCATACGGTGCTGGATTTGCGCAATGCCGCGCCCAAAGAAATGCGCAGGCATTTCGGTGTGGTGATGGAACGTACCTGTAATGAGCTACGGGGTATTTCCTGTTTAGCGCTCGACGATATCGCACAGCCCAAGCAACAAATCATGTCCTCGCGTAGCTTTGGTCGTCCTGTTGAAACTATTGAGGAGCTGCGTGAGTCGCTTGCGAGTTATCTGTCGCGTGCAGCTGAAAAGCTCCGGTCTCAACGTTCGGTGGCAGGCGCTGTGTATGTGTTTATCCAGACCAATCGGTTCAACAAGGATGAGCAATACAATGCAGGACTCACCGTGCCGATGCCTGAGCCGACTGACGACACGCTCACGCTCACGGCGGCTGCACTTGCGGGTCTTGAGGTGATGTATCGCTCGGGGTATCGCTACAAAAAAGCTGGTGTGATGTTGACGCTTTTATCAGACAAGCATGCGCGGCAGGCGAGTATTTTTGACAATCTCGTGGTGACGCAACGCTCGACCAAGTTGATGACAGCACTCGACATGATCAATCGAGATCATGGCCGTGGTACGGTGCGCTCGGGTGTGAGCGGCTTTACGCAACACTGGGCGATGCGCAATGAAAATCGCTCACCGAGATATACGACACGTTGGGATGAGTTGCCCATTGTGCGTTAGGCAATGCTCAGCATGCCTAACGGCGTCCACCGGCCATTTTGAGGGCTTCGGGTTGTCGACGGAGCGCCAGCATGCTGAGCGCGCCAAACAACGGACCGATCGCGAGCACAATGAAGGCATAGCGCCAGCCAACCACATCGACGATCTGTCCGATGAGCCAGATCGAGCCAGCCGTGAGTAAAAAACCGAGGCTGGTCTGCAGGGTCAGGACGGTTCCGAGTAAACGTGGTTCGGCGAGTTCGGCAATGGCTGCCGAAAATTGTGCGGAGTCTGCCACAACAGTCATACCCCAGATTACCGCGATGACGATCACCAACACCGGACCTGCATCCACTGCAAAGCCGATCAGTAGCGCGCAACTACCGCTCAAGAGCAGTGCGCCGATCGTTGTAAGGGTGCGACCAATACGATCGGCCAAGAGGCCTGCTAGAAAGCATCCGATGGCACCGGTTGCCATCACGAGGAAGGTTATCAATGAAATTGAAGCGTGACCGAGTTCGATTTTGAGGCCAGAGGCGGGTAATGCCCAGACGAGAAAGCTGCCAAGCCATGCCCACATGGCATAGAGCTCCCACATATGTCCAAGATAGCCGCCTTGCGCCAAAAGAATGGGCTTGTTGCGCAGCAGTGATTTGAGATCAGCCCAGCGAAACGTCATGGACTTGGCATGCTTGGGGCCGAGTCGAACAGCGTGAATAGCGGCTGAGGCAACAATTGCGCAGCCACTGGTGAGCGCGACAGGAGTTTCCCAGCCGACGTTTGTAAAGGCATAAAAAAGGTGAGGCATGGCGGACCCAAGGGTCACCGCGCCCACCAAGGTTCCCATGAGCAGGCCCATGTTGGCCGTTGCCCACCCCGCCGCGAGTTTCATGCCGACCGGATAAATGCCCGCCATGCACATGCCCGTCGCAAATCTCAGCACAGGCGCCATCGGGTGGTCAAAGCCGGAGAGTAACAACGCCCCATTAAGCATTGCGCCAAGCAATGCTGCAGCTGAAAACAGCATGCGGGAGTCCATGCGATCGGCCAGACCAAAGGCGGCACTGGCAAGCGTCCCAACGACAAAGCCAATCTGGACGGCTGAAGTGAGTATGGCGGCGGCATCAATAGAGAGTTGATCCGCAGCGAGTAGGCTTGGCACTGCTGCGGAAGCAGAAAACCACAGAGCCATCGCTGCGATCTGACACACAATAATGAGAAAGATAGAGAAGCTACGTGCGCTCATAAAAGCCCAAATACAGACTAATACCGCTTAGCTTTCAGTCTTTTTTTTCTGAATCTTTTTGCATTTTAGTGAACTCGATGACTGTGTAAATCAACCCGATCACCAACACCGAAAAAATTACAATTGCAGGGATAAGGAGATAGTTTTCAGTCATTTTTTCAATCCCATGAGCGCACACAATTTAAAATAAATACCAAATGTAAAAATGGAGGGGATCCAAATGGCTGTAAAAATTGCTTGCTGTTGATCTTTAACTACAAACCACAGGTAGGCTGAGATAATGAAGGAAAGCATCACAGCGGTAATGATAAAAAAATCTGAACGCTTAAACATTTTATGCTCCTATGAGTTACTTGCTTTTAAGATAATCAGAAACACCGTATCCGATTGCACTTAGTAAACAGCCTGAAATCGCAACAGTGCCGATAATACGCACACCAGCGGACAAGCCAAACGAGAACCTGTCCATATCAAACACGCCCAGCACACCAAAAAGAAGTGCTAAACAGCCAAAAATCGTCAGAGTGTTGCCAATGAGATAAATAACTTGGCAGAGTCTAGAGGTGACTACTTTTAATTTGCGCACGTTGCTAATTGATTTCATGAGTGTTTCTTGAGCGCGTAATAGCCACAAAGTCTTATATGACATGCACAAGGGAAGAGCGTGTCACTACAAGTCAAAATAAATGTTACTGCATCAGATGTTTGAGCAACCCTAATTGCAGTAAGGTTGAGTGCGTAAATGAATGGATGCCGTGACGTTCAATATAAAGCACATACGGTACAGTTTGATAGATTATCACCCTAAATAGAACTTATTCATACATGAACTTGCTTCAGACTGAAGGTCTGTCACGACAGGTAACACCCCAGCGTTGGTTGTTTCGTGGCTTAAATGTCTCCGTTTCCCCCGGCGAGCAACTCGCGTTGTGCGGAGCCTCTGGCGTCGGCAAGTCCAGTTTGCTGAATTTGATGGCGGGCTTAGATCAACCCGATGAGGGACGCGTCCTCTTTAAGGGGGAGAACATTGCTGAAATGAGTAATGCCAAGAAATTGGCATTGCGTCGTACTGCCTTTGGATTCGTTTTTCAGGCATTTCATTTGATGCCGCATTTAAATACACTTCAAAATGTCATGGTGCCTTGTCTTTTGATGGGCGTGCCAGTCTCGCAGGCCCAGGCGCGTGGCAAAGACTTGCTCAAGGCGCTCGGGATGCTGGATGCGGCCGAGGCCTTTCCTGCAGTGTTGTCCGGGGGTGAGCAGCAGCGCGTGGCACTTGCGCGTGCGTTGGTGCATCGTCCAGAGATCGTGCTAGCAGATGAGCCGACAGGCAATCTTGATCCGGAGACGGCCACTCAGGCACTCAATCTCCTTTGTGGCACGTGCAGAGAGCAGGGAGCAGCCTTATTAATGGTGACCCACTCTGCAGAGGCTGCTGCGCGGTTAGACCGCACTTTTGTTTTAACCCGCTGATGCTTTTTTACTGGCTGCTCTCTGCTGCTTTCCGTGCGCAACCAGGCCGTTGGCTGGTTGCTGGCTTGACGGTTGCGATAGGTATCGCCCTTGCGGTAGCGATCCATACCGTCAATCGTTCCGCATTGGGTGAGTTTGGACGGGCGATTGATTTGGTGAATGGTCAGGCATCGGCACAGTTAGTGATGCCCTCTGGCGAGATGCGAGACACGTTGTTTGATGAGATCGTTGCGCGCCAGACAGAACTGGGTATACGCGCGGTGAGTCCTGTACTGGAGAGGTCTACACCATCGTTGCGCGTGCTCGGTCTAGATATTTTTCAGGCAGCACGTGTCACACCTGCACTGATGCCTTCGGTCGAGGGCAGTCAGAGGCAAGCCCTATTTTCCAAAGATACAATTTTCCTCTCTGCTGCGGCATTAAAGCAACTTGACGTGGCAGTCGGCGATACCTTACCCCTCTCTATTGCTGGCAGAGTGGAGGTGTTCAAGGTGGCGGGCTTAGTACCGGGCGCGGCTGGGCAGAGCCTGGCCGTGATGGACTTAGGCGTTGCTCAGTGGCGACTGGATGGTCTGGGTAAGCTGAGTCGGATGGATATTCAACTCGTCGAGGGACGTAGTTTGAAAGAGCTTGCCAAGGACATTGACGCGCTTAATCTCGGTCTAAAGCTTGTTACCGCAGACGATCGCGATCGTCGCATGTCAAATCTTTCTCGCGCTTATCGCGTCAACTTGAGCGTACTGGCTTTGGTCGCCTTGTTTACGGGGGCATTTCTGGTGTTCACGACCATCAGTTTTTCTGTCTTACGTCAGCAGTCACAACTCGCGCTTCTGAGTGTGCTGGGCGCTACGCGCGCCTGGATATTCGGTTTGGTGCTTACACAGGCTTTAATCGTTGCAGCACTTGGTGGCATGGTGGGGATTGGCTTGGGCTTATTGATGGCTTCTGCACTCTTGCGCGTCGTTGGAGGCGATCTTGGTGGTGGCTATTTTTCCTCTTCTATCCCGCCGCTCGAGATTGATGGGACGTTTATTTTCGGTTTCTGGTTATTGTCTTTAGCCGTTGGTGTGTTGGCCGGTTACTTTCCAGCTAAAGCCGCGACGGTGGGTTCGCCAGTGGCTCAGCTCAGAGCGGGGGCGGGGGAGCGTGTGCTTAAGCCAGTCTTGCATCACCGTGTGGCAGTGGGCTTGGCCCTGACGAGCTTGATCTTGGCATTCATGCCTGCAATAGCTGGATTGCCGATTGCGGCCTATCTATCCATTGCATTTCTATTGTTTGCCGGGTTGGCGCTCACGCCATCCTTGGTGCATCAGTGCTTTTCATTTCTTGCACGCGTTTTACTGGGGCGTCGAACCTTACCTTCGTCTTGGACGTTTGCGGTTTGGCGCTTGGCGCAGGCACCCGCGAGTGCTTCAGGACTCATTGCGGGTGTGGTCGCTGCACTTGCACTGACGGTCGCAATGGTGGTGATGGTGGCAAGTTTTCGCGATTCGGTCACCCAGTGGCTTGATCAGGTTTTACCTGCGGATTTGTATGCGAGCTTGAGCCGTTCTGATTTAAATCAAGCACTCATTAACGATCCGAGTTTGGTGCAGGCCATTGCCTCGACGCCGGGCATTGCGAGACTAGAATTCACCTTGCAAAAACAAATTTTATTTAGATCGGATCGACCAGAGGTTGTCCTGATTGCACGACCGGTTTCTACGCTACGCGCCGTGCAAGTGCTGCCGCTTACGGGAGGCATTTCTGTTCAAGTTCAAGGTTCAACGCCTTCGTTGCCAGACGTTTTTGTCTCAGAGGCCATGACAGATTTATATGGCTGGAAGCCTGGGCAGATCCAACTATTACCGACGGTCAATGCCGAGGGTCAGACTGGAGGTCATTTGTCTGTCTGGGTGGCCGGTGTGTTTCGTGATTACGGCAGACAGCATGGGTCGATTGTGATGGATCTCTCCACTTATCAAGGTCTGACAAAGGATTTACGACGGACAGATCTGGCGCTTTGGCTTTTACCCAACGCGCGTTCAACTGAAGTCCTTGCGAGACTGCGTACTCAGTTCCCCCAATTCGAGGCACTTCAGTTTAGAAGTTCCGCAGATCTCAGAGCATTGTCCTTGACGATTTTTGATCGCAGCTTTGCCTTGACCTATGCGCTTGAGGTCGCGGCTCTACTGGTCGCGATTTTTTCTGTCGCAGCGGGTTTTGCAGGTCAGGCACTACTAAGACAGAAAGAATTTGCGCTGATGCAACACTTGGGACAGTCTGCCTCTCAGCGCACGCAGTGGATCACGCTTGAGTCAGGGATGTTACTTGGACTGGCTGCGTGTTGGGGTACGGTGTTGGGGTTGCTCATGAGTCAGGTGTTGATTCATCGGGTCAATCCTCAGTCTTTTCATTGGACGATGCAGACAAGCGTGCCAGTCGTGGCACTCGTGCTTCTGATGCTTTGCATCGTGTTGCTGGGGATTGCTGCAGCGGTGTGGGCATCCAAGCGAAATTTGAATGCTGAGAGACTGGCATTGTCTTTACGGGAGGATTGGTGATGCAGGGTGCGTCTCGTCGTCGGTGGTTGAAAAATATGTTGCTCTTGGCGGGGGCGAGTCCAATGCTCACGTTTGCGCAAGCCACTGCTCCGAGTTACCCAGAAGTTCGCCCAAGGCATTTAGTTTTTCCCAGAGATTTTGGCGCACACCTTGATTACCGGACAGAGTGGTGGTACCTCACGGGATGGTTAGGTTCAGGTCCTGCGGCAATGGGTTTTCAAGTCACATTTTTCAGAAGTCGAGTGCTTCACCCTGATGACAACCCAAGCCGCTTTGCGCCCCGACAGCTGATGTTTGCACATGCAGCGTTGGCCTTACCTAAGGAGGGCAAATTGCGGCATTCCGAGATTGCGGGTCGAGCAGGACCCGCAGGCGCTTCGTTTGACACTGCCGATACGGCATTAAAGCTTTCAGGCTGGACGCTTAAACGGACAAGCGAAGATCATTATCATGTTTATATTCCTAGCGATGACTTTACCCTTGCGCTCGAAGCAACACCTGATCAAAGACCGGTGTTGCGTGGTGAAGGAGGATACTCTCGCAAGGGGCCGACCCCCGAGCTGGCAAGCTACTACTACAGTCGGCCCCAATTAAAAGTATCGGCTGATGTGGTTTTAAAAAATACATCACTGAATAACAGAACCGCGCAGCAACGCCTCAGTCTGACGGGTACAGCCTGGTTTGATCACGAGTGGTCGAGTAGCTTGCTCATGCCAGGTGCGATAGGTTGGGATTGGATTGGAATCAATTTACTAGACGGTAGCAGCTTGATGGCGTTTCGTATGCGCGATAAAGCAGGCCAGACCTTGTTTAGCGAATGGGACTGGCGAGATGCGCAGGGTCAAGCGATTGGGCAGCATCAAAATATAAAGTGGCAGTCTGTCGGTCGTTGGCGCTCACCCCGCTCCTTGGTTGAGTATCCTGAAAGTTTCGTATTGCATTCGGGAGAACGAACGTTCACCTTGCAACCTTTGATGGCCAATCAAGAGGTCGATGCACGTGCTAGCACCGGTGGTTTTTATTATGAAGGCGCAGTCGCGTTCATGGAAAACGACAAAGTCCTTGGTCGGGGCTATCTCGAGTTAACAGGCTATGGCGCGCCCGTGGAGCTTTGACGACTTGACCGCTCCCGGATTGTCTTACACTGGATCACTATGGCGACAAAACTCAGCAGTCTCACCCGCTGGTTGCGGGATTACCGGGTGCTCTCCCGGTATAAAACACAATGGTCCTTGGCGGCGCTCTTTCTACTCTTAGCGGCGGTTGCCACGCTGGCCGTGCCCTTGGCCTTTAGGGATCTGGTGGATACCGGTTTAACCAGCGACGCCATTGACTTCAAATTCATCAATCTGTTGCTTTTGGCAATCGTGTTGGGGCTGACGACCGCGAGTCGGTTTTATGTCATGTCATGGCTGGGTGAGCGCGTGGTCGCCGATATTCGCAAGCGCGTTTTTGAAAACGTGTTGCGCCAGAGTCCAGCCTATTTTGAAACGCTGCAAACCGGCGAGGTGCTGTCGCGCATGACCAGCGACACGACTTTGGTTCAGACCTTAGTGGGGTCAAGCATCTCGATTGCGCTGCGCAGCCTAGTGATGTTGCTTGGCGGGATGACGATGATGTTGATCACCAGTGCCTGGCTGGCTGGCGTGATGATTGTCTTGCTTTTGGTCATCGTATTACCGCTTTGGGCTTTGAGTCGACGGGTGCGCAAAATGTCGCGCGCGAGTCAAGACAAGGTCGCAAACACGAGCGCGATGGCAGGCGAGGTTTTAAACGCGATGACGACTGTACAGGCCTTTGTGCGAGAGCCACATGAGCAAAAGCGTTTTGACGCTGCGGTAGAAACCGCATTTTCAGAGGCAAAAAAGCGTATCACCATGCGTTCTGTCCTGACTGCGACAGCGATCATGATGGCGTTTGCTGTGATCGTGTTTGTGCTGTGGATGGGTGCAAGACAGGTGACGACCGGTGCGATTTCGCTCGGCGAGCTGACTCAGTTTGTGCTGTATGCGGTATTCATCGCTGGCTCGATCGGTGCGTTGTCGGAGACGTGGGGCGATTTGCAGCGTGCGGCCGGTGCGATGGAAAGGCTGGTGGAGTTGATGCAAGCCGAGCCGGCGTTGATCACTGAGGTCGGACACCAGCGCGGCACGGACCAGTCTGAGGCTGTGGTGTTTAAAGATGTGACATTTTCATATCCTTCACGCCCTGAGTTTCTGGCAATGAACCACCTGTCGTTTTCCGTGCCTCAGGGTGCACGTTACGCCTTGGTGGGGCCCTCCGGCGCGGGCAAGAGCACCTTGTTTGCCATGTTGTTGCGTTTTTATCAGCCCACAGCAGGACAGATCGAGGTGTTTGGTCGTGATATCACGCAATGGCCCGTCAGCGACTTGAGAAACCTGATTGGAATCGTGCCTCAAGAGCCTGTCATTTTTGCGTCGAGCGCCTTGGAAAATATTCGTTATGGCAGGCTCGATGCGACCGACGAGGAGGTGATTGCAGCCGCTAAAACCGCACATGCACATGGCTTTATTTCAGCATTACCGCAAGGCTATGATAGCTTTTTAGGTGAGCGGGGTGTGCGGTTGTCGGGTGGTCAAAAACAGCGTATCTCGATTGCCCGCGCGATTTTGAAAAATCCGCCCCTGTTGCTGTTAGATGAGGCAACCAGTGCCTTGGATGCCGAGTCAGAGCGTGAGGTTCAGCTTGCCTTGGATAGCGTGCTCCCCGGCCGAACATCGCTGACGATTGCTCACCGCTTGGCAACGGTCTTGCAAGCGGATCGCATTATCGTGCTTGAGGATGGGGTGGTGGTCGAGCAGGGCAAGCACACTGAGCTCATTGCACAGAGCGGACTGTACGCGAGACTTGCGAAGTTGCAGTTTGCATGAGTGACTTTGAGAGGGGACCTGCACCGATTCAATGTCTTTTTAAGTTCTACAATGCCAGATTGATTAGTTTTTGACATTTTGTACGTTTAAGGACCAACATGATTCAAGTAACCCCAGTGATTCTCTGCGGCGGTTCTGGCACCAGGCTGTGGCCGCTTTCGCGAGGTGGCTTTCCAAAGCAGTTTTTATGCTTGACTGGGGATAACAGTCTGTTTCAGCAAACCGTTGAAAGATTGCAGGGGCTCGAGAGTGCGACGACCCAGGCGACTGCGCCACTGATCGTCTGCAACGAAGAGCATCGTTTTCTTGCCCAAGAGCAACTGCGCGAAATTGGCATTCATGGCGCCAAGTTTCTCCTCGAACCCATCGCGCGTAATACGGCTCCCGCACTCACGCTCGCTGCGCTTGCAGCGCTTGACGGTGGTGCCGATCCTATTTTGGTGGTGACGCCAGCGGATCAGGCAGTGTCTGCCGTTGAGGTGTTCACCCAAGCTATGAAAACAGCGATTGCAGAGGCGGCGACTGGCAGTATTGTCATCCTGGGCATTCAACCCGACCGTCCCGAGACGGGGTACGGCTATATCAAAGCGGGTGAGACGACGAACGTTCAGGGCGCTGTGACGACTGTTAAGCGCTTTGTGGAAAAACCTAATCTCGAGACCGCTCAGGCCTATATCAATGAGGGCTGTTATTTCTGGAATGCGGGCATTTTTGTTTTAAAGGCGTCAGTATGGTTGCAGGCCATGGAGACTTTTCAGCCTGAAATGCTGGCCAAGGTCAAACATGCCTGGGAATCCCGCAAGCCTGACAGTCAGTTCATGCGTCCAGGCAAGGCTGAGTTTGAGCAGGTGCCGAGTGAATCAATCGACTACGCCGTCATAGAGCGCTGTCCAGGCAGTGCCTTTGCCACCAAAATGGTGAGCCTAGATGCGGGTTGGAGTGATCTCGGCGTGTGGGATGCCGTTTGGAATATTCAGGAAAAAGACGCAGACGGTAATGCGCACAAAGGCGACGTCATTGCTAAAGATTGTCGCGATACCTTTGTGCATGCCTCCAGCCGTCTTGTGGGCTTGGTCGGAGTGCAAAACCTTGTTGTGATCGAAACGGCCGATGCGATTTTGGTTGCGGATAAGTCTCGTGGCCAGGATGTTAAAAAAATTGTTGACTCTCTTAAAACGCAGAAGCGTGAAGAACAAAATCTGCATCGCAAGGTCTATCGTCCCTGGGGTTGGTACGACAGTATTGATGGTGGTGAGCGCTTTAAGGTCAAGCGTATCCTCGTCAATCCTAAGGCGAGTCTAAGCTTGCAGATGCACCATCATCGCGCTGAACATTGGGTGGTGGTGTCGGGTACGGCTGAAATCACCAATGGCGATAAGGTCACAATTTTGTCTGAAAATCAATCCACCTATATTCCTCTCGGTCAAACGCATCGTCTGTCTAATCCAGGCACGATTCCGCTTGAAATCATTGAGGTGCAGTCTGGTAGCTATCTGGGTGAGGACGATATCGTGCGCTTTGAGGATCAGTACGGCAGAACGGTTTAATTTCAAGACTAAGAGCTTTAATTGAGGGTTGTTACGGGGATTGACAAACGTTTTCGCGATGTATGATGGTATTTGCTTACCTCAATACAAAGGAAGTTTCCATGATGTATTCGACTCGTGCGTTCGCAAAGCTGGCCAAACTTTCTTTGGCCGCCTGTATGTTTTCTTGGCTTTCACTCTCTGCAACAACAGCCTCTGCGCAAACAAATTACCCAAATAAACCGATTAGGCTGATCGTTGGATTTGCACCTGGTGGAGGTTCTGATTTAATAGCACGTTTAGTCGCGGCCAAGCTTGGTCCCGTGCTGGGACAGTCAGTGATCGTAGAAAACAGGCCAGGTGCAGGCGGTAACCTTGCTGCTGAACAAGCCTTGAAGTCTCCCGCAGATGGTTACACCTTGTTTTTGTCTGCTGCGAGTTACACCGTTAATCCTAGTTTTTACAAATTACCGTTTGACTCTGGTAACGACATGACACCGATTGCGTTGTTGGCGCGGGGTCCTTTTATTATCGCAGCGACAAAAAACTTACCTGTTAATACTTTGCAGGAGCTTGTGACCTTGGCGAAGGCCAGTCCCGGTAAATATAGTTTTGCGACCTCGGGACAGGGCAGTATCACTCAGATGGCCACTGAGTATTTCAATGAAACTGCAGGGGTTAACCTGCTACATATTCCTTACAAAGGCACATCGCCTGCACTGACAGATACAGTCGCAGGCCATACCGATATTATTTTCGGTACTGTGGCCTCAACCTTGCCTTTGGTCGGTACAGGACAGCTCAAGGCCTTGGCAGTGACGACGCCTAAGCGTTTAGCTGCATTGCCAAATGTCCCAACAGTGATGGAGTCTGGCTATCCCTCTTATGAAGTCACAAACTGGCATGGCATCATCGCCCCTAAAGGCGTACCGGTCGCGATTCAGGACAAGCTAAATAAAGCCATCAACCAAGTTCTTCAAGACCCAGAGATGGAAAAGACCTTGACGAGCGATGGCTTGACTGCGGCAGCAATTTCTCCCGAAGCATTTGGTGTGATCCTCAAAAGCGAAATCGTACGATGGGGTGCCTTGGCGAAAAGTCGCGGATTGTCGATCAAGTAAATTTTTGTGAGGCCACCTCTGCACAGAGTGTGGCCTCAGGAGTGAAAATGAATCAAATCAATCCGAGCATGCTTACTGCAGAATTAGTGGCAAGCCTCACAGCAGTCGATACCCCAACTATTTGTAATGCGCTGGAGATCGCGACTGGATCGCGTTCTAACAAGGGCTTTACAGTAGGGGCATTCCATTCTGCGCATCCTGAGATGAAACCTATTTTGGGATTTGCAAGAACGGCAACACTCAGAACTGCAGTGCCTTACACAGACCCACCCTCTGTTTTAAAAGAACGTCGCCTTTCATGGTACGAGCATATTGAAGGCAAAGGTATTCCTACGATTTCTGTCGTCGAGGATATAGACGATGTTCCCGGGTTGGGTGCCTTTTGGGGCGAGGTCCACAGCAATGTGTTGAAAGGTTTAGGCGTTAAAGGTGTCGTGACAAATGGGGCAATGCGGGATTTTGGCATGCTTGCGGATGATTTTCAGATACTTGCATCTACGATTTCGCCAAGTCATGGTTTTGCTCAAATTATTAAAATTGGCATACCCGTAAAAGTACAAAATTTAGTGATCGAAGATGGTGACTTGATTCATGCAGATCGACATGGCGCCGTCATTATTCCTGAGACTGCTTTGCTTGCACTACCAAACGCAATCGACATCATCATGCGCAAAGAGCGTCCCTTGATTGATGCTTCTAAAAGACCAGGATTCTCTGTTGCTGATTTGCGTTTGGCCATGGCAGAGTCTGATGATATTCATTAGAACTTAACTTTCCAGCCCGCCTAGCATCTAAAACTATTTGTTTGTTAAAAGAGGTGATGTGCATGAACGTGACAAAAATTAAAAATCTTGTATTGAAGTTGTCTTGCTTGGTGTCGGCATGCTTTCTATTTAGTCACGCCAGTGCACAAGCTTTGGATACAAATTGGCCATCGAAACCCATTAAATATATTGTCCCTTTTGGAACTGGAGGTGTTTCCGATGGTGTGGGAAGATTACTTTCCCTGCATCTTGGGATACAGCTTAAACAATCAGTGATTGTTGAAAATAAACCTGGTGTCTCGGGAATCGTGGGCACACAGCTTGTTGCTAAAGCGCCCGCTGATGGATACACCATAATCGGCGGTACGATCACGACGCACGCTGTGAATCCATTCTTTTCAAAGAATTTAGGCTACGACCCGGTGACTGATTTTGTACCGTTAGCAATGGTTGGGACTGTGAGCAATGTTTTAGTTGTACCAGCCAATAGTAAATTTAATAGCGTTGAAGATGTCATTAAAGAGCTCAAGCAAAATCCCGATGGACTGACGTACGGATCATCTGGCGCGGGGACTTCCCAACATCTTTCTGGCCAACTCTTTCAGAGCTTGACTGACACAAAAATGCGTCAAATTATTTACAAGGGTGGTTCACAAGCCATGATCGATCTGGCCGGTGGTCAGCTTGATATGATTTTTGAGACATATGCGGCTGCCCGCCCATTGATTGAAGCAAAAAAAGTCAAAGTATTGGGTGTGACCTCTGCAAAAAGACTGCCAGAGTTGCCTTCTGTTCCGACTATAGCCGAGGCAGGTGTACCGGGATTTGAGATGCAATCTTGGCAGGGCGTTTTCATGCCCTCTGGTGCGTCTGCCCAATTAGTTGAAAAATTATCAAAAGATTTATCTGAGGTCATTAAAAATCCAGAGGTTCAAGCGAAATTACGCGCAATGGGCGTTGAACCTGATGGTCGTGGATCAAGGGCATTCTCTGAGTTTCAGCGTGCCGAAGTGACAAAATGGGCAAAAGTTGTCAAGGATGCGGGAATCAAAGCTGATTAAGCTTTTAAATTAAATGTTGATTTTTAGAGAATGCTGAGCAGCCATCCCAGAATGTGCCAACAGTGATGGAGTTTGGCTATCCCTCTTATGAAGTCACAAACTTCCATCTTTACTGATTGTTCTAGTCCACTTTTGCCCCAGACATTTTGATGAGCTCTGCCCATTTTGGAATTTCTGCGTCTACGACCTGTTTGAAATCAGCAGAATTGCTACCAAGAGCTGTTGAGCCTTGTTCTGCAAGTTTGTTCAAGACGGCAGGATCTTTCATGACGGTTTGGATCGCACTACTGAGTTTGTTGACGATTGCAGGAGCTGTTGCTGCAGGTGCAAAAATACCGTTCCACAAAACAATCTCATAGCCAGGCAGGATTTCTGTGATTGCGGGTACGTTGGGGATTCTCGATGAACGCGTTTTCGTGGTGACGGCGAGTGGTTTCAGCTTGTCGCTGTCGAGATAACCCAACACCTCAACCATGGGTGAAAAGACGGCCTGCACCTGTCCAGCTAGTAAATCGTTGTTGGCTAACGATCCACCTTTGTAGGGGACATGCACCATTTCTCCGCCGACCATGTTGTTAAACAAAACACCCGCGAGATGGTTCGAGGCGCCGCTGCCTGAAGACCCATAGTTGATCGGAATCTTTTTCTGTTTAACAATTTCTACAAACTCTGCCAGGGTTTTGGCTTGAAAATTACTGTTCACCATCAAAACATTGGGGATGAGTGCGACTTGAGAAACTGGAATGAGATCTTTCTGTAAATTGAAACCCATGTTTTTGTACAGAGAGACGTTTGCAGTGAGGGTGCTGGTATGTAAAAGGATGGTGTATCCGTCTGGTTGCGCTCTGGCGACAAAGGCGGCACCAATGTTGCCAGCTGCGCCAGGCTTGTTTTCAACGATCACGCTTTGCCCGAGTATGGGGCCAAGCTTTTCAGCCAGCATGCGAGCAGTGATATCGGTGCTGCCACCTGCCGCAAAGGGCACGACCATCGTGAGGGGGCGTGTCGGCCAGTTATTTGACTGTGCGCTTGCAACAGCGCTCATTGCCATCATTGATGTTGTAAAAACAAGTTTCGCTATTTTTTTTGTGATCATGTTTTGTCTCCAGATTTTTTATCGTAAGGTACTTTGTCAATATTATGAACGATTTTTAAGACTCACTTCCACAACGCCTGCGTCTGCATCGATTTCCACGTAGTCGCCTGTTTTAATGACAACGGTCGGATCTTGATCGAGTCCAGCAACGATTGGTATATTGCCGATAATCGCGCCGATTGTCGTGATTGGTTCTGGATTAACTTGAATAAAAGCGACGGGTGCCGTCCCGCGCGAGACCATATCGTATATTTTGTAAGAGCCGCCTGTAGAGCCTTTACCAGTTAAAAATACGAGTACTTTTCCAGAGATATTCACACCTTCGATTTCATGACCTGGTTCGGTCACAATCCCGGTCATGTTGTCGACGCCTCCGTTAAAGCTAATCGCCTCCTTGGTCACAATGGCTTCACCTTTTGCTTTACCAGTAACAATTTTTCGACCTTGAAGCCGTAACGTTGTTTCACTCATATTGTTTATCTCCAGACACCGTTAACGGCGGCGTCCATCACGCGTTGCAGATTGCCGTAATGAGCGGGAAGTCCAAATTGACCAGGGGCATAAAAAGCCATCTTTGCTGAGTTGGTGGTCAATGTTTTGTAGCCTTTAGAGGGTGCGATCACGCGACTCCTCGCTAAAAATGGGCACGTTTCACGAACGACCACGCCACCAGCGTCTTTGATTGTCTTGATGTAGCCCATCTCATCGGCCATTGCGTACATGGCGCCCGCGGTCGTGACCCAAAGTGATACCTCTGGATGCACTTTTTTACCTTCGAGTGCTTCGGCAACTTCTCTGATTTCCTGCACGGAGGCATTGGGGCATCCGACCAGTATCCAGTCGACATGATCGGAGGGCTCTTTGTTAAGCGCGTTCTCTGCATGCTGTCGTTCTTGCTCGCCAAATACTAGGACTTTTGAGGGAGTGTGATCACCAAAGGCGGCCTCAAGTGTAGGCGCCTCAGGTGTGACACCTATGGCGTGAAACATACTCACGGCTCCTGAAGCTGCGAGTGCTGCACTCAGTGCCTTGAGGTCTTCCAGCGTAGGATTGTTGGGTAGACCTTCAAAAACCGGCGTATCCTGGCCAGCGATTTTGCCAGCGAAATAGCCAAGGGTTCCATAGTCGGTCATATCCCGCATCGGCGTCTCGACCTTGATCAAGAAATTACCGTAGCGATTTTCTTTGAGATGGAAGCCATATTCAGGGGTACGACCGGTCAGTGCGGTCGCGAGTGCGCTAGGACCACCTTCACGATTGGTTCTCGCACCACAAACGGAATTGGCAAACACCACGGCGGAGGATTCTCCCCAAGCCATATGCTCACCAAAGCGTGGCATATTTCCTACCAGATAAGGAATGCAAGTGTTACAGGCGTTTGCGCCCATTCCTGCATAGGCGCCTGTGAGACGTTTTTGTAAAACTTGATCAGATGCAGGAATGCCGATTTGTTCCCACTGAGAGGGATCCACAGCAGTCGGGTTTGTCGTGACGCGCGTGACGAAGGTGCCACCTTGTTTACGAATATCCTCTACAAAGCGGGTGCCAGCCTCTTCGGCGACGAGTACGGAGGAGCCAGCCATGTGGACGTTGTTGACTGGCAGAAGTTTTTTTGCTCCGAAGCTCTCTCCGAGTGCGACGAGTATTTGCATCGCCTTCTGGACTGCTGGGCCTTTTTCGCCCGCCAGCATTTTTGTCTCTTCTTCTGACAGAAACATCTGTCTCTCCCTTTGTCGCCGGAATAACGTATTCACGACTAGATTAGATTCTGGGCAATTTAATAAATCAAGAAAAGCGATAAATTGGAATTAATATATATTCCTAATTGTGATCTATTTATGAAAGTAAAAAAATGCTATGGTGACTTTTAAGCAGTTGGAAGCGCTCTTTTGGATTGTTCAGGCCGGCGGGTTTTCTCAAGCGGCTGCTCGCCTGCACACTACTCAATCTGCGGTTTCTAAGCGCATCCATGAATTGGAGGAGATGTTCGAGACGCCATTATTTGATCGCTCTCAGCGTTCGGCAAAGTTGATGGCCAAGGGCGAAGAGATGTTTTTGGTGGCCAAAAGGCTCTTGGAACAAAGAGACGCTGCAATCGAGCAGTTTCAACGCCCTGAAATTTTGGTGCGACGCATCAGAATCGGTGTGACCGAACTGACCGCAATGACTTGGTTGCCACTCTTGGTCAGCGCAATTCAGTCCACGTATCCTCGGGTTGTTATAGAGCCCTATGTGGACGTCAGCCTGGTTCTCCGAGACAAGCTGTTGACGGACGATGTGGATCTGATGATTGTCCCCCAGGTGTTCGAGGATCAGAGGTTGGTCGTTAAGAAAGTGGGCGTTGTGGAAAACGTCTGGATGTGCAAGCCAGGTCTGGTGACTTTTGGTCGCCGATTAAGTATGCAGGATCTTGCACGCCACAGGTTGCTGACTCAGGATAATCGCTCTGGAACAGGGCAGTTGTACAACAGGTGGCTTCAGTCAATTGGTATTCAGCCTGAAAACACGATATTGAGTAATAGTCTGGTGACATTGATCGCGCTGACGATCTCAGGAATGGGGGTCAGTTACTTACCTAAAAATTGTCTGCAACAGATGATTCATGCGGGTGCGCTTCAAGTGCTCCCAGTGACTCCCATTTTGCCACTCGCCTCTTATGCTGCGGTGTATCGTGCTGAACGAAAGAGTGCATTTATTGCAGCCGTTGCTTCGTTCGCACAAGTTCACTGCGACTTCGGTACGATCTTTCAATCAGCTTAATTGATATATTAGTATCTGTATAAATCTAACGCACACAAAAAAAAACTCAAGGAGATCATTATGAAAGTAGGCTTAATTGGAGCAGGTAATATCGGCCAACATTTCGCGACGCGCATTCTGGCGGCCGGACACGAACTCGTGATTTTCGATTTGAACAAAGAGGTGCTTGCTCGCTTTCAGGCTCTTGGCGCTGAAGTCGCCGACGGAGTCTCAGATCTTGCTTCACGCGTCACGGATGTATATTTGTGTTTGCCAGTGCCTGCCGCTGTCAAGTCCGTGGCTTCGGAAGTCGTGACCGGCTCAACCGCCAAAATGTTGATAGACCTTTCCACCACAGGCCCGTCCGTTACAAAAGAAGTCTATGAAATTTTGTCTCAGCGTGGGATTGCGTTTTTAAGCGCTCCAGTCAGTGGAGGCACTGTGGCTGCCCAACACGGCACCTTGGCAGTCATGGCCGCAGGAGATACAGAGGTTTTTAAAAAAGCTGAACCTATTTTGAAAGTCATTGGCAAAAATATTTTCTTCCTCGGCGAGGATCCTAGCCTGGGACAAACGATGAAGATTATTAACAACACCCTGTATGCCACAAGCATGTTGGCGAGCTGCGAGGCTTTGGTCTACGGCGTGAAAGCGGGCCTGGATTCTAAAACGATGTTGGATGTGCTAAATGTTTCAAGCGGTAGGTCCTTTGCAACGCTTGAAAGAATTCCACAGGGCGCCTTAGACAGAAGCTTCACGGTACGTTTCACAACGGAGTTACTGCATAAGGACATCAAAATGTGCCTGGACGAGGCCGAGAAAATTGGTGCGCCGATGTTTATCAATCAAAATGCGCGCCAGTTTCTGGCCTTTGCAATCACACAAGGCGACGGACCAAAAGACAATCTTTCTCCGATTAGACATTTCGAGGAGTGGGCAGGCGTCCAATTTGGAAAAAAACCTGAGTAATAAACAATAGAAAAAATAGAAAATTTTGCTGTAAGGAAGGATTCGTTTTGATGTCTCAAAAGCCTTTGCTCTTAGTGCTTGTGTTTTTAACAGAGGAGCATTGTGCTCTTTTGAATGAACATTTTGAAGTGATCTACTTGCCTTACGAAAAATATGCAGGTGATCGGTCATTTTGTATCGAAACGATCCTAGGGCACGCTTCGCGCATTAAGTTCGTTCTGACAAATGGCGCTTTTGGCTTAAAAGATCCCGAAATGGCCCTCATGCCCAAGCTTGAGTTGATCAGCACCTTGGGCGTTGGCCATGAAAACGTTGATCTTGTCGCCGCTAAAAAAAGAGGTATTGTTGTCTGCAACACCGCTGGGACAAACGCTGAGGTCGTTGCGGATCACACGCTCATGTTGTTACTCGCGACCATCAGACGACTGCCCTTTTTGAATCGAGAGGTTCGAAAAGGGTTATGGCGTGACAATATACCGAGACCAAAACATATTTCTGGCAGAAAGATAGGCATCTTTGGTTTGGGTGCAGTGGGTCTAAAGATCGCGACGCGCGCCCAAGCCTTTGACATGCAGGTGGGTTATCACAGTCGTACTCGGAAAGATGAAACGGGATATGCGTATTTTTCGAATATCCAAGAATTAGCAACTTGGTGTGACTTTCTAGTGTTGTGCGCGCCAGCTGGACCTCAGACCTTCCATATCGTTAATCGTCAGGTTTTAAATTTGCTCGGCCCTGACGGAGTGCTCGTCAATGTGGCGCGCGGAAGTCTAGTCGACACGCTTAGTCTTGTTGAGGCGATCAAGCACAAAGAAATAGCGGGAGCAGCCCTCGATGTTTATGAGGGGGAGCCTAATTTACCGCCTATGTTGATTGAGCTGGACGATGTGGTCATTACCCCGCACTTGGCTGGAATATCCCCTGATGCCATTCATGGAGCAGTGGAGCGGGTCATTGAAAATATGAAGCTCCATATTGCTGGGCAGCCCTTAATTTCTGGTGTTTGATCAAAGGATGCTCAGCAACCAACCCGCCATGCCTCCCGCGATGACGACCAACCATGGCGGGAGTTTCCAGAACATCAAGGCGACCAAGGCCAGCACTCCCAAGGCAAAATCTTGGGCAGTCAAGATCGCGCTTGTCCAGACCGGTTGATAAAGCGCGGCCAGTAGTAAACCTACCACCGAGGCATTGATACCACTGAGTGCAGCCTGAGTGCGGAGATTTTGGCGTAGTGCTTCCCAAAAGGGCAGCGCACCCACGACCAATAAAAACGAAGGGACAAAAATCGCGATCAGTGCAATCATTCCGCCTGCCCAACCGTTTGGTGAGGTGGTCATCGAGGCACCCAAAAATGCGGCAAAGGTGAACAGCGGACCTGGCATGGCTTGGGTCGCGCCATAGCCCGCGAGAAAAATCTCTTCGCTTACCCAACCTGTCGGTACGACCTCGGTCTGGAGTAAGGGCAGCACGACGTGACCACCGCCAAATACGAGTGAACCTGCGCGATAAAACGCATCAACGATTGCGAGCGTCTGATTAGAAAAAACTTCCGAGGCGAGTGGTAAAGCAATTAATAAAATAATGAACAGTGCGAGCCAGAAAGCCCCCATGCGCCGGGAAATCTTGATAGCTATAGCATCGTGGGGGACCATTTGATCCGGTTTGAACAGCACAACGCCGGCGATCCCTGCCAGGATAATGACACTCACCTGTGACCAGACAGAGGGGATGAGCAGTGTGGCACAGCTGGCCAGCATCATGATGGTGACGCGTTTGACGTCCGTGCATAAATGACGCGCCATGCCCCAGACTGCTTGTGCAACAACAGCGACTGCAACGATTTTTAACCCTTGCAGTGCATCCGCTGAAACGCTGCTGCCAACGCTTGAGAGCCCGATAGCAAAAACAATCAACGCAATGGCTGAGGGCAGGGTAAAGCCCGCCCAGGCTGCGAAGGCGCCGCTGTAGCCCGCGCGTGAAAACCCAAGCGCGATACCGACTTGACTGCTAGCGGGGCCAGGTAGAAATTGGCAGAGTGCCACGAGGTCTGCATAGCTCCGGTCGCTCAGCCATTGGCGGCGCGACACGAACTCTTCACGAAAAAATCCTAAATGTGCCACCGGACCACCAAAGGAAGTCAGTCCCAAGCGAAGAAAAATCAGAAAAATCGCCCAAGGGCTGTGGTCTTTGCTTGTTGTGTTGGCGGTTGTCATGGCGCTGAGTACTTAAAGTGTTTGGGTGATTATGCCTCAAGCCTCTGTGTTTGGATGCGTGTTAAATGTGGGCGTGTTAAGGTTTGAAGCGTAAATTGTGCGTTGTCCGGAGCATGTGCATGACCCAACAGACCCCGAGTTTTTATCAGACGTTTGACCTTGATCCTCGCGTGGTGGTGGCAGAGTTGGAGAGAGGCTTGACCGCAGACCATGCGCATTGCTCCCCAAAATATTTCTATAACGCCTTGGGTTCGACCTTGTTCGAGGCGATTACCCACCTGCCTGAGTATTATCCGACCCGTACCGAAGCCAGCATTTTCGCTGAACATGCCACTGAGATCCATCAATGTATTCCTCAGCAAGCCGCATGGCTTGATTTAGGTGCAGGGAGTTGTCAAAAGGCGGCGAGCCTCTTTTCAGGGACCGCGCCGGGCGTTTATGTGGCGGTCGATATTTCCTTGGATTACTTGACCGGCACACTGATCAATCTTCAACGTAGCCATCCGAGCTTCAAGATGATAGGCGTGGGGATGGATTTTTCTGCGTCGCTCAACTTTCCTACGGCGCTCGCTACCCAGCTCACGCAGCACCCCATCTTTGCGTTTTATCCTGGTTCGAGTTTAGGTAATTTCACCCCCACAGAAGCCCTTGGATTTTTAAACCGTATCGCCAATGTGTGCCAGCAAGGTCAGGCGGGCTCTGGTTTGTTGATCGGGATTGATCTGGTCAAGTCGGCTGAGGTGCTTGAGCGGGCGTACGACGATGATCTTGGTGTGACTGCGGCGTTTAATCTCAATGTCTTGAGACACATCAACACCTTATTAGGTACGGATTTTGATGTCCGCGACTGGCAGCACAAGGCGCTTTTTAACGTTGCCGAATCGCGCATTGAGATGCACTTGCTGGCGCGTCACGCCGTCACAGTTCGCTGGGCCGAGCGTTCGCGTACTTTTCAGGTCGGAGAGGCGATTCACACAGAAAATTCCTACAAGTGGACCATTCCAAACTTTGCAGCGTTATTAAATCAGGCCGGGTTTTCGCATACACAGTACTGGACGGATCCGCAGGCGCAATACGCTTTGTTTTGGGCGCGTTAACCCGTCTCGCGTTTCAAGCTTCAGTTTTACTGGCCTGTTTACACAGACGCAGTTTCAACATAAAAGCCTATTCAGCACAGACCCTAAAGCCCGAATAAATATCTCGGCGCTCCGGGGTAAAAAAGTTGCGGTAATGCACGTTGCGTAAATACGGATGTGTCACCCACGCGGCACCGCGCAACACTTTGCGTGAGCCAAACCAGGGTGCGGAGTATTCGACATAAGGATGCGCACGAAAGCCCTCGAAGGGTTCAAAGTTGTCCGCGGTCCACTCCCACACCTCGCCCCATTCGAAATCTTCTTGCGTGTTTGCTGCCAGGTCCCATTCGGCTTCAGTTGGGAGCCTGCAGCCAGCCCATTGACAATAGGCCTGTGCGTCGTCCCAAGAGATGTGCGTCGCGCAAGCCTTGGGATTGAGCGGTTGCCAGGTCCCAAAGGTGTTGATCTCATAGGGCAGTGCGGTAAGGGACGATGAGAGTGGTGCAGCGATAGATTTTTCACGCACATAGAGCGGCAACCGATGACCGGTCGCCCTGATAAAGTTGAAATACTCTGCCCAGGTCACAGGCTCAAGCGCAATGGAAAATGCCTCGAGTGCGGTATCGCGTTGACCCACTTCGTTATCAAAACAAAAGAATTGACCAGAGAGTGTTTGCCAGTCTGTGCCCATCGACCATTGCGAGGCCTTGAAGTGTCGCATTGTCGTCATGGGCGGCTGATTGGCTAATCGTCGCGTATGGACAACGTTTGTCCATGTCGCCTCAAAAGGGATCTCTAGCGCTTGGGCCATATAGGCGCTTGCCTCGAGGTGCATGGCCTCATGTTGCAGCGCAAGCCAGTAAAAATACAAAGCGGGCGAACCATCTATTTCTTTTTCAAGACTACCTAAGGTCATGTCTAGCGTCTTTTTTAGAAACGCAAGACATTCCTTCGTTTGTAGTAATGGCAAACTCCAGCGGCTGTCGTGCCCGACTGTTGCACTGTCGTACCACGCATCTGCTGAGGCAACGACCGAAGGCAGGCGAGGGTGATGGATGTCTTGCAGCACGCCATCAGAACGCTGTTGGTTACGCGTCACCCAGTACTCTTGAAACCAGGCAAGATGACCCAACTCCCAAAGTGGGGGATTAAACTCCTCCTCAAGTGGCACGGTTAGTCTCCCGGCCCGCTGGTAGCAAGCAAAGGCTTCCAGCGTCTGAGCCCTGAGGGTTTTAAGCCCTTGGGTCAATATGTTTACTTTCGCCTGTCGCATGATTCTTGGTAAGCTTTTGATATGGCTATTTTACCTAACCCAACACGCTTGAATGTCGTCATCGTCAGCCCTGCGTTAGCCGCGGCCAATAATGGTAATTGGCAGACGGCACAGCGCTACGCACGCATGCTCCGTTCTTTTTGTCAGGTCAGGATTGTCCAGCGATGGGATGGCAGCGCTCAGGATCATGTGATGATTGCGCTTCATGCCCGCCGCAGCTATGCCTCAATTGCCGACTGGCACGTTCGCCATGGCGTAAGGGGTTTGGTCGTGGTGCTCACCGGGACCGACCTGTACCGCGATATCCAAAGCGATCCTGAGGCCCAGCAGTCTTTGCGTTGGGCCCATACTTTAGTCGTACTCCAAACAGAGGGTTTACAGGCGGTGCCTGAGGCGTTTCAGCCCAAAACAGTCGTGGCGTTTCAATCCACGACAACACGACAGACGTTGCCCAAAACAAGGCGCCACCTGCGCGCGGTCATGGTGGGCCATTTGCGGTCTGAAAAATCACCACAGACCTTTTTCAGGGCGGCAACACTGTTGGCCGCACATGCCGATATTCACCTGCAACATGTCGGTGGCGAGCACGACCCCGCGCTCGCGCGTGAGGCGCACGAGACCGCCGCCGTCTGTCCAAACTATGTTTTTTTAGGTGCACGTCCGCATGGGGTCACGCGTCGACTGATTCAGCGTGCCCATGTGTTGGTGCACCCCAGTGTGATGGAGGGGGGCGCGCACGTGGTCATGGAGGCAATCTGCAGTGGTGTGCCAGTGATCGCCTCTCGTATTTCTGGTAACGAGGGTATGTTGGGCCAGGATTACGCAGGTTTTTTCCCCACCGGGGATACAAATGCCTTGGCAGCCTTGTTATTGCGGGTGCGAAACGAACCCTCTTTTTATGCCCTGCTTAAGGACCAGTGTGCCTTGCGGGCCCCATTATTTGAACCTGCCCGAGAGCAAGAGCGATTGATTACAATCGTTGAACAATCTATTTCGTCTTAACTCCCAAGGAATCTCATGAAAACAATCGAGCCACGCCTCACGTCCCTGTCCCATGGTGGCGGTTGCGGATGCAAAATCGCGCCGGCCGTCTTGCATGAGATTTTGAAGGGCACGATGCAGATGCCGATCCCCAAAGAACTTATGGTTGGCATCGCGACAGCCGATGATGCGGCGGTCTATCGTTTAAACGATGAGCAGGCGTTGATCGCCACAACAGATTTCTTTATGCCGATCGTGGACGATCCGCACGAGTTTGGTCGTATCGCGGCCACCAATGCCATCAGTGACGTATATGCCATGGGTGGTCGTCCGATTTTGGCTTTGGCCCTCGTAGGGATGCCGATCAATGTGCTGTCAACAGAAACAATCGGTAAAGTCCTCGCAGGCGGTGCTTCGGTTTGCCGCGAAGCGGGTATTCCGATTGCGGGTGGTCATACGATTGACTCTGTCGAGGCAATCTACGGCTTAGTCGTCTTGGGTCTTGTCCATCCTGATCGTGTGAAACGCAACGATGGTGCCCGCAAGGGTGATGTGATGATCTTAGGCAAACCAGTCGGTGTGGGTATCTTGTCAGCAGCGTTAAAAAAAGAAGCGCTCGATGCGGCGGGGTATGCCTCAATGATTCACAACACGACCAAGCTCAATACACCAGGACCTGAGCTCGCTGAGCTTGAAGGTGTTCACGCGTTGACTGATGTCACAGGTTTTGGCTTGGCCGGTCACGCACTTGAAATCGCGCGAGGGGCGGATCTGACCGCTCAGATCAAATGGGCAGACGTACCGTTATTGCCAGGCGTTGTGGATTTGATTCAGGCCGGTATGGTGACAGGCGCCTCAGCGCGTAACTGGGACGGCTATGGGCAGGACGTGAGTCTGGCACCAGGTTTACCCGCCGAATGTCAGACACTGTTGACGGATCCCCAGACCAGTGGTGGCTTGCTGGTGTGTTGTGCGCCTGAGTCCGTACAGGACGTACTCGCCATTTTCAAGAAACACGATTTCGGTCATGCCAGCGTGATTGGTCAGGTGATGGACAAGCAGCCTGCAAGACTCGTAGTGGTCTAAGCGCAATGTGGCGAACCTTAGGCCTGAAGGTGATGCCTGCGGTGCTTGCAGTGGTCTGTGTGTGGGTGACACAGATCGCAAGCGCTGCCCCCTTTGTGGTGGGTTCTAAGCGTTTCACTGAGTCTTTCATTCTGGGTGAAATCATCGCACAGACCGTGCGCGATGCCGGTGTTACGAAGGTTCAACTCAAGTCAGGCATGGGTAACACCAGCATCTTGCTCGCAGCCCTCAAAAGCGGCGAAATCGATGTGTATCCCGAATACACCGGCACCATTGCGCGAGAAATACTGAAGACTGAGCAAGCGCTTTCTCTTGAGGAGATCAATGTTCGGCTCGCGCCAATGGGCTTGCGTGCGGGTGTGCCACTCGGCTTTAATAACTCTTACGTGTTGGCGCTGCGCAACGATTTGGCAAGCTCGCTCAACATTAAAACCATTTCTGATCTCAGTCGACACCCTAACTTGATCCTAGGTTTGTCGCACGAATTCATTGGCCGTGCGGATGGCTGGCGAGGGTTGTCGCAAGCGTATGGATTAGAGGCTTTGCGACCCCGTGGTCTTGACCATGGTCTGGCCTATGAGGCCATCGCAGCCAAAAAAATTGATCTGGTGGATGCGTATGGGACCGACTCCAAGCTCTCACGCTATGCGCTCACTGCACTCGAAGATGATCGTCATTTTTTCCCCAGTTACGAAGCGTTGTTGCTATTTCGCTCGGATGTGCCTGAGCGTTTTCCGTTGGCGTGGCAAGCATTACAAAAGCTCGAAAACGCTTTATCCCAACACACCATGCTCGCGCTCAACACCCGCGCTGAAATCGATCAACAAAGTTTTCCTGCCGTGGCCAAGCAGTTTTTGCAAAGTGCAGCTACCGGCGTGGCGTTGAGTGATACTAAACCCAGCAGTTTTATAACCATCCTGTTTGGCCCAGATTTTTTGCGTCTTTCAGGGCAGCACTTTTTTTTAGTGCTGAGTGCGCTTGCCTTAGCCTCTGTGGTGGGCATACCGTTAGGCGTCGTATGCTTTTATGCGCCTCGGCTTGGGCAGGTGGTTTTGGCAGTGACGAGCGTGATGCAGACAATCCCATCACTTGCCGTGCTGGCCTTTTTAATTACCGTGCTCGGAACCATCGGCACAGTCCCCGCGATTGTGGCTTTGTTTTTGTATGCGTTACTACCGATCGTCCAGAACACACATGCAGGTCTAAAAGAGATCCCTTCATCGATGCGTCAGGCTGCGACGGCGCTTGGCATCACAACGGGTCAGCGTCTCTGGCTGATAGAGTTGCCCTTGGCACGCGGAATGATTTTGTCAGGGGTTAAGATTTCTGCCGTGCTGTGCGTGGGCACAGCCACCATCGCAGCGTTTATCGGTGCAGGTGGTTTTGGTGAGCGCATTGTGCAAGGCCTTGCCCTTAACAACACGCAGCTTTTACTTGCTGGTGCGATTCCTGCCGCTGCGATGGCGCTTTTGATGCAAGGCGGATTTTTTCTTTTAGAAAAATACTTTACAACCAATGCGCCGCATCACGCTTGAGCGGACCTGCGCCGATAGACCAATTCATTTCAACCCCTGAGATACTCAGGGGCCACTTGATGCGTTTGGCAGGCCCCCAGCCTGTGTTCTCAATTGTGACGCTTAAGTCCCGTGGCGTTTCGGGTGCGAGCAAAGGTCGGCTCAGTCCTGCAGGATCCAAGGTTGTCAGCAACAGAGCACCAGTACGCGCCAGCGAGGCGCGTGCAATCGAACCAACACCTGTTTTGACACGTTGCTCAAGACCTCTGAGCACGGCTGTTGCCAACAAGTAACCTGTTGCGTGATCAAGCGCTTGGACTGGCAAGGGAAGTGGACGCGCATGCTGCGCAAGCTGCTGTCCAGCTTGAGCGATGCCAATGCTCATTTGCACCAAACTATCAAAGCCTCGGCGGTTGGCCCACGGTCCCGTAAAGCCATAGGCATCAAGAGAAACATCGACTAATCCTGGTCTGATACGCTGGCGTGCTTGAGCATCAAGACCCAGGCTTGCTAAGGCGTCGCTGCGATAACCATGGACAAGCACGTCTGCTGTGCTCAAAAGTTTGACCCACTGCGCACGTTGATCTGACTGATGTAGATCAAGTTCGGCGCAACGTTTACCGAGAGTCATTTCGGGGGCATTGGATTCATTCCACATAGGAGAGTCTATGCGCAGCACTTGTGCACCCAACCCTGCCAGCATGCGTGTGGCGGCTGGACCCGCCAGGACACGCGTCATGTCTAGCACTTTCAAACCTTTGAGCGGCTGAGCCTGTTCAAACGCCCAAGGTCCCGCGCTGCCTTGCTCACCCTCAGTCCAGGCAATCAGCGGCTCCTGCAAAAGCGCTTGCCCTTGTGGATGATGATGCCACTCGTGGGCAGAGCGCATCGTCGCTGCACAGCCCCCTGCAGCGAGAATCTGTGCTTCGAGCGCATCGCGTTTCCAGTACGAAACAGCCTGCGCCATGGCTTCGGGCGTCGCGGCACACCTCAGCACCCTAAGTGCAGCCTGTAGATGATGGAATGCATTGGTGTGCAAGCGCAACCAACCATCCTCAGCCAAATAGTCTGCTGCGCCTACCTCAGTGAATGTGGGTGGTACCCATCCCTGTGGCCTGATGGTTGAACCAAACCAAAAGGAGGCTAGGCGTCGATCGACCTGAACGGAGTGTGTCTGGTGGGGTTGATCGTCAGACGTATGAAGTGCCTCAAGAAGTGAGGAAGTGGCCAGGCCTGCAGCGCCCATAGAGGCCGCCGCAAGTGCTGTGACACAAAAGAATGAGGGAAGGCTACCTTGTCCAGTAAAGGAAACTCTGTGGGTTTCTGTCGCTGTACCTTTAGCCGCTTGCCAAATCGTCTCAAGCAAAGACCGACCTATTTCTGTCGTGGTGTTTGCAAGGTTGGTTTTTTGTTGTGGCATGGGGCTAGGTTTGGCGTAGAAGGTAGAAAGCAATTATAGGAAAAAGCTGATATAATTTTTGACTTTACAGCGCCCGTAGCTCAGTTGGATAGAGTACTTGGCTACGAACCAAGGGGTCGTGGGTTCGAATCCTGCCGGGCGCACCATAAAATCAGGGGCTTATGGATGAATTTCCATAAGCCCCTGTCCATTTTGGCGTGTAAACCTAGACTAATTTCATACTCTATTTGTCGTACATCTGTCACCACAATGTAAAAAATAGGGTTATTATTTAGCTATGACTACTGAATCCAAATCATCTCTTACATATCTGCGATTCCTGAATCTTTTTCACGCAATCAAGCAGATTCCTACATTTCCTTCGATGGATCCCGTCGAGGAGCGTCTGCTTGCAATGCTAGGTGTCAATTGGCACAACGGCAAAAAGGTCAGCGTCCTTGAGGCGATGGGTTTATCGACTGAAATCTCGGCCACGACTGCGCATCGCCGTCTCAAGACCCTGCGTAAAAAGGGTATGATCGACCTTGACACAGACAAGATCGATAGCCGTGTGAAATATGTTGTTCCTACTCCACTCGCGGAGCAGTACTTCGGCACACTTGGACAGGCGATCGACAAGGCGCATTTATCAGGCTGATCTAATGCTCTTTCCGCCACCTGGCGCTATGCATCAAACTAAATCAAATCATCGCCTCAGCATTGGGGCGATGTTTTTGTATGTAATGGGCGTCGCCATTGTGTGGGTGGCGCTCTACCTATCAAATAATTGGCTTTTTTCAGAAATCTACCTCAACAGCTTTATTAGCTGGATTTTTTTGCCTGCGGCGATTCGCATGTTGGCTGTGATGATTAACGGTTGGGCTGGGGCCTTGGGGTTGTTTTTTGGCGCGATCCTGACCAATCTCAGTCAACTTGAGCTCGAGCCACTCAATATGTTTGTGCTTGCGGGACTCTCCGCGCTCGGTCCACTCGCAGCCGTTCATCTTTGCACAAGATGGTTGCAACTTCCAGCTGATTTAGTTGGATTACAGCGGTCTCAGCTCTTAGTGTTCGCTTTTGCGGGAGCCATTTTTAATGTCATTCCCCATAATATTTTTTTCTATCTGTCAGGAATGTCTGATGACGTATGGTCTGGTGTGTTGCCGATGCTTGTTGGAGATCTGGCGGGCACGGTAATCGTGCTTTATGTTGCCAGTTTTTCTATTCGGATGGCAATCAAAGGCAAGCGGGCATAAGTTGTCGCCTACTGGTTAGACCCAACCGCGTAGCCAATGTTGTTGGTCTTTCAGGTCCCGCCAAGCTAGCCGAATGACGCGCCCAGTCATGACCGCCTCTAGCTCTATTTCAACCACAGGTGCGCCAAGTATTTCTGGCTCGATCACCTTTGTTACCCAAAAATGCTTTTCTTTGTGCGTGGGACGAACTGCACTCCACTTACTCAGTAAAAGCTTTTTTGGGTGTATGTGATTTTGCATGGAGACACAATCACTTTTCAATGGTGATGTTGCCGTCCGTAATAACTTTGTTCCACACGGCGCTTTCTTCAAGCATTTTCTTGGCAAACTCAGCCGAGCTGCCACCACCTGGATCAAAGCCAAGCTTGGCAAGTTGAGCAAGCACTTTTGGATCCTTTAGGGACTGATTCAAGGCCGCGTTGAGCTTGGTCAACACGGGCTCACTCATACCAGCTGGACCAAAGACGCCAAACCACGTGAGGGACTCATAGCCGGGCACAAAGTTAGTTAAAGGTGGAATGTCGGATGCAACAGAAAAGGGTTTGCTGGATGTCACAGCAAGCGCACGAATTTTTCCATCGCGAATATGGGGCAAGGACACCGAGATCGAGTCAAACATCATATCCAAACGGCCTGCCATTAAGTCTGGCATCGCCAACGCCGTGCCTTTGTAAGGCACATGCGTCATTTTTGTACCGGTCATGGCTAAAAACCGCTCAGCAGACAAATGAGGGATTCCGCCAGTACCCGCCGAACCAAAGTTCAGCTTGCCTGGATTTTTCTTGATGTACTCAATCAGTTCAGGCATCGTTTGAGCGGGTGAGGACAAGGGTACCACCACGACCTGAGGTGAAGACGCCAAGAACATGATGGGCGTGAAGTCTTTAGTAGGTGAATAGGGCATCTTTGGGTTAAGCAAAGGGCCGATCGTATGTGTGCTCGATGTCGCAATCAGAATTGTGTAGCCATCTGGTGCAGCACGTGCCACGGCCTCTGAGCCAATGACACCTGCGGCACCGGCGCGGTTTTCAACGACCACCGTTTGACCAAGCTCAGTCCCGAGCTGCTGCGCGACAACGCGTGACACGAGGTCAGTTGCGCCACCCGCAGGAAAAGGCACAATCACTTTAATGGGCTTGTTCGGGAAGGCCTGCGCAAAGGCCGTGGGCGCGGTCAAACAGGCGAGTGCGCTTAAGCCTGCAATCAGTGCGATGCGTCTGGTTTTCATGAGGATGACTCCAAGTAAATGTAATAAAAAATTCTATGACAGAATGCGTTAAACAGACTGAGCGTACTCTTTAATCGTAAGCGTTTGAGCAAGATCTTGTGAAACCTCAATCGGCATATCCATCATCCAAAAGGACAAGCCCTTACCATGGGTATCCAGGTTGAGCGCGTCGTTGACGCCGCCATCGAGAATACCTTCTAGGACAAAATTCATGGCCTTGAGCTTAGGCAATACGTAACGTGTGACTTTGTTCGGGTGGCGATAGCCAAACCATTCTGCGACTTTCTCTTCAGTGGCTTGCGCTACTAGCACGTCAAAGCAAGCTTGATCCCAGGCAATGACGCTGATGTTAGAGGTATTGCCCTTATCGCCGGCACGGCCATGCGCGAGCAGATAGAGAGGGAGTTGTGTGGTGGAAGGGCTCGTTGCGTTCATGCGCGCTGCTCCTCGACAAAGCTGTAGCCACAAGGGACGGATTCACGGGGGATGGTGCACGACAGGGTGTCGAGTCTGGGTCTGAGAGAAGTGCGCACGCCACCGCCTCCTGCTGGACCACAGCAATAAAGTGAGGTGACCTCACGCAGGATTTTTTCTGCGATGGCTTTGTCGATGTGGACACCTGCAACGCGCAGGCGGACATCGCGCGACTCAGGTAAACCTTTGCTCATGAGCTCGCCAGCATCATCACCAAAAATACTGATCGCGCCAATTAAGTCTACGCGCAAGGGCAGTAAGTGACCGATGCGTTTACGCACGGTTTCACCTGCAAGTGCAGCACGCTCTCGTGCGCGAAAGCCTGCGTAGGAGATCTCTGCCTCTGCCAAATAGCCGTTGTCATAACAGACATTGACTTTGAGCTCGGCAGGTTTTGGATGTCCCTGAATGCCTTCGATACGAATGCGATCAGGGCCTTCTTGCGTGATACTGGCTTCGGTAATGTCAGCGGTGACATCGGGCGTCAGGTAACGTGCGGGATCATGCACTTCATACAAAATTTGCTCGCGACCAGTTCGGTCATCGACGAGTCCGCCTGTGTCGCGGGCCTTAAACACCGAGAACGTGCCGTCTGCACGGATTTCAGCGATTGGAAAACCAATTCTATCCATGCCAGGGACTGATTTTTGACCAGGTACGCTGTAATAGCCGCCTGAAACTTGTGTGCCACACTCAAGCATGTGGCCTGCCATAGTGCCGCAGCCCATTTTGTGCCAGTCATCCATGGCCCAGCCAAAATGTGCAATGGCAGGACCCAAGGTCAGAGAGGGGTCCGACACGCGTCCAGTCACCACCACATCGGCCCCTTCTTTGAGTGCTTGCGCAATCTCCGAGGCGCCGATATAAGCATTGGCGCTGACAACGCGCGCGGGATCGATATTAGAGCCGAGCTTTTTCAGCAAAAACTTGAGTTGTTCAGGTTCTGTCAGATCGTCACCGTAGACGACTGCGATACGCGGAGTACGCAAATTTTGTTCGCGGGCGAGCGCGAAAATTCGCTGTGCGGCGGCTTGAGGATTCGCTGCTCCAAAATTACTCACAATTTGAATCTTGTGATCTAGGCAGCGTTTGAGTACGGGGCCCACAAGGTCCGCCAGCAAAGGCTCATAACCCATCTTGGGATCTTTACGTTTTTCAATTTGAGCCAGAGCGAGTGTACGCTCCGCAAGTGTTTCAAAATTGAGTACGCCGCCGCCCAGCGAAATCAGGGTGTCGACAACAGGGCCTGCGCCATCGGTTCGGTCACCGGAAAAGCCGGTTGCACAGCCAACATAAAGTGGTCGCTGTGCGGAGTCAGAGGAAGATAAAGTGCTCATTTATTTGCCTGATTAGTGAGAGTGACACCAGCAATAACAATCGCCCCGCCAATCACCATAGAGAGATAGATGGGTTCGTCGAGGATCAGATAGCCTAACAATAAGCCAAAAACAGGAACAAGGTTCGTAAAGACAACGGTTCGGGCCGGTCCAATCATTTTGACACCTTCGTTATACCAAATGAAGGCAATGGCCGAGCCAAATGTACCCAGATAGAAAATAGTAAAGAAATTGCTCCAGTTCAGCATTTCTGGTCTAAGTGCATCGATTTCTGTGAGTGCTGCCAGACCCAGTACGAGTGCGCCCCAAAGCGAGGCATAGGTAGTCGCCGCAATGGGAGAGAGGCCTCGCAATGCAAAGCGGCTGATGACGGTGTAACTCACCCAACTGACAATAGCGCCTAGCATCAGTAGTTCGCCCCAACCAAATGATTGCAATAAGCCTTGCGAGGCACCCAGAATGTCACCTTTTGTGACGATGGTGAGTGTGCCAATGAGCGCAAGAGCAATTCCACCCCAGCGATAAGGGCCAAGTTTTTCTTTCAGGATTAATGCCACCGTAACAGCAGTCATGATTGGGCTGAGTGCGACCAGCAGCGCGGTTTTCCCCGCGGGCATGCGTTCAAGAGCCCCAAAGAAAAATACGTTATAGAACGCCACGCCGGTTAAACCCAAAAGTAAGGTCACCCAAAGTTGTGTGTAACTAAGCTTTGGCAAGCCACCTTCGACGCGATAAGCAATCACGAGCAATAGTAAGGACGCCAATACAAAGCGACCGGTCGCCACCGTCAGTGGGGGCATGGCTTGAACCGCAATTCGGCCTGCGATAAACGTTGCACCCCAAAATAATGCGCAGAGTACGAGTTTGATGTAAGCCGAGCGAAGGGACTGCGAGGTCGGGGGCATACTCAAGAGTTTCTCAACTCACCACGTTGACCGGTTTTCCCTGCGCAAAAGCATTGAGATTGCCCACGATTCCATCCATGAGGCTGCGCATACCGTGTTCGTTGGCCCAAGTAATGTGAGGCGTGATGATCAGATTGGGCATGTGCATTTGTAATAGAGGGTGTTCAGCGGGAGGCGGTTCGACCGCCAGCACATCCAGTGCTACGCCACCCAGTTGCCCACTCAGTAAGCCATCCGCGACAGCTTGTTCGTTGATAAGAGGGCCCCGAGCAGTATTGATGAGCATGGCGCCGCGTTTCATCTGCGCGATCTCCGCTTGTCCGATCATGCTGCGCGTGGCTTCTGTGAGTGGACAGTGCAGCGTAATAATGTCGCTTTGTGCCAAAAGAGTTTCAAAACGGACATAGCCTGGCCGCACCTCAGGACGGTTGCGATGCTCGCCAAAGAGCACGTTCATGCCAAGCGCTTGTGCCAAGGTTGCGACCTCATTGCCAATCGCGCCTCGACCAAAAATACCAAGCGTGGCATCTCGAACGTTGAGCACCGGTGCGCCGTGGACGCAAAAGTGTGAGGAGACTGGCCAAGCCTGACGTGCTGTGGTTTGATAGTAGGGGAGTGCACGTCGAAGAGAAAAAATGAAACCTATCACGCCTTCACCTACGCTTTGGCGTGAATAGCCTGGCACGTTTGAAACGATCACTCCGTGTTCGCGGCAGGCCTGCAAATCCACACAGTCATAACCGGTCGCCGCGACACAGACAAATTTAAGCTTTGGCAGTCGCGCCAAAATACCTTGGGTCAGCCTGATCTTGTTCGTGATGCAGATATCTGCATCGGCGAGCGCCTGAACCACTGCGTCTGGATCTTGTGGCGTTGCGGGGAGATTCACCCATTTGGTGGCCCAGTCTGGGACCGGCAAGGGTGTTGGAATGGTGTCGCTGTCAAGAAATACGATTTGCATGGTTACACTTTGCCCAAATGTGGTCTGATATCTACTGCCGCTGATTCGGCAATTGAGCATTAAATCATGTTGGCGATCAGAGTGAACTTAGCGCAAGAGCAGGGCTCCAACCGAGTCTGAGGTTCAGTTATTGGATGGGCAAGCCTTTTACTGAATCTGAAGGGCTATCTGATCTAATATTTCTATATAAATCATAAGCTTAAATGAAAAATAATCAACAAAAGACAAGCAGTTTTTACTGGCTCCTCGCTTCTGTCATGACTGCAGCAGGACTTTGGTCAGCTCAGATTTCACTCGTGGATCTCTTGCCGGCAGCGCATGCTCAAGGGAGCTCTTACAAATTAACGGGTAAGGTTGTCCGCGTCTCTGATGGCGATACTGTCAATTTGTTAGTGGAGAATAAGCAGGAGCGTATTCGCCTGGCGAGTATTGACGCACCAGAAACGGCTCATGGCAGCAGTCAACCCGGGCAGCCTTTTGGTGAAGCTTCGCGAAAAAATCTTGCCGAATATGTGGCGGGTAAAACACTGACGGTGGTCTGTTTTGAAAAGGACCATTATGACCGCCATATTTGCGACATCCCTGTGAACGGGACGACCGCCAATCGCTTGCAAGTCGAGCAGGGTTATGCCTGGGCAAATCAACAGGCCAAGGGAAAGTATCTGCGCGATAAGTCTTTGCCTGAGCTAGAAAAATCTGCGCGCCAGAAAAAGCTGGGATTATGGGCTGAGCCGGGCGCTGTTGCACCGTGGGAGTGGCGTGTTGAATGTTGGAAAAATAAAAAATGCTCCTAAAGCGGCTGACCGGATGTCTTGTTCTGTTCGCAATCGTTGTGCTAACAGGTTGCGAACAACGCTCGCCCTCAGGCCATCCCTCGGCTGATTCTCCAATCAACAGCCCGTATGCAGCGGGTGCAGAGCAGCAAAATGTCTTGTACACCGCTTTTACACAGCGTTCCCCAAAGTACCTCGATCCTGCGCGTTCATACTCGACGGATGAGACGCCCTATACCTACAATATTTACGAGCCTTTGTACGGCTATCACTACCTCAAACGTCCATACGAACTGATTCCCCGTACGGCAACACACGTGGCTGAACCCGTCTTTTTAGACTGGCAGGGCAATATTCTTGATGCAGAGGCGCCCGCCACAGAGATTGTGGAAAGTGTCTACGACATTTCACTGCGTCCAGACGTGATGTACCAGCCCCACCCTGCTTTTGCGCGCAAGGAAGATGGTCGCTTTCAATATTGGCCTCTGGAGGGAGAGGCGTTTGAGGGCAAGTTTTCAATTCCAGATTTTCAATATACCGGCACCCGAGCGTTGACGGCGCAGGATTACGTTTACGCCTTGCGCAGGCTGGCGAGTCCTCGCGTGGCTTCACCAATTTTTTCGACCTTAGCTCAGCATATCGTCGGGATGGAAGCTTATGGCAAGCGATTGCGGGAAATCGATACCGAGCTTCGTCAGGACGTCCCAGTCGGTGCGCGGGATTTACCCTGGTTGGATCTGCGCAGTGTTGGGTTTGCTGGCATTGAGGCCTTGGATGAGCACACCCTTCGTATTCGCGTTAAAGGGTTATACCCGCAGTTCAAATATTGGCTCGCGATGACCTTTGTTGCACCCATTCCTTGGGAAGCGGAGCGCTTTTATAGTCAGCCAGGCATGGCGCAACGCAATCTCTCGCTGAATCACTGGCCGGTCGGCACGGGCCCCTATATGTTGACGGAGTCTCTACAAAATAGGCGTCACGTCCTTTCGCGTAATCCGAATTTTCGTGGCGAGCCCTATCCCTGTGAAGGCGAGCCGGGAGATCAAGCTGCTGGACTCTTAGCTGATTGCGGAAAAATGACGCCCTTCATTGATCGCATTGTTTTTAATATTGAAAAAGAAAGTATTCCACTGCAAGGCAAGTTCATGCAGGGCTATTACGACATCCCCCAAGTGGACCGGGGAGATACGGGTGTGGCCATGCTCGTAGCGGCAAGCGACTCGACTGAAAAAGCGGCCCTGTATGCCAAGCATGGGATTCAGCTTCCCACCACTGTCGAAGCGCAGATGCAGTATTTTGGTTTCAATTGGCGCGACCCGGTGGTGGGACAGGGCGATACACCTGAACAGCGGGTCCGCAATCGCAAATTACGTCAGGCCTTAAGCATTGCCTTTAACTGGGAGGAATTTGTCGCGATCTTTCAAAATGATCAGGCTCAGGTGGCTTACGGGCCGATCCCGCCCGGTATCCTTGGCTATGAGAGCGGCGAGTCAGGTTTCAATCGTGTGGTGTATGACGTCAAGGACGGTAAGCCACAACGTAAATCACTCGACGAAGCGAAACGTTTATTGGCCGAAGCGGGTTATCCAAACGGCAGGCATGAGAAAACTGGTGAACCGCTGGTGTTGCATTTTGATTCGGCAAGTGGTGCGGGCGGGTCAAGCCCCACGCTCGATTGGATGCGTCGACAGTTTGCCAACATTGGTGTGCAGCTCGATGTGCGTTCGACCGACTACAACCGCTTTCAGGAAAAAATGGCCCGAGGCGTCGCCCAAATGTATATGTGGGGCTGGGTGGCTGATTACCCCGATGCAGAAAACTTTTTGTTCTTGCTGTACGGGCCGAATGTCAAAGCAGGTAAGGGCGGTGAAAACGCCTCCAATTATGTCAACCCGGAGTACGACGCGCTCTTTGAAAGAATGCGTGACCTGCCGGATGGAGATGAAAAAGCCAAGGTGATCGCGGAGATGATAAAAATCCTTCAGGTGGATGCGCCGTGGATGTTTGGTGCCTTTCCTAAGTCTGGCGGTGCATTTCAGCAATGGGTCGGCAATGCCAAGCCGACACAAATGGTACGCAATACGCTGCAGTACATGAAGATTGATCCAGCATTGCGGGCCAAGAAAATTGCCGAATGGAATCCGCCGGTCTGGTGGCCACTAGGCGCATTGATTGCGCTGCTTGCTGCGATAGTGTGGCCCGCGTGGCGTGTATTACGCAGACAAGAACGTCTGAATGCATTTGGTGAACACGCACAGATGCATGATGCACCGCTTGAGCAATCGCAGGAGCCGCGCAAATGATGGCCTATATTATTCGGCGCTTAATGTACGGCGCGTTGATTTTGGTGGGCGTCAACGTGTTCACCTTTGTCTTGTTTTTTGCCGTCAATACCCCGGATGATATGGCGCGACTCGCCATTGGCGGGCAGCGTGTCAGCGCCGATGCCGTCGAAAAATGGAAAGCAGATCGCGGTTACGATAAGCCGCTATTTTTAAATACTGAGGTGGCTGGTCTCGGCAAATACACCGACACTATTTTTTATCAGCGCTCTGTACCCTTGTTGAAGTTTGATTTTGGTGCGTCGGATGAAGGTCGAGATATTGGCCGCGAAATCGGGGTGCGGATGTGGCCCAGTCTTGCCTTGGCCATTCCGACGTTCATTCTTGGGCTGTTGGTCAGCATCGCCTTTTCTTTATCGCAGGTCTTTTTTCGTACGACACGGCTCGATTTCTGGGGCGTCGTCTTATGTGTGTTGATGCTGTCGATCTCGGGTCTGTTTTATATCATCGCCGGTCAGTGGCTGTTTTCCAAGCTCTTGCGACTGGTACCGTATTCAGGCTTCGCCTGGGGTTGGGATGCGGTCAAATTTTTAGCTTTACCCATCTTGGTCGCGATCATCTCTAGGCTGGGACCTGAGGCGCGGTTTTATCGCAGCCTGTTTCTTGAGGAAATTGGTAAGGACTACGTTCGCACCGCTCGAGCGCGCGGCTTGAGTGAACGTATCGTTTTGTTTAAACATGTCCTGCGCAACGCAATGTTGCCGATTTTGACGGGTACGGTTTCGGCCTTGCCTTTGCTCTTTATGGGTAGTTTGATTGCCGAATCATTTTTTGGCATTCCAGGCTTGGGGAGTTACACGATTGATGCGATTGGCGCACAAGACTTTTCGGTCGTGCGCGCCATGGTATTTCTGGGCGCAAGCCTTTATATCGTCGGTTTGATTCTGGCGGATATTTCCTACACGCTCGCAGATCCGCGCGTGCGTTTCGAGTAGCCGCCATGCCTAAAATTGTTTTCCTCTGGACCGATATCGCAATCTTCGCACTGTTCGCTGCGACTCTAATCTATGCCTGGCATGTTTCACGCTCCCGCAATTTGCGTGCAACCTGGTCGAGAGTGGCACGTAGCGCGCCTGCGATGTGCTCGGCAGTGGTGCTCTCTGTGTTTGTCGTGATCGGCTTGCTCGACTCCATGCATTTTCAGCCGCGTTTGCCACCAGTGCCGGGGGCGCCTGCAACGGCTGCACCGGTATATGCACCCAAGGTGGTATCGGTACTCGATGTGTTACTTGAGGATACAGCGTTCGTACGACCAGAAAAAACGTACTCAGCGCCCTTAGCTTGGTTGCAGTTCACCAAAGAATCAATCCTGCAGGCGGGCGGTGCACCTACGCGAGATTTTCCGCGCTTGCGTTTTGGTGGTCGACATCTCGAGGATCCAGCTGCAGAGTGGGGCAGCGATGTAGGACGCCGAGCGGGACTAGGATTGCTGGGGGGCGCCTTGGTGGCGCTGTTGCTTTCAGGTGTGACGCTCTTATGTGTGGGCAAAGGCTCACGTGCTGAGGTCTTTAGGCAGATCGTGCACGGCGAGTCCGAACTCCCTTGGCGTGCGATGCTGATCACGGTCTTTGTGCTGTGTCTATTGCTAGGTGTGGTGTTTGGTTTGGCAACCGGTTATCACGTTCTTGGTACGGATCGCACAGGGAACGATGTCTTGTGGCAGGCCTTGAAAAGCATTCGCACCGCTTGGGTGATCGGCAGTCTCACCACGGTTGCGATGTTGCCACCGGCACTGATTTTGGGTATCGCCTCAGGATATTTTAAAGGCTGGATCGATGATGTGATCCAGTACGTTTACACCACGCTCACATCTATTCCAGGCGTGCTGTTGATCGCAGCGTGCGTGCTGATGATGCAGGTTTACATCGACACCCATCCCGGCCTGTTTCCGACGGCCGCTCAGCGCGCTGATCTGAGACTTTTTCTGCTGTGCATGATTTTGGGATTGACCGGTTGGGCGGGCTTATGTCGGTTATTACGTGCCGAGGCGCTCAAATTACGTGAGCTCGAGTACGTGCAGGCTGCCCGAGCATTCGGCATTTCTAATTGGCGCATCATGGCACGGCACTTGCTGCCAAACGTCATGCATATCGTCCTGATTACGGTGGTATTGGAGTTCTCTGGTCTGGTTCTGTATGAGGCCGTATTGTCCTATCTTGGAATTGGTGTCGATCCGAGCATGAACTCTTTTGGATCGATGATCGAAAAGTCCCGTTTTGAAATGTCGCGTGACCCGATGATCTGGTGGAATCTTCTTGCAGCATTTGTGTTCATGCTGGCTCTGGTGCTGGCGGCTAATTTATTTGCCGATGCAGTGCGCGATGCGTTTGATCCTCGCTCTAGAATGTTTCGCCCGAGACGCTTTAAGCTTTTCACAACGAATGATGTGCCAAAGTCTACTAAGGCGGTGGCCTCCTTGGCTGCTACAGACACCTCCGTTGCAAATACCGTTGCGATTGTTCCTGCGGACCCCACTGTCCTGGCGCACGACTTAGCTGAGCCCGCAGCAGCACCGATACTTGAGGTGCAAGACCTCGATGTTGTGATTGATACAGGTGAGGCCTGGCGCCATGCTGTTCAGGCCTTGGCGTTGACCGTGCATCGTGGCGAGACTTTTGCCTTAGTGGGCGAGTCTGGCTCAGGCAAGAGCATGACGGCGCTCGCGTTGATGAGACTGTTGCCCGAAGCTTTGCGCGTGACGCAGGGAAAAATTGTGGTTGGAGGCGTGGATATCAATGCGTTGTCTGAATCCTCGATGCGCGCTTTCAGGGGTGGGCGTGCAGGCATGATTTTTCAAGAGCCCGGCACCAGTCTGAACCCTGTCCTGCGTATTGGTGATCAGTTATGCGAGGCAATTGTCACGCATACGGATTTGCGTGGAGCCGCGGCGCGCGCGCGTGCGATCCAGTGGTTGCAACGCGTTGGCATTCCTGACCCCGAACAGCGTATTGATGATTATCCCTTTCAGTTTTCTGGAGGACAAAAACAGCGCATCATGATTGCGATTGCCTTGGCGGCAGAGCCTGAGTTATTGATTGCGGATGAGCCGACCACCGCACTAGATGTGACCGTTCAGGCACAAGTGCTAAGTTTGATTCGTGATATCCAGCAAGAACTCGGTATGGCGGTTTTGTTAATTACCCATGATTTAGCCGTTGTGCGTGATGTGGCCGACACTGTTGCGTTGATGCGCTTTGGTGAGATTGTTGAGACTGCGCCTGCAGAGCAATTTTTCAGAGCGCCTGAGCATCCTTATGCGCGAGAGTTATTTGCCGCGATCCCGTCTTTTGCGAAACGCGGTCAACCCTTGAGCGCGCATGCACCGACTGATTTGATACCGCACGCATCCCTTCAGCGCTTGCCCCTTAGCCCAGAGGGTCCATCTGCATTAGTGCCGCATGCGCAAGCCCCAGTCCTTTTGGTGGACCAATTAGCGGTCGGCTACCCAATTCGCAAGGGCTTGTTACGCAGGCAAGTTGGGGTTAACCAAGCGGTTCAGGCGGTAAGCTTTTCTCTGCAGATAGGGGAGACGCTTGCGCTTGTCGGGGCCTCAGGCTGCGGAAAGACAACCGTCGCCAAAGCTTTATTGAGATTGCTGGATTCGTCTGCAGTAATCTCAGGTGTCGCGAGATTGGGTGAACAAGATTTGCTCACAGCCTCCCGTCACGCAATGAAAACACTACGACGTCGGATTCAGATCGTATTCCAAGATCCCTTCGCTTCGCTTGATCCACGCATGCGCGTTCGAGAAATCTTGCACGAAGGTATCGTGGCACTGAGACCCGAGTGGACAGTTGAGCAACAGTCAGGGCGTATTTCAGCGTTGTTAACGCGTGTCGGTTTGCCCGATGATGCCGGAGATCGTTATCCGCATGAGTTTTCGGGTGGTCAGCGTCAGCGGATTGCGATCGCCCGCGCGTTAGCCGTCGAGCCCGAAGTGTTGATTTTGGATGAACCTACCTCGGCATTGGATGTGTCGGTTCAAGCGCAAATCCTTGATTTATTGACTGATTTACAAAAAGAAACCGGTATGGCTTACTTGTTTATTACGCATAACTTTAGCGTGGTGGAGTATCTGGCTGACCGCGTTGCGGTGATGGACGCAGGCAGAGTCGTGGAGTGGGGCGATGCGGCGCAGGTGTTGCAATCACCCAAGAGTATGGTGACGCGCGAATTGCTTGCAGCCGTGCCCAGACTAGGGTGATGTGCTTGTTGATAAAGGGTCTCCGTTATACTTTGTAGGACTTGTATTTTTCAATATTGCCCTTAATTTAGGTATATGGGACTCAAAGTTTTCGATTTGCAGTGTGAGCACGGTCACCTTTTTGAAGGGTGGTTCGGCTCGCATGAGGATTATGACTCGCAGCAAAGTCGTGGGATGCTGATATGCCCAATGTGTCAGAGCGCCACGATTGAAAAGCGCTTGTCAGCACCCAGACTCAACGTGGGGCATTTCGAGGATGAGCCGCCTGGCTCAGAGGCTGGTGGTGGCGGCGTTGCGAGCGTCTCACGTGAAACTGTCTTGGCAGCTTCGCCCGAGGCTCTCCAGTTAGCCAAAATTCAGGCCGCCATCATGCAACAGATGCGCGAGTTGGTCCGCAATACTGAAAATGTCGGGTCAGGTTTCGCCGATGAAGCCCGCCGCATTCATGAGGGTGAGTCCGAAGAACGACCCATTCGTGGTACGGCTACGGCCGAGGAGCGAGAGTCTTTGGTCGAAGAGGGTATCGCTGTCATTGCCTTACCAGATTTTCTCGATGCTGATCGATTGCAGTGATAACTCTCGCAGTTCAAGCACCCGTCACGCATTGCCGCACTGATTGCGGCGCCTGTTGTATCTCACCCTCTATTACGAGCCCAATACCTGGCATGCCTCACGGTAAGCCTGCTGGCGTGCCTTGTATTCACTTGCAACAAGATTTTCGCTGCGCGATCTTTGGTCAGCCAGAGCGACCCGCGTTTTGTGGCGGGCTCAAGCCATCAGTGGAAATGTGTGGAGAGGATCGGGAGTATGCGTTGCAGTGGCTGGGGGAGCTTGAGCGTGTAACGCGTTAATAATCCAATACTGATCAACTGATTGTCGTTAGCGACAGCAAAAGAGATGGGCAACATTTCTGTTGCCCATCTCTTTTAATGCTTTGATCTGAACGCACCTAAGCGTGCGTTCAATCAGATTACATCACCCGGCTACGGTACTCGCCAGTGCGCGTGTCGATCTCGATCTTGTCGCCAATCGCGCAGAACAAAGGTACTGGCAATTCATGACCGGTGTTGATTTTGGCAGGCTTCATGACCTTGCCTGAGGTGTCACCGCGCACGGCTGGCTCGGTGTAGACAATCTCGCGAACAAGCATCGTAGGCAATTCGATAGAAATTGCACGGCCGTCATAGAACACAACCTCAACGGGCATGCCTTCTTCGAGGTAATGCATGGCGTCCCCCATGCTGTCGGCTTCGATTTCATATTGGTTGAAATCAGCGTCCATGAACACATACATTGGATCGCCAAAGTACGAGTAGGAGCACTCTTTACGATCAAGTACGACTAATTCGAATTTTTCGTCTGCTTTGCAAACGTTTTCTGCGCCTGAACCGGTCAGCAGGTTTTTGAATTTGAATTTGACGACAGAGGCGTTACGGCCTGACTTGCTGTACTCGGCACGCTGAATGACCATTGGGTCTTTACCGATCATGATCACGTTGCCGACACGCAGCTCTTGTGCTGTTTTCATTCGAATAAACTCCGGTAGCTATTAGTCTCCGGGACTGTATAAGCCGGAGTTAGGGATAGAAAAGCCTTTCATTTTAGCCTTTCTGGGTTAAGTTTGCTTCACTCGCTTAACTTACTCAGGCAGAACGCCGCAAGCGCCGTGGCCAAGTCAGTCTTGGCTGTTTGACTGGTGCACAAGCGGTGTGAGTGTTGCTGCCAGATGTGAAAGTTTTCCGGTTGAAGCAGTTGTTGCAGTGCGCTGGCAAACCCAACGGTTTTAGTCCGGTTCGCTAGAGCGCCATTGTAGTCACCTGAGTATTTATATCCGGATCGATATATTTTGTGGGCGAGGCTTGCTGGCTCAGTGCCGTCATCTACAGCAGCAGCATCCAACTGCGCACTCTCTGGATTCCAGTGCATCATGACATCACAAATATCCTCAGGAAATCCCGTTTGCACTAGCCATGCCCATAGTTTCTCCAGATGGGTGTTCTCTGTCTGGGGGTAGATCTGCCAGATCAAGGGCTTGCCAGCCCATATTCCACGGACAATGGAATCCTCACCACGGACAAAGTTCAGATCTGCGGTCCATAGGACTTTGTCGTATTCGGTTTGGGGTAAAAACGGCACACGTTCTATGAAGAGCTGTCCCTGTTGACCAGATGTATATTGCGGGTGGATGCCTTCGGGAATGAGCAAGACCGTTTGTCGTGTGTCTGCGCGAAGTACCTCGATGAGTGCGGCGACAGGCGCGTTGTCATAGCAGAATAAATTGACGAGCCTAGCTCCGAGAGTGTCTCGCATGAGAGGAAAAAGCGCAGCGACTGCAGCTTGACTTAAGCCCAGGTTTTCCAGGAATGCGCGTTGCGCTGCATGATCTGTTTGCCAGGTATCGCGCTGGGCAATCAGTGCGGATTCACGCAGCAATCCACCTGTTTGCTCAGTAAAACCGGGAAAGAAAAAATGCGAGGACAATCCGTCAGCGCGTAAAGATGGCAGTTTATGGCAGCCTTCGACCCAGTCCTCAGCACTTAGGTATTCAAGATTAATCCACAGGCATTCGGATCTTGCCGTTGGATGATGTCGCTGCGCACGTATGTATTCGACATACTGGGCTGGCAAATCACAAGAAAAAGAGGCAATCACGATTGGCGCGGGCGTGAAGTTGGTTGAATCTGGCCAATGGATGATGTCGATGCCATCAATGTTTTGAGTGACGGCAACGGATACGCGCGGCTCAAGTCGCTGAAAACTGCTCAGGTCATCGACCCAGAGTCTGATCCGCCAGTCATGCTCACGCTGGAGCTGGCGCACCAAACGCCAGGTCACTCCAATATCACCGTAATGATCAATCACCCGACAGAAGACGTCAGCCTGCATCATTAATGAAAATGCGTGGGTGCCGTTTCAGCGTCTGCTGGGAGTTCGGCATGCACCATTTCACCATTAGGGTTGGGAAAATAGGGTGCACCGCAGTCCTCACAAAACTCAGGCGACAAGATACCTGGCAAGCGACGGATGTCGTTGACGCCGCATTCTTTGAGGAGCGCAGCGATTTCCTCAATCGTTTCAACGGGTGGGGGCTCGTGATCCAACAAGGGCTCGTCATCTTCCCGGCCATAGGTTGGCCACAAGCAGCCGTAAACCACCTCATTTTGATTCTTTTGGGTAAAGCCAATCCGGTATTCGTCCACGCGACGCTCTCCGCAAGCCGCGACAACGGCACGCAGTTGTGCCGCCTCGATATTGAGTGCCGCCCCCAACCATGAGACTGCCGCTTTGACCGAGAGGGGGCGCACACAACGATCGGCATCCCTGTTGCTCACATAATACGCATCGGGTGTCAAAATCTCAAAGCCGCAGCCCGGCAAGAGCGTTGAAAAAATACTCTTTGTGTCTTCCGTCCATTTTTCAAGGCATCCTTCGCGCGCTTTACCAAGTTCGCCAGGTTCTTCTTGCCAGCGAAATAAAGGCTTTCCCTCTGGAACAACCACTGCCGCGACAAGATAGCGCGTATCCGCCAACATGTTGAACGCTTCTGGCTCACTATTTAACGTAGGAGCCGTATAAGACGCCCCGAGTGCTGCCAGGCCAAGCTTTTGTAACCATTCCCATGTTTCGCAAAAGGTACGAGGCATTTGATCCAGGCTAGTCAGGTGAGGAAAGAGTGCAACCTGAGTGTCTCGCGCGAGTATGTGCGTTTGGAGATTTTCGCGTAACGCCTGGGCAGGTCCGGTCGGTACCTCGCAAGCGGGAATGCTGTAGCGCGTCCATGCCACCAATGGTGCGACAAATAGCAACACATCGTAGCGCTTGCCATCCTGTGTCATGGTGCAGGACTCTGAAAGAGTCTCGGCTTGCTCAATCAGGACTTCATAGCCGCCCAGATTGGTTTGTGAGAGGTGATCGAGCGCAGCGTCAATCGCTCCATCATTATTTGCCCGCATCAACTTGAGCAGCATGGTGGCCAGTTCGGTTTCCCAATAGCGATCTTCGACGCGACTGCCAGAACTATGAAGTGCAAGTGCGAGCGCCACCAAACGCGCAGCATCTCGCGTCAAACGGATGGAGCCAGGGGTCGAACGAAGACGTGCCATGTGTTTGCGTGCCTACCGACAAAAGAGGTCTAGTGTACCGAACTATCTCCCAAGGACCGGCAGGGACGGCATTTCTTAATTAAGCTGCAATCAGTTGCCGCAGGACAAAAGGCAAAATCCCTCCGTGCTGGTAGTAGTCGACTTCGATTGGAGTGTCAATACGCAACAACACAGCGACACGTTGGCTTGCGCCATTTGGGTTGTGAATGACCAAGGTGACGTCCTGTTGCGGCAAGATCCCGTTTTCAAGACCTTCAACATCAAAGGTTTCCACACCAGTCAAGCCGAGTGACGCGGCGCTGTCGTGCCCCTTAAACTGCAAAGGCAACACACCCATACCTACCAAGTTACTGCGGTGGATGCGCTCAAAACTCCGGGCAATGACCGCTTTGACCCCCAGCAGTTGAGTACCTTTTGCCGCCCAGTCACGCGACGAACCGGTGCCATACTCTTCACCGCCAAACACTACGGTCGGGATGCCGCTGGCAACATATTGCATGGCCGCCTCGTAAATGGAGACTTGTTCGCCGCCTGGTTGTAACAACGTCTGTCCACCTTCGACGCGTGAGCCATCGGTTCTGGCAGGAATCATTAAGTTTTTGATACGTACGTTGGCAAAAGTGCCGCGCATCATGATCTCGTGATTGCCACGGCGCGAGCCATAGCTATTGAAGTCAGCTTTTTGGACGCCGTGCGCAAGCAACCACTGACCTGCAGGAGAGGTTTCACTAATCGAACCCGCCGGTGAAATATGGTCAGTCGTGACCGAGTCGCCAAAAATACCCAAGGTACGCGCGCCTCTGACGGCAGGCATTGGCTTGGGTTCCATTGTAAAGTCATCAAAAAATGGCGGTTCGGCGATATAGGTTGAGCTTGGCCAGTTGTAGACATCTCCAGTCACGCCCTCAATGTTTTGCCAGAGCTTGCCTGGCTTTTTCTCGACTTTGGCATAGTTGTTGCGGAACACCTTAGGATCCATCGCAAACTTCATCAGTTTCTCAACCTCTCTCGCACTCGGCCAGATATCGCCGAGGTAGACCGGACCATGTTTTCCTTCACCAACGGGTTCGGTCATCAAGTCACGCATCATATTGCCGGCAAGCGCGTAGGCGACCACCAGCGGAGGCGAGGCAAGAAAGTTTGCTTTCAAGTTGGGATGAATACGCGCTTCAAAGTTCCGGTTGCCTGACAGTACAGCTGCGCAAATGAGGTCGTTGTCGATAATGGCTTGGTTAAAGTCTGCGGCCAGATCTCCCGCATTACCAATACAGGTTGTGCAACCATAGGCTGCGACATCAAAACCGAGTTGATCCAGATAGGGCAGCAAACCCGCACGCTCCAGATATTCAGTGACGACCCGCGAACCCGGTGCGAGTGATGTTTTGACATGCGCAGGGACTTTGAGACCCGCCTTCACGGCTTTTTTAGCGAGTAAACCGGCCGCTAACATGACGCTCGGGTTAGACGTATTGGTGCAAGAAGTTATACCTGCGATCAAAATGTCGCCGTTGTGAAGTGTTTTTCCAGAAGAAGTCGTAAAGGTTTTGTTGAGCTTGGCGGCTGGCTGATTAAAACCGTTATCCGCAATCGGTTTAGCGTAAAGTTTTTTAAAGGTTTTCTTCACCTCTCCGATTTCAATTCGATCTTGTGGGCGCTTTGGTCCAGCAAGAGAAGGCACAACCGAATTGAGATCCAGTTTCACAACTTTGGTGAAGTTGATGTCGGCGGCATTGGGAACACCAAACATTTCCTGCGCCTTGAAATACGCCTCGAGTGCCTGGACTTCGTCTTTGGTGCGACCGGTTCCGTTGAAATAATCGATCGTGCGGTGATCGACGGGAAAAAATCCCATCGTAGCGCCATACTCGGGTGCCATATTGGCAATGGTGGCACGGTCTGTCACCGATAGCTTGGCCGTGCCAGGTCCACAAAATTCGACAAACTTGCCGACCACTTTTTCTTTGCGTAATAACTCTGTGATTGTGAGCACGAGGTCTGTTGCCGTGACACCGCCACGCAACTCACCTGTGAGCTCGACGCCCACAACGTCTGGGGTCAAAAAGTACACGGGCTGGCCTAACATGCCGGCTTCGGCCTCAATCCCGCCGACCCCCCAGCCTACGACGCCAATACCGTTAATCATGGTGGTATGACTATCGGTACCGACGAGAGAATCTGGGTAGTACACATCATGTTCTTTATTGTGATGTACACCGCGTGCGAGATACTCAAGGTTGATCTGGTGCACGATGCCGAAACCGGGAGGCACCACGCCAAACGTATCAAATGCTTGCATACCCCATTTCAGAAATTGGTAACGTTCCTTGTTGCGCGAAAACTCAACTTTCATGTTGAGATCGAGTGCGTCCTTGGTTCCAAAATAATCAATCATGACAGAGTGATCGACGACCAAGTCAACGGGTACCAGTGGCTCGATCGCTGTTGCGTCTTTCCCCATTTTCTGAGCAACGGCACGCATGGCGGCGAGATCAGCTAGCAACGGCACGCCAGTAAAGTCTTGGAGGACAACGCGTGCCACGACAAAGGGAATTTCCAGTTCGCGCTTGCTCTTGGGCTGCCACGCAGCAAGCTCACGGATATGACTTTCAGTGACTTTTTTTCCGTCACAGTTGCGCAGCACCGACTCCAGCACAATCCGAATCGATATAGGCAGTCGAGAGACATCGATGCCAAGGGACGCACCGAGTGCCGGCAGCGAATAAAAGTGCGCTTCTTTTTTACCGATCTTGAATTTTTTAAGCGTGTTCAGTGTGTCGTGTTTCATGGCGAACGCTCCAAGGTGTAGATCTCTTTATCCTACACCAGCAAACGTACTGCACACAATAAAAAATCCTCCTGTGAAGAGATCCACAGGAGGATTAGACAGCTTAGACTGCTCTAAAAAGGTATCCTAGCGCAATCTGCCGAGAGACCAGACTTAGATGGCGTCGGCCACATCCTTGTAATCAGGGATCTGATCAAAATTGAGGTATTTGTAGATCTGGGCGCTGCTGTCTTTGAGCACGCCCATGTCTAGCATGTACTCTTCTTTGGTTGGAATCCGACCGAGTTTTGAGCAAATCGCGGCCAATTCGGCTGAACCCAGATACACATTGGTATTTTTGCCTAGACGGTTGGGGAAGTTGCGTGTGCTGGTAGACATCACAGTTGCACCTTCGCGAACCTGTGCTTGGTTACCCATACATAAAGAGCAGCCTGGCTGCTCAGTGCGCGCACCTGCCGAACCAAAAACGCCGTAGTGGCCCTCTTCAGTCAACTGTGCAGCATCCATCTTAGTCGGAGGTGCGATCCAGAGCTTGACAGGCATATCGCGCTTGCCTTCGAGCAGCTTGGACGCGGCACGGAAATGACCAATATTAGTCATGCAGCTACCAATGAACACTTCGTCAATCTTAGTGCCAGAAACTTCTGACAACATTTTGACGTCATCAGGATCATTCGGGCAGGCCACGATGGGCTCATGAATGTCGGCGAGGTCGATTTCAATTACGGCGGCGTACTCGGCGTCTGCATCGGGCTGGAGCAACTGGGGATTGGCTAACCAGGCTTCCATCGCCTGAATACGACGCGTTAGGCTGCGCTCGTCCTCGTAACCATTGGCAATCATCCACTTCAACATCACGATGTTGCTGTTGATGTACTCGATGATGGGCTCTTTGTTCAAGCGCACAGTACAACCCGCAGCGGAACGCTCAGCCGACGCGTCTGACAATTCAAAAGCCTGTTCGGCTTTGAGGTTTGGGAGGCCTTCGATTTCGAGGATACGGCCAGAGAAGATGTTGATCTTGTTTGACTTGTCTACAGTCATGAGGCCAGCTTTGATCGCATACAAAGGAATGGCGCTGACCAAATCACGCAAGGTGACACCGGGTTGCATTGTGCCCTTGAAACGGACCAGCACGGACTCAGGCATGTCCAGAGGCATCACGCCGGTCGCAGCAGCAAACGCCACCAAACCAGAGCCTGCAGGGAAGCTGATACCGATTGGGAAACGTGTATGCGAGTCACCGCCTGTGCCCACTGTATCGGGCAACAACATACGGTTGAGCCAAGAGTGAATCACGCCGTCACCGGGACGCAGCGAGATCCCGCCGCGGTTGCTCATAAACTCAGGGAGTGTGTGATGCGTTTTGACGTCTACGGGCTTTGGGTATGCCGAGGTGTGGCAAAACGATTGCATCACGAGGTCAGCAGAAAAGCCCAAGCAGGCCAAGTCTTTCAACTCGTCACGTGTCATGGGGCCGGTGGTGTCCTGGCTACCCACGGAAGTCATCTTGGGCTCACAGTAGGCACCGGGGCGCACGCCCTGGCCTTCAGGCAGGCCACACGCGCGACCCACCATTTTTTGAGCCAAGGTAAAGCCTTTGGTAGAGGAGGCTGGATTTTGTGGAAAGCGGAACAAGGTCGAAGCTGGCAAACCGAGTGCTTCGCGTGCTTTGCCAGTCAGCCCGCGGCCGACGATCAGCGGAATACGTCCACCGGCACGGACTTCGTCAAACAGTACCTCTGACTTCACTTGAAACTTTGCAATGACCTTGCCATCTTTCAAGGCTTCGCCGTCATAAGGGCGCAACTCGATCTCATCGCCCATGTTCATGTTGGAGACATCGAGCTCGATGGGCAGGGCGCCAGCATCTTCCATTGTGTTGTAGAAAATTGGGGCAATTTTGTTGCCCAGACAGACACCACCAAAGCGCTTGTTGGGGACAAACGGAATATCTTCACCTGTAAACCACAAGACGGAGTTTGTCGCAGATTTGCGTGAAGAGCCCGTTCCAACAACATCACCCACATAAGCAACAAGATTGCCTTTTTTCTTGAGATCGTAAATGAACTTAACAGGACCCGTCTTGCCTGGCTCTTGTGGCTCGATCCCTGGACGTGGATTCTTGAGCATTGCCAAGGCGTGCAAAGGAATGTCAGGACGGCTCCAAGCATCCGGAGCAGGGGACAGATCGTCCGTATTAGATTCTCCCGTCACTTTCAACACAGTAATTTTGAGACTTTTTGGGACTTCGGGGCGGCTGGTAAACCACTCGCCATCCGCCCAGCTTTGCATCACAGCTTTGGCGTTGGCATTGCCTTTTTCAGCTTTTTCTTTCACGTCGTGAAAGGCGTCAAACATCAACAATGTTTTCTTGAGACCGTTTGCAGCAATCGTGCCGACTTCTTTGTCATCCAACAGCTCAACCAATGGCCCGATGTTATAGCCGCCGAGCATCGTGCCCAGCAACTCAGTAGCCTTGGCGCGCGAAATCAGCGCACATTTCTCTGAACCCAACGCAACGGCTGCAAGATAAGACGCCTTAACTTTAGCGGCATCATCTACACCTGCGGGCACGCGATGCGTGATCAGCTCGACGAGTGCATCGCCTTCGCCTGCAGGAGGTGCTTTAAGCAGTTCGATGAGGTCAGCAGTCTGGTGAGCTGAAAGCGGTAGGGGAGGGATACCAAGGATTGCGCGTTCGGCAACATGTTGGCGATAGGCTTGTAGCATGTGAGCGCCTTTCTATGTGGTGAAGGATGGAATGATTGTAAAGCGAAGAGCTTAGTGTCGCAAGTGTCTTATATCTTATATAAGACTATAAAGATAAGTAAGTCTTAATTCATCAGAGGTGCGTAAAAGGGGTGTTTTTTGATGTAAGCCGCCACATAGCTGCGCTGAGGAATGACCCTCCAGCCTTGTGACTGTGCATAGTCCAAAGCAAATTTGGTGATTTCAGCGGCTAGACCGCGTCCGCCGAGCTCGCTGGGAACACCTGTATGGGTGATGGTCATCGTGTTGCTATTTAGGGTGTAATCGAGCACGCAGCGATAGCCTTCAAGCCTGAGCTCAAAGCATTTGCCTGTGACATTGTGTTCGATCGTGCTCATCCATTAAGACCCTATGATTAAAAGCGCCCAAAGTCCTAACATTGCAACAACGCCCACCGCGCAGCTACCCCAGAGTCCAACAATAGGCCAGCGAACACTCATCGGTAGTTTCACTGGATCGACGTGCGACAACAACCGGTTCGCGTTGCTGGCAAAAGATGCGGTAGATTTGTAAAAAAGGATTCGTAAAAAGTAGTCCAACGTAATTGTCAATCTGATACTAATCGGCAGGTCATCAAATCTACGCTGACTAAGATAGGGATGTTTAAAGCGAGCATTCACTTCGTTGATTTTAAAAAACCACAGATACGCACCAGAAATGAAAAATACAAAGGAGCAAGTGACGAAAAACGTAAAAGTCAGAACGAGTGCATGAGAAAAATATTGTTGCATAGTGCCTACTTGATCGTTGAAAAGTGTTCGTGCGGATTAGCCCGGAACGCGAACCCAGCCTTCCATGAGGACACGGGCGCTGCGACTCATGATGGCTTTGGTGACTTGCCACTCTCCGTCGACTTGATTGGCCTGTGCACCGACGCGTAAGGTTCCTGAGGGATGTCCAAAACGCACAGCGTCCAAGTTGCCGCCACCCGCAGCGAGATTGACTAGCGTGCCAGGAACAGCCGCTGCAGTGCCGATGGCGACAGCCGCAGTGCCCATCATTGCGTGGTGGAGTTTGCCCATCGATAATGCGCGAACTAACACATTGACATCCGCCGCTGAGATCGCTTTGCCACTAGACGCAATGTAATCGGCAGGCTTGGCAACGAACGCGACCTTGGGGGTGTGTTGACGTTTAGCAGCCTCGTCGAGATGACTGATGAGCCCCATGCGCAGCGCACCATGAGCACGGATTTTTTCAAACATTTCCAGAGCTGCCGTATCGCTATTGATATCGTCTTGAAGCTCGGTGCCTTTGTAGCCTACGGAGTCTGCATTGATAAAAATCGTAGGAATACCAGCATTGATCATGGTCGCTTTTAGTGTGCCCACGCCGGGAACGACCAGATCGTCCACCAGATTGCCTGTCGGGAACATTGCACCACCACCGCCTTCTTCTTCGGCTGCAGGGTCCATAAACTCCAGTTGCACTTCAGCTGCAGGAAAGGTGACACCATCAAGCTCGAAATCTCCCGTCTCTTGCACAGCACCGTCTGTCATCTGCACGTGAGAAATAATCGTTTTACCAATGTTTGCTTGCCAAATCCGGACTGTTGCAATGCCATTTTTTGGAATGCGATCAGGGTCAACTAAACCATTGCTAATGCTAAAAGGGCCCACAGCAGCAGACAGATTGCCGCAATTGCCACTCCAGTCGATGAAAGGCTTGTCAATTGAGACCTGCCCAAATAAATAGTCCACATCATGATCTGGACGCGCGCTTTTAGCCAGGATGACCGTTTTACTGGTGCTCGAGGTTGCGGCACCCATGCCATCGGTTTGTTTGCCGTAAGGGTCTGGGCTGCCGATGACGCGCATGAGCAGTGCATCGCGCGCAGCACCAGGTACCTGCGTGGCGGGCGGCATATCCTGCAAGCGAAAGAAAACGCCTTTGCTAGTGCCGCCACGCATATAGGTGGCAGGAACTTTAATTTGAGGTGCGTACGTCATTTAAAAGTTTCCTAAAGTAATGACTCTCAGTTGAGCCAAGCGGAGCCCTCCATGAGGACCCGCTTTTGTCGTTAAGCCGCTGCTGTTGATTCTAGGAAGTCTTGGGCGAAACGCTGCAAGACTCCGCCAGCTTCGTAAATTGAAACTTCTTCGGCTGTGTCGAGACGACAAGTCATCGGGACCTCAAGCCGTTCACCGCTTTTGCGCGTGATCACTAGGGTGAGGGTCGCAAGTGGAGTCGGTTTGCCCAGCACGTCATAGGTCTCAGTGCCATCAAGCTGCAAGGTCTTGCGATCGACGCCAGCTTTAAACTCAAGCGGCAACACGCCCATGCCCACTAGGTTAGTGCGATGAATACGCTCAAAGCCCTCAGCCGCAATCGCCTCAACGCCCGCAAGGCGAACGCCTTTGGCCGCCCAGTCGCGCGAGGAACCCTGACCATAGTCTGCGCCTGCCACGATGATCAATGGCTGTTTTCGCTCCATATAAGTCTCGATCGCTTCCCACATACGTGTGACCTTGCCTTCTGGCTCTATGCGCGCCAGAGAGCCCTGTTTGACCTTACCGTTTTCCAGCACCATCTCGTTTAGGAGCTTGGGGTTGGCAAACGTTGCGCGCTGCGCCGTCAGATGGTCGCCGCGGTGAGTGGCGTAGGAGTTAAAGTCCTCTTCAGGCAAGCCCATTTTTTCGAGATATTCGCCCGCCGCGCTATTTAGCATGATTGCATTCGAAGGTGATAAGTGATCCGTTGTGATGTTGTCACCCAAGACCGCCAGAGGACGCATCCCTTTTAATTCACGCGCACCCGCAAGAGCGCCTTCCCAGTAAGGGGGGCGACGGATGTAGGTGCTCTGTGGGCGCCAGTCATACAGTGGATTGAGCTTCTCACCAGTATCCACCGTGGCGGCGAACATCGGCTCATACACCTTGCGGAACTGTTCGGGCTTGACGCTGGCTTTGACGATGGCATCAATCTCCTCGTCGGATGGCCAAATATCCTTGAGCATGACAGGTTTGCCGTCATGGCCGGTGCCTAGGACGTCTTTCTCAATGTCAAAACGGATGGTGCCCGCGATCGCATAGGCCACCACTAAAGGAGGAGAGGCCAGAAATGCTTGTTTGGCATAGGGATGAATGCGACCGTCAAAGTTACGGTTGCCAGATAGCACAGCCGAAGCATACAAATCTCGATCAATGATTTCCTGTTGAATCACAGGATCCAGCGCACCGCTCATGCCGTTACAGGTCGTGCAGGCAAAGCCGACAATGCCAAAGCCAAGTGTTTCGAGCTCAGCTAATAATTTTGCGTCGTTAAGGTAAAGCTCAACAGTTTTCGATCCCGGTGCGAGAGAGCTCTTGACCCAAGGCTTGCGCTTGAGTCCTCGCGCGTTAGCATTGCGCGCCAACAAGCCAGCTGCAATCACATTACGTGGATTGCTGGTGTTGGTACAGCTCGTAATCGCCGCAATAATCACCGCACCATCAGGCATCAGACCGGGGTCATTCTCTACCTTGCCGGAAATGCCCTTGGCAGCGAGATCGGTCGTGGCGACACGGCGATGTGGATTAGAGGGGCCTGCGATGTTTCTGACGACTGAGGACAAGTCGAAATGCAAGACGCGTTCATACTCAGCGGTCTTGAGGCTATCGGCCCACAGACCTGTCTGCTTGGCATAGGTCTCAACAAGTTTGACTTGCTCGGTCTCACGACCTGTCAAGGTCAGATAGTCGATGGTTTGCCGATCGATATAAAACATGGCCGCTGTCGCGCCGTACTCAGGTGTCATGTTTGAGATCGTTGCACGATCTCCGAGTGTCAGGTGCGCCGCACCTTCGCCGAAAAATTCGAGGTAAGACGACACCACTTTTTGACTACGTAAATACTCTGTGAGCGCCAACACTAAATCGGTGGCGGTGATGCCTGGTTGCAATTTGCCGGTCAACTCTACACCAATAATGTCCGGCAGTCTCATCCACGAAGCGCGACCGAGCATCACGCTCTCGGCTTCTAGGCCGCCCACGCCAATGGCGATGACACCAAGCGCGTCCACGTGCGGCGTGTGACTGTCTGTGCCAACCAAGGTATCCGGAAACGCGACACCCTCTTGGGCATGCACAACTGGCGACATGCGCTCCAGATTGATCTGGTGCATGATGCCGTTGCCGGGAGGAATCACATCAACGTTTTTAAAGGTCTTTTTTGTCCAGTTAATAAAATGGAAGCGATCTTCGTTGCGTCGATCTTCGATAGCACGGTTTTTTTCAAACGCGTCCGGATCGAAACCACCACACTCGACGGCCAAGGAGTGATCGACAATCAATTGCGTCGGCACGACCGGATTGACAAGTGCGGGATCTCCGCCTTGCGCTGCGATCGCATCCCTCAAACCTGCCAGATCCACCAGCGCGGTTTGCCCAAGAATGTCATGACAAACCACCCTGGCAGGAAACCAGGGAAAATCTAGGTCACGTTTGCGTTCGATGATTTGAGTCAACGAAGCGACAAGTGTCGCGGGGTCGCAACGACGCACCAAATTTTCGGCCAATACACGCGAGGTGTAAGGCAACGTGTCGTACGAACCAGGTTTGATAGCATCGACCGCCGCACGGGTGTCGAAGTAATCAAGCTTGGTGCCTGGAAGAGGTTTGCGATTCGCAGTGTTCATATTGTTGAGGCTGATTAACGACGTTTGGCGAGAGGCACGAATTTCTGATCATCAGGGCCGGTGTAGTTGGCTGCCGGACGAATGATCTTATTGTCGATACGTTGCTCGATGATGTGCGCGGACCAACCTGCCGTGCGTGCGATCACGAACAGAGGTGTAAACATCGCAGTGGGGACGCCCATCATGTGATAAGACACGGCTGAAAACCAGTCGAGGTTAGCAAACATGTTCTTTGCGTCCCACATCACAGCCTCAAGACGATCGGCGATGTCATACATCTTGGTGGTGCCGGCTTTCTTTGAGAGACGCAAGGCTACATCTTTAATCACCTTGTTGCGTGGATCAGAGATTGTGTAGACAGGGTGACCAAAGCCGATGATGACTTCTTTGTTTTCAATACGTGCACGAATATCCGCTTCGGCTTCGTCAGGAGTTTCGTAGCGTTTTTGAACTTCAAAAGCCACTTCGTTTGCGCCACCATGCTTGGGACCGCGCAGCGCGCCGATACCGCCAGTAATTGCAGAGTACATGTCAGAGCCTGTACCTGCGATTACGCGGCAGGCAAAGGTCGAGGCATTGAACTCGTGCTCTGCGTACAAAATGAGCGAGGTGTGCATCGCACGCACCCAGTCTGCATTGGGTTTTTTGCCATGCAGCAGGTGCAAGAAGTGTGCGCCGATCGAGTCGTCATCGGTTTGTACGTCGATGATGCGACCGTTGTGGCTAAAGTGATACCAGTAGAGCAGGGCAGAGCCGAGGTTAGCCATGAGGCGATCTGCAATGTCACGTGCATCAGGCGTGTTGTGATCTTCTTTTTCGGGCAGGATGCAGCCCAGTGCCGAGGTGGCGGTCCGCATCACGTCCATGGGATGGCTTGCGGCAGGTAGCGACTCGAGAACCGTTTGCAGCTGTGCGGGCAAACCGCGCATCGAGCGCAGCTTTTCTTTATAAGCAGCCAACTCAGCCTTGTTAGGTAGTTTGCCGTGAATCAGCAGGTGTGCGATTTCCTCGAACTCGCTTGTGTCGGCGAAATCAAGAATGTCATACCCGCGGTAGTGCAAGTCGTTACCGCTGCGACCGACGGTACACAGGGCAGTATTACCTGCCGTCACACCCGACAATGCAACAGATTTTTTTGGTTTAAAGACAGGGGCTGCAGTCTCGACAGCTTTTGCTGGAGCGGCGCGTTTTACTGGTTTTTTTGTCGTGACCATGTTGGTTTCCTCAATCAATTATTTGGATTTGCCTTGGGCAAACAGCACATCGAGTTTGCCTTCGAATTCATGATAATTGATCCGATCGTATAACTCTTCACGCGTTTGCATGATGTCAATGACGTTGCGCTGGTGACCATCGCGGCGGATGGCTGTATACACCGTCTCTGCAGCTTTGTTCATGGCACGGAAAGCGGAAAGCGGGTAGAGCACCATGCCCACGCCTGAGCTACGCAACTCTTCGACTGAAAAAAGTGGCGTTTGACCAAATTCTGTAATGTTTGCGAGCAAAGGTACGCTGACGGCTTTAGAAAACTTTTCAAACGTTGCAAGGTCGTAGGCGGCTTCAGCAAAAACCGCATCTGCACCCGCTTCAACGCAGGCAATCGCACGCTCAATCGCAGCATCGACGCCGTGCGAGGCAATTGCATCGGTGCGTGCGATCAGGTAGAAACTGTTATCGGGACGG